>Ga0066256_1004230_pt1 | contig 12954 bp, 16 predicted proteins | sample ThiBio_1000_biof_FD_87107 | JGI IMG/M metagenome (GOLD analysis project Ga0066256, IMG submission 87107) | Wastewater bioreactor microbial communities from Cape Town, South Africa - Thiocy_expt_1000_biof (version 2) | ecosystem: Engineered > Bioreactor > Thiocyanate-remediating >...
CCTCAACGGGGTGCGTTTCAGGGCGCCGGTGCGGGTGGGCAGCCGGTTGCGCGCGCGCCTGGTGCGGCAGGCGACCGAGCCGCTCACGCCGGACGGCCTGCAAATGACCTGGCTGGTGACGGTCGAGCGCGAGGGCAGCGACAAGCCCGCCTGCGTGGCCGAGTCGCTCACGCGCAGCTACGGCGCGCCGGCCTGAACGGCCGCAGGCCCTGAGCCATGGACCGTCTGCAGGCCATGGCGGTGTTCGCGCGCGTCGTTGACGAAGGGGGCTTCGCCGCCGCCGCACGCGCACTGGAGCTCTCGCCGCCGGTGGTGACACGGGTAGTGGCCGAGCTGGAGCAGCACCTCAACACGCGGCTGCTCAACCGCACCACGCGCAAGCTCGCCCTGACCGATGCGGGCAGCGCCTACCTGCAGCGCGTGCGCGCCATCCTCCAGGAGGTGGACGACGCCGAAGCGCAGGCCGCCGCCAGCACGCGCGAACTGCAGGGCACTGTGCGGGTGCTGGCCTCGCCCGCCTTGGCGACCTATTTCCTCGCACCGCTGGTGGGGCACTGGCGCGAGCGCCACCCGCGCCTGCTGCTCGACATCGCGACCGACCACGCAGTGGCGGGGCGCGTGGATGCGTTCGACGTGACCCTGATGGTGGTGCCCGAGGGCTTTGATGGCAACCTCGTGGCGCGCAAGCTCTTCGAGGGCGATGCCATCGTTGTCGCCGCCCCCGCCTACCTGCAGCGGCGCGGCGCGCCGCGCGTGCCCGAGGACCTGGAGCGCCACGACTTCCTGCGCGATACCGGCGGCGCCGCGCGCAATGGTGCGCGCAAGCTTTGCCTGTGCCCCGCCTCGGGCCAGGGCGCGGACTGCGAAGTCGTGCCGCGCGTGGTGCTGCAATCGACCAGCACCGATGTGCTGCTGCGCGCGGCGCTCGATGGTGCGGGGGTCGCCGCCATGCCGCGCCTGTTGGCCGAGCGCTTCCTGGCAAGCGGCACCCTGGTGCACCTGCTGCCCGAATGGAATCTGTCGCGCTTTGCCATCTACGCCGCACTGCCGACGCAGCGCATGCTGCCTGCGCGCACCCGCGCCTTTCTGGATTTCGTCAGCGGGCAGGTGGGGCAGGCGCTGGCCGCGCAGAGGGGGACCGTGCTGTAGCACGCACAGCCCCGCAACGGTGCAGGATCAGGCGGTCTGCAGCGCGTCGGCCGGCGCGGGCGCCTGTACGCGGCCGAAACTGTTTTGTCGCCAAGCCTCGAACACCGTCACGGCGACAGCGTTCGACAGGTTGAGGCTGCGCTGGCCTTCGCGCATGGGCAGGCGCAACTGCTGGGCAGGGGCGAAGGTCTCGCGCAGTTCGGCCGGCAGCCCGCGCGTTTCCGCGCCGAACACCAGCCAGTCGCCGGGCTGGAAGCAGGTGTCGTGTACCTCGGCCGTGGCGTGCGTGGTGAGCGCGAACATGCGCTCGGGCGGCGGCTGCATGGCGCGCAGGAACATGGTCCAGCCTGGGTGGCGCTGGACTTGCGCGAACTCGTGGTAGTCCAGCCCTGCCCGGCGCAGCTGCCGGTCTTCCATGGAGAAGCCGAGCGGCTCGATCAGGTGCAGCGTGCAACCCGTGTTGGCCGCCAGTCGGATCACGTTGCCGGTGTTCGGCGGGATCTCCGGCTCGACGAGAACGATATGGAACATGGCGCCATTCTGCGGTAACTCCGCTGTATCGGACGGTGCGTGAAAGTAAAAGAGCGTATCGCGCAGAATCTGGCATCAGGGCGCTTCGGCCCGCGCAAGCACCAGCGCGGCGACCCGCGCCGCGCCGGCGTCGCGCAGCACCTGCGCGGCGGTGTGCAAGGTGGCGCCCGTGGTCATGACATCGTCCACCAGCAGCACGTTCCTGCCGTGCAGCTCGTGCCGGCGCAGGGGCTCGACCGCGAAGGCCGCGCGCAGGTTGGCCAGGCGTTCGGCGCGGCCCAGTGCGTGCTGGTCCGGCGTCGCGCGCACGCGCAGCAGCAGGTCGGTGCGCAGGCGCGCCGGAGCCAGGGCCTTGGCCAGGCACTGGGCCTGGTTGAAGCCGCGCTCGCCCAGACGCCCGGCGGCCAAGGGGATGGGCAGCAGCCAATCGGCAGCCGCCAGCGTCTCCTGCGCCAGCGGCGCGTGGCGCAGCAGGTCCGCCAGCGGCGGCGCCCAGCCCGGGTCGCCGTGAAACTTGAATTCGGAGAGCAGCCCGGCCCATGGGTAGGCGTAGTCCACCGCCGCCACGCAGGCGTCGAGTGGCGGCGGGTGGAGCAGGCAGCTTCCGCATTGCGTGGCCCCGCCGGGCAGCGGCAGCGCGCAGCGGTTGCAGCGTGCGCGTGGCTGCCCGAAGCGCGCCAGGCAGGTGGCGCACAGTCGTGTGGCCGGCCACGCGGCGCAGACGGCGCACTGGCTGGGCACGTGCGCCTGCACAAACGCCAGAGCGCGCCAGGGTTTTGCGAAGAAGCGTTGCAGCACGATGGTGTCCAATATAGCCAGCGCGCGGCGCGCCGTGGCCCGCCGGTGGGCGCGGCGGCTCCAAGTGCGCTCTCATCTATGGCCTCGGAACTCCCACCCACCATCGACCCGGTTGCCGCAACCCGCTGGCACGCGCGCGCGCCGGCCCTTTCCCCGTGGCTGCACGAAGAAGTGGCGCGCCGCATGGAGCAGCGCCTCGACTGGCTGCGCCGGGGGCCGCTGAGCTGGTGCCACTGGGACCCGGTGCGCGGCGGCATCGAGGCGCACGCGCTCCTGCGCCAGCGTTACCCCGATGCGCGCTGCACCGTGCATGAGACCGCGCCCCACCTGCAGGCGCGCGCTCGCGAAGCGCTCGCCCCGGCCTGGTGGCGCGGCGGCGGGCGCTGGGGGCGCTCGGCGGTGGTGTTCGGCCCGCCCGAGCCGGGCTCCATGCAGATGCTGTGGGCCAACATGGCGCTGCACGGCGCTGCCGACCCGCGCGCCCTGATCAACGCCTGGCAGCAGGCCTTGGAGATCGACGGCCATGTGATGTTTTCCTGTTTCGGCCCCGACACCTTGCGCGAACTGCGCGCGCTGTACGAAGAAGCGGGCTGGCCCGCCCCGAGCCACGCCTTTACCGACATGCACGATTGGGGCGACATGCTGATCGAGGCCGGTTTCGCCGAGCCGGTGATGGACATGGAGCGCATCACCCTCACTTTTGCGAGCGCCGAGCGCCTGCTCCAGGAACTGCGCGAATTGGGTACCAACCTGCACGCCGCGCGCTACCCGGCGCTGCGCGGCAAGCGCTGGCGCGCAGCGCTGCTGCAGAAGCTCACCGAGGGCCTGGCCTCGCCCCAGGACGGCCAGTTGGCGCTCAGTTTCGAGATCGTCTACGGCCATGCCTTCAAGGCCGCGCCCCGCGTGCCGTTTTCCGTGCACAGGACGGTTCCCCTCGACACCATGCGCTCCATGTTGCGTAGCAAGAAGTGATGCTGTAAGCCTCTCGCGCGGGGTGTGTCTTGATATAGAGCAAAGAAGAAATCGGACAGCGGGGTTTTCCCTTGCTTGTCTGATCTGGAGCAAGCGCGCGCTACAATCCTTGCCGATGGGGACACCCATGGGAGTGCCTGAAGGCACGCCCGATGCGGCGGGCGACCCTGTCCGGCCGCAGGGGGCGGATGTGTAGTTGACAAAGCGTGACCCGCGTGGGGAGCCGTCTCGCACCGCCAGTATGCGCGGCGGGCGGAACGGGGCAACGAAGGCTTAGAAGCAAGTGAGAACTATGAAGCGCATTTCCAATAAGTGGGCCCACGCCCTGTTGCTGGCAAGCACTTGGGCGGCAGGCGCGGCCCACGCCGTAGGCGATCTGCCCGGCGGCCCGGCGGTACGCCAGCTCAATCTCCATCCACCCGTCACACGCATCGCGCAGGAGCAGATCAATCTGCACTGGATGATGATGGCCATCTGCACGGTGATCTTCATCGGGGTGTTCTCGGTGATGTTCTATTCCATCTGGAAGCACCGCAAGTCGCAAGGCGCGAAGGCGGCGAATTTCCATGAGTCGGTCGTCGTGGAAGTCGCGTGGACGGTGGTGCCGTTCCTGATCATCATCGGCATGGCGCTGCCCGCCACCAAGGTGCTGGTCGCGCAGAAGGACACGACCAACGCCGACCTGACCATCAAGACCACTGGCTACCAGTGGAAATGGGGCTACGACTACATCAAGGGCGAGGGCGAAGGCCTGGGCTTCATCTCCACGCTGGACAGCTCGCACCGCGCGATGTCCAACAGCGGCGACGTCTCGCAGGCGCCGGACGACTACCTGCTGCGTGTGGACAACCCGCTGGTCGTTCCCGTGGGCAAGAAGATCCGCATCATCACCACCGCCAACGACGTGATCCATTCCTTCATGGTGCCCGCGTTCGGCATCAAGCAGGACGCCATTCCGGGCTTCGTGCGCGACACCTGGTTCCGCGCCGACCAGGTCGGTGATTTCTATGGCCAGTGCGCCGAGCTCTGCGGCAAGGAGCACGCCTACATGCCAATCCACGTCAAGGTGGTTTCGGCGGCCGATTACACCGCCTGGGTGGGCGGCGAAATGAAGAAGATGGCCGCCAAGCAGGACGACCCGAACAAGGTCTGGGCGCTCGAGGAGATCCTGAAGCGCGGCGAGAAGGTGTATGCGGCCAACTGCGCCGCCTGCCACCAGGCCAATGGCAAGGGCGCCGGCCCCGTCAAGCCGCTGGACGGCTCGGCCATAGTGCGCGACGCCAACCATGCACTGCAGATCCAGGTGGTGCTCCATGGCGCAGCCAATGGCGCGATGCCGGCGTGGAAGCAGCTCAGCGACACCGATCTGGCGGCGGTGGTCACCTACACCAAGAACGCATGGTCCAACAAGACCGGACAGCTCGTGCAGCCGGCCGAAATCGTCGCCCAGCGCAGCAAATAGGCCGTGTCCGCACAGAGTTTTGAGGAATCCACCATGAGCGCAGTTCTCGATCACACCGGGCATGCCGCCGGCCATGCAGCCCACAGCCACGACCACCACCACGGCCCGAGCGGTTGGCGACGCTGGTTGTTTGCCACCAACCACAAGGACATCGGCACCCTCTACCTGCTCTTCTCGTTCACCATGCTGATGGTGGGCGGCATCCTGGCGCTGATGATCCGCGCCGAACTGTTCCAGCCGGGGCTGCAGTTGGTCAATCCCGAGTTGTTCAACCAGCTCACCACCATGCACGGCCTGATCATGGTGTTCGGCGCCATCATGCCGGCCTTCGTGGGCTTCGCGAACTGGATGGTGCCGCTGCAAATCGGCGCCTCCGACATGGCGTTCGCGCGCATGAACAACTTCAGCTTCTGGCTGCTGATTCCCGCGGCCATCATGCTGGTGGCCGGGTTCTTCATGCCCGGCGGTGCGCCGGCGGCCGGCTGGACCCTGTACGCTCCGCTGTCGCTGCAGATGGGCATGTCCATGGATTCGAGCATCTTCGCGCTGCACATCATGGGCGCCTCGTCCATCATGGGCGCGATCAACGTGATCGTCACCATCCTGAACATGCGTGCGCCCGGCATGACGCTGATGAAGATGCCCATGTTCTGCTGGACCTGGCTCATCACGGCCTACCTGCTGATCGCCGTGATGCCGGTGTTCGCCGGCGCCATCACCATGACGCTGACCGACCGCCACTTCGGCACCAGCTTCTTCAACCCCGCCGGCGGCGGCGACCCGGTGATGTACCAGCACATCTTCTGGTTCTTCGGCCACCCCGAGGTGTACATCATGATCCTGCCGGCCTTCGGCATCATCAGCCAGGTGGTGCCGGCGTTCGCCCGCAAGAAGCTGTTCGGCTATGCGTCCATGGTGTATGCGGTGGCGGCCATCGCCATCCTGTCGTTCATCGTCTGGGCGCACCACATGTTCACGACCGGCATGCCCGTGACGGGCCAGCTGTTCTTCATGTACGCCACCATGCTGATCTCGGTCCCCACGGCGGTGAAGATTTTCAACTGGGTGGCCACCATGTGGCGCGGGTCGCTGACCTTCGAAACGCCCATGCTCTTCGCCATCGGCTTCATCTTCGTGTTCGCCATCGGCGGGTTCACCGGGCTGATCCCGGCGGTCGCGCCCATCGACACGCAGTTGCAGGACACCTACTACATCGTCGCGCACTTCCACTACGTGCTGGTCGCCGGCTCGCTGTTCGCCATGTTCGCCGGCGCCTACTACTGGCTGCCCAAGTGGACGGGCGTGATGTATTCCGAGCGTCGCGGCCAGATCCACTTCTGGTGGTCGATGATTTCGTTCAACATCACCTTCTTCCCCATGCACTTCCTGGGGCTGGCCGGCATGCCGCGCCGCTATGCCGACTACCCCATGCAGTTCGCCGATTTCAACATGATCGTCAGCCTGGGTGCGTTCGGTTTCGGGCTGGCGCAGGTCTATTTCTTCCTGGCCGTCGTGTGGCCCGCCATGCGTGGTCGCGGCGCACCCGCGCCGCAGCGGCCCTGGGACGGGGCGGAAGGCCTGGAGTGGGAAGTCCCCTCGCCGGCGCCTTTCCACACCTTCGAGACGCCGCCCAAGCTGGACGAGACCGCCACCCGCGTGATCGCATGACCATGGCCCAGAGTTCCGAGCAGAAAAAAAGCAACCTGCGGTTGGCGCTGATCCTGGCGTCCATTGCGGCGACCTTCTTCGCAGGCTTCATCGCCAAGATGATGTTCCTGCCCTTCTGAGCGCATGGCCATGGCGCGCAGTCAAAACGCCCGCATGTTCGGCAAGCTCGCCATCGTCGCGCTGGGCATGTTCGCGTTCGGCTATGGGCTGATTCCGGTCTACAAGCGCATCTGCGAACTCACCGGGATCAACATCCTGGCGCTGTCCGAGCGCCAGGTGCCCGGCAACGGCACGGCGGGGCGCGACGTGCGCGTGCCGGCCAATACCCAAATCGACACCAGCCGCACCATCACGGTGGAGTTTGATGCGAATGCAAGAGGCCCGTGGTCGTTCCACCCGGCGCAGCGTTCGCTGCAAGTGCATCCGGGGGAGTTGACCACGGTCATGTACGAGTTCCAGAACACGCAGGACCGGCGCATGTCCGCGCAGGCGATACCCAGTTATGCGCCGGGTCAGGCGGCGCCGTTTTTCAACAAGGTGGAGTGCTTTTGCTTCAATCAGTACACGCTGGAGCCGGGCGAGCGCAAGGAATGGCCGGTGGCATTCGTGATTGACCCGCGCCTGTCCAAGGACGTGAAAACCATCACCTTGTCGTACACCTTTTTCGAGGTCGGCTCGGGTGTCCCGCAGGCCCCGACGGCCGCGTTGGCGCCGGCTATGGCCGTACAGGTGGGATCGTGACGCAGGGCGAGGCAGCGCAACCTACGCGCAAGCGCTCGTTCCTGCGCAGCGTGAAGGCTGTGGGTTGGGCGTTTCTCGGTTTGCGCGAGCGAAAAGAGTACCAGCGGGACCTTGAGAGCATCAACCCGCTGCACGTCATCGCGGCCGGCTTGCTGGGGTTCCTTCTGATGGTATTGCTGCTGGTCGCGCTGGTGCATTGGGTGGTCTGAGGCACCGAGCGGTCGGCAAGGTATAGAGATCAAAAATAGAGAGAGCAGGAGCTGAAATGAGTGCAAGCACGCCGGGCGCCGTCCCGTACTACTTTGTTCCCGCGGAATCGCGCCATCCCATCATGGCGGCGGCAGGGCTGTTTTTTGTCATCCTCGGGGCCAGCCAATGGATCAACGGCCACGCCTGGGGCAAGTACTCGCTGCTGTTCGGTCTGGTCTGGTGGCTGGCCGTGCTGTTCCAGTGGTTCCGCCAGGCAGCGCAGGAGAGCGAGCGCGGCCTCAACAGCTACAAGGTGGACCTGTCCTACCGCTGGAGCATGAGCTGGTTCATCTTCTCGGAGGTGATGTTCTTCGGCGCCTTCTTCACGGCGCTGTGGTGGGCGCGGGCGCATTCCGTGCCGGCCCTCGGCAGCCTGGAAAACGCTCTGCTGTGGCCGGACTTCAAGGCCGTGTGGCCCACGTTGGCCGTAGGCGCGACGGCGTCGCCCGCCGGGATCATCGAGCCCTTCCAGACGGTGGGGCCGTTCTGGCTGCCGACCATCAACACGGCGCTTCTGCTCAGCTCCGGCGTCACATTGACGATTGCCCACCACGCCCTGCAGGCCAACCAGCGCGGCCGCACCATCGCCTTCATGTGGCTGACCGTGGCGCTGGGTTTCATCTTCCTGTGCGTGCAGGGGTACGAGTACTACCACCTGTATACCGATATCAACCTGAAGCTCAGTTCCGGCATCTACGGCTCCACCTTCTTCATGCTCACGGGCTTTCACGGCTTCCACGTGTTCCTGGGCATGCTGATGCTTCTGTTCATCACCCTGCGCCTGCAGAGCGGCCATTTCACCTCCGAGCGCCATTTCGGTTTCGAGGGTGCCGCCTGGTACTGGCACTTCGTGGACGTGGTGTGGCTGGGTCTGTACCTGCTTGTCTACTGGATGTAGGCGCCCGAACCCCAGCACAAGGCGCCTTGCGGCGCCTTTTTTACTGGAGGGGCAGGCCGGTGGGCCGGATGTACCCGAGCTTCCACGCGAGCAGCAGGCAGACGAACAACACCAGGGAAAAGCCCACGCGCAGCGCCAGGGCGCCCGCCATGCGCCGGCTGCGCTGGCGGTTGTCCTTGCCGGTGCGCATCATGAAGAACAGCGCCGAGGCCAGGCTGGCGACAATGGCGAGGAAACCCAGGGCGACGAGCAGCTTCATGAAGGCAATTATCCGGTGAGTGCAGAAAACAGGTGGCGCGTGCGGCTGCGGTTCTGGCTGGTGACGCTGGCCGCGTGCGCCGGCGTGCTCGTGAGCGGGGCCCTGGCCCGTTGGCAGCTGGCCCGTGCCGCGCAGAAGGAAGCGCTGGCTGCGGAGATGGTGGTGCGCCAGGGCGGCGTGCCGCTGCAGGGCGCGGCGCTGGCCCAGGTGCTGGCGTCCGATCCGGCGGGGCCGGACGCACAGGCTGCCTTCTACCGGCCGGTGCTGCTGCGCGGCCATTGGTTGCCGCAATACACGGTGTATTTGGACAATCGGCCCATGGACGGGCGGCGCGGCTTCTTCGTCTTCACGCCGTTCCAGCTGCAAGGCGCGCCGGCCACCGTGATGGTGCAGCGGGGCTGGATCCCGCGCAACTTCCAGGACCGTTCGGTTCTCGCGCCGGTCGAAACGCCGGCGGGCGAGGTGGAGCTGAGCGGCCATCTGGCGCCCGAACCCGAGCCGGTGTATTCGCTCGGGGGTGACCAGCCGGGGACGGGGTTTCTGCGCATCCGGCAAAATCTCGGGCTCGGCGCATTCCGCACCGAGACCGGCCTGCCGCTCGCCGCACTGGTGGTGGTGCAGCAAGGGCCGGCCTCGGACGGCTTGCTGCGCGACTGGGCGCCCGTTTCCCTCGGCGTAGAGAAAAATTACGGCTACGCCTTCCAATGGTTCGCGCTGTGCGGACTCATCCTGGGTTTATATGTCTGGTTCCAATTCGTCCGACCCCGCCGCCGCCGCGCTTGAACGCAGCAAGGCGCACCCTTTGGGGCTGACCGTGCATGGCCTGCCGCCGGTGCAGGACGCGGTGCGCGCGGCCCAGGCCGGGCGCAACGCGCGCTGGAAGCTGTTGGCGCTGCTGCTGGTCTGCGCCTCGCCCGTGATCGCGTCCTATTTCACCTACTACGTGCTGCGCCCAGAGGGACGGCGCAATTTCGGCGCGTTGATCGACCCGCAGCGCCCCATGCCAGCGCTCGCCACGACCGATCTGCAGGGCCACGTGGGTACCCTGACCGATCTGAAGCAGCAGTGGCTGCTGGTCAGCGTCGCCCCGGCGGGCTGCGCGCAGGATTGCCAGCAGCGCCTGTACCTGCAGCGCCAGATGCGCGAAAGCCTGGGCAAGGACAAGGACCGCGTCGACTGGGTCTGGCTGGTGAACGACGCCGCCACCGTTCCAGAACCCTTGCTCGCGGGTGTGGCGGCGGCCCAGGTGCGCCGCGTTGATGCGACTGCGCTGGCCGGCTGGCTGGCGCCGCAGCCCGGGCACGTGCTGGAGGAACATTTGTACGTGGTGGACCCGATGGGCAATTGGATGATGCGTTTCCCCCCCAACCTGGACGCCCAGGGTGCAAGCCGCGCCAAGCGCGACCTGCAGAACCTGCTGCGTGCGTCCGCCGGCTGGGACACCCCCGGCCGCGAGGAGCACCCATGAGCGACGCCACCCCGCTGTACGACCTGGCGCCGCTGCTGCGCATGCTGGCCCTGGGCGCGCTCATCGCGCTGCTGCCGCTTGCCTGGGTGGTGTGGCGCAACCGCGGTGCGCGCAAGTCGGGCCGCTGGCAGGCGCTGGCCGTGCTGACGCTGTTCCTCACCTTCGACCTCGTCCTCTTCGGCGCCTTTACCCGCCTGACCGATTCCGGGCTGGGATGTCCCGACTGGCCGGGCTGCTACGGCAACGCCAGCCCCCTGGGCGCGCGCGCCGACATCGCGGCGGCGCAGGCGGTGCTGCCCAGCGGGCCGGTGACGCACGGCAAGGCCTGGGTCGAGATGGTGCACCGCTACCTCGCGACCAGCGTCGGCGCCTTGATCACCGTGCTGGCGGTCGGGGCCTGGTGGGCGCGCTGGCGCGAGCGGCGGGGCGGTGGCCACGCTTCCGGCGCCCCGGCGCCGAGGCCACTCTGGCCGACGCTGACGCTCATCTGGGTCTGCGTGCAGGGAGCGTTCGGCGCGCTGACCGTCACCATGAAGCTGTTCCCCGCCATCGTCACCCTGCATCTGGCGGGCGGCGTGATCCTCCTGGCCATGCTGGCCGCCCTGGCGCTGCGTCAGGGCGCGGCCCCGGCGGTCGAGGCGCTGCCGGACGCCGCGCCCGGCCTGCGGGCGCTCGCCTGGGTGTCGCTGGTGTTGCTCAGCGTGCAGGTGCTGCTGGGTGGCTGGGTGAGCACCAACTACGCCGTGCTGGCGTGCACCAGCTTTCCCACCTGCCAGGGCAGCTGGTGGCCGGAGATGAATTTTTCCCAAGGGTTCACCCTCTGGCGTCCGCTGGGCGCCATGCCGGACGGGCAGCTGATCGGCTTTGCTGCGCTGACCGCGATCCACTACACGCACCGGCTGTTCGCGTACGCCGTGTTTGTTGTCCTCGGCCTGCTCGCGCTGCGGCTGCACCGCGCCGGTGCGGGTGCTTCGCGGCTGCAGGCGCGCTGGCTGGCGGGCCTGCTGGCTTTGCAGTTCGCCACCGGCCTGAGCAATGTGGTGCTCGATTGGCCCCTGCTGGCGGCGGTACTGCACACCGGCGGGGCCGCGGCCCTGGTCCTGGTGCTCACCTGGGTGCTGATCGCCCAGCGCCAGGGTGACGCGAGTGCCGCTCCGGCGCGCGCGGCGGTGGTGCCCGGGGCACTGCGAAAGGCGGACGCATGAGCGGCGGCGTCGCCTCCACGGCACTGCGCGCGCCTTCGCGCATCGCCCAGTACTACGCGCTGGCCAAGCCGCGCGTCATCCAGCTGATCGTCTTTTGCGCACTCATCGGCATGGTGCTGGCCGTGCCCGGCCTGCCCAATGCTGCGCAACTGGGCCACATGGCGCTGGCCTGCCTGGGGGTGTGGCTGGTGGCCGGTGCTGCGGCCGCATTCAATTGCATCGTCGAGCAGGGTATCGACGCCAAGATGAAGCGCACCGCCTGGCGCCCCACGGCCAAAGGCGAGCTGTCCAATGCGCAGACCTTGCTGTTCTCTGCCGTGCTCTGTGCGGTGGGTTCTGTGCTCCTGTACGTCTGGATCAACCCGCTGACCATGTGGCTCACCTTCGCCACCTTTGTGGGTTATGCGGTGGTCTACACCGTGATCCTCAAACCCCTGACGCCCCAGAACATCGTGATCGGCGGCGCCTCCGGGGCCATGCCACCGGTGCTGGGCTGGGCGGCCATGACCAACGATGTGGGGCCCGAGGCGCTCATTCTCTTCCTCATCATCTTTCTGTGGACGCCGCCGCACTTCTGGGCCCTGGCCCTGTATCGGGTGGAGGACTACCGAAAGTCTGGCCTGCCCATGCTGCCCGTCACGCATGGGAACGAGTTCACGCGGTTGCAGGTGTTCCTGTACACGCTGATCTTGCTGGCCGGGTGCATGATGCCGTTCATCTACGGCATGAGTTCCTGGATCTATCTGGCTGCCGCTGTGCTGCTCAGCCTCGGTTTCTGCGGGTATGCGTTCGCGCTGTGGCGCAATTATTCGGACGCTCTGGCCCGCAAGACCTTCCGCTTTTCCCTCATCCACCTGAGCGTGCTGTTTGCGGCACTGCTGGTGGACCACTACGTGCTGTGATGACCTCCATGCAGAAACGAAATGCTCTTCATTTGATAGCTGCTGGCGCACTATCCGTCTGCGCTACAGGCCTCCTGGGTGCATGTTCCGAGAAAAAGGCCGAGTTCCGGGGTGTGGATGTCACCGGCGCTGAATACGCCCGCGACATTCCCCTGACCGACCACAACGGCCAACCGCGCCACATCAAGGACTTTGCCGGCAAGGTGGTGGTGGTGTTCTTTGGCTATACCCAGTGCCCCGACGTGTGCCCCACCTCGATGCAGGAGCTCGCTGAGGTCAAGCAGATGCTGGGCAAGGACGGTGACCGCCTGCAGGGTATTTTTGTGACCGTAGACCCGGAGCGCGACACGCCCGAGGTGCTCAAGGCCTACATGGCCAATTTCGATCCAAGCTTCCTGGCGCTGTATGGCACGCCCGAGCAGCTGGCTGCCGTCGCCAAGGACTTCAAGATTTACTACAAAAAGGTCGATGGCAAGACGCCCACCAGCTACACCATGGACCACTCGGCGGGCAGCTACGTGTACGACCCCGCAGGCCGTCTGCGGGTCTACAACCGCTATGGCAGCGGCGCGCAGGCCCTGGCGGCCGATGTGAAGGTGTTGCTGGCGGAGGCCGGGGGCTAAGCCCCAGCCTCTGGGTGACCCGGGGCCTG
>Ga0066256_1004231_pt1 | contig 12952 bp, 11 predicted proteins | sample ThiBio_1000_biof_FD_87107 | JGI IMG/M metagenome (GOLD analysis project Ga0066256, IMG submission 87107) | Wastewater bioreactor microbial communities from Cape Town, South Africa - Thiocy_expt_1000_biof (version 2) | ecosystem: Engineered > Bioreactor > Thiocyanate-remediating >...
ATAAGAATTGCTAACTATCAAACAATTTGCACCATTTTTCAAGAGGCTATGCAAGCGCAAATCATTTCAGCGCCACGTAGATCGCCGGAATGACGAGCACCGTGAGCAGCGTCGAAGAGACGAGACCGAACAGCAGCGCGATGGCGAGCCCCTGGAAAATCGGGTCGGTCAGGATCACGCCTGCGCCGATCATCGCGGCGAGCGCGGTCAGAAGGATCGGCTTGAAGCGGACGGAGCCGGCCTCAAGCAGTACATCGACCATTGGCCTGCCCTGCCCCCCGGAATGGCGGATGAAATCCACCAGCAGGATCGAATTGCGCACGATGATGCCAGCAAGCGCGATGAATCCGATCATCGAGGTTGCCGTGAACGGCGCCGCGAACAGCCAGTGCCCGAGCATGATGCCGATGAAGGTGAGCGGGATCGGCGTCAGGATGACCAGCGGAAGCTTGAACGAGCCGAACTGCGCGACCACGAGGATGTAGATGCCGAGGATCGCCACCATGAACGCCGCCCCCATGTCGCGGAAGGTGACCCATGTCACTTCCCACTCACCATCCCACAGCAGAGTCGGACGGGTTTCGTCATCAGGCTGACCGTGGAGCGCGATCACCGGCTTCGGAACATTGCCCCAATCTGCCTTGGAAATCGCATCGTTCACGGCGAGCATGCCGTAGATCGGCGCTTCGTAAGCGCCGGCAAGCTCGGCCATGACCATCTCCGCCGCTCGGCCATTGTGTCGGAAGACAGGATACGATGCCGGCTGCTCGGAGACCGACACGACGTCGCCGAGCTCGACGACACCACGTCCGCCCGGCAGCGCGTTGGCCGGGACCGGCGTGGTAAGGGCGCGTTCGCGAATGACCTTCTCGCCCTTCGGCAGGGCGAGGCGGATCGGGATCGGCTGACGGCCGCCGCCACGATGCGAATAGCCGACCGTGGCGCCACCATAGAGATAACGCAACGTGTCGTAGACGTCGGACTGCTCGACCCGATAATATTCGAGATTGTCCTGGTCGATCGCGACACGCATACGCTGCGGCTGATTGTGGTAGCTGTCGTCGACGTCGACGATGAAAGGCACGCTCTTGAAGGCCTCGCGCACCTTTCCGGCGACGGCGCGGCGCGTCTCGGCGTCCGGTCCGTATATCTCAGCCAGCAGCGTCCCCAGCACAGGCGGGCCAGGCGGCGGTTCCACCACTTTCACCACGGTGCCTTGCGGCAACGCAAGGCCCTCGATGCGCTTGCGAATATCAAGGGCGATCGCATGGCTCGCGCGGCCGCGCGCGCCTTTGGGCAGAAGGTTGACGACGATGTCGCCCTGCTGCGGTTCGGCGCGCAGGTAGTAGTGCCGCACCAGTCCGTTGAAGTCGAAGGGCGACGCTGTTCCGGCATAGGTCTGGAAGGATACGATCTCCGGCATGTCGCCCAGCCGCTCCACCATTTGCTGCAATGCCCGGTCCGTATCCTCGACCGAAGAGCCCTTGGGCAGGTCGACGATTACTTGAAGGTTGGTCTTGTTGTCGAAGGGCAGCAGCTTGACGGTGACGTGCTTGGTGTAGAGAAGGCCAAGCGACGCGATCGTGGCCATGCCGACGACCAGCAGGAACGCCCAGGCTCGGGCGCGGCTCCGCAGGACAGGCCGCGCGACCATCGCATAGATTCTGCCGAGACGCCCTCCATCGGCCGCGGCATGGGCGTGTCCGCCCACTGCCTCCTTCCGGCCGAGCTTCATCATCAGCCAGGGCGTAAGGATCACCGCGACGAAGAAAGAGAACAGCATCGCCGCCGAGGCGTTCGCCGGGATCGGGCTCATATAGGGTCCCATCATCCCCGACACGAACAGCATCGGAAGGAGTGCAGCCACGACGGTCAGCGTGGCGACGATGGTCGGGTTGCCAACCTCGGCAACGGCGTCGATAGCGGCCGCGCTGCGCGATCGGCCGTCCTGCATGGCCCAGTGGCGGGCGATGTTCTCGATGACGACGATGGCGTCGTCGACCAGGATGCCGATCGAGAAGATCAGGGCGAACAGGCTGACACGGTTCAGCGTATAGCCCATGAGCCAGGACGCGAAGAGCGTGAGCAGGATGGTGATCGGAATGACGACCGCGACCACCATTGCCTCGCGCAGGCCGATGGCAATGGCGACCAGGAGGACGATCGAGACGGTTGCGAGCCCAAGATGGAACAGAAGCTCGTTCGCCTTCTCGTTGGCGGTCTCGCCGTAATCGCGCGTGACCGTCATCTCGACATCCTTCGGAAAGATCTGGCCGCGGGTCTGCTCCAAACGCTTTACGATATCGTCGGCAATGACCACGGCATTGGTGCCTGGCCTCTTGGCAATCGCAAGAGAAACCGCCGGAACCCTTTGCAGCCCATCTGCTGTCGAACGGACATCGGTGACACGGGCCTCCGCCGGCGAGGTGGCAAGGACCGTTTTTGCGACATCGCGCACATAGACGGGCCTGCCGTCGCGCGCGGTGAGAAGGATGTTGCCGATCTCGGAGAGCTCCTGCAGCGTCTGCCCGGCAACAATCGCGCGCTGCTGGCCGCCTTCGCGCACCGTGCCGACGCGGAAGGAACGGTTTGCCCCCTCGATCTTGGCGGCGAGTTGCTGAAGGGTGATGCCATAGAGCGAGAGCTTTTCCGGATCTGGCTCGACCTCGAACTGCTCGGGCTGCTCGCCAACGATGTAGGTGAGGCCGATATCAGGCAGCTTGGCGACCTCGACCTGCAGCTCGCGCGCCAGCCTTGTCAGCCCGTTGGCGGTCCAGTGCCCGGCGCTCTCCTGTGTTGGCCGCAGCGTAACGACGACGATCGCCACATCGTCGATCCCGCGTCCTACGATCAGCGGATCGGGAATGCCGACGGGGATGCGGTCCATGTTCGCCCGGACCTTCTCATGCACCCGCAGGATCGCGGCATCGGCATTGGTGCCGACCTTGAACCGCGCCGTGACGAGCGCACCATCATCCTCGGTCTGGGAATAGACGTGTTCGACGCCGTCGATCGCTTTGACGATGGTCTCGAGCGGTTCGGTTACGAGCTTGACCGCATCCTCGGTCTTCAAGCCGTTCGCCTGTACGCGGATATCGACCATCGGCACCGAGATCTGCGGCTCCTCCTCGCGCGGCAAGGATACCAGTGCAACCAGCCCCAGGACGAAGGCGGCCAGCAAGAAGAGCGGCGTCAGCGGCGAGCCGATGAAGGCACGGGTCAAGCCACCGGCCAGACCGAGATTAAGTCTTGGCGGCGTCATGGCAGCACGATCCGATCGCCGTCATGAAGGCCGGTGAGGATTTCGATGCGGGGCTGGCCGTTATCTTCGAAACGCTCGCCGATGATGACAGCCACATCGATCGCGCCCCCTATTCCAGCGACACGTACATAGTCGATCCCATGCAGCGTCCGCACCGCTTCCGGCGGCACAGCAAGCACGGAGCGCTTGCCCACCGGGATCGATACGAGGGTCCTCTCATTGACGAAATAATCGCCGATGCCGGCGACCTCGACATCGGCGGTGACACGTCCATCGACGATTTCTGGGTAGACCTTGACGATCCGATCCGGAAGCCTCGTTTCGGATTGATCCGGCGACCGTTTCAGGCCGCGCTCGCCGACTGTGACATTTGCTCCCTGCACGATATCGGCCGCATGGCGCTCTGGCAGAGAAAGACGCAGATAGTAGGGGCCGGGCGCAATGCGTGCGATCTCCTCGCCCGGCAGGACGACCGAGCCGAGCGTCACGGGCACGGTCAGGACACGGCCTGCGGCGGGCGCGACAACGGTGCCTTCCCGGGTGCTTTGCTCGATAACGGTCTTGTCGGCCCGAGCCGCCACCACCTGATTGGTCGCCACCTCGAACTGCATTCTGGCCTGATCGAGGCTGGCTTGCGTACCGGCGCCGCTTGCCCTCAATTGCTGCGCCCGCTCGAGTTGCAATTTGGTATTGTCGAGTTGGGAACTGAGAGCATCGATTTTGGCCTGAGCGGCGTCGAGCTGGAGCGCCAGCTTGTCATCGACGATGACGGCGATGGCGTCGCCTTCTTTGACTTCGTCACCCTGGCTGACGCGAAGTTCGCGCACCGAGCCGCCGGTGCGAACCCGAGCCGGCAGGACGATACGGCTTTCGACTTGTCCGAACACGGCCTTCATGCTCGGAACAGTCGTCGTTTTCACGATGAAGTCGGCTGCGTATGCGCCATGGCTCGTAAAAGCCAAGAGCAGGGCGAGCATGGCCGCGCGAGGGTAAGGGGTCGGACGATACATGAAGGGATTGCTTCCAAAGAAGACCGGCGTTCCACGCGACGGTCGCGAAAAAGAACACCTGACTGTTATTTGAACGCGACACCCGCCGGACAGCCGAGCTTCCTGAACAGGATCGCCGCAGGGCAAAACCCGGTGAGCGACGATTGGATCAGATTGAAACCGACAAAGACGTTCAGCAGATACCACCAGGGCGAGACATAAAAGCCGAGTGCCAGGGACAGCAGGACCATGCAGCCGGCAAACATCAATACGGCGCGATCGATCGTCATTTCGAATACTCCAGTGTTTGAACCGAGGGGCAGGACCTACTCGGTGATTTCGATTCGGATATCCTTCAATTTCCCGACGCCCAGCATGTTGAGCACGAGATTTTCGTAGAACGTGTCGGCCTTGCCCTGCCGCACCTTGAGCAGGAAGTATTTCTCAAACCCGATCTTGGCGGCATGGACCCATTTGCCGCGTGACGCCCAGTTCACGTTGCGCGGGGGAATTTGCGGCTGCGCGACGAAGGCAATGCCATCATCGCCAAAATCGGCGAGACAGACCGCGTTCCAGGTCGCGACGGCCCTTGGCTCCTCACCCTTCAGCAGAGCGGCAATATTTTCGGCCGTCGCTGTCACCATGGATTCGATCATGAAGCCGGTCTTCGGCACGCCGACCGCGAGCGGGGTCTTGCCGACCGGCGGAATGGCAACGCAGACCCCGATGCCGAAGACATTCGGGAAAGCCGGATTGCGCTGGTGCTTGTCTATGACGACGAAACCGCGCGGATTGGTCAGCCCTTCTATACCAGCAATCGCCGGCACGCCGCGGAAGGCCGGCAGCATCATCGAGAAGGTGAAGGGCAGCTCATGAGTTGCCTTGACGGTGCCATCGTCGTGGACCTCTTCGGCGATCAGCTTGCCAGGCTCGACCGTCGTCGTCCGGGCATTGGTGATCCACTTGATGTGACGTTCGCGCAAGGCGCTTTCGAGCAGCCCCTTGGTGTCGCCAACGCCATCAAGCCCGAGATGGCCTATATAGGGCTCGGGCGTGACGAAGGTTATCGGAACCTGATCCCGCACCCGCGCATTGCGCAGTGCCGTGTCGAGGACGAAGGCATACTCGTAGGCCGGACCGTAGCAGGAGGCGCCTTGCACAGCTCCGACGACAATGGGACCGGGTCGTTTCACCAGTGCGTCGAACGCGATCTTCGCTTGGGTCGCATGCCCGATCTGGCAGATGGATTGGGTATGAGCATCGGGTCCCAGGCCCGGCACCTCATCGAAGGCAAGGGCGGGGCCGGTGGCAATGATCAGGAAGTCATAATCGAGAAGGGAGCCGTCATTGAGTTCGACGCGGTTTTGCGCGGACTGGACCCGACGGGCTCCCTCGGGCCTGAGTGCGATCCCATGCTGCTTCAGAACGGGAACAAGATCGATGGTTATATCCTGCGGCTGCCGCCAGCCAACCGCGACCCAGGGATTGGAAGGAACGAAGGAATAGCTGGAGCCGAGATTGACGACGGTCAGGCGATCTTCACGCCGGAGCTTGCGTTTCATCTCATAGGCCATGATGATTCCACCGAGGCCTGCGCCGAGAATGACAATATGAGTCATGGCTTTCGCTCCGCTGTTTCTATGATGGGTCTGCCCATTTCCTGGTTGCCGGAGGCCATTCAATTCAGACGCTTCCAGGCCTTATGGCTTGCATCTAACATTCAAAGGTTTTAAATTCAAGAGTATGAATGTAGAAGAAATGATACCGGCCGCCGAAAAGGCCGCCGAATTGATGCGCAGTCTGTCGCACCCCCAGCGGCTGCTCGTTCTGTGTGCGCTGGTCGATGGTGAACGATCGGTCGCCGAACTGCGGCAAGGACTGGCAATCGAACAAGTGCCGATGTCGCAACAACTTATGCGGTTGAGAGCGGACGGGCTGGTCGAGGCGCGGCGCGAGGGAACGACTGTCTATTACTCGATTGTCCGACCGGAAATCCTGACTGTCGTGCAGGCTTTGCACGACGCGTTCTGCCCGCCGAACAGAGGCAAGTAGCCGCGAAACGGTCGTGCGAATGGAGGAAATGATGGTGGAGCAGCGACCGGCAACCCAGTTCGAGAAAAGCGATCCCGGCACGCCGGATCGACCATCCTTCCTTCCAGACCTTCGACGCATTTGCCTTGCGCTGCCGAACAAGGATGAAGCCGCGGCTTTCCTGAAGCTACTCGCAAACGACAAGCGCTTGCTCATTCTTGACTACCTGCTGACAGGTGATAAGCGCTCGGTAGAAGAAATCGGGATCGACCTCGATATCAGGCAACCATCGCTCTCGCAGCATCTGGCGAAACTTCGCAACGCGGGCTTCGTTCGCCCGCGTCGCGATGGGCGACATATCCTTTACAGTATTCCTGACGATCCTTCGATCGTGCGCTCTTTGAGAGGCATTGATCAATTGCTGCGACAGAAACACCAATGATAGCCAGTGGCATTCGAAACAGGCCGCACGGCTACCCTTTACCCATTTGGCGCCCATGTCTTTTCAAGTTTCAAGCCCCCGCAAACGGCAGAATTGATGAGTTTGAAGCGTGCCGCCACGACCTTGATCCCCGTCAATGTGGAGGGAGGGTGACCGGCATTTTCTGGGGTCCCTGCCCGAGCCCGTCACCGGTAAACAACCTTCGGCAGAAGGCAGCGCCCAACTCATTCAAGATCGGGATGGCCGGCTACGGTGAGGATCCAGCGCGGCGTGGCGATCTCCTTTACGGATATCATCAACCATTGCCGCGCACACGCCTTATGCGGGTCAAAGACTGCGCTTTGCGTTGCCATGGTGGCGCTCGTGCGCGAAGAACCAGTGCTTTGCCGTTTCCGAAGCCGCCAGGTAGGCAAACGTGATCGTGACCAGGCCACCAAGAACCGGTGAAGGCAGTGCAACGAAGCCAAACCAGCCCACACCCGGCAAATAGGGAATTGCAAGTGCGAGGAGCCCGATGACCAGTGTCAGACCGGAGAGCAACTTGCTCGGCCGACTGCGCCAGAAGGAGACCCGGGTACGCACGACCAATACGATAGCAAGCTGCGTAATCAGCGATTCGACAAACCAGCCCGTCTGGAAGAGTTCAGCCGTTGCCTTCGCGACAAACAGCAGGAAGGCGAAGGTCACGAAGTCAAAGAGTGAACTGACCAGCCCGAAGGTCACCATGAAGCGGCGCACGAAGGCGATGTCCCAGCGCCGGGGCGTTCGCACCTGATCGGGATCGACATTGTCGGTGGCGATGGCGAGCGAGGGCATGTCCGCCAGGAAATTGTTGAGCAGGATCTGCGGCGCGAGCAGCGGCAAGAACGGAAGGGCAAGCGAAGCGAAGGCCATCGAGACCATGTTGCCGAAATTCGCACTGGTGGTGATGGAGATGTATTTCATCGTGTTGGCGAAGGTTTTCCGGCCATCATCGACCCCGCGCAGCAACACGCCGAGGTCGCGTTGCAGCAGGATCATGTCGGCGGCCTCGCGCGCCACGTCCACCGCGCCGTCCACGGAAATGCCGACATCGGCCTCGTGCAGGGCGGGCGCGTCGTTGATGCCGTCGCCGAGATAGCCGACCACGTGACCGTGCCCGCGCAACGCCGCGATGATGCGCTCCTTCTGGTTCGGGTCGATCTCGGCGAAGATGTCGTTCTGCGTGACGCGGCGGACGAGCGCCTCCTTGGTCAGGCTGTGCACCTCCTCTCCCGTCAGGATGCGGCGATGCGGCAGGCCGACGATCTCGGCCAGATGGGCGGCGACATGGCGGTGTAATCAGGACTTAAGGTTTACCCTGGGGCCGCGCGCGGGGCTTGACATCGGAGTTTCCTTCATTGCCGGCCTGTGCGGAAGGGGGTAGACAAGCCAGCGGGAGCAATGGAGCCCCCTCCCCGTCCTCGGCTCGATAGGCATCCTTCCGCGCAAAACGCCGCACGGCGAGCCCGAGCACGCGATATCCCTTCCCGCTCCAGGCTAGTACCGTCTCGTCGATCCTGGCGGCCTGCACCTCGTCAAGGGGAACGGTCGCGCCGGCCTCCATCACGGACGAGCAGGCGGCGACGACGGTCTGCACCGCCCCCTTGCAGATCACGAGATCCTCCGCCTCACCCGGCCGGCGGACGACGACCGAAAGCCTCTTGCGAATGAAGTCGTAGGGGATCTCGTCCGCCTTGATATAGCCGGCAAGGTCGTCTTCCGGCCGCTTGCCGGCGGCGATGGCCTCGTCGAGCGGGTTCGCCATACCGGTCTGGAGGGTAGCGTTGAGGAGTGCCCAGAGCCGCACCTCCTGCGCCTCGGCCCCAGCAACGTCGAGGCAGGCGTCGAGATGGATGACGCCCTCGGTCAAGGTGCCGGTCTTGTCCGTGCAGAGGATATCCATACTGCCGAGATTCTCGATGGCTTCTAGCCGGCGCACGATGACGCCGTTCGCCGCCATGGTACGGGCGCCCCGCGCCAGCGTCACGCTGATGATCGCCGGCAGCAGCTCCGGCGTCAGGCCCACCGCCAGCGCCAGCGAGAACAGCAGCGAATCCACCGCCGGCCGGTGCAGCAGGAGATTGGCGAAGAAGACGAGGATGACGATGACCAGCATGATCTTCGTCATGAGATAGCCGAAGCGGCGGATGCCCCGCGCGAACTCCGTCTCCGGCGCGACATGCGCGATGGCCGCGGCGATGGCCGCGAATTCCGTCTGCCCGCCCGTCTTCACCACGGCCATCGTCGCCGTCCCGCTGCGCACGGAAGTGCCGGTGAAGGCCGTGTTCGTGCGTTGGCTGACCGTCGCCGCCGGCGGGCACACGCCTGCAGTCTTGACCACCGGAAAGGTCTCGCCCGTCAGCGCAGCCTCACTGACATGGAGCTCGCGCGTCTCCAGCAAAATGCCGTCGGCCGGGATAAGATTTCCCGCCGAGAGCCGGACGATATCGCCGGGCACGACCTCCTCGACAGAGATCGACGTCTCCCTGCCGTCGCGCAACACGAGGACCTTGCGCCCGATGCGCGCGGTCAGAGCCTCCATCGCACGCGAGGCGCCATATTCCTGCGTGAAGGAGAGGATGCAGCTCGCCAGCACGATGACGGCGATGATCGCCGCCTCGCTTCCCTCCCCGACAACGGCCGAGACGCCCGCCGCGAAGATGAGGATCAGCACCAGCGGGCTGCGGAACTGACGCAGGAAAGCCGCGATGGCCGAGGCGCCGCGCCGTGCGTGGATCGCGTTGTCGCCGAAGGCGGCAAGACGCGCCGTCGCCTCGTCCGAAGAAAGGCCGTCCGCGCGGCTTTCCAGCCCGGTGAGAAGCGTGTCGGCGGGGATAGACCAATACGCGGCATCCACGGTCTTCGGTGAGAACGTTTCCGGCTGCATATGCATGTCTCCGCTCCTGGCCGCCCCGATTGATGTCTGTCAGTTCGACATGAAGCGGTTGAGCCGGATCTCGTCGAGCAGCGAGCGCGTCACGCCGCCGAAGGCCCATTCCCTCAAACGGCTGTGACCATAGGCGCCGGATACGACGAGATCAGCGTCGTGCCTGTCGATCAATTCGACCAGGCTTTCGCTTTCCCGGTGGCTCTCCACGGTCTCGCTGCGCGACGCAACGCCGTGCCGCGCGAGGAACGAGACCACGTCGGCGATGCCCTCGCGGGCCCATTGGTCGATCGTGGAGGCGACGGTGGCGACGACGACGTCGTTTGCATCCTGAAGCAGCGGCACGGCATCGAACACCGCCCGCCGCGCCTCCTTCGTGTCTTTCCAGGCGACGACGACCTTGCGGCCGACGCGCTGCTCCGTGCCGGCCCCCACCACCAGGAGCGGCCGGCCCGCCTGCAGGGCGACGCTTCCCGGATCAGCGGCGCGCGCCCGGTCGCCCGTCGTCGCCCCGCGCCGTGCCTGGGTAACGATGAGATCTGCCGTCCGCGCCATCTGCACGAGCGCATAGGTCGGTCCTTCCGTGGCCTGGCGCCATCCGGTCTCGACCGCGCCGGCGACCAGCCTCTCGAATTCGGCACGCAACTCCTTGAAGCGGCGCTCGTCGTCTTCCCGCATCTGCTGCATCACTTCGGTGGCGAGCGCCACGCCTTCGGGGCCCGTCACCGGCAGGTAGGCGTCGGCGGCGCAAAAGCCGATCAGGCGGGCGCCGGAGCGCTGCGCCAGCTCGCTCGCCGCCTTGACCACCGGCTCGGCCGGCCGGTCGATATCCAGGTTCACGAGAATGGATTTGTGGCTTATTGGACTGTTCCTCCGTCCTGTCTGTCGCGGCAAAGGATAGCCCCGCCGGGGGACGGCGCCTTGACGCGGATCAAGGCCCGGTCGCGGCGGCGGGCGCACAATGATAGTATCGATCCAGACCCTTGCGAAGGAGAACCGCGATGACGGATCCTCATCATGACCAGCCGGAGCGGGCGGACGCCTCCGCCGCGCTAGAAGCCGCCGACCTCTGGCGCTGCGATCTGGTGACGCGTAGCGGGCTCGTGCTGCGCATTCGCCCGGTCCGCCCCGAGGACGAGGCGGCGCTCGGCGATTTCTTCGCCCGTCTGGCGCCCGCGGACCTGCGCTTCCGTTTCCTCGGCGGCGTGCGCGAGGTGAGCCATGAGCGCCTCGTCGCGATGACGCGGGTCGATCACCGCGCGACCGAGCACTTCCTCGCCTTCGCGGAGGACAGCGGGACCATCATCGCGGCGGCGATGGTCGCCTGCGACCCGTCGACGAAAAAGGCCGAGGTGGCGATCTCGGTACGCGCGGAGGACAAGCACAAGGGCGTCGCCTGGGAAATGCTGCGCCATGCGGCCCGCTACGCGCAGGCTCGCGGCGCCGAGGCGCTGGAATCGCTGGAAAGCCGCGAGAACCGCGAGGCCATCGAGCTGGAACGCGAACAGGGCTTCCTCGCCGTTCCCTATCCCGACGATCCGACGCTCATCCTGATCCGCAAGGACCTCCGCCTCACCTGAGCCGGGCCTCGCGGCTCACAGCTCGAATTCCTGGTCGAGACGTGGCACCACGCTTTCCCACCCGAGCTCCCGCCCGATGCGGATGCGCAGCGCCTCTGAGGCTTCCGGCTCACCGTGCACGATGAAGACCTTGCGCGGCGGGCGCGGGCAGGTGGAGAGCCAGCGCATCAGCTCGCCGGCATCGGCATGGGCCGAGAGCATGTCGAGATGCGCCACCTCCGCATTGACCGGCACCCAGGAGCCGTGGATCTTCAGTTCCCTCGCCCCGTCCTGAAGCGCGCGCCCGCGCGTGCCCGCGGCCTGGAAGCCGGCGAGCAGGATCGTGTTGCGCGCATCGGGCGCAAAGGCTTTCAGATGATGCAGCACGCGCCCGCCCGTCGCCATGCCAGAGGCGGAGATGACGATCTTGGGGAAGCGGCTGGCGCTGATCGCCTTCGACGCCTCGACGTCTCCGGTGCAGCGGGCGATGGAGAAGACGTCCCTGCAGGTCTTCGCGTCGAGGCGGTGGTCCGGCAGGGGCCCACCCCTGAGCCCCGGCGCCCCCATGGCCATGGGACTGTCGAGGAACAGCGGGATCTCGCCGAGATGCCCCGCCCGCTTCAGCTTCCAAAAATAGTAGAGCAGTTCCTGCGCGCGGCCGACCGCAAAGGCCGGGATGACGAGCGTACCGCCGCGCGCGATGGTCCGCTCGGCGACCACCCGCAGCGCCTCGGCCGGGTCGCTCCTGTCGTGGATGCGGTTGCCGTAGGTGGATTCGACGAGGATATAGTCGGCCTCCACGGTAGGGGCGGGATCGGGCATCAGCGGATCGCCGTAGCGGCCGATATCGCCGGAAAAGACGATCTTTCGGTCACCCCACTCCAGTTCCACCCATGCCGCGCCGAGAATATGGCCGGCGGGATGGAAGCGGAACGACGCATCCCCGCCAAGCCGCACTCTCTGACCGAACTCGGCGGTCGAGAAATGCTCCACCGCCCGCTGCGCATCCCCGACGCCATAGAGCGGCAAAGCCGGCTGGTGCCGCGACAGCTTGTGCCGGTTGAGGAATTCGGCGTCCTTCTCCTGAAGATGGCCGCTGTCCATCAGGATCAGTTCGGCGACGTCGCGAGTGGCGGGTGGCGCGCTGACCGCGTCGGCACAATCCTCCCGCCCCAAGGGCCGGCGGGCGCTGCCAGCACTGGCCGAGATGGGCATGGGTGACGGTCACCGCGTGGATGTCGCGCGGCGCCCCCGTCAAGGGCGCCCAGTTGAGCTCGCGCAGGTTCTTCAGGCCCTGGAACAGGCCGCAATCGACAAGGATACGGTGCTCGCCGAGACGGAGGAGATGCTTGGAGCCGGTGACGGTCCCGGCACCGCCGAGCGATTTCAATGACAGCATGTCCTGCCTCCCCTTCCCCGATGTGCTCCTCGATCCGCTAAGGCGCTTCCGGCCGCGGATAGGGCCACTTCCAGTCGCGGATCTCGGGCATGTCCTCGCCGTGCTCGCGCACATAGGCATGGTGCGCGTCAAGCTTCGCCTCCAGCGCGGCGATGAGGCCGGGCCGGCGCGCGGCAAGGGCCGGCAGGCGCTCTATGGCCTCCATGGCAAGATGGTAGCGGTCGAGCCGGTTCATCACGGCCATATCGAAGGGCGTGGTCGTCGTGCCCTCCTCGATGAAGCCCCTGACGTGGAAATTCGGATGGTTGGTGCGTTTGTAGACCAGCCGGTGGATGAGATAGGGATAGCCGGGATGGGCGAAA
>Ga0066256_1004233_pt1 | contig 12948 bp, 4 predicted proteins | sample ThiBio_1000_biof_FD_87107 | JGI IMG/M metagenome (GOLD analysis project Ga0066256, IMG submission 87107) | Wastewater bioreactor microbial communities from Cape Town, South Africa - Thiocy_expt_1000_biof (version 2) | ecosystem: Engineered > Bioreactor > Thiocyanate-remediating >...
GCGCGCCGGGCGGGGGCCGGCCCTGCCCGCTCGCCCGCCGGGCGGAGGCCGCGGGCGCGCGGGGGGGGGGGGGGGGGGGGGGGGGGGGGGGGGGGGGGGGGGGGGGGGGGGGGGGGGGGGGGGGGGGGGGGGGGGGGGGGGGGGGGGGGGGGGGGGGGGGGGGGGGGGGGGGGGTGGCTGCGGGTTGCGCGCCACAGTCGACGCACGCGCGCCACCTGACCACACGCAGCGCAACGTACCAGGCGCACATGTTGTGAATGGTGAGGTAGGCGGCGGTTGAGGCGTCTGCGCCGGCCAGCGCCTCCACGATGGGCATCGAGTTCTCGCGCGACAGGCCGGTGCCGCCGTGCGCGGCGTCGACATACAGGCCCCCAAACCCGAGCGCCGCGGCGTCACGCAGGCCCGCCTCCGGGAAGATGTGCTTTGCATCCCACTCGGCAGCGTGCGGCGCCCACTTCTCTGTTGCAAACCTGGACGCCGCGCGGTAGTACTCCGCCGCCTCCTCCGACAGGCCGAGCGTGGCGTCCACCACATCCACCTCACCGCCTGCCGCCGCCGCCAGCCCACGCACAGCCGCCGCTGGCACTGCTGCACTGCGCAGCGCACCGGCAGCAGCCAACCGGGGCGCTGCCACTGGTACCAGCAGCCGGCCCAGCCGCCGTGCCGCTGCCACTGCTGCTGCTGCCATGGTGGTGTTCAGATGGTGTCAAGTAGTGCGGAAATGAGGTGTCTAAAAACGAGACTTGGTGAGACACGACACCCCTGGTACACAATGCAAGCACAATTCGGCGCGAACCGCGTTAAAATTAGCGTTGACGCGCTCCGCGTGCGCAATATCGCGTGATGTGAATACTAGGGTCCGAGGACGTCAAAGGGCGGAAAAAAACGACCGCCGCTCGTGCCCTTCTGGTGACCGCGTGAATCGGCGTGATGGCACCTATGCAGACGTACTCGATGAAGCCACGGCGGGGCTTGCTTGCTTGCTTGCGCGCGGGTGGCGGGTGCGCGGTGCTGCAATGCAGCTGCATATACTGACGTAGCTGCCTGGTGCCACAGTGGTGTGCGTAACTACCGGTACCGGTACCGGTATTGCAACGGTGCATTGCCGTCGGTGCAACGCAACTCAACGCAAGACATCTCATGCATGTTGTGGTTGAAGTTGGACATTGCTCCACAAACGCAGCACCGCTGCCGGCACTCGGCAGCGGCGCCACCACCACAAGGCCCGCATCCCACAACAATAAATATCGGTACCACATGCAGGGGAGGGTGCAGCCAGTGCCAGCGTGCCTGGCAGCACGGCACATGCCGCAAGTCGGATCCGCCGGGACGGGAGACGCAGCATGCACCGGTGCTGTCAGATGCACAGCAGCGGCAGCCAGCAGTGATGAAGTTGCGAAAGGGGGCCAGTGCAGCATGAAACAGGATAAGCATGGCAGTGAGCCAGGAAAGGAGCCATGGAACACACGCCATGGACACCTGGGGGCGTGCATGATACAGGGCCAGGCACAAATGATGCGCACCTACGCCACAGAGATCTTGTTGTACGACGCATATGCCGCGTTGCGGGTCAAGGGGTTGGTCACCAGCTTGGCGGGTGCGGCGGCATCGCCGCCGGTGGCGGTGGTAGCGGCGGCGGTGGCGACAGGCTTGCTGAAGAGGAGCTTCTTGCCCGCCAGCGCGAGCAAGCTCAGCACCACCACGCCACCCACGGCACAACCCACCACGACGCCAATCGGAAAGTCGCTGCTGCCGCTGCCAGAGGAGGCGCCAGCGCCGCCAGTTGCCGCATTCGCCGACCCGCCCAGGCTCGCGTCCACCACCATGCCAGCGGACGGCAAGCTGGCGGACACCGTGGAGCTGTCCACCCCGGCGCTGACGGCCAGGTTTGCGGCGGCGGCGGCGGCAAACGAATCAGCGGCGCCATTGATGGCGGCACCCACCAGCGCGTCAACCGTGTTCGTTGCAGCGTCTCCGTCCGCCTCGGTGGCATTGCCGCCGACGACGCACGACGGCGGCGGCACGTACACGCCCAACACCACCGTCATGCCGGAGCCCGCGGTGGCGGCTGCCGACAGGGTGCTGGTGGAGAGGTCTGGCGCGGCGCACGACGGCGCGTCGCTGCCACCCAGCCGGCGGCGGCGCGGCAGGGTGGTGGCGGTCACGCCTTCGCCGCCGTCGCCGCCATTGGCAGCCGAGTCCCACGTAAAGCGGTACACACGGCCGGTGCGGTGGTCCACCACCGCCACAATCACCACCGTGTCCAGCGGCTTGCCCACCATGTCACTGAACGCGGTGCGCATGTCCACCGCCGCGCTGCCGTTCACAAGCGCCTCCACCATGCGCGACACGGACGACACACTGCCAGACGCCGTCACATTGATGACCAGCGACACCTGCACCAGCGCGCCGCTGCGCGCACCGGTGGCACTGCTGCTGCCGCCCGGCACCAGCCCGCCGCCGCCTGGCGTGGGCAGGGCGGGGAGCAGGCGGAACAACGGCGTAACGGCGCCCGGCGCACCCGACCACAGTACCGTGCCGCTGGCGGTGTCCACAATCTCAATATCCACAAGTATGCCGACTGCGTAGGCGGCGGTGCTGTTTTGGTGCTCAGGCGGCAGCAAGTCGCACTCGGCCGGGGCAACGCTGGGCAACGTGAAGGTGAGGTACATGTTGCGACCGGCCGCGGCGCCGGTGAACGCACCGGCAGCGCGCAGCGACTCTGTGACGCCCAGCATGATGCACGCCTCCCAGTCGATGTTCCTCGGCACGACGTCTGGGGTAGTCGGCGTGTCCGTGAACACGCGGATGACACCCATTGTGTAGCCCAGGCGGGCGGTAACCGTGCCGCCCCACACACGCCCGCCGGTGCCCACCAGCGGGTATCTGGACCTCCCATTTGAGACTTCGAAGGAAGCCGCGACGCCCACATGCACCTTACCGCCGAGCCGTACAACAGGAAAGCCGCTGTCTTCCACCGGCACGGTGACGTTAAAGCGGGCCGCCGCCGCCGCCACACTCATCAAGCGCAAGTCGGAGACCAGGAACAGGTCGCCGTTGCGCCGCAGGCGGAAGTAGCTGCTCCAGAGCGTCGCGTTACGCGTCGCCACCAGGCTGCCGTCTGCCCCCATCGTCACGCGTGCCACGATGCGCAGTCCCACCGTGTATCGCGCCTGATTGTCAAAGCCTGGCACCACGAGCGGCAGCGTGAAGGCAGATGGATTCACACCTTTGCTTTGTGCCGCCAGGCTGGCAGCCAGGGCGGTGGTATCCAGATCTGCAACAATGGTGGTGCTACCGTCCGTCGAGACGGCGGCAAGCACAAGAGAGTAGTCGATATGCACGCGCACCGCGCCGCCCCACAGCGCCGAGTCGGGCCGCCACAGGTTGTACGAGGTGGTGCCGTCGGACACGGACACCATGCTCGTGCCAAACTGGCAATACAGGGTGTCACCCAGGTAGTTCACCACGTACCCCTGCGCGTCCGTCTGAGGCTGCCCGCTCGAGGAGACGCGATACATATTGTCGGAGGAAGCAACGTTGACCACCAGGCGGTTCCGGGGAGGCGCAGAGGCGGCGGGCAGGAGGCGGGCCATGCCAAACGAGGTATACTTGGTGCGAGCGTATACAATGCTGCCATCGGCGCTGCGGACCGTGGTGTTCACTTGTAGGACGGCACTGTATGCGGACGTCGCGTTCTGCGCGCTGGCTGGCAGCAGGTCGCACGCGACAGTGGTCGGCACAGGGAGGGCGATGAACACGCCATCAATGCCCCACGAATAGAAGCGCGAGCGGTCAGCCAGCATGCTGGAAACATCCACCTCGGCGCACAGCTGCCAGCGTACCCACGCACCGTTCGCCTGCTCCACGCGGTACATCCAGGCTGCGTAGGTGTGCTGCACTGCCAGCCTGCCATACGACCCGCCGTCCCATGCAAACTTAGATGCCACCACGCCGTCGCTCAGGGCGGCGCCCGACTCCCATCCCAAGGCAAGCGTGCCGCCCAGGCGGACAACCGCCATGCCATCCGAGCTCGCCTCATATGGCACCTGCATGATCGCCGCTGCAATGCGCGCTTCCTTCGTGCTCGGCCCCGTCATTGCCACCTCCAGTGCGCGCGTCAGCTGGAAGCGCGGGCTCTCCGCACAATTGGTCGGGTCGGCGACAAAGCAAACGCGCAACGCGTACCACGACGCGGCGTACGACCCCGTGCCGTACGCCCCCAAGCGGTCGCACAGCTGGTACACTGTGTTGTCCTCCTGGCCGGTATAGCGATACTGGTAGCTGGCGCCGATGCCGACCGTGCCGTTGAGCGGCTCAAACGCCACCCGCGCCGTCGTGGCGTGGAATACACCAAAGTCGGTCGCCATCTCTGCGCCGTGGCTGCCCCTCTCGCTGCTGCGCCCCATCCACTGCAGGCGGAGGGTGTACCCGCGTGAGGCGTCGGCACCGGCGGCGGGCTCCCATGCCACGCTGTAGTAGGCAGGGCGTGCCGCGGTCGACATGTTGTACGCCGTCTCCCACACCGACGTCGTCCACGAGATCCACTCGCTCGCCCCGGCCAGCGGCAGCGCCACCGCCGCCGCCAGCACGCCCATCACCAGCGCTGCCGGCGCCATCTTCCTTTCTCCAGTTCAAGTTGAATGCGTCACCTGCGGTTGGCAGCCTCACAGTACCGATAGCATCAGGTTGAGAAGAAGCCGCGCACCCGCAGGTACCTGGTGAGGCCTCTCCCCCGACTCCCGAGTTTGCGCGACTCCAGCCGAAATGGGCGCTTTGCACGCGTCCGAAGCACCACGACAGGGTCGGATCCAGCTGGAAGCATACAGGCCTGTGTTGTGCCGGGCTGAATTATGGCGCGCACCGCGTGGGTGTGTGTGCGGGTGGGTGCCGGTGGGCATTTCACAGGAGTGTCGGTCGGCCGTCGCACCGTGCCTGGGCAGCAGCTGGCAGTGTGCGACGAAACGGTTTTGCAACTGGCAGTACTAAAGTCTAAATCTGACAAACAACTTGTTCAACCAGCGCGACTCGCCAGTCTGCGCGTCACCGCCGTCACGCCAGCGCCTCGTGGAAAGGCATGGAGACTGCAGCGGGGAGAGCTGCTGCTTGTCGCTACTATCAAGAATCGGCGCAAGAGGACGTCAGAGCTTCAACACGTGACGCCTCCGCCCTCCGCCACGACGCCGTCAGTGCCGCGCGGGCACGCCAGCAACGGTCACACGCCGCCGGTCTCATGCCTCATCAGCACCTCGGATGGACGCCAACCATCTGACGGGGTCGGTGTCATCGTCGGCAGCAGAGGCGGCAAGGTGCAGGATGGTGGACACGCTGTCCACCAGCGCGCGCACGCCAGCGAGCACAGACGGCGGCAGGTCTGCACCGGCAGCAGCGGTGGGCGGCAGCAGGGCGGCAAGGAGCGCGGACGGCACGTCACGGCGCGGTGGCAGGGGCGGCAGCGCGGCGGCGGCGGCAACCACGCTCTCGGCGGCACGCAGCACAGCGTGCGCTGCGGCAGGCAGCAGGCAGTGTGTCGCCGCGGCAGCCAGGCTGGCGGCATCTGCCAGGAAGGCCGAGGTGGGGAGTGGCAGCAAACCACGCAGCGCTGCCTCCGCCTCCTTCTCCTCCGCCGCGCTGCCGGGCCGCACGCGGTGCGCCTTGGACGCCTGCCGCCGCCGCGCGCGGTCGGCCTTGGCTGCCGCACGCTCGTTGTCCATGCCGCCTCCGCGCCGCGCGTCCATGCGGTTGGCGGCGCGCTGGGCGGCAGCGGCGTCCGCCGCCACCGCCTGCGACGGCGTGATCGCCTCCGCCGACATGCGCAGGCTGGAGCGCAGGTTGGTGAACGTGGTGGGCAGCGACGAGGCGGGCATGTGGCTGAACCGCCCCGCGGTGCGCGACGATGCGGTGGAGCGCCCCGTGCCCGCCGACGCCCCGCTGCCGGACGCTGCTGACCCCGCCTCCCACTCCGCACCCGACACCACCGACGACGCGTCACTCCACGCGCTGGCGCCGTCATCCCAATCGTCCCCACCGCCACCCGCTGCGCCACCGCCACCGCCGCCGCCATCGGCACCGTCGTCATCACCACCGGCGTAGGCGTCTGGGTGCAGCAGGCGCGCTGCACCCGTGCGCACGCGTGCCAGCTCAGCTGTCCCCACCAGCTCCGCCAGCGTCATGCGCTGGCGTAGCTCGCGGCAGGCGGCAAGTGCGGCAGCCGCCTCGGGCAACGCGGCAATGCGGCTAGCGGCGTCGTCACAGAAGGCGGCTACCGCTGCCTCCAGCGACGGCGTCAGCACGGCGGCCACCAGCGCAGGCGCGCCAGCGGCCGACAGCGCGGCAGCACCCGCTGCCCACTCCCGTGCCTTGCAATACACCTCTGCGGCGTCATCCAGCGACCCGACGGCGGTGAGGAGGTGTGCGGCGGTGCGCAGCGCCGCGCCGGTCGGCGCCGAGGCAACGCCCACGGGCGCCGTCAACGCATGCGCCACGTCCGCCACAAGGGCAGCGGTGGTTGGCAGCAGCGGCGCCTCGCCGCCGCCCACGCGGTTGCGCAACATGCACCGCGGGTGTGCAGCCAGTGACAGCGCCATGTCCATCACCGTCACGCCGCCGCCGCCGCCGCCGCCATTGCCGCCAAGAGCCGGCAGCACCAAGGTGGTGGGCGGCGTCGGCAGCACAAGACGGTCAGTCAGTGCGTCGCCGCCGCCCGCTGCCTTGGCGAAGCACACGGCGGCGGCCTCATCGACGGCGGGTGGCGATGCGACATGCAGAAACGCCGCCACCGCGGTGCACACGGCGGGCATGGGGGCACTGCCAATAGTGGCGGCGTCAACCTCCCGCGGCGCCACCCGCGCCAGCAGCAGCTCGTAACCGCGAGCACCGGAGCCGCCGCCGCCGCCGCCGCCGTCGTCATCATCGTCGTGTGCTGTGAGATCACGCCCCGCCGCGCCACCCACCACCTTTGACGCCTTGCGCAGCGCTGCCCAGGCCGCCTCAACTACTAGCAGCCGGCGCAGGTACGCGCCGGCGTCAGCAGGCAACACCTCTGCCACCGCGGCGCCCGCACCGTGGCGCACCGCCACCGCTAGCAGCACCTGCACGGGGTGCGCCAGGCCGGCAGCCACCAGTGCGTCCGCGGGCGCAGACGCGCCGGCATGCACAGACGCTGCCAGGGTGGCATCGCGGTCGACCAGCCGGTTCACAACATCTGCCGGCAGGCTGCGTGCGGACGTCACGCACTCCTCTGGCGGCGGCAGCTCTACATACCGCACCGCTGCTGCGGATGGCGCCGCCGCCGCCACCGACGGTACCGCCGCGGCTGCTGCCGGCGCTGCTGGTGCGCTGCCAGCCATCGCCCGCAGCGCCGCCATACGCGCGGCACGGCCGCCGTCACTTGCTGGCGCCGGCGTGGCAGCCGGCGGTGGCAGGTGGCGTGCGGCAAGGTGCGCCAGCGCGGCTGCCGCCTTGTGCCACCGCGCCAGGTGCACGTCAATGGCCCACCGCTGCCGCAGCACGCCGTCTGACAGGGACGCCAACAATGGGGCGGTAGCGGGCGCCGGTGATGTGGGCGGCGGCGCGTCACCCTCCCGCGCCTTCCCCAACTTCACCAGCGACGACAGGAACGGCAGGTACTCGCGCGGGTCGCTCTGCCCGCGCTGCGCAATGGTGTGCGCCAGCGGCAGGTCGTACATGCCCAGCGCCGTCGTGTACAGCAGCTCCACATCAGAGTCTGCCACCACCACCGCGTGCGACAGCGCGGCGTCACCCGTTACACTGCCGCCGCCGCCGCCGCCACCTACTTCTGCGGCAGCCACGCGCTGCACCACGCGCAGCATGGCCTCCAGGTCTGGCGGCACCTGGCGGGCGTAGGAGGTGATGACAGACAGCACAAGGGGGTGGCGCCAATCCAGGGCGGCGCCGTCGGGCGACAGCATATTGCGTAGCAGCGCAAGACGGACGGCGGCGGCGGCGCAATTCACCTTGTCGTCGTGCGCCGCGAGGGCGGCAGCCAGGTGTGGGTCAGCGGCGGCGATGGGTGGTGGGAGCGCGGATGTGGCGCCCGGCGCGGCAGCCGCGGCGGCATCAGTCGCGCGGCGGGCAGGCGCGGCGTAGGGCGGCACGGGATAGCGGGTTGTGGTGACATCGTTGGGGTCCAGCGCCGATAGGAGGAGGTCCCACCGATCCGAGCCGCCGCCAGTGGTAGCCTTGCGGCGTGGCCCTGGTCCCACCGCGCCGGCGGCAGCGGCTGCTGCCACTGCCGGCACGGCGCTCGCCAGCCAGGCCTGGTGCCGGAACGCCGCAGGGCTGTAGTCTACCAGCAGGTTCATGTCCACGCGGTGCGCGCGGCATGCCTCCAGCGCCTCGTGCAGGCGCGGCACGGGCTGCGCCGACAGCGCGGCGCGGATGGAAGACAGCGTGAGGACGCGCGGGGTGATGGTCTCCAGGTTGCCGCGCGGCATCTGCAGCAGCACGGCGTCCGTAGCATCCACCACGCCCACCAGCCGCGCCCCGCGCTCCAGCGCGCGTGGTGCCGCCCCCGCATCCCGTCCATCGTCACCGTGCACCGCCGCCGCTGCCAGCGCGTCGGTCGCGCCGCCGGCCGCGGCTGCCAGCTGCGACACGTGCACCGCGCCCAGCGTGGGCGTGGGGCCCACCGTCACAAACAGCAGCCAGCCGTGGCGCGGCGACACGGTGAAGGAGGCGGCGGCGGGGGACAGGAGGGTGGTGTTCAGGTACAGGCGGCTAGTGCGAGCAGACAGCGCCACAATGGCGGGGTGTGCGCCTGGCGCGTGTGGCGGCAGGACAGCTAGGGCGGACGCCGGCTCGAGCAGGTGGGTGAGCAGGGTGGGGCTGTCCACCGGTGCCCCCGTGCTGCCGTCATAAGCCTGCGTGTGCACGCCGCAATCCGACGTGTGCACCACCACCGCGCCTGAACCCGGCAGCCCTGGCAGCAGCCGCAAGATGGCGGCGCCGCCCGCCGTTGCGGGTGGTGCCCACACCGTCAAGCTTGCCACCACAAGTGCAGCCGTAGCAGCAGGCGTTGCTGCTGGCGTGGCGACGGCAAGCAGCAGGAGGCGGTCACCTGGTACAAAGGCGCCTGTGGCGGCGTCTACGAGTCCTGCCGTCACTGCCGCCAGCACCATGGTTGACGGCGAGGGACGGTGCAGGAAGGTAAGGTGACGCAGCGCGTGGCGTGGCAACAGGTGCGTCGGCGCGGCGCCCGGGGCAGTGCACACGGGGGCGCCGCGAAGGTGCGCATACCATGCCACCTCGTCGCCCCCCGCCATCCGCGCGCTGCCTACATCCGTGTGCAACCCTAGCGTGACGCCCACCGGCGCGTCGGGTGGCGCAGCAGCAGCAGTAGCAGCAGCAGCGGCAGACGACGGCGGCGGTGGCGGCGGCGGGTTTGCATCCTGCGGCAGGTCATACTGCAGCGGCACGTACACCAGGGTGTCAGCCGCGGTGAGCACTAGCGGGCGCGTGACGGGGTGTGCATCGTCGTCGCCGCCGTCGTCGCCACTACCGGAGCCGCCGTGCGGTCGGGAGCCGAAGGTTACCTCATTGGGGGCATGCAGCGCCGCGGGCGCCAGCGCGAGTGTGACGTACGCCATGGGAGGCGGGACGCAACATATGGCGGTGGGCGTAATGGCTAGCCGTGCCGCCTCATCGCACACCGCCACGGTGGCGGCGCGGCTGCTGCAGCCGCCGCACTCCACCGCATACCGCCACCCAAACGCTAGCTCCAGGTAGTTGGCTGTGCCGGCGACCGTGTCCCGCTGCACCGCGGCAAAGACGTGCGGCCGCTCCGGGTGCCACCCGCACCCGCCGCCGTCCACCACCGCACGCGCGTCCACGTGCAGCGTGCGCTTGGCGTACCAGTGGTAGTTGTCGCGGTGCCACCACTGCAAGCAGCCGCTTCCGTCAGCGTCGGCGGCACCTACAACGTGCGTGGCAAGCACGTCAGCGTCAGCGTTCCAGGCGCACCATGCCAGCGTGTGGCGGCCAGGGGTGGCGCCGGGCAGCACGAGCTCGCGGTGGCGCAGACCGTTCGTCTCAAAAAACGCCACCTGCACGCGGCTACGCGCTGCCACGTCCTGCCCCACTGCCACGAGCGCGCCGTCGGGGCTCCACGCCACGACAGCGTGCAGACCGGTGACGGGGCTGCCATCCTCATTGCGGCCCGTCCCGCTGCACGCGCCATCCTGTGAGTAGATGCGCAGCACACGGCGGCTACTACCGGCAGCAGCCGCGGCAGCGGCTGCGGCGCCCGCTGCACCGACCGCCTCTGTGCCGAGCACCGCAAAAAACCGACCATCGCCGCGCCACGCGACGGCGGCGCCAGCATCGGCGGTCAATGGCGCCGCGGCCGGCGTCTCAACCAGCACGTCCCACGATGGCGTCAGCAGCAGCAGCACGGAGGCGGCAGACACAAGCAGCAGCACGCTCTGGTCTGGCGCCCACGCGGCCGCCAGCAGGCCGTCACCCACATGTCCCACCACCTCGCCCTCCAGCGCCGCAGACGACGACGGCGTTGGTGGGGGCAGCAGCAGCAGCGTGCCGTCGGTGTGCACCGCCAGCAGTGCCTCATGCTCCTCCACGTACGACAGCGCCAGCCACCGGTGCTGCATTCCACTGGCGGCAGGTGACTGCTCCGGCAGCAGGCCGCGTGCCACAACGCCGCCGCTGCTGCGCGCCCACACTGTCAGGCTGCCGTCCGCCTGCAGCGCGGCCCACCGGCCCGCGTCAATGGCCGCCACGCCCACCACGGGCGACGCGCCGCTGGCGGGCGGTGCGGGTGGCCCCACCACCTGCGTCTGCAGGCCGTACTCGCGCATGGTGTAGGGGGGGGGGGGGGGGGGGACAACACGGGGGGCGCGGCAGCAGGAGGAGAGGGGTGGTTGACCAGCACCAGTCAGCAGCAGCAGCAGCAGCAGCAGTCGTAGCAGCAATAGCACTAGCACCAGTAGTAGTAAGTAGTGGTGCCACTAGCAGCAGCAGCAGCACTAGCCAGCACCAGACAGCAATAGCAGCAGCAGTAGCAGTAGCAGCAGTATCAGCAGCAGTAGTAGTAGTAGTAGTAGTACCAGATGCCAGCACCACTAGACAGTAGCAGTAGCAGCCGTACTAGTGTACCAGTCACAGTACCATCCAGCACCAGACGCCAGTACCAGAAGCAGTAGCAGCAGTAGCAGCAGCAGCAGCAGTAGTAGTAGTGGTGGCTCTCCTCTCTCCTCCCCTCTCCTCTCCTCTCCTCTCCCTCCCCTCTCACCTCTCCTCTCTCCTACTAGTACTACCGGTAGGTGCTAGAGTAGCGACAAGTCCAACACCACAACCACCATCAAAATCACACCCCTCTCAACAACCAACACAGGCACCACCAACACACGCGTTCCAAAGGTTATGCGCACCCCACGCGCCACCGCATTCGTAATATTTTTATTATAACAATACACGCTCGTGGAGGCTGGCGAAACCGTTCTCGCCGCCCGCTTCCAACCCCAAATTCATGCCGATACCGCACGACTCCAACCCCCACCCCACCACTTCCTCACTCTACATGATGCTACCCGCGCATCCCGCGGCGTGAATTTGATGGAAAATTTCAAGCCGCTGCGAGCGGGTGCGAGGAAGCCACGCCTCTCTCTGCGCCCTACTGACCTCTATCTTTTCTCTTTCTTTTTTTTCTTTTTTTCGAGTGCCAACCCACCACGCCATCCGGCCACGAATCACCCCGCACTGCACGGTGGCGGGCGCATTTTAACCCGGAAATTGGATGCCCGGCGTGCTGTATGCGGGTCGCGCGCGCGTCATCGCTGGTGCGCCGCTGCTTTGGCACCGCCATATTTGGTTCACTACGCCCCACTCTCTCTCTCTACTCCCTCTCTGACCGCCCTCTTCGCCATCTTCATACTGACTGGTACCACCTTCTGACTGTTCCTTCTGCTTTGGACGGTGCCGCTGCTTCTGACAACTGCAACTGGGACTAGGACCTGCTTCAATTGTAGTGGCTGCGGAGAGAGCCTGGAGACACGGTGGCAAGAGGGCGTGCACGGCGTGGTGCAGCAGGCGGAGCGGAGGTGGTGGTGGTGTGACGACTGCACCAACCGGTATCTGCATCTGAACCACCAGTGTCGGCCACAACCACAAGCAGAAGCAGACAGGGCAAGATGTGGAACACGACGTCGGTGGAGGCGGCGGGGTGGCGGGCGTGGCTGCCGTCGCCGGTGGCTGACCATGTTGCGTGGCTGGCGACGCCGCACGGCGGGGAGGACGTGTGGGAGGGCGGCGGCCTGCGCATCTTTGCGGTGAACTGGGCGGTGCAGTTTGTGGCCAGCTGGGTGGCGTTTGCCATCTACATGGTGTGGGACTACCTGACCTACGCGTCGGGCGCGCTGGAGAGCGCCAAGCTGCCGTCGCGGCACCCGCTGAAGCCGTTCGGGCGCTCGCAGCTGCACATGATCCCGCTGGTGCTGTACAACCAGTGCGTCGTGTGGCCGCTCGTGTTCCTGCTGCTGGTGTGGCCGCAGTGGGCCATGAAGGAGAGGCCGGTGGCGGCGTGGACGTGGCCGGTCATGCTGCCGGCGCTGGCGGCCATGATGCTGGTGTCGGACCAGATGTGGTACTGGGGCCACCGCCTCATGCACACGCCGTACGCCTGGAAGCACTGGCACAAGATGCACCACATTGCGGAGCAGACCGCCATCTCCGCCACCTACGTGCACCCCATCGAGTACGCGCTCTTCACCATCTCCATGAACCTGCCCTACGCGCTCACCGGCTTCCCCATGATAGTGCACTCCTTCCCCATGGGGTGGGGCATGTTCACCGGCAGCGGCGCGCACTCCGGCTACTCGGGCGCGTTTGCCAACGGCGACGAGCACAACGCGCACCACCTGTACCATGCCTGCAACTTTGGCCTCCTCATGGTGCGTGGATTGGGGGGGTGGCGGC
>Ga0066256_1004234_pt1 | contig 12948 bp, 7 predicted proteins | sample ThiBio_1000_biof_FD_87107 | JGI IMG/M metagenome (GOLD analysis project Ga0066256, IMG submission 87107) | Wastewater bioreactor microbial communities from Cape Town, South Africa - Thiocy_expt_1000_biof (version 2) | ecosystem: Engineered > Bioreactor > Thiocyanate-remediating >...
GTTGAGCGGCGACACGGTGGTGCTGGTGGGCAGCGCGCGCGGCGGCGCGCCGGCGCCCGAGATGCAGGTGGGCCTGTCGCACCTGGTGGCGCCCAAGGTGGCGCGCCACCCGGATGCGAAGGACGAGCCGGGCGGGTGGCCGGTGCGCGAGTTTGTGCGGCTGACGCTGGTGGGCAAGCAGGTGCGGTTCCGCATTGACTTCCGGGACCCGCGCAGCGGCCGCGGCTACGCCACCCTGTGGCTGACGGAGGCGCCCGCCGAGAGCGTGAACGTGCTGCTGGCGCGGCACGGGATGGCGCGCGTGAACGCGCCGGAGGCGAACCGGCTGGGCACCAGCCCCGAGTACGCCGACCTGCTGGCGCTGGGGCGCGCCGCGGAGGCGGCGGGCACCGGCATCTTCAACCCGGCGCGCGAGGTGGTGGAGGCCACCGTGCGCACGGTGCAGTGGTCCGTCCCCGCCGCCGACGCGCCGGCGCTGGCGGAGGAGCTGGGCAAGTCGGAGCAGGCCGCCATCGTGGAGGGCGTCATGAACGGCTCCACCATGCGCGTCCTCCTCACCTCCACCGCGCCGCCGCTCATGCTGCAGTTCCAGCTGGCGGGCGTCATCGCGCCCAAGGCGCCTGCCCCCACGCCGGCCGCGCCGGCGCCGGCAGCCGCGCCGTCGCATGCCGCCGCGCCGCCCGCCCCCGCCCCTGCGCCTGCCGCGCCGCCCAAGAAGGTGATTGTGGCTGGCACGTCTGGCAGCAAGCCGGCGTGGGGCAAGACGACGGTGGCGCCCGCTGCCGCCGCCGCCGCCGCCGTGGCGCCGGCAGCAGCAGAGCCGGTCGTGGTGGCTGCCGCCGCCGCTGCCGCCGCAGCACCCGCGCCCGCGCCCGCACCCGCGGCGCCGCTGACGCAGGAGGCCATTGGCGCGGAGGCCAAGAACTTTGTGGAGTCGCGCCTGCTGCAGCGCGACGTCACGCTGCACATCACCGGCGTGGACCGCTACGGCAACTTTGTGGGCCGCCTGGAGTACCCTGGCCTCGACGTTGCGGTGGAGCTGCTGAAGGCGGGCCTCGCGCGCGTGGCAGACTTTAGCATCACGCAGGCGGGCGCGTCGGCAGGTACGTTGTTTGCCGCCACCACTTGTGCGGAGTCGTTTGATCGTACCGCACACTGTACATTACTCATATATCCCCCACCCCCCGATAATTGCAGCGAGCCTGCGCGCGGCGGAGCGCGCGGCCAAGGCGGCGCGCGTGAAGCTGTGGGCGTCGTACGTGCCGACCGAGATCCGCGGCGAGCGTGAGTTTGGTGGCCGCGTGGTGGAGGTGCTGTCGGGCGACACGCTGGTGGTGGCGGTGCCGCGCGGCGCCGGCCTGCCGGAGGAGCGCCGGCTGTCGCTGTCCAGCGTGCGCGCGCCGCTCATGGGCCGGCGCGACGAGAAGGAGGCGCCGTTTGCGTGGGACGCCAAGGACTGGCTGCGGCGGGCGCTGGTGGGCCGCGACGTGGTGGTGTCGGTGGACTACACGCGCACGCCTGGCGCGGGCGGCGCTGCGGCGGCGGGCGGCGCGGGTGGCGGTGGTGGCGGCGGCAGCGGGCCGGAGCGCACCTTTGGCACGGTGACGTACAAGACCAACCGTGGCGACACCGTGAACGTGGCGGTGGACCTGGTGGGTGCCGGCTTGGCGGAGGTGCAGCGGCACCGCGCGGGTGAGGACCGCGCGTCGGAGTACGACGCGCTGCTGGCGGCGGAGGAGGCGGCGCGCGCCGCCAAGCGCGGCCTGCACAGCGGCAAGGAGGCGGTGCCGCGCCGTGTGACGGACGTGTCAGGCGACTCGGCCAAGGCGCGCGCCGTGCTGCCGGCGCTGCAGCGCGCGCGCACCATGCGCGGCATCGTAGAGTTTGTGATGCCGGGCGGGCGCGTGAAGGTGTACGTGCCGTCGGAGAACACGCTGTTCACGCTGGGCATGGCGGGCGTGCGGTGCCCCGGCACGGCGCGGCCGGCGGGCACGGGGCCGGACGGCAAGCCGCGGCCGGCGCGCACGGCGGACCCGCTGGGGCCGGAGGCGCTGTACTACCTGCGCGAGAACCTGATGCAGCAGGAGGTGGAGGTGGAGGTGAGCGACATGGACAAGGCGGGCGCCATGCTGGGTGCGGTGTGGGTGGGCAAGGGCGGCGCGCGCAAGAACGTGGCGGCTGACATGCTGCGCCGCGGCCTGGCGTACGGCATCTACCCCGTGGTGGAGCGCGTGCTGGACGGCGCGGCGCTGGTGGCGGCGGAGGCGGAGGCCAAGGCGGGGAGGGGGGGGGGGGGGGGCCCTACCGGGCGCCGCCGGGGGGGGGGGGGGGGGGGGGGGGGGGGGGGGGCGGGGGGGGGGGGCGGCGGGGGGGGGGGGGGGGGGGTGCGCGGGGGGGCGGGGGGGGGGGGGGGGGGCGGGGGGGGGCCGCCGCCCCCCCCCCCCGCCGCCCTCCCCCCCCGCCGCGGCCCCGCCGCCCGCCGCTGCACCAGCACCTGCCTCTGCACCCACACGACGTGGCCGGCGGCCGTCGGTACCCAATGTGGATGCCGCGGTTCGAGCAGAGACGGCAACCGCACATCCACCACCACCACCGCCACCGCCACCGCCGCTGCCGCTACCGGCACCGCCGCTGCCGCCGCCACCCAAGACGCCAGCGCGGCCGGCTGAAGAGCCATCGCTGCAGCACCTGTTGTCAATGAGCACCGGCACGCCGGCTGCGCGCCGCCGGCCCAGCACCGGGCCACCACCGCTGTCACAGCGGCGCCCCTTTTCGATGGTCATGGTGGAAGCGGTCAATCCCTCGGCGCATCATCGTGAACAGCCAGTGGGGCGCCGGGACGCCTGGTACTCCATCCGCTGCGTGTCAGTAAGCGTGCTACTGGTCCTGATCGCGGTGCTGGTGTTTGCCTTCGTCACGACGGCGATGCTTGCGTTTCGCGATCCAGCACACTTGCTGGCACGCGAGCTGCAGACGTGCCGCGCGCAGGAGCTGTGTGGCGAGGTGCAGACGCCGCCATGCGAGGGCGGCGGCATGACACCGACGGCTGCGCGTGATTGGGCAATAGAAAACGGGCTGAAGGCCAGCAATGCGGCGTGGGGTGAGGTGCTTGCCAACCTGCGCGCCGGCGGCAGTTTGGAGGACGCGTCGCCTGCCGCACGCGTGCTGCGGGTCACGGCACAACGGGGGGAGGATGCGCGCGGTGTGTGGTGCCTCATTAAAACTGCCGCTGCCGCCGCCGCGCGCGGATTGATGCGGCCGGTCAATATGGCGGTCGCCGCTGTGGTGCTTGGCGGCACGGTGACCGCGTGGCGGAACTGGTAACTCATTAATTAGATTGTCCATCATCATTTAAGTTACGGCGCAGGCGTGCGCCATGGGCGAAAGAATATCGCCCCCAGCCCCCACGGCGCAGCCAGGCCCGGCAGGTTGTGCGTGCCGGTGGGCACAGGGATGTCTGCCGCCACGACGCCCGCCACGCCGCCGTATGCAAAGCCAAGCGGGAAGGCGTCCGCTTCGGCGTCCGCCAGCGCCGCCAGCGCTGCGGCGCCCACGCCCGCCAGCGTCGGCTCTTGTGTGTAGTAGCCCAGGCGCAGACGGCGGTCGCGTGCAAGCGCTTTCAGCCCCGCCAACGTGCCGGCATCCACCTCCACGCCGGCGGGCGCGCGGCGGAGGAGGGAGGCGCCATTGAACAGGACGGCGGCGCCAGGCGGCAGGCTGCCAGTGGTGGCAGCATGCTGGATGTCGCCCGCCGTGGTGTACAGGTAAACTGGCAGGGTGGGTGGCATGGCAACGCAGCCGGTCGGCAGTGCCGGTGCGGGTAGGGCGTCCCACACCCCGACTGCCACGCTCTGCGGTGCGGCGTCGAGGCCAACCAGCTGCGCCGGCCGGAACGACCCCACCGCCCACACGTGGATGCCCATCGTATTCAGGCCCTCCACAATCAGCGCCAGCACGGCGGGCGACGCGCCCGTGGACTTGACGTCCAGGAACACGGACAGCGGCACGATAGGCGTGTGATCACCGGGCGGCGGGGGCGCGGCAGCTGCAGCGGCGACGGCAGCGTCCCCCAGCAGCAGGTCGGGCGCACAGGTCGCCATTGCGGCCTTGAACGCCGCCAGCCACTCAGCAATGCGGCACCCGCCGCTGGCTGCCGCCACTGACTCGTACATGTTCCACCCAAATAGGCGCTCCCCAAAAAAGTGCGCCGCGCCGCCATGCGCCACCAGCGTAGACGCCGCCAGGCGGCGAGCGCACTCAGCACGGTGCGCCGCGCTGCACCCCGGCGCCGTCACCTCTGCCATCAGGCGTGCCGCGGACGCCAGGTCCACATACATGTCCCACTCCAGCACCAGGCGGTTCACACCCGACGACGCCAGTCGCCGCCGCGGGTAGCCGCCGCGGGCGGCGTGCGCCATGGCGTACGCCGCCATCACCGGGTTGTTCTCCATGATGGCCATGATGCGGCCACTGGACAGCCGCACGGCGTCAGGCGTCATTAGCAGCGCCGCCGGCCCGCCCGCCGCCGTCACCAGGTGGCGCCAGTACGCCGGCGTCAGCGATGCCACCGCGCCTGCCCACTGCGGCGTACGCAGCACCTCCACCCCCGCCCCCATGTGCCCGCCATGCCCGTACACCCAATTGGTGGGTGTGACCAGCGGTGCCACTGGCAGCCTGGCGGCATGCCGCACCATGGCAGCAACCACCTCGGGCGTCGCCGCCATTGCTGCTGCCGCCGCTGCTGCTGCCGCTGCACCGGACTGCCGCCGCCGCCGCAGGGACCACACCGCTACCGCCACCACGCCGCCGCCCACCACCCACGCCAGCACCTGGCTCTGCTTCTCCCGCAGCTGCACTGCTGCGCCACTCAACGTGCTTGCCAACGTCGCCGGCAGCCCCACCACCCCGCCGCCCTTGCTGGCTTCATTGCCCATTGCCCTGCAGCTGCTTCGGTAGGAATGGGGAGGGCGGGTAAATACACCTGTCTGTCAGAATGAAATGATGACACACACACACACCAAGAAAGACCAAACGGCGCGGTGGACACACACCCCACAGCGCCGCCGTAAGACTTGGGATCAAACCATTCCCACTCCCATACAGCAAACTTTGCCGCCCACGCCGGTTGTTTACAAACCAATGTGTGACACATGGGTCTGTGGGGAATGGCGCTGGCTGCAGCCGTGCTGCTCGCTCGTATCTTCGTTTGCCGTATCCACCTGTTGTCAATGGAAGTAACGGAATGCCAAGCGCGCCGGCAGCGCACCACCTGCATTCACGCATTGCAGCACGCCGCAGTAAAAACGGCGTGGAGGCAGAAGTAGTAGAACGGGTGTACTGCAAAGTGAGGCGCTTTTTGGGGACGCAAGTCGGTTCAGTGGTCAGAAGTAGCAATCCGTGTAATGCGGTAACGACGGTTGTGCGCCGCTGTTGGCAAGCCCCTCAACCGTCCACCATGGCGGCGGCGCCGCTGAAGGTGCTGGAGTCGGCCACCATGAAGGACAAGCTGGGACGCATGACAGACACTGACAGGGCGCTGCAGCGCATTGCCATCACGCAGATGGAGCTCCACGTACGTTTGCGCCCTTACTTTGCCGTGTTACTGCTGCACACTCACAAACAAATAACACACCACGACCCACCTACATGCAGTCGCGAATGGCGGCAGAGGATAGAATGTCGCGGGAGGCGCTACTGAAGATCCGGCGGGACTGGTGCGACATCCTGCGGCTAGCAAAGGTACGCGCGGTGGTGGCGTGCGCGCCGGTGCCCTACTCTCAATCCCCCCACCCCCCACCCCACCCCCCACCTAACCCCCCACCCACCGGCAGACGGAGGAGCTGCAAGTGGAAATAGAAAAGGCGAGCACCGAGTTTGAGGCGGACCTGGAGGTGCGGTGCGTGCATGTGACGCGGGCGCTCACGGCGGTGAAGGAGGCGGAGGACGCGCAGGCGTACGCGGTGCGGCAGCACTGCATGGCGGTGGACAAGCTGCTGGCGCTGCAGGAGCGGCGCGTGAAGGACCTGCATGCGCACTTCCTGGTGCAGCTGAAGGCCATGAAGGCGGCGTTTGAGGACGAGCGGGACGGCATCACGGCGTCGCACTCGGCGACGCGCGCCGAGGTCATGCACTTTCTGAAGGCCAGCCGGGAGGACGCGGAGGCCAGCCTGGCGGCCATCGACGGCGACTTCACGCAGACGCGCGAGACGCTGCGGCGGAAGGGCGTGGAGCGGGTGCAGTCACTGCAGACGGAGATGGACTCCATCATCGAGTCGCTGGAGGCGGCGTTTGAGGACGCGCACGGCCGCTACCTCATGAACACGGAGCAGCGCGTGCAGGACTTTAAAGCGCTGGCGGCGCGCGGGCAGTACGAGACGCACATGAAGGAGCGGCAGGAGCGCGCCATTGCGCGGCTGCAGGACCGGCTGGTGCAGCGGGAGGCCAAGCTGCTGTTTGTAGAGCGCGAGGAGGCGGACAAGAACGGCGCGCTGCGCGAGGAGCGCGCCGCCATGGTGGCGCAGGTGGCGGCGCTGAAGGCGGCGCTGGCGCGTGCCACGGAGCGCGGCGCGGGGCGCGTGAAGCGCGTGTCCACTGCCGTCGCCGCCGCCACGGCGCACATGCATGAGGTGGAGGCGCTGGCGAGCCGCGTGCTTACCGCTGCCAAGCGTGCCTCCGACATGGAGCCGCTCGGGGCGCTGATTGTGCCGTGCGCGGGCGGTGTGGCGGGGTACGAGCCGCCGGCCGGCAGCGCGCTCACGGCGTCGTCTGACGGCATGCCCACCGCCGGCGACGCGGCCGTCAGCGCACGCGTGTCACGGCTGCTGGCACTTGGCACTGAGCCAGTGGCGGCCAGCGGCGGCGCGGGCGACGCCGAGGGTGGTATCGGGCATGAGGACGGCGGCGCGCTGCCAGCCAAGATGGAGTCCATGGTGAGCGAGAGTGACGCGCTGGGCCAGTTCTACCGCCGGTACAATGCCGCGCTGGCAACGCAGCTGGCGCTGGAGACGCAGCGGCAGCGGCTGCGAGACGAGAACGCGGCGCTGAAGGCGGCGCTGGCAGAGTGTGTGGCGGCCTCCAGCTTTGATACCACCACGCTGGCAGCCCCCAACCCGCTCCTGGTGGTCAACAGCCGGGGCATGCCCGCCGTGGACGCTGCCATGAATGCAATGAGCGCCACCGCCATGCGCGTGGTTACCGCGCCGCCGCGCGCCGCTCGGACGTCATCTGCCACCCGCCTGCGCAGCTCAGCGGCCGACAGCACTGCAGCAGCGGTCATGCTGGCGTCCAGCCCGCGAGCTGGCGCCAGCGCCGACCCTGTTGCCCCCGCCCCCGCACCGCCGCCAGCCAAGCTGGCAAAGGGCCCCGCCGCCGCGCTGCTGGCAAGCACCGCCGCAGCTCGTGTGACGGTCGGCGCCGCCGTCATGTTGTCTGCGCCCTCCCGTGCGCTGTAAGTCACCCTATTTGTATCGATATGTTATTGAAATGTGTGAAGTGGTGGTGTGGCCCTCAACAACAGCAGCTGGCCTGCTGCTATCATATGATACTCCAACATCCCTAGAACGACACCGTGATGGTCCAGTCGTACGCCACGCGCACGTCTGGCTTGCGCACCGTCAGCACGTCGGCCGCGGAGTCATACACAAAGTCGAGGGCGCGCGGTGCGGCGCCGGCGTCAGAGGCGGCAACAGCAGTCGGCGCGCGGCCAATGCCCGCCACCTGGATGCGCTCCACCGTGTTGGTGGGCGCCCACGCCTTGCCGCCCGCCACCTGGCTGGAGCGCAGCACGTGCGTGCCGGCCGCCGGCGCGTACTCAAACTTGCGCAAGCGGAAGGCGGCCTTGGTGGCGTAGTCAAAGGTGGCGCCGTCATCCAGGTACAGGGTGCCGGTCGCCGTCTTGGCGGCCGACAGCGTGACGACGAGGGTGTATGGGTCGGCGGCCATGAGGGAGGAGGCGCGGCGGGCGCGCATCTGGCGCGGCACGATGGCGCCGCCGCGCTGGAACACGGGGATGACGGTGAGCGGTGCGTCCACGATGCGCTTGCCGGCTGCGGGGCCGCGGCGCAGGGTAGTGGCGTGGTACCACGGCTCGGAGCCCGGGAAGTACACCTCCACGCTGGTGGCGCCCGCCGACGTGATCGGCTTCACCAGCAGCGCGTCGCCCACCAGCCACTGGTCGTCCATGGCGGCCACGGCGGCGTCGGCGGGGTACTCCATCCACAGCGGGCGCATGGCGGGCGCGCCGGTGGTGTGCGCCTCCGCCATGAGCGTGTACCACAGCGGCAGGTAGGTGTAGCGCGTGCGCACAATGTCGCGCAGGTTGCCCAGCACCTCGTCGCCAAACAGCCAGGGCTCGCGGCGCGCGGTGTCAATGTGCGCGTGCGCGCGGAAGAAGGGCTGCCACGCGCCCGCCTGGTACCACCGCGTCATGAGCTCGGTGGAGGGGTTGCCAAAGAAGCCGCCCACGTCGGCGCCCGCAAAGGTGAGCCCCGCCACGCCGATGGTGAGCAGCATGGGCGCGGAGGCGGCCAGGTGCTCCCACTTGGCGGCGTTGTCGCCCGTCCAGATGGCGCCGTACCGCTGGCTGCCGGCAAAGAAGGCGCGCGACAGCACGAACGGGCGCGCGTTCTGCTCCGGCGTGCGCCGCAGCTGGCCGGTGTACGTCGCCATCACCTGGTAGAAGCCGTACAGGTTGTGCCACTCGCGGTGCTCCACGCCCGCCAGGCTGACGGCGTCCTTGTTCATGGACACCTCGGGGCCGTTGAACACGGACGGCTCGTTCATGTCGTTCCAGGTGTACAGCGACAGCGTGGAGCCGGCGTACGCGTCCAGCGCAAACTGCGCCGCCCACCAGTCGCGCACCGCGGGCGCCGTGAAGTCCAGGTAGGAGCTGGAGCCGGGCCAGCACCAGCCGTCGTACTCGCCACCCGCCGCGTTCTTCACGTACAGGCCGCGCTCCGTCGCCTCGCGGTGGATGCGGTACCCCGTGTCGCGCTTGATGTGCGGGTCGATGATGGTCACCATCTTGTGCCCGCGCGCCGCCAGCTTGTTTTGCATGTCGGCGGGGTGCGGGAACAGCGCGGCGTCCCACGTGAAGTACTTCTTGCCGTCCGTGTGCTCAATGTCCAGCCACAGCACGTCGTACGGGAAGGCGAGCTCCTCAAACTTGGCGTCCACGCCGTACACGTCCGCCTCGTCCTTGTAGTTCCAGCGGCACTGGTGGTAGCCCAGCGCAAAGAGGGGCGGCAGCGCCTGCCGGCCCACCAGCTCCGTGAACTGCGCCAGCGCGGCCTTGGGGCTGGGGCCCGGCACCAGCGCCACGTCCCACCCGCCCGACTCGGACAGCCACCGCGTGGCGACGCCCACCTTGGGCCCGCCGCCGCCCGTCAGCGCCGCAAAGATGGAGCCGCCGCCGCCGCGCACGCCCTTCACCACGTCCACGTACGTCTCGGTGGGGTTGTTCCAGTACACGCCCACCGTGCCGCCGCCCGCCGAGTGCGCCAGCATGAAGGGGATGGAGCCGTACAGCGCCATGGGGTTGTCCAGCTCGTACTCAAACACGTCCAGGTTGTACAGGCGGTAGGGCTGCTGGTACTCCGCGCTGCCCTCGCTGCCGTCCGTCGCGTGCAGCGCGTGCGACGACGCGTGCTCCGGGATGCCGTACACGTGCGTGGCGGCGGGGAAGGTGACGTCCAGGCCCACCGACGTCGGCCCCGACGGCTTGCTGTCCCGGTGGCTGCCCCACGACTCCTCCCACATGCCCGGCTCCGCGTGGTCGCTGGCGGCAGACAGCAGGTCGCGCCCCTGCGCGCCCGCCCCCGCGCCGTGTGCCGCGTCGCTGCCCGGCGACGCCTCGTCGCCGTGCACGCCGTCCTCGTACACCGGCTTGCCGTCCTCGCCCCAGTCCAGGATACGCCGCCCGTGCGCGCCGCCGCTCGCCGCCGCCGCCGCCGCGTCCGCCGCCACCTGCGACCCGCCGCCGCGCACGCGCCGGTGCTCAATGAACGACAGCGCGCGGTCATTGAGCGTGACGGCGGGCTGCACGCTGCCGCTGCCACTGCCGCTGCTGCTGCCCGCAGGCCCAAACCCAGGCACGTACAGGTCCACACGCAACGGCGCGTGCGTGATGGCCAGCACCGCCTCACCGCCGCCGGCGCCCACGCCGTACGCCACGTACGTCACACCCGCCTTGGGCGCATCCAGCCCTGCCGCCGCCTTCAGCGCCGCATCACCCGCCGCCGTCACCAGGCGCAGGGTCGCCGGCGTGGTGGACACCAGCACATCGAGCGACTGCCACCGCGGTGCCAGCCGCCCGTCCGCCTCCGTCACCGTCACGCGCGCCACGCCGCTGGTGTACACTGCCACCCCAAGCGCCAGCGCTGGCGCACCCGACTCGGCCGACCGCAGCGACGCGGTCAGCACCCCGCTGCCGCCATTCACGCTCACGCTGCCCGCCTCCACCGTCAGCTCCGGCTCCGCCGTCTTGGCGCGGTGCCGCTTGCAAAACGCCGCGTCGTTGCACGTCCGGAACTTGCCGCGGTCCACGCCCGCCACCACCGCCACCGCCGCCGCCGCTACCAGCAGGCCCACCCGCCGCGCCATTGCTGAGCTTATTGGGGGGCCAACCAGTTGGAACGAGGAGAGGAGACAAGGAGGAGACAAGGAGACAAGTAGAGGACGAGTAGAGGAGAGAGAGAGACGTCGCCTAACGCGACTTACACAGATACAAGTTATGACACCTGGCGTGTCAATAACTGCACAAAACACCTACTACGGCCTACAACTTCGAGCAGCCGCGCCGTGTTTTACACCGCCGCGTGCCGTTCGTGTTGCTGCTACCCGTGTACGCAGCCACGTCATGCTGTGAGAGGGGGTACCTCTATCTTTCCTTTCTTTCTACAGTCAAGTCTATCTTTTATAGCGCCAATGTCGTCCACAACGCACCGCCATTTGTCCATGTCGAGTGTCCCCTCGCACTAGATTGTGGCATCTCATGCAGTGGCGGCACGTAATATGTGATATTGCCACTTATGCGCCACCTTGTCCCTGTTCTGTTCTTCCTCTCGCCGCCTACTCAGTACCGGCCCTGCCTCATACCCCTGGCTAACCCGCTTTCCACAAACATTTTGACGGTGTGTCACGCGACACGCGGTCGCAGCACGGCCATTTGTTGTTGACACACCTTACTTGGCAGTTACACCCGTGGTACGTTGTTGCACTGCGTGACCACACATTTATTTTAGTTGTCTAACGGCCAAACGCCTGCTTGAGTAGAGGGAAGAGGAGAGAGGGAGGAGGAGAGAGGAGAGGAGAGGAGAGGGGAGGCGAGGAGGAGGCAGGTGAGGGGGGAGAACGCACGGCATTGGGAGGTGAGTTGGAGGGGGAGGCGGGGCGAGAGGGGTGGAATGCGATGGAATGAGTGTGGAGGGATGCGGGAGAGGGGGGTTAGCGCGGTGAGCGTGGGAAAAGAAGGCGGGCGAGGTGGTACTGCACTAACGAATCCATGATGCTGCTGCATGTGATGCTTCTGCCATCATGCCCCCTCCTGGCCCCCACTGCCACCTGCTGCTGCTGCTGCTTGACTGTTGCCCCATCCACTCCCACACCCTCCCACTCCTCCCATCCATGCGTGCAGGACTAACGTTGCAAGAGAGGCAGTAAACAACAGCATCCACAACACTCACAACACAAACTCACGTACACCATGCTGATCCCCCTCGTGCCGCTGGTGGCGGGCGGGGCGGCAGGCGGCGCGGCTGCTGCTGCTGCTGCTGCTGCTGCTGCTGCTGCTGCAGGGGGTGCCACAGCTGCCGGTGCCGCAGCCGCGGGCGCGGCGATACCGGTGGGCGCGTCCAACCCGGCGGGCGAGTGGGCGGCGGAGGCGGCAAAGCTGGGTGTGACGGGGCCCATCCATGTGGAGATTGCGGCGGGCGGGGGGGGGGGGGGGGGGGGGGGGGGGGGGGGGGGGCCGCGGCGCGGCGGGCGGCCCGAGGGGGGCGGCCGCGGGGGGCCCCTTTGTGGCCGCGGGGGGGGGGGGGGCCCCCCCCCGCCGGGGGGCCGGGCGGCCCGGGGGGGGGTTTGGCCGCCGCTGGTGGGCGTGCCGTCCAGCGACGCGGCGTCGCTGGGCGCGGTGGTGGAGGCGCTGTGCACCCTGCCGCCCGCCCGCGTGCACGTGCGGTTTGTGTGCGCGCCCATCCGCGCGCCGCACGGCGGCACGCCGCCGGTGGAGGGCGAGGCGGTAAGCCCGTCGGCGGCGCCCGCTGTGGTGGATGCCATCACGGCAGCGATGGGCGCGCTGCACGCGTACGCGTGCGCGTTTGAGGTGCCCGCCACCGCCGGCAGCTTGGCGTCGGAGGACGCTAAGGCGCTGAAGGCGGCAGTGGGCGACCAGCGCCTCATCCTGCACCTGGCGGGCGGGCGCGCCAGCGCCAAGGAGGTGGCGCGCCTGCACAAGCACGAGATCTCGCTGCAGGCGCGCGCACACGTGGCGGCAGACAGCGCGGGCGTGGAGCGCGGCGAGGCGAGCGGCGTGCTGGACGTGGGCACATGCGCGGTGGCGTGTGCGCGCAGCGACCGGCCGGACGGCCTGTACACCACCGTCGTGTCGGACGAGTGCGGCAAGACGCTGGGCCTGGTGTACAGCAGCGCAGAGAGCATTGTGGAGGCCATCCGCAGCCGCCGCGGCGTGTACTACTCGCGCTCGCGCGGCGGCCTGTGGCGCAAGGGCGATACGAGCGGCTGCTGGCAGGCGCTGCGCGCCATCAAGCTGGACTGCGACTCGGACGCGCTGCTGTACACCGTGAAGCAGATGGGCATCGTGCCCGCCTTCTGCCACCTCAACACGCGCACCTGCTGGGGCGAGGACGGCGGCATCACGGCGCTGGAGGTGCGTTGTTAATTGGGAGTGCAGGTATTGTGTGTCGCTACCCTTACCGCTCACGCCACCCCCCC
>Ga0066256_1004238_pt1 | contig 12935 bp, 13 predicted proteins | sample ThiBio_1000_biof_FD_87107 | JGI IMG/M metagenome (GOLD analysis project Ga0066256, IMG submission 87107) | Wastewater bioreactor microbial communities from Cape Town, South Africa - Thiocy_expt_1000_biof (version 2) | ecosystem: Engineered > Bioreactor > Thiocyanate-remediating >...
TCCCGACCCACCCTCATCGCCGACACCGGACCCGAGGAGGCGAACACCGACACAGCCCTCGAACTCACAGCCTGAACCCTCAACAGATCGAAGGAACCCGAACTACACCACTACCAGGGGCTTGACCAGATCTCATCCGGGATCGGCCGAGCCGCGCCCTGCGGATCGACGAGGGCGGCCTTGCTGGAACTCTGTGCCAAGTACGCCTCGAGCTCGCGCACCAACTCCGCAAAATCCAGCAACTCTTCGCGAGCTCCCGCTTCGGGGAGATATGTCTGAGGCTTGCGGGACCCGCGGGGCACGTCGATGGGAGTGCTCATACCGCCACGCTACCGGCTCAAACGAAAAAAACGAACAGCATCGTGCCGAGTCGACGGGGCGTGAGGAACGAATCGGTGATGACTTGACCTGTCACCGACTCGTTCCTCACGCCCTGCGGCAGTCCTTTCTGCGGCGAGGTCACTTCTCGGCGCCGGCCAGCATCCCCTTCATGAAGTACCGCTGCAGAAACAGGTAAGCGATGAGCATCGGGATGACCCCGATGAGAGACGCGGCGACGGCGGCGTTCACGTTCGATCCGTTCGCCCCGAAGAAGGCGGCGATCGACGGCGCGATGGTCCGCATGTCTGTGCTGTACATGATGTACGAGCTGAGCGCGAACTCGTTCCACACGTATACCGCGGTGAGGATGATCACCGTCGCCGTGACGGGCTTGAGCAGCGGGAAGACGATCATCCACAGCGTCTGCACCCGGCTCGCCCCGTCCATGCGGGCCGCCTCTTCCAACGAGAGGGGGACAGAGCGCAGGAACTGCGTGTAGAGGAAGATCGCGCGCGGCAGCTCCAGACAGGTCAGCGGGAGGATCAGCCCGAGGTAAGTGTTGAGCAGCCCCATCCCATTCAGCAGCGAGTACAGCGGCACGAGGATCGCCAGCGGCGGCACCATCATCACCGCGAGGATGACGAACTCGACCGCACGGTTCGTGGTGGTCCGTCGCCGGGCCAGAGGATACGAGGCGAGCGCGGCGAGAATGCACACCAGCGCCGTGCTCACCACGGTGACGATCGCGCTGTTGAGCGTCGCGCGCAGAATTCCGCCGCTGGTGATCGCCTCGGCGAAGTTCGACCACGTCGCCTCGGCGAAGGGGAAGAACCACACGGAGCTCAGGTCGGATCCCGCTTTGAAGGCGGTGGTGATCGCGAGATAGAACGGGATCAGCTGGATCGCAGCGCCGACGACGAGGATGACGGCGACGAGGGCCTTGGTGGGAGCGCGCATGTCAGTTTTCCAGTCGGTTTCGGGTGCGGTCGAACCACCAGTTCAGAGCGATCGTGCAGACCACGATGATCAGGAACAGCACGATTCCCTGGGCCGCTGCGTAGCCTGCGGCCTGGTTGCCGAAGTAGGTGCGTCCGATGAGTGTGGAGAGCGAGTTGGTCGCATATCCGGGCCCGCCGCCGGTGAGCACCTGGATGATGTCGTAGAGCTTCAGGCCGCCGATGAGGTTGAGCACGACGCTCGCGGCGAACGCCGGCGTGAGCTGCGGAACGGTGATGGCGAAGAACTGCCGCCATCCGGTCGCCCCGTCCAGCGACGCCGCCTCCTTGATCTCCGCGGGAATCCCCTGCAGTCCAGACAGGTAGATCAGCATCGACACACCCATGAACTGCACGGAGTTGATGAGCACGATGACCGCGACGGCGACGTTCACATCGGACAACCAGGAGACCTGGGCGATTCCGAGCACCCCGAGGATGTCGTTGAGGGCGCCCTGGTGATAGCGGAACACCAGGTAGTACATGGTTCCCATCACGACCGGTGAGACGAGCACCGGCAGATAGATGACCGCACGGGCGAACCCCCGCCCACGGAACTTGCGGTCCAGCAGCACCGCGAACAGCAGCCCCAGCACCTGCTGGATCAGCGTCGAACCGACGCCGAAGATGAAGGTGTTACGCAACGCCGTGGCGAAGTTCTCGTCCGTGAAGATGCGGGCGAAGTTGTCTAGGCCGACGAAGCTACGCTGGGCCGAGTAGCCGTCCCAATTGGTGAGGGCGATGGCGACCCCCTGGACGACGGGGATGACGATGAACACCACGAACAGCGCCACAGCGGGCAGATACATCAGGTTGACGGCGGACTCGCGCCAGATGCGTCGCGTGCGAAGCGCTGCGGCGGCGGAAGAAGGTGCGCTCATCGTGCTCCTCGGGTTCTCATGGGAGGTGGGTGCTCGGGGCGCCGTGTCGGCGTCCGAGCACCCGGGTCAACCGGTCGGCAACTTTACTGACCGTAGAGGGTGTCGAACTGGACCTTCAGCTGCTCGGCTGCGTCATCGGCGGTGGACTGACCGGTGATCACCGAGTCGGTCGTCGCGATCATCGCGTTCCAGATTCCGCCGGGGAGGTAGACGCGGTCGAAGAACGGCATCGTCGGGATGGTGCCCGGAGCGACCCACTTGTCGTAGCTGGCCTGAAGCACGCCGAGGTCGGCCGTGACATCGGTCAGCCCGGAGTACGAGCCGAGGGAACCTGCCACCTTGGCCGCGTTGGCGGGCTCGGCTAGGAAGTCGACGAACTCCAGCGCGGCATCCTTGTTCTTGCTCGCCTTCGCGACGCCGAAGGAGTTGATGCCCTCGCCGCCGACCGTGTACTGCTCTCCGTCGTCGCTCGGCACCGGGACGAAGCCGATGTTCGCGTCCGGGTTGATCTTCAGCGCGGTGCCGAGGATCGACGATGCCGGCACGAGGGCGAACGCGGCCTGACCCTGCGCGAGCTGGGATGCCATGTCGTCCAGCGACGCGGAGACGTAGTCGGGGTTGAAGTACCCGTCCTTCTGCCACCCGGCCACGTGCGAGAGCACGGCGCTGGACCAGGCGTCGACGTCGAAGTCGCCGTCGGTGAACTTCTGCTTCTCGCTGTCGCTGAAGGCGTTGGAGGCGATGTAGTCGGCCATGTTACCGGCAGAGCTCGACTTTCCGGACGCGGTGATCGGTGTCACACCGGCGGCCTTCACCTTGGTGAGCGCGTCGTCGAAGTCACCCCAGGTGGTGATGGCGTCGGCGTCGACTCCGGCCGCTTCGAGCACGTCGAGGTTCACATCGATGCCGGCGACCGTGTACTCCAGCGGCAGAGCGTAGATGTTGCCCTCGCTGTCGCGCATCGACTTGTCCAGAGCAGGGTTGACATCGGCGACCCAGGAGCGGTCGTTGAGCGGCGCGAGGAAGTCCGAGTAGCGCAGCACCGACCAGCCGTGCGTCGCGAAGACGTCGGGGAGGTTGTTGGCGGCCATCTGCACCTTGATGTTGTTCTCGTAGTTGGTCGTGTCGTACGACATCTCGACCTCGATGCCCGTGCGCGCGGTGAACTCGTCGATGAGCTCCTCGTAGACGGCTTTCGCAGGGCTGTCGGCCGTCATGTACAGCGAGAAGGTGATCTTCGAGGATCCGTCGTCGGATCCTCCGGCGCTGCATCCGGTAAGGGCGAGCGAAGCCCCGGCGAGGGCGGCCGTCGCGGCGATGATGGTGCGGGTGATTTTCATAGCGGGGTTCTTTCCTTACTCTGACGTCATTGGCGGTAAGCGTGCGCAGGGTGCCGCGCACGGCACTAGAGGGTTGCGGGCACCTCCTGGAACTCGAGGATGAGCGCCTGCTCCGCGTGCATCTCGGGCACCTGGAGCCCGCTGAGGGTGAGCACGGAGCCGGTGACGACGATGCCGTGCTGCTGCAGCCACGGGGTCGCGATCAGGCCGGTGACCGGTCCCGGAGCGTGCACGCTCACCCGGTAGCTGGCCCGGGGATCGAGCCCGGGCACCGGCACCTTGCCGATCGTCGCGACCGATCCCCGCCGCAGCGAGACGAGCGAGAAAGGCGCGCGTGAGCGGTCGGCGGCGACCACACCGTCCAGGCGCAGCGCGCCCTCATCGAAGTCGGAGCGATGCAGGCGCCCGCTGAAGATCAGCGCGCGGTGCCTCTTGTGATACTGCACCCACTCCCCCAGAGCGGCGAGCTCTTCGTCGGATGCCGAGGTCAGATCCCACTCGATTCCGAAGTGCCCGAACAGTGCGGTGGCGGCCCGGAAGCTCAGATCGCTGACCCGCCCGGTGGTGCGCGAACGCGGAGAGGCGACGTGGGCGCCGAGCAGCTCGTACGGCATGAGCTGGGCGGTCCAGCGCATGATGTCCTGCCGCTCGACGGGGTCGATGCAGTCCGACGGCCAGAATCGCTGGACGTGCTCGACCATCCCCAGATCGATCCGCCCCCCACCCGAGGCACAGCTCTCGATCTCGAGTCCGGGAGTGCGCGCGACCAGCTCATCCATCAACCGGTAGCAGGCGAGCGTTTGCGCGTGGGCGATCGGCGCTCCGCCTGCGACGGGCGACCCCGCGGCGATGAGATCGCGATTGTGATCCCACTTCAGATAGCCGATGTCGTATTCGGCCAGGATGCCGCCGAGCTCGCCGAGAACGTGCGCGTAGGCATCCGGGTTCGTGAGATCGAGCACCTGCTGGTGGCGCCACTCCAACGGCAGGTCCGCGCCGGAGGCGGCGACCCACTCCGGATGGGCCCGGGCGACATCGGAGTCGACGTTGATCATCTCCGGTTCCACCCACAGGCCGAACTCCATGCCGAGCTCCCGCACGCGACGCACCAGCGGATGCAGACCGTTCGGCCAGATATCCGCGTCGACGGCCCAGTCGCCGAGCCCGGCGTGGTCGTTGCGACGTCCGGTGAACCACCCGTCATCGAGCACGAACCGCTCCACCCCCACCGCGGCCGCATGCTCGGCCAACCGGATCAGGCGATCGAGGTCGTGGTCGAAGTACACGGCCTCCCAGACGTTGAGCGTGACCGGCCGCAGGATGCCGGGGTGCTCGGGCCGCGAGCGCAGCCACGCGTGCACCTGGGCTGCTGCCTCATCCAGTCCGTCGCCCCGTCCGAAGTAGATCCACGGGCTCTCGTACTCGGCTCTCGGCGCAAGAGCACCCTCACCGGGGAGCAGTAGCTCACCGCCGCAGATGACCCGCATGCCGCTGGGCACGCGCTCCACCCAGGTGCGGTGATTTCCCGAGAAGCCGACGTGGACGCCGTGGACCTCGCCCCGCGCGAAGCCGAAGCCGGCGGTGCCGCACATCAGCATCGGGGGGCTGTCGAATCCCGTGCGACCGTGGCGACTCTCGTGCATGTGGACGTTGACCCCGAGCGGCATTCGCTCGGGGATGCGCTCGCGGCTCCACCTGCCGGTGAAATCGAGCACCTCGTCCGCGGTTGCGGGCAGCGGCATCGCAACGGCGAGCTCGCCCAGCAGGTAGTCGTCCTCGCCCGTGTTCGCCAGGCGCGCTCGTGCGCGCAGCAGCCCGGAGGGCAGAAGCTCGAGAGCCAGCTCGACCTCGATCTGGGCTGCACTGTCACGCAGGCCGAAGACCAGCCGCCCAGATCCGGCGCTCAGCACCGACCCGGTCTGCTCGGCGACAGAGGCGTCGATGTCGACGGAGACGATCTCAAGCACGGGGGCCCACGCCGACCCGGTCGCGGGGCGATGCCCCACGAGGCCGGGTCGTCCCTTCCATCCATCGGATTCGAGCAACAGCAGACGCGATCGGACGGCGTCCACGGGGCTGTGGGCCAGGTCGACCGCGGGCTGCGCGACCCGGGCGAGAGCGACGATGGATGCCTCGTCGCCCCCGGTGAGCTCTGCTCCCCAGTGCGCGACGACGGGAACGCGGCCGTCGCTCCAGTCGAGGACGAGCGAGACACCACCGGCTCTCAGGTGCGCGAGTCGCGTGTCGGAATGGACGAGCACAAGTACTCCGTGGTGTCGATGAACGTCGTTGTTGATGAGGGCGGCGGGTGGCCACTGTCAGGTGGTGCGAGGTGGTGTGTGAGTGACTCTACTGGAGTAGATGCCTACGGCGCAAGTGCGTCCTTTCCCGCGGATTCAGCGGATAGTGATCGATCTCGCGCCGAGACACGAGTAAATTCGAGCCTTTTCGGGTACGTTCGTAATGCAACGGCGCATCCGCGCCTGACCGTACGAGCAGCACCTCCGGAGCCCCGTGAACGCCACCAGACCGCAGCGCCCGGCGACCCGCGCCGACGTCGCCCGTCTGGCGGGGGTGAGCACCGCCGTCGTCAGTTACGTCATCAACGACGGACCCCGCCCGGTCGCCGCCGCGACTCGGGACCGGGTACTCGCCGCGGTGGACCAGCTCGGCTATCGGCCCAATGCCTCCGCGAGAGCGCTCAAGCTCGGGGGAACGCGCACCATCGGACTGATGCTGTCCGAGATCGTGAACCCGTTCCACTCCGAGTGCATCGATGCTCTGGATGCGGCGGCCACCGCACGGGGGTATTCGATGCTGCTGGCCAGCACCCACAACGATGAGACCCGTCAGGCTCAGATGCGCGCCGATCTCGTCGACCGCGGCGTGGAGGGCCTGGTCTTCCTCTCCCTGTACCCCGACCGGAAGGACGCGCCGCGCGCATCCGGGGGTGATGTGCCGCAGGTGATCATCGACCGTTCCATTCCCACTCCCGGGTTCTCGACGGTGGGCTCCGATGCCCGGGCGGGTGCAACGCTCGCGGTGAGCCACCTGCTCGAGCACGGACATCGCTCGATCGCCTATATGGAGGGCCCCCTCGATCCGCTCGTCGGCGACGAGCGCCGAGTCGGGTGGGAGCGCGCGCTCGCGCACGCGGGCCTCACGCCCGAGCACCTGGCCACCACGAGTTGGGATCGGCGCGGCGGCGCGGAGGCCGCGCGGCACTTCATGGGCCTTTCCAAACCCCCCACGGCGATCTTCGCGGGTTCGGACCTGATGGCGATCGGCGCCCTCCAGGCGCTACACGAGTTGGACAGGGACGTTCCCGCGGATGTAGCCGTGATCTCCTTCGACGGCACGGCCGAGTCGGAGTACTCCTGGCCACCGCTGACGACCGTGCGCCACCGCTACCGTGACGTGGCGGACGCCGCCGTCGCCGTACTCGCGGAGCGAAGGGGAACGCCGACCGCCGCGTTGTTCGAGATGGACATCATCGTGCGCGCCTCGTGCGGATGCACGCCGGCAAGTCATTGAGCGAGTACATGCCCGCGGGTCGTTGAGTGGGTGCGCGTCCGCGAGTCGTCGGCACGCGTGCTCCCCACTGTCATGTCTCAGGACTTCGGTGACGGAACGGCATCAAGACATCGGTGACGCTTCCGGGGCGTTAGGTGGTGACACTTCTCGGGCATATCTGTGAGGGATGAGCCCGGTTCAGCCCGTCGATCCCCGTGTCCGTCTCGCTATCCCTCAGTGGCCACCCGATGCGCCGCGGGGCGCGGTGACCACGTTCTGTGTCGAGCATTCGATCTCGCGGAAGACGTTCTATGCGATCCGTAGACGCGCACTTGTGGAGGGGCAAGCGGCGGCGCTCGAGCCGCGCTCCCGACGCCCGAAGACCAGCCCGACCACCATCGGTGACGACGTGAAGAAGCAGGCCGTCGCTGTGCGCGCGGCGCTCGAAGCTTCCGGCCTTGACCACGGGCCGATCAGCGTGCACGACAAGATGACCCGCAAGAAGCCCCGCGCCGCCTATCGCCGATTCGTCTACCCGGCACCGAACGCCTGCTGGCAGCTGGACGCGACCGAATACGTCCTCGCCAGCGGCCGCAAGTGCGTCATCTTCCAGCTCCCGTACGCCATCGCCTCCCACGCCGCCATCGGCGAGACCTCCCGTGACGCGATCCGCGTGGTTCGCAAAGCGATCAAGCGCCACGGCGTCCCGCAGCGACTGCTCTCGGACAACGGCATCGCACTGAACCCGTCACGGCGTGGGATCGTCGGCCAGCTTGTCGAGTACGTCAAGCAGGCTTGGTGTCGAGCCCATCACCGGAAAGCCCTACAAGCCGACCATGCAGGGGAAGAACGAGCGGTTCCACCAATCCCTGTTCCGCTACCTCGACAAGCAGCCGATCGCGGCGAACCTGCGGGAGCTGCAGGCGCAGATCGACCGGTTCGATCACATCTACAACACCGAACGCGGACATCAAGCGTTGCCGGGGAGGATCACTCCGTCGCAGGCGCGGGAAGCGACACCGAAGGCCACCCCGCCCCGACCCAGACCGATCAAGCGAAAGCCGAACGAGCCGCTGCCGCCGGCACCGTCGCCGAACGGTCGAGTGCTCGACGGGATCCGCGTCGCGACCATCCACCCGAACGGATCGATCAAGGCCCGCGGCGTGATCTTCAGCGTCAGCTACCCGATGCGCAGGAAGGACGTGTTCGTCGTCTACGAAGCCGCCGGGATCATGGTCTTCGACGAGCACGGCACCCTCATCGTCGAGCACCTCTGGCCACCGCCCGGCGTCAAGTACTTCGGGAACGGCCAACCGCGCGGACCGAAGAAGAAGGAAGCGTCACCGATGTCCTGACAGACGAACCGTCACCGATGTCCTGATGCACAAGGGACTGCTGAGGGTCTTGGTGACTCTTCTTGTTAGGCCGCGGACGCGGCCTGTGTGGTCATGATTGCTTCGAACTCGACTGGCGTCAACTTGCCGAGGACCCGTTGCCGACGTCGCCGATGGTAGGTCCGCTCGATCCAGGTCACGATGGCGAGGCGGAGATCGTCGCGGGTGGCCCATCGGCGGCTGTTGAGCACGTTCTTCTGCAGGAGCGCGAAGAACGATTCCATGGCCGCGTTGTCGCCGGCGGCGCCGACCCTGCCCATGGAGCCGACGAGCCCGTTCCGGTCGAGTTCTGCTTGGAAGCGTCGGGAACGAAACTGCTTGGGCTCAATCGGTCGTTGCAACACCGTGTTGTTGAAGCGAGCGTAACTGCTCCTCGAAGACTTCCGCGGGAGTGCGCCAGTTCAGGCTTTTCCGTGGCCGGTTGTTGAGCGCGAGAGCGACGGCTTCGAGGTCTTCCGCGGACCAGCGTGAGAGGTCGGTGCCCTTCGGGAAGTACTGTCGCAGCAACCCGTTTGTGTTCTCGTTCGTCGGCCGTTGCCAGGGCGAGTGGGGATCAGCGAAGAACACCTTCGTGCCCGTCTCGAGCGCGAACTGGACGTGGGCGGAGAGCTCCTTGCCGCGGTCCCACGTGAGCGTCTTCCGGAGCTGTTCGGGGAGCTTGGTCATGGTCGCGATGAGCGTGGCGTTCATCGCGACGGCGCCGTAGCCTCCCAGTGCAGGACCGTTCTTCACATATGGGTTCTCGCCCCAGCCCTCCAGGCGGGGCAGGTGCACCAGCAGAGTCGAGCGGCTCTTGCGCTCGACGACAGTGCCGATCGCCGATCGGCCCGTTCCGATGATCAGATCCCCCTCCCAGAGCCCAGGAACGGCGCGGTCCGCGGCCTCCGCGGGACGCTTCGAGAACACGACATCGGCGGTGACATGCCCTTGCGGTCGGTTCTGCGCTCGAGCTCGTGGCTGACGGAGTGCGCGGCCGGTTCGCAGGCAGGTGACCAGTTCGCGTGTGAGCGCGCCACGGCCCTGGATGAACAGCGACTGGTAGATCGCCTCGTGGCTGATGCGCATGGACTCATCATCCGGGAAGTCGGCCTTCAGCCGGTGCGAGATCTGTTCCGGACTCCACGCAATCACCCACCGCCGGTCCTGCCGGTGCGGTTTGTTCAACCCCTTCCACGCGGGCGGCTCCGGCCCGACAACGATGGTGCCGTCCGGTCGGCGGACGTTGCCAGCGAGGCGCTCCTGGACGTACTCACGCAACCTGTCGTTGGTCACCAGCCTGGCCGTCTTTGGTCGCTTCGCCGCCTGCTGAGCCTTCCATTGCGCCACCAATGCCCGATGCTCCAGTTTTCTGCTGCGCGTGGCGGCATTGCGGCGCAGCTCGCGGGAGATCGTTCCCGGATCGCGGCCGATCCTGCGCGCGATCTCACGAACGCCGACCTCTTTGGCGCGCAGCAACGCGATCTCCTCGCGCTCTTCGAAGGACAGGTAGCGACCGATGGGCTCGGCCAATGAGATCGGTGGCATGCCGCCAGCGTGGCGAAACCAACGGGTCCCGACCGGCACGGACACGCCCACCTTCAGCGCCGCCTCGGCCGAGGTGATGCCCGTCGCAATCAGACACCAGAACTGCCGCTGCACCGCCCGCGACGGCTCAGGCCGCCCAGGCGAACGCATCGGCGGCCGCAACGCTCGATCCGCACGCCACTGCCGACGCGCACTCACGGGCACTTCGCTGGTCTTCTTGCTCCAATCCGCCGTCACCATCGTTGAACACCTCTCGATCGAGGTGTTGCGACAACCAGTTGAATCCGCCCTGGCTTCCTCGATCGCTGTGAACGGTGGTGGCGGCGGGGTTGCGGCGCTGGATCGCCATCCGCAGGGCCGAGACGGCCAGCTCTGAGGTCATGCGTTCGTTGATCGAGTACCCGACGATCCGGTTTGACCAGATGTCCTTCACGGCGCAGAGGTAGATCTTCCCCTCACCGGTCGAGTGCTCCGAGATGTCGGTGAGCCAGAGCCGGTCAGGGCCGGGCGCGGTGAACTCGCGCCGGACGAGGTCATCCCGCACCGGCGAGCCGACCAGGCGCCCCTTGCCGCGGCGTTTGCGGACGAACGCGCTGAAGATCTCGTTCTCCGAACACACCCGCCATACCCGCCGCTCCGAGGCGGTGAACCCCGCCTCGGCGAGCTCGCCCGCGATGAACCGGTAACCGAACGCTGGGTCGTCGGCATGCACGTCGATCGCCGCGTTGACCAGATGAGCATCGTCCCAATCTCGCTGAGACACGGGATCTTCCAGCCACCGGTAGTACGGCTGTTTCGCGAACTTCAGCACCCGACACGTCACCGCGACGGGGACACCGTCGGCGGCGAGTTCACTCACGAGCGGGTAGAGCCTTTTGGGCCGGACAGGTTTGCCTGCGACAGATACGCCGCCGCTCGGCGAAGAATCTCGACCTCCTGCTCGAGGAGCTTCACGCGCTTGCGCAGCTCACGGTTCTCGGCCGCTTCGCTCGAGCTGACACCGGGCCGCCGGCCCCCGTCGACCTCGCGATCTTCACCCATCGCTGCACGCACGACTCCGAGATCCCGAAGTCGTTCGCGATCTGAGCAAACGACGACTCCCGTTTCAGCGCGATCGCAACGACGTCGTCCCGGAACTCCTTAGGGAACGGCTTAGGCATGATGACATCCTTCCAGCGGTGATGAATCACCACAGATCAGGAGTCACCCAAACCCTCAGCAGTCCCCTCTGTTGCTGACTGTCAGTGGCGGCAGGAGGCCTCTCGCGGCGGCGCAGGCGCGAGCCACGATTAGTGATGGGTCCACGATCTCTCCGCTCGCGATTGCGGCGTCCAGTTCAGTCAGCCTCACGCGGGCTTGGTTCACCTGTTCCGCCGGGTCAGAGGTGTCGATGGTTCCTGTCGCTGTGCCGGCGTCACAGAGGAAGAGATGGGTGGGCCAAGCTGCGCGTCCGGGGTTCATGTAAAAGGTGTGTAGTGGTGTCAGCTCGTTCGGGATGAGTCCGAGCTCCTCCTCCAGTTCACGACTTGCCGCGGCCTCCGGAGTCTCATTCTCATCACCGGCGCCGCCGGGGAGATCGTAGATCCACCGGTCGAGGGGATACCGGTATTGACGAGTCAGGACCACGTGCTCGTCGTCGACGACGAGCGTCGCGACAGCGAACGGGATACTCTCGTCCACCTCGTAGTTTGATCGCGTTCCGTCGCCAAGCACGACGGACTCCCACCCGTGCTCTGTCGCACCGTTCACAGAGCCACCATACGGGCAGACCTTCAGCTCGGCGGCGAACCTGCACGTGGGGCAGCCCTCCGAGCGGGTCACCAGCGGCTCTAGAAGCACCTGCTACGCCGCTTGCCGGTCGGCTGCAGCTTCAGCGCTCGGCGACGGCAGTGCGGCCCCCTCCATCAATACGTCGCCGGTCTTGATCTGCGCCGCCACTTCCAAACTGATGGTGCGGTTCGCTGATGGTGCAGGTTCGACTCCCGTCATCCCCTCCACATACTGGAGTTTCACGGCGTGCCCAGCGCCCGGGGACTCCGCGAAGTGGATCCGACAGTTTCCACAGCTTACGCTAGAGATCGAACATAGCTTCGACACTCGTGAGAGGATTGCGGTATGGACGGAGCCGCACTGATCGACGAGGGCACAGCCACGGGTGCCTTGTCGGCCCTTGTCGATGATCTGGTCGCGACGCGCGCGATGATGGGCGCGCTTCAGGCTCACGAAATGAATGTGCTCGCGGCGGCGGCTCTCGTTGCGGAGCTCTCGCGGGTTCCATCGACGTCGAGCCGGGAGGCGGAACTCCCGCTCCGCTCGGTGTCCGCCGAGATCGGCGCCGCTCTGAGAGTGAGCGACCGGTCGGTGCAGCGTCAGCTCACAGATGCGACCCTGCTCACGTCGCGATTCCCCCGCACGCTCGAGGCGCTGCGCGATGGTCGCATCAGCCGGGCGCACGCGACCGTCATAGTGGATGCAGCGGTGCATCTGGACGACCGCGATGCCCGGTCCGCCTATGAAGCGAACGTCATTCCCTATGCGGAGGTGGAGTCGGCGACTCGGCTGAAGTCGATCGCGCGCGTGCGCGCCGAACAGGTCGCGCCGTCCTCATTGCCGGAGAGACACGGTCGAGCGCGAGGACGGAGACACGTCAGGGTCGTCGACGTCGACGATGGCATGTGCGAACTCGTCGCTCTCCTCCCTGCAATGATCGGCCACGGTGTGCACGATCGGCTCACTGCACTCGCGCATGAAGTCCGTCGAGCAGCTGACTCAAGCCGCGGGTCTGACAGATCTTCGAGCGCAGATGCGCCCGCGGAGCGCGGGAATGCTCGATCAGGCGGAGCGTCGTGCGGCCCGGCCGATGAGCCTCCCGCTCGGGATGATCGGTCGATGGATGAGCTGCGCGCGGATCTCCTGGCTGACCTCTTGCTCGCCGCGGATCCCATCGCTCACAACGTGCCCACGGGA
>Ga0066256_1004239_pt1 | contig 12932 bp, 12 predicted proteins | sample ThiBio_1000_biof_FD_87107 | JGI IMG/M metagenome (GOLD analysis project Ga0066256, IMG submission 87107) | Wastewater bioreactor microbial communities from Cape Town, South Africa - Thiocy_expt_1000_biof (version 2) | ecosystem: Engineered > Bioreactor > Thiocyanate-remediating >...
CGTCCAGCCCCCCCGGCCCCAGCGCGCCCGTTCCCCCCGGGCCCTGATCCCCCGCCGCAATCGCCGCACCAAACTCGCTCATGCCGGGAAGGATAATCGGGCTTGAGTGGTGGGCCGGGCATGGGCGATCCTGGATTCGAACCAGGGACCTCATCCTTATCAGAGATGCGCTCTAACCAACTGAGCTAATCGCCCTCGAGGGACCGAGGATTCTAACTGCGCGGGTTTCCGGGCGTCGTCAGGCACCGGTCACCCGTTGTACGGATCACCGGTAGCCGTCGCTCTACGCGAGACGCTTGGCGATCTCGATCGCCTGGGCCAGGTCTTCGAGTTCGATCTCGACCACCAGCCCCTTGCCCTTCGGCTTGATCTTGACCGGCCGGTCGAGGCCGGTTTCGAGCCGTTCGGTCGCGGCGGCGATCGCTTCGGTCTCCTCGGCCGAAAGGCCTCGCTTGCTCCGCCCTTTCTTCGGTGCTTCGGCCATCGCCCGGGCACCGGCTTCGGTCTGACGGACCGACCAGGCTTCCTTCCTGGCCTGCTTGGCGAGCTTGCGGCGGCCGGCGCGGGCGGGCACCTGGGGGAACGCCCGGCCGGGACCCCCGGGGGGCTCACCCCCCCCGAGCCTCTCCAGGACGCCGGCGGGCCGGGCGAGCGGGGGGGGCCGGGTGGCGGTCCTGGGGGGGCGCGGGCCGCCCCGCCTGGCGAGCCCCGCCCTGGCCCGGCCGGGGTGCTCGACCAGGGCGGCACAGGCCTTCGCCTCTTCCACCGGGTTCAGGTTCTCCCGGACCATGTTCTCGATCAGCGCGACCTCGAGCCGGTCGGCTTCGTCCGAGTCGCGGATCACCACCGGCACCTTTTCGACCCCGGCCATCTGGGCCGCCCGCCAGCGGCGTTCGCCGGCGATGATCTCGTACTTGCCCCGGCCGGCCGGCCTCACGATGAGTGGTTGGACCACTCCGCTGGCCTTGATCGATTCGGAGAGTGCCTCGAGGGCCGCCTGCGAGAAGTTGGTCCGGGGCTGCTCGGGGTTGCGGTCGATCGATTTGACCGGCAACTCCCGCATGTCCGGGCCGGTCGCGCTCTCCGGCAGGATCGCGCCGAGCCCCTTGCCCAGCCCGCGCTTCTCAGCCACGGGCACTCACCTCGTCGGCGAGAGCCAGGTAGGCCTCGGAGCCACGTGATGTTGGCGAATAATCGGTCACGGGAATGCCATAGCTTGGCGCTTCCGCCACCCGGACGGTGCGCGGGATGACCGTGCGGAAGACCGTCTCCGAGAAGTGGTCGCGCAGTTCCGCCTCGACCTGCTGGGCCAGACGGGTCCTTTCGTCATGCATGGTGACGAGGATCCCGCCCAACTCAAGGGAGGGGTTGAGCTGCTGTCGGACCATCTTGATCGTGTCGAGGAATTCGACCAGGCCTTCGAGGGCCAGGTACTCGGCCTGGACCGGGATGATCACCCGGTCGGAGGCAACCAGAGCATTGACCGTGATCGGGCCGAGGGCGGGCGGGCAGTCGATCAGCACCACATCGAAGTGGTCGTCGAGCGGACCAAGCTGCTCGGTCAGGCGCGTATTGGGGTTCTCGAGCTGGGGCAGTTCGACCACCGCCCCGGCCAGGTCACGGCTGGCCGGAGCCAGCCAGACGTTTTCCGGGCCGGCCGGCAGGGCGGCTTCGGCCACCGTGACCTCGCCGCTCAATACCTCGTAGGTGGTCGGCAGATCGGTCTTGTCCAGCCCGAAGGCGACCGTCGCGTTGGCCTGCTGGTCGAGGTCGACCACCAACACCCTCCGGCCCATCCGGGCGAAGGCAGCACCGAGATTGACCGCGGTCGTGGTCTTGCCGACCCCACCCTTCTGGTTGGCAACGCAGAAAATCTTGGCCATGTGGACAGCTACCGGTTATTTGGAGACGGCCAGCTTGATGCCGAAACCGATGAGAAAGACGCCGGCGAGCTTCTCCAGCGCGCGCGCGATGCGCGGCTGGGCGCGCATGCGCTCGGCCAGCCGGTAGGTCAGCAGCACCACGATGGCGCCGTAGGCCAGCGTCAGCACGGCGATGGTGGCCGCCATGGCGGCGAAGGTCAGCACCCCCTGCTGGCGCGCCGGGTCCACGAAGAGCGGGAAGAACGCCATGTAGAACACGATGGCCTTGGGGTTGAGCAGCGTGATGAGCGCCGCCTGGCGCAGGTAGTGGTGCGGCTCGATGTGCAGCACCGGCTTGGCGCCCGGCTTGGCGCGCAGCATCTGCACGCCCAGCCAGGCGAGGTAGGCGGCGCCCGGCCATTGCACGGCGGCGAACAGCGCGGGCGAGGCCAGCAGCAGCGCGGCCAGCCCGGCCACCGCGGCCCACATCAGCACCTGGTCGCCCGCGATCACGCCCAGGGTGGCCGCCAGGCCGCCGCGCACGCCGCCCTTGCTGGTCGAGGTGATGAGTGCCAGGTTGCCCGGCCCCGGAATGGCGAGGAAGAGGACGATGGCGGCGACGAACGCGCCGTAATCTGCAATGCCGAACATGGAAGCTCCAAGGGGATGCAGCGCCTGCCGCCACATGCTGCCGAGTTTAAGCGACCCCTTGCCCGGCAACCGGCGCACAGGAGCCTGCGATCCGCCGTATCTATGCGGACCGCACCTCTGCCGGTCGCATCCACACAATGCAACGCTCCGCCGCCAGGCCCGGCACCTGCAACGGTTCCACGTGGAACACCTGCACACCGGCCGGCAGCGCGGCCAGCTCTTCGCTCGGGTGCTTGCCCTTCATGGCCAGCCAGACGCCGTCCGGCGCCAGCGCGCCGCGCGACCAGGCGGTGAAATCCGCGAGCGCGGCAAAGGCGCGGCAACTCACCACATCGAAGGGCGTGGCCAGGGTTTCCACGCGCGCGTGCAGGCCGTGCAGATTGGGAAGCTTGAGCGCCAGCGCCGCCTGCTGGACGAAGGCCGCCTTTTTTCCCACCGTATCGACGCAGCTCACGTCCAGCGCCGGGCAGCAGACCGCGAACACCACGCCCGGCAGGCCGCCGCCCGAGCCCACGTCCAGCAGCCGGGGCTGCGCGCGGCCGGCGCGCGCCAGCCAGCGCTGCAGGGGCGGCACGGCCGCCAGGCTGTCGAGCAGGTGCTGTGTCAGCATTTCCTGCGGGTCGCGCACGGCGGTCAGGTTGTAGACCCGGTTCCACTTTTGCAGCAGCGCCAGGTAGTCCAGCAACTGGGCAGCCTGCGCTTCGCTCAGCGCCACGCCCAGGGCTTGCGCGCCGGCCAGCAGGCGCTCGCGCAGCACCGCCTCCACGCTACCGCTCATGGCGCCAGGTCCTGGGGCCGGGCCGCGGCGAACTCCTTGAACCCGCCCTTTTTCAGATGCACCATCAGCAGGGAAATCGACGCCGGCGTGATGCCGGTGATGCGGGACGCCTGGCCCAGCGTTTCCGGCCGGTGCCGGCTGAGCGCCTGGCGCGCCTCGATGCTCAGCGCCGACACCTGCATGTAGTCCAGCTCGGGCGGCAGGCGCAGCTTTTCGAAATGCGCCGCGCGCTCCACCTCGCCCCGCTGGCGGTCGATGTAGCCGGCGTACTTGGCGGCAATTTCCACTTGCTCGACCACCGGGCCGTGCAGTGCGCCCAGGGTTTCGGATGTGACCTCCGGCGAGGCATGGCGGCCGCCATCCAGGCCCACCAGGTCGGCATACCCCACGCCGGGCCGACGCAGCAGCTCGAACAGGCTGTATTCGTGCTCGATGCGCTTGCCGAGCACGCGCTCGGATTCTGCCTCCGGCAGGTTGCGCGGGTTCACCCAGGCGCTCTTGAGGCGCTCTGTTTCACGTGAAACAGCGTCGCGCTTGCGGCTGAAGGCGTCCCAGCGCGCATCGTCGACCAGGCCCATGCGTCGCCCGGCTTCCGTCAGGCGCATGTCGGCGTTGTCTTCGCGCAGCTGCAGGCGGAACTCGGCGCGGCTGGTGAACATGCGGTAGGGCTCGGTCACGCCCTTGGTGATGAGGTCGTCCACCAGCACGCCCAGGTAGGCCTCGTCGCGGCCGGGCAGCCAGGGCGACTCGCCCCGGCACTGCAGCGCGGCGTTCAGGCCGGCGAAGAGGCCCTGGGCGGCCGCCTCCTCGTAGCCGGTGGTGCCGTTGATCTGGCCGGCAAAGAAGAGCCCCTGGATCTGGCGCGTCTCGAAGCTGCCCTTGAGCGCGCGTGGGTCGAAGTAGTCGTATTCGATGGCATAGCCGGGGCGCAGGATGTGCGCGTTCTCCAGCCCCGGCATGCTGCGCACCAGGTCGTATTGAATGTCGAACGGCAGGCTGGTGGAGATGCCGTTGGGGTAGAACTCGTGCGTGGTCAGCCCCTCGGGCTCCAGGAAGATCTGGTGGCTGTCCTTGTCGGCGAAGCGGTTGATCTTGTCTTCCACGCTGGGGCAGTAGCGCGGACCCACGCCCTCGATCTTGCCGGTGAACATGGGGCTGCGGTCGAAGCCGGAGCGGATGATCTCGTGCGTGCGCTCGTTGGTGTGCGTGATCCAGCACGGCACCTGCCGGGGGTGCATGGCCGCCCCGCCGTAGGCGTGCGCCATGAAGCTGAACACCGGCACCGTGCCTTCGTTCACCCCGCCGGGCATGCCGTCGCCGGGCTGCTCCTCGCATTTCGAGAAATCGATGCTGCGTCCGTCGATGCGCGGCGGCGTGCCGGTCTTGAGGCGCCCCTGGGGGAGTTGGAGTTCCTTGAGCCGGGCCGACAACGACACGGCCGGCGGGTCCCCTGCCCGGCCGGCGGCGTAGTTGCTCAGGCCGACGTGGATCTTGCCGTCGAGGAAGGTGCCGGCCGTCAGTACGACCGTGCGGCTCTTGAAGCGGATGCCCAGCTGCGTGACGGCGCCCACCACCCGGTCGCCCTCGACCATCAGATCGTCCACGGCCTGCTGGAACAGCCACAGGTTCGGCTGGTTCTCCAGCATGCGGCGGATCGCCGCCTTGTAGAGGATGCGGTCGGCCTGCGCCCGCGTGGCGCGCACGGCCGGCCCCTTGCTGCTGTTCAAGATGCGGAACTGGATGCCGCCCTCGTCGGTGGCGAGCGCCATGGCCCCGCCCAGCGCGTCCACTTCTTTCCCCAGGTGGCCCTTGCCGATCCCGCCGATGCTGGGGTTGCAGCTCATCTGCCCCAGCGTCTCGATGTTGTGCGTCAGCAGCAGCGTGCGGCTCCCCATGCGCGCAGCAGCCAGCGCGGCCTCGGTACCGGCGTGGCCGCCACCGACCACGATCACATCAAATTCTTGGGGATACCACATTGCCAGCTGCCGCAGTCCACGGGGCCTGCGGGCATTCATTGAGAGGAAAGGCGCGATTTTCCCACCTTTGCCCGCGGGCCGTTGTTCCACGTGGAACGTCCAATCCCCCGCGCACCCGGTGGACGGCGCCCTTGTGCTCCAATCGCCGCCATGAAAATTCTCGTCTTCGCGGGCAGCACCCGCCAACAATCGTTCAACCGCCGCCTGGCCGCCGAGGCCGCCGCCATGGTGCGCGCCGCCGGCTCCGAGGCCACCTTGCTGGAACTCGCCGACCTCGACATCCCCATGTACAACGCCGACCTGGAGGCGCGCGGCACGCCGTCCGACGTGGTGCGGCTCAAGCGCACCCTGTGGGAACACCCCGGCTGGATCATCTGCTCGCCCGAATACAACGGCAGCTACACCGCCCTGCTCAAGAACACCATCGACTGGGCGTCCAGCCCCGTTGCGGCCGACCCCGAGTGGCAGGACGGCGTCAAGCCCTTTCGCGGCAAGGTGGTGGGCATGCTCAGCGCATCCAACGGCCGGCTCGGCGGCCTACGCTCGCAAAGCCACCTGGCCCCCCTGCTGCTCAACCTGGAATGCTGGCTGGCGCCGCGCGCCTACGCCCTCGCCGGCGCGGCCCAGGCGTTCGACGCCCAGGGTGCGCTGTCCGAGGCCGCGCACCGCACCGGCGTGCAAGGCGTGGTCGATCAGGTGCTGTGGGCCACCCAGCGCCTGGGCAGTCCGAGCGCATGAAAATTTGCTCCAACAAGCCTCTCGCGCTTTTCGGCAAAGTATCGAGCGCTATTGATTTTGACTAGCTGCCGTCCCTACTGCGGCGCCTGCTGCACCGCGCCATCGATTTCCAGCCCCATCCCCGGCATGCCCGGGGGCAAGCCGGCCGGCGTGCGCTGCGTGCAGCTCGACGCCCAGCAGCGCTGCCGCATCTTCGGCCACCCCGAGCGCCCCGCCGTGTGCGCGAGCCTGCGCCCGGACCCCGCCATGTGCGGGGACGGCCCGGCGCACGCCCTGGCCTGGCTCACGGAACTGGAAGCGCACACACAGCCAGCAGGCTTATCGCGCCGCGCATAGCATGCGCGGTGTGCCCGGCAACCCGGCCGGCCGCGCTTCTTCCGCTCTATCTGTCCCGTATAGGAAACCGCTCATGAAACTGTATTACTCCCCCGGCGCCTGCTCGCTCTCCCCCCACATTGCCCTGCACGAATCGGGCCTGGCCCACACCTCGGTGCTGGCCAGCACCAAGAGCCACAAGCTGCAGGACGGCACGGATTACTACGGCATCAACCCGCTCGGCTACGTGCCGCTTCTGGAACTGGACGACGGCACGCGCCTGCGCGAAGGCCCGGCCATCGTGCAGTACATCGCCGACCAGGCGCCGGACAAGCACCTCGCCCCCGCCAACGGCACGCTGGCGCGCTACCAGCTGCAGAGCTGGCTGAATTTCATCAGCACCGAAGTGCACAAGGGCTTCTCGCCGCTGTTCAACCCGGCCACGCCCGAGGAATACAAAACCATGGCGCGCGCCAAACTGCGCGAGCGCCTGCAGTGGGTGGACGGCGAGCTGGCCGGCAAGCAGTACCTGATGGGCGAACAGTTCACCGTGGCCGACGGCTACCTGTTCACCGTGACCAACTGGGCGCCCCACGTGCAGGTGGATCTGGCGGGCTTGTCGAACCTGGCGGCCTACCGCGAGCGCGTCGCCGCCCGCCCTGCCGTGCAGGCCGCCATGAAGGCCGAAGGCCTGATGAAATAGGACCCCCCGCTGAGGCGCTGCGCGCCTCGGTGCAGCCCCCAGAGGCAGCAGCTCTTCAGGCCGTCCAAGCCTGCGCAGGCAGGCTTGGAGCCGCGGCCCTCAGCCCCCGCTCTCGCTGCGCGGGCAGGGGGACGACGCCATCGCTGCGGGGCGGCGCGGCCGGCGCAGGCCCTTGCTCGGCGTCCCTCGCCTGGTTCGCGCCAGTTTCTAGCAAAGTGGATGGCGCTAGCGCTATGGAAAATCGAAGCCGAGAGCTGGCCTACAGCGGCCGCTGCCGCCAGGCGAGCAGCGCGCCCAGCCACAGCGCGCAGGCCGAGAACACCAGGCCGCGCGCCAGGCCACCGGCAGCGTCGGCGATGGCACCGACCACCGTCGGGCCGAGGATCTGCCCGATGGCGAAGACGATGGTGAAGGCGCTGATGCCTGCGGCCCACTGCGCGGGCGGCAGGTTGTGCCGCACCAGCGCCGTGGTCGAGGCGACCAGCGACAGGAACACCCCGCCGAACAGCAGGCCCGAGGCCAGCACCACCGGCCAGGCCGAGGTCAGCGCCGGCAACACCGTGGCCACGCCCAGCAGGGCGTTGAGCAGCGCCAGCGCCCCGCCGCCCTTGCTGCGCTCGAGCAGCCCGGCCCAGACGCGCGCCGAGGCCACCACCGCCAGGCCGAGCAGCGTGTAGAACGCGGTGACGCCGGCCACGCCCAGGCCCTGCTCCTGCAACAGGGCGATGACGAAGGTCATGTAGCCGATGTAGCCCACGCCGAACATGGCGTAGCCGGCCAGCGCCGGCGCGAGCGCGCGCAGCGGCACGGGCGCCGTCGGGGCGCCGGCCGTGCCCGCCGCGGCGGGGGAAACCCCGCCCTGGGCGTCCACGCGCTGCAGGACGCGCGCCGGCCAGGCCAGCGCGGCCGTGCACCCGGCGCACACCAGGGCCAGCAGCCACCAGGCCCAGGCCCAGTTGTGCAGCCCGGGCGCATGGGCCAGTACCAGCGGCACCAGCAGGGCCGAGGCGGCGATGCCCCAGCCCACGCCGCCGTAGTACACGCCCAGCAAGAGGCCGCTGCGGCGCGGGTCCAGCGCGCCCAGGCGCGCGGCCATCAGGCCGCCGGCCACGAACACCACGGCGCTGGCGATCCCGGCCAGCAGGCGCTGCAGCAGCAGGGCCGGAGCCCCCAGCAGGAAGCCGCACGCCGCCATCAGCAGCGTGGCCAGCGCCGTGCCCACCAGCAGGCTGGTGGCCGGCGCGTGGCGGCGCAGCAGCAGCGGCATGGCCAGCGCGCCCACCAGGTAGCCAACGGCATTGGCCGTGTTCATGCCGCCTGCCAGCAGGTAGGACCAACCCAGGTCGGCGCGCATCGGCGGCAGCAGCAGGGCGTAGGAAAAGCGTGTCAGGCCGAGCGACACCGCAGCGCCGAGCGAGAGTGCCACGGCGAGGGCCAGTGTGGGCAGCGCGGCGCGGTCGGGGCGGGGAAAAGATTCGGGCATGGAGCCCCGATTGTGCCGGCGCGCGGCGGCCAGGCCGGCACAGGGGCGTCGCCTCGGTTACTTTCATAACGATAGCTATTAACGTCCGTCCAATAAGCGCTGGAGGCCAATTTGGCCAATATTTTTCGCCGCGAAATGCCCCCGTACACCGATCGCCGCACCGCCGAAGCGGCGCAAGCGCGCTACCCTGTGCACCTGTTCGCCGCCCGATTGGAAGCTGCCATGACCACCCTGTTCGAACCCCTCACCGCCGGCGCGCTGCACCTGGCCAACCGCATCGCCATGGCGCCGCTGACGCGCAACCGCGCGCCCGGCGCCGTGCCCACGCCGCTCATGGCCGAGTACTACACGCAGCGCGCCAGCGCCGGCCTGATCGTCACCGAGGCCACCGCCATCAGCCCCCAGGCCCAGGGCTATGCCGATGTGCCCGGCCTCTACAGCACGGAGCAGCTCGACGGCTGGCGCCGCGTCACCGACAGCGTGCACAAGGCGGGCGGGCGCATCGTGGTGCAGCTGTGGCATGTGGGCCGCGTTTCGCACGTCGAGCTGCAACCGGACAACGCGGCGCCCGTGGCGCCCTCGGCCATCCGCGCCAACACCAAGACGGTGCTGATCCGCGCCGGCAAGCCGGAATTCGTGCCGACCTCGGAGCCGCGCGCCCTGGACGCCGCCGAGCTGCCCGGCATCGTGCGCGACTACCAGCGCGCCGCGCGCAACGCCATCGCCTGCGGCTTCGACGGTGTGGAAATCCACGGCGCCAACGGCTACCTGCTCGACCAGTTCCTGAAGACCGGCGCCAACCAGCGCAGCGACGACTACGGCGGCAACGTGAAGAACCGTGCCCGGCTGATGCTCGAAGTGGTGCGCGGCGTGGCCGACGAGATCGGCGGCGAACGCACCGGCCTGCGCCTCTCGCCGGTAACCCCGGCGAACGACATTTCCGACGAGCAACCGCAGCAGACCTTCGATTACCTGGTGCACCAGCTCGCCCCGCTGGGCCTGGCCTACATCCACCTGATCGTCGGCGCCACGGGCGGCCCGCGCGAGGTGGAAGGCCGGCCGTTCGACTACACCTCCCTGCACGCGCTGTACCGCAAGCACGGCGGCCAGGGCGCATGGATGCTCAACAACGGCTATACGGACAAGGCCGGCGCGCAGGCCGCGCTCGACGCCGGCGCGGACATCGTTGCCTTCGGCCGGCCCTACATCGCCAACCCCGACCTGGTGGCGCGCCTGCGCCAGGATGCGCCGCTCAACACCCCCGACCGCGCCACTTTCTACGGCGGCGGCGCCGAGGGCTACACCGACTACCCGACGCTGCCGGCCTGAGCAGGGTTCAGGGCGCGGGCGCCGGCAGGGCGTGCCGGATGGCCGCATAGAGCCGCTCGAACGCCGGGTCGCGCGGCACGCCGGGCGTGAGCAGCAGGTCGTTGGTGGCAAAGGCCTGGTCGATGGCGTGCCAGTCGTCGGCGCCGAGCTCGGCCAGCGCGGCGGGCAGCACGACGGCGTCCTCCACCCGCATGTGCGCCAGGTAGAAATCGTTGTAGCGCATCAGCGCCCCGGCGAAGGCCGCGCGGCGCGGCTCGCCGAGCAGCTCCCAGGCGAGCAGCAGGTGCTGGAGCTCGCGCACCGCCGCCTCGCCGCTTTCGTGGTCGCGGTCGAGCTGCTCGATGGCGCGCGCCGCCTCCTCCGAGCGCGCCGCCACCCGGGGAAACAGCCACTGGCTTTCCTTCGGGTGGTGCTGGCGCTCGGGGAATTCGTCGATGTAGAACAGCATCGCCCGCATGGCGTCGAAGAATGGCTGCGGTGCGTCGCCCGGGCCCTGGTGCTCCATCTGGCGCAGCGCCTTGAGCACGCCCGCCAGGGCCACGTGCTCCTCCTGGATGATGCGCAGGCTGGGCGGAACCATGGGGGCCAGGGGCTCAGGCCAGGCGAACAGGCGCGGCGTGGCGCAGCATGGGCGCGTCGGCCGCCCCGGCCAGGCGGAACTGCTGCACCACCTGCGACAGGCGCCCGGCCTGGTCGCGCAGCGAGTCGGCGGCGGCGGCCGATTCCTCCACCAGCGCGGCATTCTGCTGCGTCATGCGGTCGATCTCGCACACCGACTGGTTGGCCTCGCCAATGCCGGTCGCCTGCTCGCGCGCGGCGGCGGAAATCTCGCCAATGATGTCGCCCAGGCGCTGCACGCTGGCGACGATCTCCTGCATCGCCGAGCCCGCGTCCTCGACATGGCGCACGCCGCCGTCCACGGCCTGCACGCTGCTGCCGATCAAGGTCTTGATTTCGCTCGCCGCCGCCGCCGAGCGCTGGGCGAGGCTGCGCACCTCGCTGGCGACCACGGCAAAGCCCCGGCCCTGCTCGCCCGCGCGGGCCGCTTCCACCGCCGCGTTGAGCGCCAGGATGTTGGTCTGAAAGGCGATCGAGTCGATCAGGCCGATGATGTCGCCGATCTTGCGGCTGGAGGTGGAGATCTCGTGCATGCTGGTCACGGCCTGCTGCACCACACCCCCGCCGCGCGTCGCCATCTGCGAGGCCGACGCCGCCAGCTGGTTCGCCGTCTGCGAGGACGACGCCGTCTGCTGCACGGTGGCCGTGAGCTGCGACAGCGAGGCCACCGCCACCTGCGCATTGCTCGCCGTCTGCTCGGTGCGCTGCGAGAGGTCCTGGTTGCCGGTGGCGATCTCCTGGCTGGCGGTGGCGATGCTGCCGCTCGCATCGCGCACCTGCGCCACCAGCGCGCCCAGGCCCTGCTGCATGTCGCGCAGTGCGCGCTGCAGGTCGGCGACCTCGTCCCGGCCTTCGGCCGCGATGGGCTGCGACAGGTCGCCCCCGGCGATCGCCTGCGCCATCTTGCGCGCGTCTTCCAGGGGGCGGCAGATGGAATTCATGTTCAACAACGTGGTCGGTACCACCACCAGCACGGTGATCAAGACCGCCAGCACGAACAGCCACTTGGTCTGGCTCGCCACCTGGCCCTGCATCTGTACCGTCCGCTGCACCTCGCCATGCAGCACGCTGTTGAGTTCGCCCAGGAACTTGTCGGCCTGATCGAACTCGGCCACCGCCTTGGCGCTCATGCGGTTGGCGATGGTGGCGGTGTCGTAGCCGCTGGCTTCCAGCTGGCGCGCCACGTGCGCGAACTGCTCGCGGTAAGCGTCCAGCTTGGCGACGATGTTGCGCACCACGGGGTTGTCGGCGTCGTCCTCGCCCTGCAGGAACTTGGCGGCGATCAGCTTGGCCTTGTCCAGGCTGGCCAGCCACTTGGCGTGCGCTGCCTTCACCGCTTCGGGCTGCTCGTAGCCGATGATCATGTCCTTCTCGTGCTGGCGGATCGCGCCCATCTCGCCGCGCAACTCGGCCATGTAGCCCGTCTCGGAGAAGGAGTGGGCCATGAAGTTCTCGCTCATGGCATGGATGCGGAACATGCCCAGCATGCCGGCGCCGCCCAGCAGGCCGAGGAGGCCGAGCACCACGGCGATGGCCCCCAGCATGCGGGTGCGAATGGTGAACCGGCGCATCAGATCAAAAACCGACATTGTTTTTTTCTCCTGTCCAATCGACACACAACTTGTTGCAAGTGTGCCAGAACCCACCCCGTCCACAGGGATTCTCCCGCAGCGCCACATCCTGCACTTCCCCCTGCGCCCAGAGGCGCAATGCGTTTTCACGCCATGGGATTCTGGTCGCTCAGGCGCACATAGGTCGCGAGCAGCGCGCTTTTCGACACCACCCCCAGCAGCACCGGCCGCGCGGCGCTTTCCACCACCGGCAGGCGCTCGCCCCGGTGCTGCAAGAAGCGCTGCAGCGCCGCGCCGAGCTCCATGTCCGCCTCGAGCGGCGCGATGTCGGCGCGCACGAGGTCGGCGGCGCACTGGCCGGCCAGCGGGCCCGGCTCGGCGCCCGGCAGCTCGGTGCCGGCGCCCTCGGCCGCCTGGCGGCGCTTTTCGGCTTCGACCGCCGCGCTCAGCGCGGTAAGCGGCACCACGCCGAGGAAGTGCTGCGTGGCATCCGTCACGTACAGGTACTTTACGGGGTATTGCAGGAACAGGCGGCTCATGGCCGCCAGGTCGGCGTCGGGCGGCACCACGGTGTGCGCGGGCTCCACCAGATCGCGCATCTCCAGGCCGCGCAGGCGCATGCGCGCGTCGTGCGCCTGGCGCCGCTGCACCGTGATCTCGTACATCGAGCCGCCCTGCACCGAGCGCGCGACGAAGTAGGCCACCACGCTGGCCGCCATCAGCGGCAGCATCACCTCGTAGCTGAGCGTCATCTCGAAGATCATCAGCACCGCCATCAGCGGCGCCTGCGCGGCGGCGGCCAGGAACGCCCCCATACCCACCATGGCGTAGGCCGAAGGGTCCGAGGTGGCCGCCGGCCACAGCGCCTGAACGCCGTGGCCGAACAGGCTGCCCACCAGGCAACCGAC
>Ga0066256_1004242_pt1 | contig 12930 bp, 14 predicted proteins | sample ThiBio_1000_biof_FD_87107 | JGI IMG/M metagenome (GOLD analysis project Ga0066256, IMG submission 87107) | Wastewater bioreactor microbial communities from Cape Town, South Africa - Thiocy_expt_1000_biof (version 2) | ecosystem: Engineered > Bioreactor > Thiocyanate-remediating >...
AAGATGGGGTGGGTGCAGTAGGCATGAACCTGCTTGGCGCCGCGCTCCTTGAGTGCGCTCGCGGCCTTCACCAGCGTGCCGGCGGTGTCGATCATGTCGGCCATGATGACGCAGTTACGCCCGGCGCGTTCGCCGATCACCGTCATCACTTCGGAGACGGTGGCCCTGGGGGGGCGCTTGTCGCTGGTGGCCAGATCGCGGCCGCGCGGCTTGGCCAGCGCCCGGGCCCGCCCCACGCCGCCCACGTCGGGGCCGACGACGATGAGGGTGGCGAGCGTCTCCCCCGTCCGGGCCGGCCGCAGCACCGGGGGTCCGCCGGGTGCGGCACCGCTTCGGTGCGCGGCGGCTTTGCAGCCGCGTCGGTTTTCGGCATCTCACCGGCGTCGCCGGAGCTGTCGGCGGTTGTCTTCGCGGCCGGCTGCGGTTTGGCGTCGGCCGTATCCTTCGCCAGAGGCTCCAGCGGCGCGGCCGTGATGCGCGGGGCGGGCGGAACAGCCTTGACCTGCGCCACCTCGGTTTCCGCGATCTTGTCGCCAGGCCTCGCGGGATCGCCCTTTATCTTGGGCCGTTCGGCGCTGGCCTCGGCGCCCGGCGTGGCCACCTGCTGCGACCAGAAGTCGGGCTCGAAGGGATCGCGATAGGAAGCGCCGCCGGAGGCCCCGGTCGCCGGTCCGGCGTTTTGCGCGCCGCCATCGCCCTTGGCGCTGACGTTCTGCATGACGCCGGTGTCGGTGGCGATCTCGGACAGCACCGCGTAGGGATCGGCGAAAAGATGCTCGTCGGAGCGGTCGCCGTCCTGCGTCGACTGCTTCTCCTGCGTCTTCTCGGAAGAGCCCGCGCCGCCCTTGCCGTTCTGCCCGGCGCGGCTGGCCGCCTCCTGGGGGTTGTCCGCGGTCAGGCCGACCGCGCGCGGCCAGTCGCCGATGTCCTGCAGTCCCTTGCGGCTGGAGTTGCGGTCGATCAGCTTGACGGGGTTGAAATAACTGGCGACGGCGGCCTTGGTTTGCTCGTTGGCGGCGTTGATCAGCCACATCACCAGGAAGAAGCACATCATGGCGGTCATGAAGTCGGCGAAGGCGATCTTCCACACGCCGCCGTGATGTGCTTCGTCATGGTCGTCATGGCCACGGCGCACGACGATGATCTCGTGCCGGCCGTGGCCAGCGTCGACAGCGCTCATGACAGCACCTCGGACAGGGTCGACGACCATTCAGCGATGCGCGTTTCGAAGACGGTCTCATCGATGGTCACGGTGAGATCAAGGCCGGCGGCCTCGACGAAGTCGAGATTGGCGGCGCGGCTGCCCAACGCTTCCCTCAGTGTCTCGAACAATGACGAGGGACCGCGCACGACGATGCGCACCGCATCGGAATCGCCAGTCGCGTCGCGCACTGCGCGGGCGAGCGCGTCGAGGGAGCGCTTCTGCAGGTCGTCGCTCAGCACGCCGCCGACGATGCGCGCAACAGTGGCCGCGACGAGATCGGTAACGCGGCTTTCCAGAGCGTCGATGCGCCGCGCGATCGCTGCGCCGACGTCATTGCCGAGCCCGGCGAGAAGCGCCCGCGAGGCTTCCTCGCTGGTCAGGCGCTGGGCTTCCATGGCGGCGTGGTGTTCGGCCGAAAGGCGGGTTTCCAAGGCAGCTTCGGCTTCCGCCACGGCCTCCGCGATCAGGACGGTGATGTCGGCTTGCGGCGCCTGCGGCTCGGGCGCCCGCTCCGGTTCGACCGCGGCAAGCGACACCGGGCCGAGCGGCGGGCGCGCGCCGAAATCGGGCGGGAGGTCGAAGAGCGGGGCGGCCGACGGCATGGCTTCCCCCGCCAGTTCCTGGGCAGCTGCCCATTTGCGCAGGATCTGCGCGGTGCGTTCCTCATTGAGATCGACCATCCGGGCAAGCCGCTCCTGCGGCGCCGGCCTGATCTTCTGGCGAAGGTCGTCGAGCGGCGTGGGTCGCGCGCCGGTTCCGGGCAATGCTCCTGCCACGCCGGTGGGCCCTTCGACCGCGGCCGTCACGTCGGGCGTGGGAAGCGAGCGCTGCACGTCGTCGAAGCTCGGGCCGGCTATGGCCGGGGTGGCCTTGGGCGCGAGCGCCGCAGCCATCGGCCGCAGGCCGAAGAACGCCACCAGGAAGACGACAACGATGAAGGCGGCGGCGTTGATCAATGTGCCGGCATGGCTGCTGATCGCATCGAACATGCCCGGCTGTTGGATCACCTCGCCGTCCAGCCCGTCTATGAACTCGACTGCCGTGACGTCGACGACGTCGCCGCGTTTGGTATCGAAGCCCGTCGCGGAGGAGACCATCTTCTGGATGTCGGCGACGCGGGCCGCCACCTGCTCGGGGGTCGCGTCCTTGCCGAGGATCGTCATCAGCCGCTGCCGATTGACGACGACGGCGATCGACATCTTGGTGACGGTGTAGCCGTTGGAAACCGTGGCGATCTTCTTCGAGTTGATCTCGTAGTTGGTGATCTCTTCCTTGCGGTCGTTCTGCGAGGACGATTGCTGGCCGCTCGAGGTCGACGTCTGCGTCTCGGGCAGGTTCTGCTCGACGCTGGCCGGCGCCGCGGCCTGCTTCTGGTTGTTGTTCTCGTTGGCGCGCACGGACTGCACCGACCGCTCGACGCGGGAATCCGGATCGAAGATCGTTTCCTCGGTCTGGCGCGTGTCGGTGTTGACGTCCGCCTTAACGCTGGCGCGGAAATTGTCGGGGCCGAGATAGGGGGTCAGCGCGCGGCGGATGTTGTCGCCGATCTGCGATTCGACCGTCTGCTCGACGCCCAGCGAGCGGGCGGCGCTGGTGTTGGAGGGATCGTCGCCGGCGGCAAGCAGGTTGCCGCTGGAATCGAGCACCGTGACCTTGTCGGCCGAAAGGCCCGGCACGGCGGCGGCGACCAGGTGGCGGATCGACATGGCGCTCTTCTGCGCGTCGATGCCGGAGTAGCGGATCACGACCGAGGCGGAAGGCTGCTGTTCGTCGCGGCGGAAGTTTGCGCGCTCCGACATGACGATGTGGACGCGGGCGGCCTTGATGCCCGAGATCGACTGGATGGTACGCGCGATCTCGCCTTCCAGCGCGCGCACCCGCGTGATCTGCTGCATGAAGGAGGTGAGCCCGAGCGAACCGACATTGTCGAACAGTTCGTAGCCCGCATTGGCGCTGGTCGGCAGGCCCTTCTCGGCCAGCAGCATGCGTGCCTTGGCGGTGGTGCCGGCCGGCACCAGAACCGTGGTGCCGTCGGAGCCGATGTCGAAACCTATGCCGGCCTCGCCCAGCGCCAGGCCGATCTGGTTCACGTCGGAGCGCTCGAGACCGACATAGAGCGTCTCGTAGGCGGGACGGTTGAGGTAGATCGAGGCGACGGCGATGACGGCGAGCACCAGCACGGCGATGCCGCCCAGGAGCGCCAGGCGCTTGGTGCCGAATCCCTGCAGGTTCGAGATGATGGCCTGGATCTGTTCGGGCACGTTTCGGGCACTCCCGGCATGACTTGTCCGCCGGAACACTAGACCCCGAAGCTTGTGCGAAAATGAAATCGGGCCACGCCTGAGGCGCGGCCCGGGAAGCGGATTGAAATCTGAAGCGACCGCGCGGGGCGGGGCTCCTCGGCGCGATCAGCCCTTGAACAGCGACAGGATCGACTGCGAGGAGCTGTTGGCGATCGACAGCGCCTGGATGCCGAGCTGCTGCTGGACCTGCAGCGCCTGGAGGCGGGTCGATTCCTTGTTCATGTCGGCGTCGACGAGCTGGCCGATGCCACGGTCGATGGAGTCCATCAGGCTGGTGGTGAAGGTCTTCTGCAGGTCGATGCTGCTCTTGGCCGCGCCGAGCGTGGTGGCGGCGTTGGTCATGTCCTTGAGGGCGGCGTCGACGACGTTCATCATCTGCGCGATCTGGCCGTCGCTGGCGCCCTTCACCGACAGTTTGGCGACCGAATAGGTGTCGCCGGTGGCCGGATCGTCGCCCAGCGTCGGATCCTGAGCGCTGGTGGTCGCCGCGCCGGTGGTGCCGAGGCGGGCCGTATCGAGGATGCCCTTCGCGTCCGGAGCCGCGCCGCCGTCATACAGCTTGATGCTCTCGACGTTGACGTCGATGGTGCTGATCGAAGCCTTGCCGGAAGCGTCGCGGTTGAAGGCCGAGACGATCTTGACGTCGGCGGCGGTGCCGGAAGCGGTGGAAACCGACAGCATGTTGGTGCCCGAGAAGGTAGCGCCATCGGCATAGGACTTCATCTGCTTCTGCAGCGTCTCGATTTCAGTCTGGAATTTCTCTTTTTCAGCATCCGTCGAGCCGTAGGCGGCGACGAGCTTGACCTTGATGGAGTTGATCGTATCGATCGCCTTGTTCATGCCGGTGTAGGCGGTGTCGACCTTCGAGGCGCCGAGGCCGAGCGAGTCCTGCACCGTCGACAGCGCCTGGTTGTCGGAGCGCATGGTGGTCGCGATCGACCAGTAGGCGGCGTTGTCCGAGGCCTGCGAGACGCGATAGCCGGTCGAGATGCGCGACTGGGTGGTTTCGAGGTTCTTGTTGGTGGCGTTAAGGCTCTGAAGGGCGGTCAACGCCGAGGCGTTGGTCATGATACTGGCCATGGCTACTCGTACCTTGTCTTGAAGACATTGTTTTTGACATACCGGCTTTTCCGGTACGACGGAGCGGCATCATGCCAATGATCGCTGGAACCCGATCACCCGCCAGTGGGGGGACTATGCGGGCAAGTCCCTACCAAAGCCTGAATCGGAGCGAACGGTCGCCAATATTTTCGAAGAAGGGCGGGGCGCTTTGCTCTTCCGCGCCGCTGAACGCGCGGTGCCTAGGTGAACGACCGCACGAGGCTGCCGACGAGCAGATTCCAGCCGTCGATCAGCACGAAGAACAGGATCTTGAAGGGCAGCGACACGACCGTTGGCGGCAACATCATCATGCCCATGGCCATGGTGATGGTGGCCACGATCAGGTCGATCACCAGGAACGGCAGGACGATCAGGAAGCCGATCTCGAAGCCGCGGCGGATTTCGGAGATCATGAAGGCCGGCACCAGTATGCGCAGGTCGACGGTCTCGCGCGCCACCGTCTGGCCGCGCTCGCGGGCAAGGTCGGCGAACAGGTCGAAATCCTTGTCGCGCACGTTGCGCAGCATGAAGGCGCGGAACGGATCGGAGATCTTGTCGAATGCCTCCTGCTGGCTGATCTCGTTGTTCATCAACGGCTTGACGCCGGTGTTCCAGGCCTGGTCGAAGGTCGGCGCCATGACATAGAAGGTCATGAACAGCGACAGCGAGATGAGGATCAGGTTGGCCGGCGTCGACTGCAGGCCGATGCCGGCGCGCAGGATCGAGAAGGCGATGACGAAGCGGGTGAAGCTCGTCACCATGATCAGCAGGCCCGGCGCCACCGACAGGACGGTGAGCAGGCCGAACATCTGGATGATGTAGCCGACAGTGGTGCCGTCGGCCTTGGCTATTCCGCCGAGGTCGAGCTGCTGGGCCGCCGCGAGCGACGTGGCCGCGAGGACGAGCGCAATGGCGACAAGTAGCTTTCTCATTCGACCAGCAACGTCCTGATGAGAATCTGTTTGGCGTGGCCTTCGCTGCGTAGCGAGGCGCGCTCCTCGAGGTCGGCCTTGAGGTGCTGGTAGCCGCTGGCGCCCTCGATCTGGTGCAGCTTGACGGTGCGCACGAAGGCGAGCAGGTCCTGCTGGATCTGCTCGGCAAGGGCTGGCGGCTGGGGCGCGTCATAGACGACCGAGACTTCCAGCCTGATCCAGGTGTCGGCTGGTGAGGCGAGGTTGGTGGTAATCGCCGTGAGCGGCACCAGCGTCGGGCCGGCGCCGGGCGTCGGCGCCGCGTGGTCCGCCGAAGCTTCGACGAGCGGCGCCGCTGGCACCACGGCCGGTCCCTGGGCTCCGCGCAGATAGCCGCCGGACAACCAGCCCATGCCGATGGCCGCGACCGTCATCAGCCCCAACATGGCAAGCTGGATGACGAGGGATGGTCCCTTGGTGAGCGGTGCCTGTTCGACGTTCGCCACGTTTCGTTCCCCGGCCTAGAAGGGCAGGACCTGATCGAGGATCTGCTGGCCGTAGGCGGGCTGCTGGACCTCGGTAATGCGACCGCGACCGCCATAGGATATGCGTGCCTCGGCGATACGTTCGTAGGAAATGGTGTTCTCGGCGCCGATGTCGGCGGGCCGCACCATGCCGGCGATGGTGAGCACCCTGAGCTCGGCGTTGACGCGCACCTCCTGCGATCCCCTGATCATCAGGTTGCCGTTCGGCAGCACGTCAGTCACGACGGCGGCGACGTTCAGCTCCAGCGTTTCCGAGCGCTTGATCTCGCCATCGGCATTGGTCTGGGTAGTGGAATCGAGGCTTCCCGAGCCCTTGCCCGCGGTGCTCGCCTTGTCCCATTGCGCACTGAGGTTGAAGCCGAGCTTGCGGGCGGCGGTGCGGCTCCGGTCGTTCTGGTTCTTGAAGTTGGCGCGGTCGTTGATCTTGATCTTGACGGTCAGGATGTCGCCCTGCTGCAGGGCGCGCGGATCGGTGAACAGCCGGCTCTGGCGGTCGTCCCAAAGCGAGAACTTCTTCCCCGCCGACGCCGGCGACTGCGGATAGCGGTAGAGCGAACCGGTCGTGCCATCGGCGATGCCGGAGCCGACGGGAGAAAGTGACGGCTCCCTGCCGACCTCCTTCAGATTGGAGCCGCAGCCGGAAAGAACCGCGAGAGCCAGCGGGACGCACAATTTACGGATCATGACGGATCTACCCTTCGGGCCGCGCTGGCCATGATGCCGGTGAGCGTCGCCGCCGCCTTCTGGTCCATCTCGTTGAGGATGACGCCGGCCTTGCGCGCGTCGAGCTTCATCAGGATGGCGGCGGCGAGATCGACATTGACCATCGCCAGTCGCTCCGCCGCGGCGTCGGGTTTCATGCCGGCATAGATCTTGACAAGGCTCTCCTCGGCGCGTGCCAGGAACACTTCGCGCCGCTTCAGCCAGGTCTCGTATTCGGCGCGCTTGGCCTCCAGCGCCTTCATGCGCTGGTCGATGCCTGCCTGGAGTTGCTTCAGCTCTTCCGCCTGCAGGGCGTAGCGGCGGTCGCGGGCGGCGTCGGCGATGTTGGAGCAGAAGCGCTGGATCTCGCTCTCGTCGGGCGGGACCTGGCGCGTCAGCTGCTGCGACGCCTCTGGGGCCTGCCCGCCCGGCAGCACCTGGCGGACGGGCCCGGCATCGTTGGCGCCGGCCAGCGTCGGGCACATCAGAAGCGCGGCGATGACCGGCGCGGCGAGATGGCTTTCATCGTCATGGCCTATTGGAGAACCAGATCGGCCTGCAGGGCGCCGGCCGACTTTATGCCTTGCAGGATGGCGATGATGCCGTCCGGCTTGACGCCGAGACGGTTGAGACCGGACACCAGCGTCTCGAGGTCGGGACCGTCGAGTACGGCGACGCGGGCATTGGGCTGGCTGGCATCGATGGCGGTGAAAGGCTCGACGGCGGTCTCGCCCCTCGAGAACGGTTCCGGCTGGACGATGCGCGGCGCTTCCGTGATGCGCACGGTGAGCGTGCCGTGGCTGATGGCGACGCGCGAGATCTTGACCTCGTTGCCGATGACGATGGTGCCCGTGCGCTCGTCGATGACGACCCGGGCGGGGGTGTCGGATTCGACCACCAGGTTTTCGATCTCGGCATAGAAGCGCGCCGCCGAGACACCCTTGGGTCGTTTTATCTGCACCGTGCGCGAATCCCGCTCGGCCGCGACGCGACCGCCGAAGCGCTGGGCGGTGTAGTCGTTGATGGCGTCGGCGATGCGCACGGCCGTCGAGAAATCGGGATTGCGGAGCTGCAGCGTCAGCACCGCCTGGTCCTCGAACTCCGCCGGCACGGCGCGCTCGACGATGGCGCCGTTCGGCACGCGGCCGGCGGTCGGCACGCCCTGGGTCAACTGCTCGGCCTGGCCCTTGGCGGTGAAGCCGGAGACGATGACGGAACCCTGGCCAACGGCATAGATCTCGCCGTCGGCGGCCTTCAGCGGCGTCATCACCAGCGTGCCGCCGGCAAGCGAGGTGGCGTCGCCCATCGAGGAGACGCTGACGTCGATGCGCGACCCCGACTGGACATAGGGCGGCATGTTGGCGGTGACGATGACGGCCGCGACGTTCTTGGCGCGCGCCGAACCACCCTCGGTGGCGATGCCGAGGTTCTCAAGCATGGCGCGGATCGACTGCTCGGTGAAGGGCGAGTTGCGCAGGCTGTCGCCCGATCCGGCCAGGCCGATGACCAGGCCGTAGCCGACGAGCTGGTTGTCGCGCGAGCTCTGCAACTGCGCCAGGTCCTTGATGCGCGAGGCGACCTGCCCGGGCGGCAGCGAGCTCGGCCAGTTCGATACCCGGAACATGCGGCTGGTGGTGGCCGGATTGTATTCGGGATCGTTGAAGGCAGGGCCGTTCCTGGCCGCGAGCTCTCGCTTGGCCTTCGGCGTCAGGCCGTCGGCCAGCGCCGGCTGCAGGCCGAGCGCCGCCGCGATCAGCAGAAGCGCCACGCGTTTCATGAGGCACCGACCCTGATGGTGCCGTCGGCCATGACCGTGCCGGAGATGATCTTGCCGCTGTCGACGTTGCGGACCTTGACCTGGTCGCCGGCGGCGCCGGGCTGCAATGTCACGGCGGTGGCCGAGATCGTCAGGCCGCCGGCGACGAAGAACATCTGCACCGAGGCACCCTGTTCGACCAGCCAGGCTTCGCGCACGGCATTGGTGGGGATGTATCGGCCGGGCAGCAGCGTGCGTTTGGCGACCTTGCCTTCCAGTTCCCTCGCCAGCGTTGCGACCGCATCGGGCCTGTGCTTGCCCGGCGCCAGCGTCACCTGTTTCAGGGCGGCGAGATCGATGGTCTCGCCGGGGTAGATGACCCGGCTGGGGATCAGCACGACCTCGCTGGCGCCGTCCGCCGTCGTCTCCTGCGCGCAAGCCGGCACGGCGCCGGCCACCAGCACGAGGGCCAGCGCGGCGCGGCGAAGGACGGACAGGCGGGACGGCCGGTGCATTTTCGCTACCTGATGTTCTTGGATACGATGGAGGCCATGTCATCGGCCGCCTGGATCACCTTGGAGTTCATCTCGTAGGCGCGCTGCGCCGAGATCAGCTCGGTTATTTCCTTGACCGGATCGACGTTGGATGCCTCGAGATAGCCCTGCTGGATGGTGGCGAAGCCGAGATCGCCAGGCACGCCGACATTGGCCGGGCCGGACGCCGAGGTTTCCTGGAACAGATTGTCGCCCAGCGGCGCGAGGCCCGCCTCGTTGGCGAAGTTGGCGAGCTGGAGCTGGCCGAGCAGTTGCAGGTCGGTCTGGCCGTCGATCCGGGCGAAGACCTGGCCGGTCTTGTTGACGATGACCTCGATGGCATCGGTCGGCACGGTGATGGCGGGAATGACGTTGGCGCCGTTGGCCGTCACGAGCTGGCCGGTGGCGTTGGTGTTCAGGGCGCCGGCGCGTGTGTAGAGCGTGCCGCCATCGGCGCCCTCGATCTGGAACCAGCCGCGGCCGGTCAGCGCCAGGTCGAAGGAGTTGCCGGTGCTGGTGAGTTCGCCCTGCGTGTGGACGTTGCGCACCGCCGTGGTCTTCACGCCGAGGCCGATCGAGACGCCTTCGGGCACCAGCGAGGCGTTCGAACGGTTGGGCACGCCCTGGGTGCGGTCGACCTGGTAGAGCAGGTCCGAGAATTCGGCGCGGGCCCGCTTGTAGCCGGTCGTGTTGATGTTGGCGATGTTGTTGGCGATGACTTCCAGGTTGGTCTGCTGGGCGTTCATGCCGGTGGCGGCGATGGCGAGTGCTTTCACGACAGGTTCCTCAGATGCCCATGCGGCTGATTTCGAGATAGGCGGAGACGACCTTGTCGCGGATGGCGACGGCGGTCTGCAGGGCCTGCTGGGCGCTCATCACGGCATCCACCACCTGGCGGGTGTCGGCATCCCCCTTGAGGGCCTGCATCGAACCCTGCTGGGCGTTCTGCAGCGTGCCGAGGGTCGGCGAGGCCGCCTGGTTCAGCAGATCGGCGAAGGAGCTGCCACCGATCGACGCCGCGCCGCCCTGCGCCGGGCTGACGCCCGCGTCCGCGCCGTCGAGCGCCGGCTTGAACTGAAGCGAGCCGATACCGCTGATGCCGCCGATCACGACTGGTTCCTCATCAGGTCGATGGTCATGGAGATCAGGTCGCGCGCCTGCTTGATGACCTGAAGGTTGGCTTCGTAGGAGCGGTTCGCCTCGGTCATGTCGGCCATTTCGATCAGCACGTTGACATTCGGCATCTTGACGTAGCCCTTCTCGTCGGCGGCCTCGTTGCCGGGCTGGAACTCGACGGGGAAGTCCGCCGGGTCGCGGGCGATCGAGTTGACCTCGACGAGCGAACCGCCAGTGGCCTGGTCCAGCCGCGAGACGAAGCTGATGGTCTTGCGGCGATACGGATCGGAACCTGGCGCCGTTCCAGTCGACTGGGCGTTGGCAAGATTCTCGGAAACCACGCGCAGCCTTTCGGACTGTACGCCCATGCCCGAGGCGGCGACTTTGAGGGCTGCGGTCAGCGCGTCCATGCTCAGCCCTTCACCGCCATCATCATCATCGAGTGGAAGGCTTTCACAATGGCCGTGTTGAGTTCGAAGGAGCGGCGCACCTCGCCGGCCTTCATCAACTCGTTCTCCAGCACCACCGTGTTCTTGGACGGCATGACGACGCCGTCATTTTCCTGCGGCTTGATGCGGAAACCGGCATTGACCGTGTTGCCGCCGAGATGGCCGGCCTCGGTCGTGCGCATCGACACCGCCGTGCGGTCGAGCACCTTGTCGAAGGACTCTACGTCGTTGGCGACATAGCCGGGCGTGTTGGCGTTGGCGATGTTGCCGGCAATCGTCGACTGGCGTACGGCCAGCCATTGCGACTGCTTGGCGGCAAGATCGAAAAGGGTCACGGGCTCCATGGGAATCTCCGGGCATGCTCCCAGAGAGTAGGCGTCCAGTCTTGCGCGGACCTTGCGCAGGATCCGTGGTTCCTGGCCCGAGTCCGCGCGTGTCTTATGCGGAGGCCTGCGCGATTTCGGCGCGGCCGTCTTATCTGGTGAGTGCGATCACCTGGTTGGTGCTGGTCACCAGGACCCATTTGCCGTTGCGCTGCTCGATCGCGGCGACGCGGCTGGAATCGGGCAGCACCGAGCCGCGCTGGACGATCCACAGCCCGGCTTCGTCCTGGATCATGGCGCGGCCGTTGGCGACGTGGACGAGGCTGAACTTGCCAGCATCGCCCGGAAAGGGCTGCTGGTCCAGCCCGGGCGCCTGGTCAGGGCTCTCGGGCTTGTCCTGCAGTGTGCCTGTCGCCAGCAGGTCGAGCTGCGCCGAGGGGATATCGCTCGCGGTCAGCGGGGCACCGCCGCCGATTGCCGCGCCGCCGCCAGCACGTCCGGCATTGGAGCCGCTGCCGCCGAACTTGATGGCTTGCACGCCGAACTGGTCCTGATTGTAGAAGATGTACCAGGGAAACAGCGCGCAGATCAGGCCGAGCGTGACGCCGAGGCCCGCCACGACCAGGTCGCTGCGCCGGCCGGGCCGGGCTTGCGGCTTCGGAAACTGCACCTGCGGCGGCTGCGGCCATTCGGGCTCCGGCGCCGCCTCGCGCCTTCGGTTGCCGGCTGCCTTCGCCTTCTCGTGCAGCGGCGAAAACAGGCCGGACAAAAGCGACTTGCGGCTTTCCTCCTCCGCGTTCTGGGCAGCCTGCGCGTCGGCCAGCATTTCCTTCAGCAGGCGCTCGGTGCGCTGCCGTTCAGTCTCCGGAATCGGCATTCTGCTTGGCCTTCAGGTGATGGGCGAGGTCGGCGAACGGGTCGGGCGACGGCGGGTCGTTCGGCGACTGGGTGAGCGCCTCGTAGATCAGCGGCACCTGGCGCACGGCAAGGTCCAGTTCGGGGTCGGCGCCGCCCTGGTAGGCGCCGAGCAGCCGGATGTCGCGGGTGTCCTCGAAGCGCGAGATCATCGACTTCAGCTTCGTCACCAGGACGCGCTGTTCCGGCGACCACGCCTTGCCAGCGAGCCGCGAGATGGACGACAGCGGATTGACAGGCGGATAGCGGCCCTGCTCGGCGATCGAGCGGTCGAGCACGACATGGCCGTCGAGGATGCCGCGCACCGAGTCCGCGACGGGATCGTTGTGGTCGTCGCCGTCGATCAGCACCGAGATGATGGCGGTGACGGACCCCTTGCCCTCCGCGCCCGGCCCGGCGCGCTCGAGCAGCTTCGGCAGGTCGGTGAAGACGGAGGCCGGGTAGCCGCGCGCCACCGGCGGCTCGCCGGTGCCCGTCGCCACCTCGCGCAGGGCGTGGGCGAAGCGGGTGATGGAATCCAGCACCAGCAGCACGCGCTCGCCGCGATCGCGGAAATATTCGGCGACCCGCATCGCCGTATCGGGCGCGCGCCGCCGCATCATGGCGCTTTCGTCGCTGGTGGCGACGACGGCGACCGTCTTGGCCATGGCCGGGCCGATGGTGTCTTCGAGGAATTCACGCACTTCGCGGCCGCGTTCGCCGATCAGCGCCACCACCACGGTGTCGAAGGCGTCGGCGCCGGCCAGCATGGCGAGCAGCGTCGACTTGCCGACGCCGGAGCCGGCGAAGACGCCGAGGCGCTGGCCGAAGCACAGCGGCGTGAAGATGTCGATGACGCGCACTCCGGTCGAGAAACCGGTGCCGACGCGCTGGCGCTCCAGCGCCCCCGGCGTGGCGCTGCCGTCGCCGTCCTCGCCGTCGCCGCGCGCCAGCGCCGGGCCGCCGTCGATGGCGCGCGCCATGGCGTCGATGGCGCGGCCGCGCCAGGATGGATGCGGGGCGACGGTGAAAGCTCCCCGGCGGAACACCGCGTCGCCGATGCCGGCGTCGGCGCTGCGCTCGAAGGGGGCGA
>Ga0066256_1004246_pt1 | contig 12925 bp, 9 predicted proteins | sample ThiBio_1000_biof_FD_87107 | JGI IMG/M metagenome (GOLD analysis project Ga0066256, IMG submission 87107) | Wastewater bioreactor microbial communities from Cape Town, South Africa - Thiocy_expt_1000_biof (version 2) | ecosystem: Engineered > Bioreactor > Thiocyanate-remediating >...
CGTCATCGTCGAACCAGGCCGTGTGTCAGCCTCCGGGAGCGTGCGCCGCCGGGACCGAACACGTCGCTGCGAGCACCCCGACATCGCCGACGATCTGCGCGCCGTGCGAACCGGGGACGTATTGTCCCGGCGGTGTCACGCCGAAGCAAACGTGTGCGACGGGCACATGGGATGATGACGGCGATCCCGGGACCGCGTGCGTGGCCTGGACGACCTGCACGGCGGGCGAGAAGGGGGCGACGGGCGGCTCTCGGACGGCGGACCGTACGTGCGAGGCGTGTTCGGGCTCCTTCAACACGACGTCGAACGCCGCGACCTGCACGACGTGGAGGACCTGCGCGCCGACCACCTACGTGACCGCCGCCGGCACCGCGCTCACGGACCGGCAGTGCGCGCCGTGTGCCGCCGGAGTCACGACGACGACGGCGAACTCCACGGCATGCGCGGGTGCCGTCGAGGTCGCGGGCGGCTACGCGCACACCTGCGCGCGCATGACCGACGGCTCGGTCCGCTGCTGGGGACGCAACCAGAATGGCGTGCTCGGGCCGCCCACCGGTGTGACCGGTGCGACCGCGCTCGCCGTCGGCGCCGAGCACACCTGCGCGATCATGGAGGACACGACCCTCCGCTGCTGGGGAGCCAACCACTACGGCCAGCTCGGCGACGGAACGACGAACCACACTGCCAATCCGGTCACCGTCCTGGGGCTCTCCGGTGTCGTCGAGGTCGCCGCTGCGGACGGCCACACCTGCGCCCGCATCAGCGACGGCAGCCTTCGCTGCTGGGGCTGGAACGGCTTCGGCATGCTCGGCGATGGAGCGTACATGAACCGTTCCTCTCCCTTCACCGTCCCCAATGTCACCGGCGTCGTCGGGCTCGCTGTTGGCTACGGCCATACCTGCGCGATCCTTGCCGACAGGACCGTCCGCTGCTGGGGAGCAAACCAGAACGGCGAGCTCGGCAACGGAACGGTCTCCGATGTCGTTGCGCTCGCCTGCGGCCGGTCCCACACGTGCGCGCTCCTGAGCGATACGACGGTCCGCTGCTGGGGGAGCAACGTTCAGGGCCAGCTCGGGAACGGAACGACGACCACGGGGCCCACGCCTGTCGCGGTCTCCGGGCTCACGGGGGTGACCAAGCTCGTCGCCGGCAGCAACCAAACATGCGCCCGCTTGCTCGACGGCTCTGTCCATTGCTGGGGTGACACCACCACGGGCTGGTGGTCCGTGCCTCAAAAGGTCTCTGGGCTGTTCGGAGTCGACACGGTCAACGTGGCCCCGTATCACGCCTGCGCGGTCATGGCCGATCGCTCCCTTCGTTGCTGGGGAAACAACGCGTTCGGCATGCTCGGCGATGGAACGACGACAAACCGGACGTCCCCGGTGACTGTCCTCTGGTAGACGCCGTCGCTCCGGGCGGGACTGTCTAGGCCCGAGCCCTGGCACAACTGCAGCTCGTAGATGAAGAGCCTCTGGCTGGACCTACGCACGCGGCGGTCACGACGATGTTTGTCGACTCGCCGCCGGGCGTGACTTGGGATGGTACCCGTTTGGGTTACAGACGCGTACTGAAGTCGGTACAACGCTGGCCCGATGAGCAAACGATGCATCGCGCTGGTCGCTTCGCTTCTGGATCTGCTGGCGTGTGGTTCGTCGAAGTCGCCCTCACCGGGGGAGGGACACGGCTTGGTGACGTCCGCGAGCGGGGAGCTCGGACCGAACAGCAAGGTGCTCGACGAGGCGAGCCTCGGCGCGCTCACGGCGGCCGCCGAAGATGAGCTCGTCTTCTCCACCACGACGGGCCAGCTCGAGGCTGTCGCCGTCGATGACGTGCTGCTCGCAGGCATGACGGCGCATACGCCGGGCGGCTTTCTGGTGAAGGTCCTTGGCACCGAGCAGCGGGGAGATGCGTTCGTGGTTCAGACGCGCCCCGCGAAGGTGGAAGAGGCGTTCAAGACGCTCTCCGTGAAGGCCAAAGGGCGCTTGCCCGTCCCCGCCGCGCCGCCGAGCGATCCGAGCGCGACGTCCACGCAGAGCGTGCAGCGGATCCAGCAAGGGCTCGGCTTTTCGTATCCGTACCGCCTCGAGGGCTCCTCCGACAACGGCCGGCTCGCAGTCCAGGGATCGCTCGGCATCGACGCTTCGATCGGCATCGATCTCGACGTGAACATCATCGAGTTCAAAGTCTCCACCGTCGCGTTGACGTTCGATGCGAGCGAGTCGTTCTCCGCCGATTTTGCGGCCTCGGGGAGCAGCAGCGTCGACAAGACGCTGGAGCTTGCGCGCATTCCGTTTCAGCCGATCCCGATCCCCGTCCCGGGGCTGCCGATCCCGCTCATCCTCAACCCTCGCATCGTCGTAGAAGCGAGCCTCACCGGGACGACGAAAGGGGAGCTCCAGGCGAGCGTGCAGCAAGACGCCGGCTTCACGAGCAGCCTCGGATATCGCGACGGGAAGATCGGCGGCACCTTCGAGCCGAACGCCGACTTCAACGTCGAGCAACCCACCTATGGCGGTTCGCTGTCGTTGCGCGCCGCCGCCGAGGCGCGCCTCGAGGTGCTCGTCTACAACAGCTTCGGACCGTACGCGGGGATCGAGTCGTATCTGCAGCTCTCCGCCAACTTGGAGGGGCCACCTCCGTGCGTCACGGGTGTTCTCGACGCGGGGCTCGCCGCCAAGGTAGGGATCCGCAACGCCTTTGGCGGTGACGCCGCGACGCGACCGTTCGACAAGCCCTTCGAGCTGGCCAAGATCGACACCTGCAATGGCGATCCGAACGCCCCCCGTCCGGTGCCCACCTGGTCACGCTCGTACGGTCGTCAGGGGAGCACGGGCGAGGAGGCGCGTGCCGTCGTCGAAGCTTCCGACGGCACCATCGTCGTCGTCGGAACGAGCGGGTTGTTCGATGGAATCCGCGGCGCGGACGCTGGCTTTGGGGTGATGCGCCTCGACGCGCTCGGCAACGTGTTGTGGCAGCGAACCTTCCGCGACCGCGCGGCGCTCGGCGGCGCGCGCGCCGTCGTGCAGAACCGAAACGGCTTCGTCGTGGCGTGCGAGTACGGCCTCGCGCAACTGGATCCCGGTGGCAACATCGTGTGGAGCAGGAGCGTCTTCGATGAAAACGCCCGCATCACGTCGATCGACGTTCGCGAAGACGACACGCTGCTCGTCGCGGGGGAGATCACGAGCGACCCGGTGGCTTGGGCGATGCACGCCGACGGGGAGGGGAACCCCATCTGGTCTCGACGTTTCCCAGGCGAGACCTTCGCTCGGGTACGCGCGACCAAAGATGGTGGTGCCGTGCTCGTTGGTCGTTTCAAGGCGAACTTCGGGGACTACTACGCGGTGAAGCTCGGCGCCGACGGGCAGGTGGCGTGGCAACGCGCCATCGACAACCGCACCGTGAACGAAGAGACCAACACGATCGAATGGAGTATCGACCGTGCCTACGACGTCGCGGAGAAGCCAGGCGGCGGGTTCTTCGTCGTCGGGACGAGCCTCTCGATCTACCCGTTCCCCGACGCGACGGGCACCGCGTACTTCTTCCCGGGGCTCATCGATCTCGCCGCCGACGGCAGTCTCCGCGGCGGACTCGCCCACCGCGCGCCTCCCGGCGCTGAGCATATGAGCGCGAAGGCCGTCGGCGTTCGGGCCGACGGCTCGACGTTGATCGTGTCGTCGCTCGCCGAGAAGATCGACGATCTGGACGAACGTGAAGACGTCTTGCTCATTCGCGGGCAGACGTTCACGCGGCTCGACGGTGGAAAGAACGATTTCCCGTACGGCGGCAGCATGAGCTCGGGCGTTCCGCTCGTCATGACGAGGGACGGCGGGGCGCTCGTAGCGGTGACCTCCAACTCGTTCTCGAACGAGAATCGGATTTGGCTGGTGAAGCTCAATCGCGCCGGGAGCATCGACTTTCCGCACAGCAAGTTCGTCGACGGCTTCACGTTGGAGACGCAGCCCGCGTCCTCGCCGGTGACCGCGGCCCCGGTCGACGCGCCGGTGAAGACCACCGTCATCGAACGAGAGCGGTTCGACAGCGAGGTGACACCCATGACGATGAGCACGCAAGCGCCCTGAGGGCCACGAGAGACGAGCGTTGTCTCCAGTTCGTGGAGGCAGCGAGTGAGGACGTGGACTTGGATCGAGGCATTGGTCGCGTCTGACGCGCGAGGTCCTCGACTGCGGCTTCTCCTGGCTGTAGGACGCAGTCGCCGCGTCAGGCGCTCCGCGCCTCGGACGTCGTCGCGGGCTGGCGGTCAGTTCGATGGTGACAGCAAAGGACGGAGCCGATCGAGGCTCGTCGCGATCGCCGTTGCCGCCGCCCTCACCCGGGGGGTCGTGCGAGCCATGCGATGCACGCCCAGCCAGAGGGTTCGCTGTGGACGCACGCCGGGCGTCGTGAGGAGGCGGAGGCCGGGCGTCGAGTCGCCGAGCACTCGTGGAAGGCAGGCGAGCCCGACGCCGGCCGCCGCCACGGTCGCCATGGGCTCACGACCGTTCATCCGCACCGCCACACGAGCGTTGCCGACGAGAGGCGGAAGCCAATCGAGATCGACGATCGCGTTCACGTCGTCCGTCATACCGATGAGCACGTGGCCTTCCGCGCGACTTCGGAAATCTGGCGCCCCGTGGCGCGCCAGGTACGTGTCGGACGCGTAGAGGCCGAACTCCACTTCGGCGACGGCTCGCTGGAAGACCTCCTGCTGTTTGAATCGGGATGGCCGTACGGCGAGGTCGGCCTCGCGGCGAGCAAGATTGAGGTGGCGCGCGTCGGCGATGATATCGAGCGTGAGGCCTGGGTTGAGCGCTGCGAACGGCGCGAGCGCTGGTCCGAGGACCGAGCGCACGAGCCATTCGGACGCCGTGACGCGGATCTTTCCCTCGAGTCCTTCGTCACGGCCGGCGGCGACCGTCTCGGCGGCAAGGATCTCGTGCTCGATACGCTCGGCATGTGCAAGGAGCCGGCGCCCCGTTGGAGAGAGCGCCCAGCCGGTCGGGGACCGAGTGAAGAGGCGAGCCCCGAGGCGCTTCTCGAAGGCCGCGATCCGCCGGCCGACGGTCGGCTGCGCGACGCGGAGGGAACGTGCGGCCGCGGACATCGTCCCGTGGCGCGAGAGGGCGAGGAAGAAGCGGAGGTCGTCCCAGTCGAGCACTCCATCAGTATAGAGGGGGCGCGCGCGCCGCTCATGCGTTCGTGCATGGGCGCTGTGCACGAACGTCGATCGCCCGGGCGGCGTGACGGACGCAAGGTACACCACCACCACCGCCACCGCACGGCGTCGGGAGAAGATCCGTGCGATCGCGTTCGACCTCTTCACGCTGTTCGACCCGACGACCGTCGCGCGCGTCGCCGAACGCGTCTTGCCCGGACGTGCCGTCGCCTTCTGTGATACGTGGCGCGTCCGTCAGTTCGAATACAGCTGGATCCACGCGGCGGCAGGGCAATATCGCGACTTTCGCGCGGTCACGGAGGAAGCTCTCTCCTACGCGGCCGAGGTCCACGACGTCGTGCTCACCGAGGAGGCCCGCGCCACGTTGCTCTGCGCGTACGAAGAGCTCGACCCATGGCCGGATACCCGGCCTGCGCTGGAAGCCTTCAAGCGCGCTGGACTCGTCCTCGCGCCGCTCGCCAACTACACCCCGACGATGATCGAGCGACTCCTTCGGCACGGGGGCGTGCGCGACCTCTTCGATCACGTCATCTCCACCGACCGCGCGAGGACGTTCAAGCCCGACCCACGCGCGTATGCGCTCGGCCCGCAGGTCTTCGGCCTCGCTCGTGAGAGCATCGCGTTCTCCGCCTTCGGAGGCTGGGACGCCGCAGGGGCGCGTTGGTTCGGGTACCCGACGTTCTGGGTGAACCGGCTCGGCCAGGCGAAGGAGCAGCTCAGGCCGGGGCCGGACGCGACGGGGAGCACGCTCCGCGACCTGGCGGCATGGATCGAGCGTTCCGGCGCGTGATACGTCGCTCAGGTCCCCGCGGTCCGAGACCTACCGGAACGTGCGACCGAATGCGCTCGGCATGCGCGTCGCCGCTCAGTTCACGACCTTGTGGACGGCCTTCTTCGCGCCAGGCATTCCGACCTCGCCGAGCAAACCCGAAACCGCGTCGACGGCTTGACCGGCGGGACCTCCTGCTCCACCCCCTCCTCCGTCGCCGAGCGAGACGTTCGTGAGGGTGGGGGCGTCCTCCACGGAGCTGCCCTCCCATGACGGCGCAGCGCCGAGATGCCAGACGATGCCTGCGCTCAAGCCCCCGGGGCCGCCTCCGCCGCCGGACCCGCTGGCGCCCCGACCGCCCACACCTCCAGCGCAGGCCCCGGTGCCGGCGTTGCCTCCAGGCTTCGAGGGCTCGCCGCGACCGCCGCGACCGCCGTCGCCTCCCGCGGAGGTGACGAGCTGGCTCTCGGTGAACCGTGCGCCCGCGTTGAACAGGGCTACGGCGATGCTCGCTCCCCCGCCGCGTCCCCCGAGACCACCGGCTCCGCCGCAGCTCCCCGCGCCTCCGCCGTTCCCGTTGACGCCTCGCTCCGCGTTGTAGCCGCCGCCGCCGCCGCCCTGCCCGGGACGGCCCGCCGCTCCCTGGTTGCTCCTGGCCGGCTCCCACCCCGAGGGCTTGAGCGTCCCGTAGACCGCCGCGCTGGTGCCACCCGCCTGCGCCGCGCCGTTCGCGCCCCGCTTGCCCTGATGCGTGGGGGCGCACACGTCGTTCTGGTCATCCTGGCCGCCCTCGCCGCCGGGCCCGGAGGTGGCAGGTACGGCGAATCCCGATGCGCCCACGGGCGCAGGAGCCGTTCCGCCGTTGCCGCCCCTCGACGCGGTCTGGTCCACGCAGGTCACCTGTCCGCCGGAATGACCGTTGCCGGTGAGGTTCGCGGTCGGCGGCTGGTTCGTCGGCGGCTCGGCCATCTCGACGGCCGCGGTGACGCCCCGCCCAGCGAAGACCTTCACGCGCTTGAAGGTGACATCCTTCACGTTGTCGACGAGCACGCCGATGCTCGAGGTGCCCGCCTCGATCGCGTCGCGGGCGACGAAGTCGAAACCGCGGGACGGTCGGGGGCCGGGCCGGGCCACGGAGGGTCACCGCGAACCCCGGGGCGGGCGGCCCCCCCTGCGGCGCACGCCCGGAATACGTGACCGAGGTGCAGACGGGCCCGCCGTAGAGCTTCAACCCGTTCGACTGCTCGTCGAGCACGACGTGCTCGGGGTAGCTGCCCTCGCAGACGTAGACGCGTCGCTTACCTATCGCGCGCGCTCTCTCGATGCCGCGCGTGATCGTGGCGACGGGGCTCGCCTTTGTGCCGTCGCGCGCGTCGTCCCCGGCCGTCGCCGAGACGAATACGCCGAGCGAGTCGGCGATGAGGCACGGTTCGTCCTTGGGATCTTTCGTGGCATTGCACCCCGGCGGGATCTGCTCGGCGGGGAGGCCGCCGTCCGGAAGCATCCCAGGAGGAAGCGGCGGACCGCCGTCCCCGAGCGCCGTCGGTCCTCCCACGGCAGCAGGCTCGTCTCCCACACACGCGCCGGACGCTGGGACCAGCACGAGGACGAGTAGCGCGACACCGGCGATCGACCTAGAAGTCACGGTGGAAGGACGCATGGCAAGCTCCACCGAAAGGGTAGAGGACTTCGCCGAGCGACGCCAAGCGCCGCGCGTCCGCCCGCCGTAAGCCAGCGATCCGCTTACCTGGACGACGAAGGCGGGATCGTCGGCGGGCGAGTCGCGAGCCCGCTCCCCACCTCTGCGATCTACACGAAGGTCTCGTTGCCATTTGGCTCGCTTCGCCGCTCAGAACGTGCCGGCGACGCCGAACGGGCCCGCGATCCAGCGCGGCGACCACTTCGCCGACGTCGATCCCGCGCGCGCCTTGGGCGCTTCGACGTTCGGGGTGAGCAGGCCGCAGACGAGGACAGCGGCGCCGACTCCGGCGACGACGAACGCCACCGTCGACACGGTGCCGAGCGTCTCGCCGTGCTCGCGAAGGTGCGCGGGCGATCGTTTATTCTACGGCGACATCGAGGCGGTCTCCACGCTGCTGGTGGAGAGCGAGCTCGCGCGGGCGGTCGAGCGCGCCGTCGGCCCCCTCGTCTGAAGGGGCCCGAACCAAAACGAGGTCGCGCGTGATCGCGCGGCCTCGTTTTGGTCATTCGGTGACGGCGCCGCGCTGCTTCGCGCGCTCGGGGGCACGGTCGCCGAGGCGCTCGACGATCTGCGCGTAACGCCGCTGAGCGCCGGCGCGGTTTCCGAGATCCCACTCCGTGTCGGCGAGTCCGAGCATCGCGGGGCCGTAGGTTGGGCTCGTGGCGAGCGCACGCTCGTAGCTCGCCTTCGCCGCTGAAAGATCCCCCTGCGCTCGCGCGACGTCGCCGAGACCGCCGTTCGCCTCGACGTTGCCGGGGTTCTGGCGGAGGACGCGCGCGTAGAGATCGCGCGCCGTCGCATAGTCGCCGCTGCGTCGCGCGCTTCCCGCGCGATCGAGCATGTCGGACATCGACGTCCCGCTCTCGCTGGCGGCAGGCTTCTTCTCGGCGGGCGCCGGAGCCGGGGCCGTGTCGGTGCCCGCGGTCGTCGTGACTGCCTTCTTCCCGGCCGTCTTGGTCGTGGTCGCAGTGGCCACGATGGCGGTGGTCACAGTGGCGGTGGTGGCCGTGGTGGTCGCCGGCGGCGACGTCGTCGTGGTCGAGACGGTCATGGTGTCCGCCGGCGCGCTCGTCGCGGCGTTCGTCGCTTCGACCGTCGGATTGGGCGGTGCGGTCGTCTCCTTCGTCGCCGGCGTCTCGATCGTCGCGACGGGCTGCGGCGGGGCCGGCGGCTGATCCGAGCTCGCGGCCATCATGCGCCAGATCACGACGGTGCCCCCGATGATCGCGAGCGAGGGAAGGACCCACCCGCGCTTCGGCTCCTCCTCGGCGACAGCCGCGCGGGCGGAGGCGATCGGCTTGCGGTCGTCTCTCGACGACGCCGCGTTCTTCTTCGTCGACGTGGGCGTCGGCTTCGCGGGGTCGGCCCTCTTGCCGTCCGGCTTCTTCGCGTCGGCCTTCTTCGCGTCGGACTTCGACGACTTGGTGTCGGACTTCGACGTCGCGCCGCTCTTCGCCGCCAGCGTGTCGCCGGGGACGCTCTCCGCCTTCTCTTCCACCGTGATTGTCGGAGGTGGAGCGGCGTCGCCTTGCTTCGTCGGCGGCAGCGTCTTGAGTGCACCGCGTGCGGGCGGCGCTGGAGTCGAGTCGACCGCGTTCGTGCTGTCCTCCGCGGGGGGGACCAGCACGACGACGTCCTTCAACGAGACGATCTCGGGCGCGCTCTCCTTGTCCTGGATCTGGAAGGCGTCGCGGAGCGAGAGCGGTGCGGGCTCGTCGTCGATGGTCACCCGCCGCCAGGGCCTGGTCTCGTCGATGTCGTCGGGGATGCCATCGCGGCGTGGGAGCGGGAGCGGGAGCGGGACCGGGAGCGGGACCGGCTTGCCGTCAGCGTCCAAGCGCCGCCAGGGCCTGGTCTCGTCGACGTCATCGGGGATGACATCGCGGAGCGAGAGCGGGGCCGTCTCGACGTCGTCGGGGATGGCATCGCGGAGCGAGAGCGGTGCGGGTTCGTCGTCGACTAGCGAGGCATCCATCTCGTCGAGGCTCTCGGGTGCCTTCTCCGTGCCGGCGCCTGCCTTCTTGTCCGTCTTCACGGGCGCCCACTCGGGCCCTTTGCCCTTGGCGAGCGACTTCGCGAGGCTCTCGGCGCCGAGCGCCTTGGCGGCGAGCAGCTGCGGGTCGCTGTCGGCCTCGGCGAGCGTGAGCGTCGGCAGCGCCGGCGTCGGCGTGACGTCGAGCAGCGCGCTGGCCGACGGCCGCTTCTCGTCAGGTGCGCTCGAGCTCTTCGCAGCAGGCTCCGCAACGCTCGCGCTTGCTCCCTCCTTCGGCGCCGGCGGACGCCGCGACTCGACGAGCTTGTCCCACGAGCCGAAGGTCATCACCTTTCCGTCCGGCCCGATCACCGTCCACTTGCCCGCCTGCTCCGTGGGAGCGGGCGTGATCGCGACCTCACGGATGTGGCCACATGCGTTGCATCGTACGCGTGGCTCCCCCCCGTCCTCGGGAACCTGCACGGCATAGAAGCCGTGGCACCGCTCGCAGGTCAGCAAATCGTCGGGTGCCCCCTCAGTCGTCCCAGTCATGTGCGAATCGTACCGAGAATTTCGGCGCTCTCGGAAGTCTTCGGGCGGGCGAGACGGTCTGGTGCCTCCGGCGAAGACCATCGCGCCGCCCCGACCGGCACGCCGCGACGACCGGCGCAGGGGCGGAGCTCCGGCTACGCACGTCACGGACGCGGACCACGACTGGCGGAATGGCTCGGGCGAGCACTCGAATCTGCCGTGCATGGATTGCCAGCGCCTGCTTTGCATCGCGATGAGCGAATGCGAACATCAGACCTGGCTCTGCAAGGACGACGACGAGCCCGAGCAGCTCACCCAGGACGATTGGGCACTGGACGCGAACGGCAGCATCACGCCCTCGGCCCGTCTCGACCTGGAAAGGAAGATGATGTGAGCTTCGCGCGGTCTTCATCTCCTTCCATCGGATCCTCCTCTCCATGTTGAATCGCCCCGCCCACATCCCCGCCGCCGTCACCCAGGCCCCGCTCACCTTCCCCTGGAGCAACGAGATCTCGCTGCGTCTCGACAACTTCGACGCAGTGCCGCCGCGACTGGGGAGGGCGCTGGCGAAGGTCGACTACAAGGGCAAGATGGCCCTCGCCCTGGGCTGCCTGGAATGGGTGGTCTGGCGCCTGTCGGGCTGGACCGATGTGCAGGACCCGCTGCAGCGGATCGAAGCGGCCTGGGCCTCTCAGGTGTCCGTGGCCTATGCACGCAGCCTGGACCTCGAGAGCGTGCGCGACGACCTCACCGCGCCCGGCGACCCCGCCGGGCCGCTTCAGGAGGCGCTGATCCGCCTGGAGATGCTGCACCTGATGTACCGCAAGGGTAAGCCGGAGATGACCGTCCAGGCCGGCCTCTGCGCGCTGCTGGCCTTCCATGTGTTGCCGCCCGACAGCGGCTTCGAGGCCTGGCTGGAGAAGGCGCTGGTCGCGATGGCCGACACCGATCCCTGCGGTCCCGACTTCGACCGCCGCGCCAGCCGCTTCGACTACAGCGGCGAAGCGGCGGTGCCCCGCGCCTGGCTCGATGACCTGAGCGTGCCGCGCGATCCGGCGGCCGCGCCCGCGGACTGGAACGCCTTCTTCACGGCCGCCGATCCCGCGCGCAATCCGTTCCTCGTGCCCGCCGACGAGATGCGCGCGCAGGGCTTCGTCGGCGAGCCCTACGTCTTTTCCTGATGTTTCACCGCGCGCCCCGTGGGACCGGGCGCACGAAGCCCTGACCCGACCTTGCCATGAGCCACCCGCTCCATTCGTTCGCCGACCTGAACGGCTATGACCGCGGAGGAATTCGCTACCTCTGGAGCGACGCCCGCGCGAGCAAGGACTTCGCCTGGTCGACGGACGAGGTGGAATCCCTCGCGGTCCGGGCGGCGCCCGCCAGCCTGCGATCGCGACTGGGCCTGTGCGTCGCGCTCTACGAGGTGGTGGTGGCCCGGCTGCGGGAGCTGCACGACGATCCCTATCCCGCCCTGGTCGTTGAATCGGCCTGGCTGAGCCTGGCCGATCGCCGCTACCTGGAGTTCGACGAGCGGGCTCGCGGCGACTGGCTCGGGCCGGTCCGCGGGCCGCTCTGGTGCGGCTTCACCTGGCTGACGCCGGCGCTGCACGAGGCGGATGACTCGCCATCGGAATGGGAGTCGGCATTCGTGTATCTGGCGCGGCTTGCCCACCATCTGCTGCCCGAGGCCGCTCATGCCGCCTACCGCGCCTGGCTGGAGGGCTGCATCGACCGGATCGTCCTGCATCATCCGGCGCCGGTCGTGCGACCGACCGAGGACCTCTTTGGTCGATGGACGGAATGGCGGCGCGGCCCCTATGTCACCGCGGCCTGCTTCGATCTCAGGACGCCCTACGATCCCACCGCCGAGCATGACCGGCTGGAGCACCTGCTGCAGTCCGCGGACATCGCCGAGAACCCGCTGCTGAAATCACCCGCGGCGCTGGAGGAGGAAGGGTTGGACCATCCCTATCAGGCACTGCCGCCTTACGACGGATTGAAAGGCTGAGTGGCGTCTGCTCGAGGGCGTCGCCGACACGCTCGACGCGGCGAGGCGTGCGCTCAACCGTCAGCGCTGGTGGGTCAGAGCTTGTGATCTGCAAATATAGTTGATGTGAGCCTCGCGCCGTCTTCATCTCCTTCGTTCGGATCCTCCTCCCCATGTTGAATCGCCCCGCCCACATCCCCGCCGCCGTCACCCAGGCCCCGCTCACCTTCTCCTGGAGCAACGAGATCGCGCTGCGTCTCGACGACTGCGACGCAGTGCCGCCGCGACTGGGGAACGCGCTGGAGAAGGTCAACTACAAGGGCAAGATGGCCCTCGCCCTGGGCTGCCTGGAATGGGTGGTCTGGCGTCTGTCGGGCTTGACCGATGTGCAGGACGCGCTGCAGCGGATCGAAGCCGGCTGGGCCTCTCAGGTGTCCGTGGCCTATGCGCGCAGCCTGAACCTCGCGAGCGTGCGCGACGAACTCACCGCGCCCGGCGACCCGGCCCGCCCGCTGCAGACCGCGCTGATCCGCCTGGAGATGCTGCAGCTGATCTACCGCAAGGGCAAGACGCAGATGATCTCCATGTCCGGCCGCTGCGCGCTGCTGGCCTTCCATGTGCTGCCGCCCGACAGTGGCTTCGAGGCCTGGCTGGAGAAGGCGCTGGTCGCGATGGCCGTCACCGATCTCTGCGGTCCCGACTACGACCGCCGCGCCCGCAGCTTCGACTACAGCGGCGAAGCGGCGGTGCCCCGCGCCCGGCTCGATGACCCGAGCGTGCCGCGC
>Ga0066256_1004248_pt1 | contig 12914 bp, 7 predicted proteins | sample ThiBio_1000_biof_FD_87107 | JGI IMG/M metagenome (GOLD analysis project Ga0066256, IMG submission 87107) | Wastewater bioreactor microbial communities from Cape Town, South Africa - Thiocy_expt_1000_biof (version 2) | ecosystem: Engineered > Bioreactor > Thiocyanate-remediating >...
TCTCGTGCTCCCGCTCCTCGCCGCCGCGGTCGGCCTATCCCGGATCGCGCTCGGTGTTCACTTTCCCGGCGACGTCCTCGCGGGAGCCGTCCTCGGAACGACGGTCGCGTCGATCGGGGCCTACTTTCACTTCGCCGTTCTGCGGCGCGTGACACCAGCGTAGAGCGGCGGAAGCTCGGCCATATACGCCGGACCGCTCGCTGCTCCCAAAGAGGGCGCCCGAGCCCCGAAGAGTCCACGGCTGTGCTTGCGTTGGTCGCAGGTTCCGGTCCAGACTACGCCCTCATTGATCCGGCGGAAGATCCTCAGCGCGCTCCTTGCCGTCGCGACCTTCACGGTCGTGTGGCTGGTCGTGTCGCCGGCGAGCGCCGCGGGTCTTTTGTCGGTCCACGGCCCGAATGCCCTGAGGATGGGGCGCAGTCCCGCGCCGGTGTGCGATCCGCGCGGCGCGACCGGTTTCGCCCCGCCTCCCCAGATCCAGGATCTCGAGCTGTCGCTCGACATCCCCGCCGACTGCTACGACGTGAACCCGCTCGAGACGAAGAACTACGTCCCGGGGCGTCACGTGCAGCTCGACATCTCGTCTTCGCAGGAGCCCGTCGCACCAACGACGATCGCGCTCCCCGCGCCGGAGCTCTCCGAACGGTTGCCCGTTCGAGGTCACGTGGAGGCTCGGCTACCGCCGGGCGTCCGGGTGTCGCTCGAACGACCGCCGCGCGGCTGAGGCACGCCGAGGTCTCGCTCGCGTAACGGTCGCCATGCGGCCGCTCGCTCGTCTTCCACTTCCACGGAGGGCGTGCGGCGAGCGAGGTGCTTCTTCGGCGTGCATCTCCATCTCTTGGGTCTTCGCGCACGCTCGCCGAGGGCGACGTGATCGCCGTCCAGAGCGGAGCGCGCGGTTGTTGCAGTATGCATTCACTGTAGGAAAGTAATCATGGCCAAGGACAAAGAGCACAAGAGCCACGCGGCTGACGTGCGCCCGCCCCCTGACTCGGGCGGGATGAGCACGGGCGTGGCGATCATTGGGTTCATCCTCTGCTTCCTCGCGGGCGGAGCGGTGATGTGGGGTTACGACAGCCCCCGCCTCAAGTCGGGCGGCATCGTCGCCGAGGGCGGCGGTTCGGGCGGCCCGGTGTGGGCCGACAAGGACTCGCCGATCCCGGTCTCGAGCGACGACCCGGTCTGGGGCAACCGTAACGCCCCGGTCACCATGGTCGTCTTCTCCGAGTTCCAGTGTCCGTTCTGCGCGCGCGTCGAGCCGACCCTGGACCAGGTGAAGTCGACCTACGGTCCGGACAAGGTCCGCATCGTGTGGAAGAGCCAGCCGCTCCCGTTCCACGACAAGGCGAAGCCCGCGTCGGAGGCCGCGCAGGCGGTGTTCGCGCTCAAGGGCAGCGAAGCGTTCTGGAAGTTCCACGACCTCGCGTTCAAGAACCAGAAGGAGCTCGGGCCCGAGTCCTACGAGAAGTGGGCCGTGGCGGCGGGCGTCGATCTGGCGAAGTTCAAGGCCGAGCTCGCGTCCAAGAAGCACCTCAAGAAGGTCGACGAGGACCAGGCCCTCGCGAACAAGGTCGGCGCCAACGGCACGCCCGCGTTCCGCATCAACGGCGCGGAGCTCTCGGGCGCGCAGCCGTTCGACAAGTTCAAGGAGCTCATCGACAAGGAGCTCGCGAAGGCCAACGCGAAGATCGCCGCGGGTACGCCCAAGGACAAGATCTACGTCGAGATGTCGAAGGAGAACTTCAAGGCAGCTCCGGCGCGGAACAACGACGACGACGAGGGCGAGAAGGAAGACGACAAGACGGTGTGGAAGGTGCCGGTCGGCAACTCTCCGCAGCTCGGCAAGAAGGACGCGATCGTCACGATCGCCGTCTTCTCCGAGTTCCAGTGCCCGTACTGCAAGCGCGTCGGCCCGACGTTCGACAAGGTCCGCGAGACCTACGGTGACAAGGTTCGCATCGTGTGGAAGCACCAGCCGCTTCCGTTCCACCCGCGTGCAGAGCCCGCCAGCGAGCTCGCGCTCGAGGCCCGAGCTCAGAAGGGCGACAAGGGCTTCTGGGACGCGCACGACAAGCTGTTCGAGTCCCAGCCGAAGCTCGAAGACGCCGAGATCAAGAAGTTCGAGGGGCTCGGTGGCAAGGTCGCCGCGAGCGCCTACTACGACAGCCTCATGAAGGACGCCAAGGGCGCTCCGGAGCCCGAGAAGAAGGTCGCTCCGGCGGTTCCCGCTGGCTCGCCCTGGAAGGGCAACGCGAACGCGAAGGTCGTCATCCAGGAGTGGAGCGACTACCAGTGCCCGTTCTGCAGCCGCGTCGAAGGCACCGTCGCCGAGGTCATGAAGAACTACGGCGACAAGGTGAAGTTCGTGTGGCGCGACAAGCCCCTCCCGATGCACCCCGACGCGCCGCTCGCCAGCGAAGCTGCGCGCGAGGCGCTCAAGCAGAAGGGCCCCGACGGCTACTGGAAGATGCACGAGAAGCTGATGCAGAACCAGCAGAAGCTGAAGCGTGAGGATCTCGACGGCTACGCCAAGGAGCTCGGTCTCGACGCCGACAAGTTCAAGGCGGCGCTCGACAGCCGCGTGCACAAGCCTGCGGTCGATGCGGACGACAAGGCCGGCACGGACGTCGGCATCAGCGGTACGCCGGCGTTCCTCATCAACGGCTACTACGTCAGCGGCGCGCAGCCGTACGCGAAGTTCAAGAAGCTGATCGACCGCGCGCTCTCCGAGGCGAAGTGACCTAGGTCCACTTCACTCGGCGCTCTCCCACGAGGCCCTCCCGCAGCGATGCGGTGAGGGCCTCGTCGTATCTACGGCTCGCGTGAGCCGACCGCCACCAGCAGCGCCTTGGCGAGACCGAGACGGGCAGGCAGCGGCACCAGGTTCAGCGGCCATTGAAGCGCCGCTGGAGGAGCTGCGTCGGGCTCGGGTCGGCAGGCGAGATTTCCGCCGTATACGTGAAGCGCGAGTACTTGCTGTTCTGTGCCGGGACGGCGGGACAGGACTCCAGCGCCTTGGCGAGCTCCATCGTGTGGAACGCGCGCCAGCAGGTCGCGTTGTGCGAGTCGATGAAGCGCCCATAGCGTGGCACCCTCCCGCTCTCGATCTCACTGAGGCATGCGTCGGGATCGGGCATCTGACCCACGAACAGACGGGCGGCGCCGCGCGGATCGTCGCCGATCGCTCTGAGGACGCGCACCGCGGCGTCGTCCGCGTCTTCCTCGAGGTCGAAGACGCGAAGCTCGTCGATCGGAAGCGACGTGTCCTGGGTGAGCGTGTCGGCGCGACGATGGAGCGTTCCGACGATGTCGAGGAGCCGCTCGATGGTCGGTCGGTCCGTATTCGTGTCGACCTCCTGCTCCACGGAGTTCGACATCAGCGCGCCATACGCGAGCTTGTGCTCACGCGTCGTGGGGTCGAGGATCGTCTGAAGGCTTGCTGGCGTGCCGTTGACGAGAACGCGCACGGACCGGTCTTCGAGCTTGAGCTCGAAGATCGACTTCTTCACGTTCGCGTAGCACCTCCTGAGCATCGTTACGGTGGAGTCCTCGAGATCGGCGAGGCCAGCGGCCTCCCTCGGCGAGATCTCGAAGGTGAGATCGTGAACCGAGACGACGGCCTTGTAGAAGGCTCGCGCTCTGCGGATGCCCTCGTCGGCTGCGTCGCAGGCTTTCGCGTCGGACGAGATGTTGCGCTGCTTTGCGAGCGTCAAGAGGAGCGATTGGTACTCGTTGTCCTCGAACGCGGAGAGCGGCAGCCTTCCGAAGGCCGCCTCGCGACCGACGAGCGCGTCGATCGTGCGAAGCTCCTCCGCGCGGGCGCGAACGACGGGATCGTCCGGGGTGACCGCACCGATGACGCCGTGCTCGGCCCCGCCGGGCACGCGGTAGTGAGTTCGGATCTTCGCGCGGGTCTCGGGCAGCAGGTTCCGCAGGATCAAGTGGGCCAGCTCGTGGGCATAGAGCCCTTCGAGCTCGGCATCCGGCCGCGAGCTGTTGACCGTGGCCCGGTGTACCCAGAACAGCCACGGCGCCTTGTCGACATCTCGTCGCTCGTCGTAGCCAGCGAACGCGTTCAGCCCTTCCTGGTCGACCACGAGCACGCGCGGGGGACGATCCATCCCTTCGGTCTCGAGGGGGAACACCTTGCGGAAGCCGTCGAAGACACGATTGACGAGACGGATGAGCCGACTGTCGCGCGCGATCTCAGCGTCTGCGTTGATCCCATTCGAGGCGAGGAACCCTCGCGAGTACTCGAGCGCGGCGCTGTCGTTGTCGAACCGGAGGAAGTAGTCGGCGTTCGATCGCTGGTGCCCATAGTCGAGCGTGGCGCAGACGTCTCTCGCGGGCGCGAGCGTGGTGAAATCGCCGACGTTGCGGTCGCCGGTCGACCCGCCGTCGATCGCGTCGCTCGTCTGCGGATTGACGGCGGGCGACTGTCCGCTCGGTTTCGGCGAGTCCGAGCATGCGACAGCCACGACGACGAGCGGCAAGACTGCAAGAAGCCTACGGCGGAGCATGCGTCATCGCGTGCAACGCGCGCACCCCGGGTATCGCGAAGATGGGTGCCATCCTCGCTCGCGATCGCAGGACCGTGAAGCGCAGCGATCGCGAACGAGGGATGTGACCCGGGCGACCTCGCGTCGCCGCGAGCGTCCATAGCGGTGCTCGCTTGCATGGACCGAGCTCGCCGCCCGCCCGAATGCGCGAGCGGGCGTCGAGCTCGGTCCAAAGCAACCGACCTGAGTACTTCTTTCAATCAGCGCAACTGAGTTGCGCTGTGAGCTTCTCGGGGCGTCAGGTGCCCAGCCACTTCGCGCTGGCGTGCTTCGAGTGCGGCGTGTGACTCAGCTCCATCAGGAGCTCACGTACCGTCTTCAGGTCGACGGGCTTCTCGAGGTGGGGCTGTCCCACCGCCTCGAGGAAGGTCTGAGCGCGGCCAGTGAATGCGCCGCCGGTCAGGAACACGGTGCGCTTCGCCAGCTCCGGATCGTCGCGTTCGAGCAGCTCGTGGAGCTCGATGCCGGACAGCTCCGGCATCATGAGGTCGCACAACATTGCGTCGAACGTGCCGCCGGCACGAACGAGGTCGAGCGCCTCGCGGCCATTCCGTGCCGACGCGACCTCGAAGTCGCGCGCGAGCACGCGTGTGAGCGAGCGCAGCACGAGCGGGTCGTCATCGACGACGAGGACTCGTCGCTGGTGAGCCGCGCCTTCGGTCTGGGCGCCGAGCGGGTTCTCGGCGAGCTCCGCTTCCAGCGTGGGGAGCACGACGTGGACGACCGTGCCGCCTCCGTCGCGCGGTCGGATCGAGATCTCGCCTCCATGTGCGGTTACCGTCGCCTGACAGATCGCGAGTCCCATGCCGGGACGTCGAGGCTTCGTCGTGAAGAACGGGTCGAAGACCTGGCCGACATTGCTCGAAGCGATCCCGCTGCCGGTGTCGGCGACCTCGATGACGATCGCCGCTCGGCCCTGTTGCTTCGTCGTGATCCGGATCTCGTTCCGCTCGACGTCGCCTTCGGGCATCGCGTGCGCCGCATTGACGAGGAGGTTGAGGAAGACCTGAGCGAGCTTCGCCTCGCTCCCGAGCGCCGGGACGACGGCCTTCAGATCCTTCACGAGGCGTGACCGGTGGCGGATCTCGGCGAAGGCGATGTTGCAGCAGGCCTCGATCACGGCGTTGATGTCGACGCGGCCACGGCGATCATCCGCGCACGCGAACGCCCGGAGATCGCGGACGATGAACTGCACACGCTGCGAGGCCGAGAGCGCCTCGTCCAGCATCGCGCGGAGCTCGATGAAGTCGGCCTTCGCCGAATCGCTGATCGTGCTCTCGAGATCGGCGGTGACGCGGCTGGCCTCCTCGACGTTGGCGAGGACGACAGCGAGCGGATTGTTGATCTCGTGGGCGAGGCCCGTGGCGAGCGAGCCGACGGCGGTGATCGCTGCTGCGGAGGCGAGCTTCCCCTCGACGAGCTTTTGACGCGTGAGGTCGCGGACGAAGCAGAAGTGCCCACGCCCGCGCGCCCGCGCCACGACGGAGAGTTGGACGGGGACGATGCGCCCGTCCTTGCGGACCATGCGCACCTCGAGCTCCTCCATTCCCCTGCAGGCGAGGGCAGCCCCGGCACGCGAGCGATCGGCTTCGTGGACGAGATCGAGCACCGGCGTCGACTCGACCTCGTTGGGCGCGTAGTTGAGGACCGCCTGGAACGCCGGGTTGACCGCGATGCAGCTGCCCGACGCGTCGAGCGTGGCGATCGCGTCGACGGCGTTGGCGAGGGCGGAGGTGAGCTCCTCGATCTCGACGTGGTGGCGCTGCCGCTCGCACGAGTGCGCGATGGTGAGTGGGAGGAGCTGGTATGCGCGCTCCGTTTTGACCACGTACTCCTGTGCGCCCAGCTCGACGGCTCGAAGGCCGAGCTCCTCGCGGTCATCGCCGGTGAGGACGATGACGGCCGCGCCGCTCGCGAGCGAGTAGATCTCGGTGAAGCTCGCGAGGCCGTCGCTGTCGGGGAGGCCGAGATCGACCAGGATCGCATCGTAGCGATGGTCGCGGAGATCCTCACGAGCAGCGGCTACGGACGTTGCCCGTGTGAGATCGAACTGGATTCGCACGAAGCGAGAGAGGACCCGTGCAATCAGAGCCGCGTCATCATCACTGTCTTCCACGAGCAATACGCTCGTCCGCATCAGCACCCCACTTCTTGGCAATGGTGACGAGTCGCGGCGTTCCCTCCCAGCAACGGCGCGAGCATGGCATCCGATGCTACCAGCACAGCTCCGGTTCTCGATCCCAATCCACTGGCGAGGCCGCACGGGCCTCCGCGTCATGTGTTAGGTGGGCGGTGGAACGGGGAGGGTGAAGGTTGCCTTCGTACCCTTTCCTGAAGCGCTCTCGATTCGGAGCTCGCCTCCCAGCCTACCGACGAGTCGTTTGACCTGCGCGACGCCCAGTCCCGTGCCGGTATCGCGTGTCGTGTAGAAAGGGGTGCCGAGCTTCGCGAGCACGTCGGGTGGAATTCCCGGCCCGTTGTCGGTCACGCTCAGCGTGAGGCCTTTCGGTTCGAGGGCCGCTCGGACGATCACCGAACCTTGCGGGGCCGCGTGCTCCTCGAGGGCCTGCCGTGCGTTCCGTCCCAGGTTCACGAAGATCTGCATCCGGTCCGCGGACGCCGCCCCGACGCGAGGGGGGCCCGGCGGCCCCCCGTCGGCGAGCGCGCTCGCGGAGGACATGCTTCCGCCCCGGCACATCGCCAGCGCGAGCTTGATCACGGGAACGGGCGCGACGCTTCCGCTCGTGGGAGGTGCGGAATCGTGGCGCTGGAACTGCTTCATCTGCTTCATGAGATCGCTCATGAAGCTTGCGCAGCTCGCGAGGCTGGTCGCGAGCTCGGGAAGGTCCTCGGCGAGCTGTCCGAGCGTGGCGCGCTCTCTCGGCGAGAGCGTGACGTCCCCTCGCGAGAGACGTAGCAGCGTCGGCGCGATCGCGGAGAGATCGTGGAGCTGCTCGGCGCCCATCGAGATCGCCATCACGGGCTGATTGAGGTCGTGGAGGACGGCAGCGGACACCTGGCCCAGGGTGCGAAGGCGCTCGGTCTGCATCAGGCGGAGCTGGAGCGCGTTGTTTTGTTTGCCGGCGACGTACGCCTCGACCGCCCATCGGAGCGTCTCTTCGAGCTCGGCGCGGTCCCAGGGCTTGATCACATACCGGACGACGAGGCCGTCGTTGACCGCGTTCAGGATCGGCTCGAGGTCGCTGTACGCCGTCACGATCATGCGGACGGTGTCGGGAGAGACGTCCTTCACCTTCTTGAGCAGCTCGTCGCCGCCCATTCCGGTCAGGCGCTGATCGGGGACGATGACGGCGACGTTCTCCGGCGAGACGAAGGCGAGGGCTTCCTCTGCGGAGCTGACGCTCTTGATCTTGAACTCTTTGCCGAACGTGATGTCGAACACCACGCGGTTCGGGTGCTCGTCATCCACGTAGAGGATCAGGTGGTCCCGCAAGTTCATCGCGTACAGGACCCCCGAGTGTTCGTGGGGATGGTACCGGACACTCCCATGAGTCTAGCGGTTTCCCGCAATCAAAGGGCAGCCGGAATCGGGCGACAGGTCACGACTCCAGCGGCATCTCGAGACGGAAGATGGTGTGCCCCGAAGCGTGTCGAACGTCGAGGCTTCCACCGTGACGGAGAACGATATCGCGTGCCGTCGATAGACCAAGCCCCGTGCCTTTTCCCGCAGGTTTGGTTGTGAAGAACGGCTCGAAGATGCGCTCCCTGAGCTCATCCGAAACGCCCGGGCCGCTGTCGCTGAGCTCGATGATGACCCGCTGAGCTTCGAGGCTCGTTTTCAGCTCCACCCAGCCGCCCTTGCCCGCCGCGTGGGCTCCGTTCTCGAGCAGGTTCGTCAACACCTGCGCAAGGAGCGGCTCCGCGCAACGGATCGGTCCGCGGTAGTCGAGGCGCTCTCGGACTTCGATGCCGCTCAGCGCGTGACGGATGGTGCTCTTCACGCGCCGGAGCAGCGTCTCGACCTCCACGGGCTGCCGTTTGAGCTCCACGCCACGCTTGAAGCCGAGCAGCTCGCGCGAGAGGGAGGCGACCTGCCGGCTGCAATGCTCGATGACGTCGAGCAGCTGCGCAGCGGGCGTGTCGGGAGCGATCGCCTCGGGCGGAAGGAGCGTCCGGAGCGGGCCGACTGCGTTCACGATGCCGTTGGCCGGGTTGCGGATCTCGTGTGCGAGACCAGCGGACAGGGTGCCGAGCGCCGCGAGCTTCTCGGTCTCGAGCAGCTGGAGGGCGAGTGAACGGAGCGCGAGCTGCGAGCGCACGCGGGCCCGTAGCTCTGCGGGCTCGAACGGCTTGTGGATGTAGTCGACCGCGCCCGCGTCGAACCCGGCGAGCTTGTCGCCGATACCGCCGAACGTGGTGAGGACGAGGACCGGGGCCATGCGCGTGCCCTCGAGCGCGCGAAACCGCTTCGTGAGCTCGATGCCGTCGATGCCGGGCATCGCGATGTCCGTCACGAGGAGATCGGGCGCGTGGATCGCTGCGAGCTCGAACGCTGCGAGCCCGTCGGGCGCAGTGAGCACGCGGTACTCCGATGCGAGGACCTTCGCGGTCCGGTCGCGCAGGTTCGGGTCGTCCTCCGCGAGGAGGATGGTGGCGCGCGCGGTGCCCACCGGCTCGTAGACCGACGGAAGCTCGGACGCGTCCGCGGCGATGCCGTAGTCGGTCGGTCGGAGCTTGGGGGTCACCGCAATGGCGGCCTCTTCGGCCTCGCCGCCGCTCTTGATGAGCGGAAGCTCGACGTGGAAGACGGAGCCACCACCTTCGGCATGTCGGAAGCCGACGCTTCCGCCGTGCGCCTCGGCGAGCTCCTTCACGAGCGAGAGGCCGAGGCCGCTGCCGCTGATGGCCGTTCCCTTGGAGGCCGCGCCTCGCTCGAATCGCTTGAAGAGCCGCTGCTCGAGCTCGGGTGCGATGCCTGGACCGTCGTCGCGAACCTCGATGACCGCGCGGCCCTCTCTCGACGAGAGACGGAGGGCGATCGTTCCGCCCTTCGGCGTGAACTTGACCGCATTCGACACGAGATTGGCGAGGATTCGCTCGACCGCGTTCGGATCGACGCGCGCGACGAGCCTCTCCTCGATCTCGTGCTCGAGCGTGAGCCCCGCGACGCGAGCCGCGGGCTTCCACGCCTCCGCGACGGAAGCGATGAGGTCGCCGAGATTGCACGGAGCCGTCCAGAGGCGGAGGTCGGCCTCACGCCCTTCGGCGAGGATGAGGAGCTCGTCGACCATGCGGAGCACGCGCCGTGCGCCGTGCTCGATCGCGTCGAGTGTGCGGTCGTCCGTCGGGCTCGCGGCGTCGGTCGCGCCCGTCGCACCGGCAGCGGCTTCGGCGCGAGTGGCGCGTGCCTCGCTGATGCTGAGGAGCACGAGCGAGAGCGGCGAGCGGAGATCGTGATTGAGGTTGGCGAAGATGCGGTCGCGGGCCTCCTTCGCGCGTTCGAGGTCGTGGACCGTTCCGGCGAGATCGTCGCGGGCCTGGCTCAGCTCGGCGGTCCGCTCGGCGACGCGCACCTCGAGGCCTCGGCGGTACTCTTCGACGACGAGGTAGCTGATGGCGTTGTCGATCGCCATCATGACCGACGGCACGATGAACGCGAGCAGCTCCGCTCGCTCGCTCGGATCGGACGGTGCGTGGGCGAAGACGGTGAGCTTGCCGGTGCGGTGACCACCGCGGCCCTCGAGGACCTGCTCCATCGGCGAGGAGCCGCCGTCGCCACGCTCGATCGAGCGGCAGACCTTCACCCCGTCGACCTCCGCATCCAGCTCCACGCGCGCCCGCGCGAAGCCGGCCTCCTTCACGAGCGCGCCCGCGATGGCTTCGAGCGTGAGATCGAGATCGAGGTTGTTCTGGATGAGCTCGTTGACCGTGTGCGCGGTCCGTAGCTGCGCGGCCTGCGCCGCCAACTTCGCCCGCGCCGCGTCCAGCTCTTCGTATCGCACTTGGAGCGTCGCATGAGCGTCGTCGAGCTCACGCGCCGCGTCCGCCGGGGCCGTGATCCAGCGGACTGCACGTCGAATTGGATTCACGCGATCGCTGCCTGGAGGAAGGGCGATGAGGTATCGCTCGCCGCGTTCGATCGGCATGGTTTCGACAGTGGCGCGGGGCTTACCGACGAGCCGTGGGATGTCGCGAAAGCCGCCCTTGTTGAGGAGGAAGAACGCCGGGCAGTGCTCGTAGCCCTCGTCGAGGGAAACATCGAGACTGAGGTGGTCGGGCCCGAGATCGCGGAAGGTCGTCCGCACGCAGGTGAACATCTGCATGCCCCCGCTGCGAGAGGTCGTCGCGTCCTTCGACAGCCATTGGTAGAACTGCTTTGGCGTGAAGAGCGCATTCGAGATGAGCCGGATGTGACGAAGGAAGGGCGAGTCGATCCACGCGCCGCCCATCTCGGTGATCTCTTCGCGCGTCCAGATGCGCTCGGCGTTTCTCTTGAGGAGAACGAACGCCGACCAATCAATCCGCTCGTGCTTGTCCTGGAAGTGTTCCAGCGAGTACCCGACGCCCTCGATGAGGACGCCTTCGGGGAGCCTCTTCTTCTTGAGCTCCCGGAAGAACATCTCGAGGATGCGGCACGAGACTTCCTTCATTCAGCTCATCGTCCCCAGCGCAGCGCCATGCCGGACCAGGTCATACCAGTACCGCCCTGGAAACAGGCAACGACATCGCCCGGCACGAGCAGGCCTTCCTTCTCACCAATGGCGAGCTGAAGCGGCAGGTTCACGGCGCTGAGCGTGCCGGTGTAGTGGAAGTGGTTGACGACCTTCGCGTTGGTCAGCCCTGCGCACGCCTTGCTTGCTGAAGGCAGCCACGGGAACGGCTGATGACAAGCGAAGAAGGCCACGTCGTCCGGTGTGAGCCCCGCATCGACGAGCGCCTCGCCGACGACCTCAGTCGCGCGCGCAGTCATGCGCGTGAACATGTTGAGGTTGGCGTCGCGGTCCTCCGAGTACGCGGTGCACTTGTCCTCGGTCCAGTGCTTGCCCGGTGCCCCGCAAACCAGAGCGCCCCAGAGGCTGCCGTCGGTGTGATGGGATGCCGCCAGGATTCCGCGACCTTCGCTCACGGGGCCGACGACGAGTGCGGACGCGCCGTCACCGGCAGAGACGTCGACCGGCTCGCCAGAGGGAGGCAGACGCGTGAGTGCGGATGCCTGCGTGAGAAGCGCGTAGCGGGCCTGTCCGCTGGCGATCATTCCTTGTGCGAGCGTCAGCTGCATCATGAACGAGTTGCACACGGCATCGACGGCCATCGTAGTGCAACGTGGCTTCAATCCGAGATTGGAGTGAACCACACATGCGGACGGGACGTTGATGAAGTCGGGGATCATGGAGAAGCTGAGCACCAGATCGATCTCTTCCTTGGGGATGCCCGATCGATCGATCGCCTCGCGTGCTGCGGCGGTCTCCATGTCCCAAGACTTCATGTCTCGTGGGATGACGCGACGCTCGCGCGCCCCGTGGAAGGCGTCCTCGCCGACCGCCAGAATGTGCTCGAGGGTCGTCTTCGCGACGGCCGAGGTCTCGTTCTCGAACTCCTTGCGGATACGCTCGATGCGCCGCGTTGCCTTCTCCGTCCACGCTTTCGCAACGTGCTCCGACCACCAGCTGTTCGTGCGAACCTCCGACGGTAGGTAGGTGCCCACACCGAGGATTCCGATCGATTTCGACATGAAGAAACCTTCCCCACGCGTCGAGGCGTGGTCCTTTCGAGAGCCCGAGGCAGGGCTCGAGTTAGCGCTCGGCCGTGTGCGCGGTCACACGGCCGGTGCTCACTTCTTGGCCTTGTTGGCCATCTCCTTGAGGAACTCGAGGCGGCCGTTCTTCAGGCGCACTTCGCGATCGATCCGGATGTCCAGGACGAGCGGGCCCCTCGCCGAGAGCGCGAGGAGATCGAGCGCGAGGATGTCGCCCGGCTGTTCGATGACGACTGCGGTGGCGCCGACGCCCTCGGCGAGCTGCGCGACGTTCATCGGGCAGGCGAACGACGGGGTGCGTCCGTAGACGGCGTTGTTGCCGACCTCGACCAGCCCGTAGCGCTGATCGTTCAGCACGGCGAAGATCATCGGGATCCCCTCCTGTGCCGCGGTTCCGACGTCGCCGAGGCCCATCGAGAAGCAACCGTCACCGCAGACCGCCACGACCGGTGCGTCCGGACGACCGACCTTCACGCCGAGCGCTGCGCCCACACCCGAGGCCATCGAGCCGAGGCCGAACATGATCATGAACCCGCGCGGCGACCTGATCTCGAGGTGATGCAGCGCGAAGAACATGTGCGAGCCGATGTCCGACGTGAACAGGGCGTTCGACGGCAGGGCTCGCTGCAGCTCCCAGA
>Ga0066256_1004253_pt1 | contig 12900 bp, 17 predicted proteins | sample ThiBio_1000_biof_FD_87107 | JGI IMG/M metagenome (GOLD analysis project Ga0066256, IMG submission 87107) | Wastewater bioreactor microbial communities from Cape Town, South Africa - Thiocy_expt_1000_biof (version 2) | ecosystem: Engineered > Bioreactor > Thiocyanate-remediating >...
TGCCGGTGCTTTATTCGCCGGGCGACACGATCATGGTCGAGCAAGGCTCCGCGCTCGAAGGAATGATCCCCGCGCTCACCGCTCTCGGCCATGCGGGCGTCACCCCGCGCAGGATGCCGCTCAAGACCAACGCAGCGCAGCGCGGAGCGGCCGGCTGGACCGGCGCCGCCGACCCGCGCAGCGAAGGCGCCGCCATCGCCGAATGATCCGTTCCATCCGGCTTGCCGCTACGGCCATGGCAGCCTAGACCCGGAACTCAGCCCGCGGACATAACAGCGGGGCGAAGAGGAAAACGGGCCACGCGATGAAACTAACCGACTTTGCAGAGGCGAAAAACCTGGTCGGCCTGTTCCTCGATCGCGCCGACGCATTCGGGGACAAGCCCTTTCTCTGGGCGAAGCGCGACAATTCCTGGCAGCCGCTCAGCTGGAACGAAGTGGCGGCGCAAGTATGCCTGCTGGCCGAGCATTTGCGCGCGCTGGGCCTTTCCGACGGCGACCGCGTGGTGCTCGTCTCCGAAAACCGGCCCGAATGGTGCATCGCCGATCTCGCCATCATGGCCGCCGGCTGCGTCACCGTGCCCGCCTACATCACCAATACCGAGCGCGACCACCTGCACATCCTGTAGGATTCGGGCGCACGCGCGGTGATCGTTTCGACCCAGAAGCTGGCCAAGCCGCTGCTTCCCGCGATCATGCGCTCTGGCCATGTCGAGCATGTCGTCGCGATGGAATCGCTCACGCGCCACCAGGCCGGAACCTTCGAATGCCACGACTGGGCCGACATGATCACCGGCGATCCCGCCGCGGCGCGCGCAGCGGTGGAAGCGCGGATCGCCGGAATCGGCCGGACGGACCTTGCCTGCATCATCTATACCAGCGGCACCGGCGGCGCGCCGCGCGGGGTGATGCAGCATCACGGCGCGATCCTGTGCAATATCGACGGTTCGGCGCATCTGCTGGTGGAGGATTTCGGCTGGGACGAGGAAATCTTCCTGTCCTTCCTGCCGCTGTCCCACGCATATGAGCACACCGGCGGGCAATTCCTGCCGATCGGGCTGGGCGCGCAGATCTTCTATGCCGAAGGGCTCGACAAGCTGGCGAGCAATATCGAGGAAGTGCGCCCCACCATCATGGTGGTGGTGCCGCGCCTGTTCGAGGTGCTGCGCACCCGGATCATGAAGCAGGTGGAAAAGCAGGGGCGCCTCGCCAATTTCCTGATGGACCGCGCTCTGGCGATCGGCGAGCGAGTCTCCGCCGGCCGGAAGCGGCTGCGCGACCTGCCGATGGACCTGCTGCTGGAGCGCACCTTGCGGCCGAAGATCCGCGAACGCTTCGGCGGGCGGATCAAGGCGCTTGTTTCGGGCGGCGCGCCGCTCAATCCCGATATCGGCACCTTCTTCCAGGCGATGGGCCTGACCATGCTGCAAGGCTACGGCCAGACGGAGGCCGCCCCGGTGGTGAGCTGCAACCGGCCCAGGGCGGGCCTCAAGATGGACACGGTCGGCCCGCCGCTGATGGGCGTGGAAGTGGAGATCGCCGAAGACGGGGAAATCCTGGTGCGCGGCGAGCTGGTGATGCAGGGATACTGGCAGAACCCGGCCGAAACGGCGCGCGCGCTCCAGAACGGCTGGCTGCATACCGGCGACATCGGCCATCTGGACGAGAAGGGCCGCATCGTCATCACCGACCGCAAGAAGGACATGATCGTCAACGACAAGGGCGACAATGTCGCGCCGCAGAAGATCGAAGGCATGCTGACGCTCCAGCCCGAGATCGCGCAGGCGATGGTGACGGGCGACAAGCGGCCCTACATCGTCGGCCTGATCGTGCCCGATCTGGAATGGGCGCTGGAATGGGCCCGGCACAATGACGAGAAGTTCGACCTGGCCCGGCTGCAGGAGCTGCCCGCCTTCCGCAGCGCAATCCGCGCGGCGATCGACCGGGTGAACCAGGATCTTTCGGTGGTGGAGAAAGTCCGCCAGTTCGCCTTCGCGGACGAAGCCTTCGCGATCGAGAACGGCGAAATGACGCCGAGCCTGAAGATCAGGCGCCACGTGATCCGCGCGCGCTACGGCGACAGGCTGGACGCGTTGTACAAGAGCTGAGCGCGTCTGACGCGTAATGTGAGCTCCTGCGAAGGCAGGAGCCTCCATCGTCGGAAAGCAGCGCTCGAGGCACGAGGTCCCTGCCTTCGCAGGGACTCACGGCGTCCTAAGCCGCCTCCGCCTCCACATATTCGGGATAGAAGGCCGGCTCTCGCTCGGACCAGCCGGGGGCGGTGGCGGCGGATTCGCTGAGGCTTTGCAGCAGCTTCTTGCGCCGTTCGGGGCGAAGCTGCGGCAGGGCGGCAGCGCCGCAGAAGGCGGCGGGCAGCCAGGGCCGCACCCGGGCGCCAAGCAGGCGCTCGTAAAGGAAGCGATAGGCGGAGAAGCCCTGCAGGCGCTCCTGCGAAAGATCGAAGGCCGTCACCCGCAGCAGCTTGCCCATGAAGCCGTCGAACCCGTCCAGCGAAGTCTCGTCCGGCAGCGCGCCGCGCAGGGTCTTGAGATTCTGATAGGCGACATACTGGCTGCGGATCGAACGATGCTCGCCGGCGTCGCGCGCCCACAGCTTGAAGGCGTCCTGCCGGCCCAGCCCGATGTCGAGGCTGCGCTTGATATAGCGCTGCTCGCACGGCGCGAAGCTGGCGAATTCGCGCAGTTCGGCAATCGTCAGCGAGGTACTGTCCTGCAATGCCATGTCCCCGGCCCCTCCGAGCGGCCGTGAGACGGACCATCGCCGATCATGGTTAGCATCCGGTTAAGCGCGCGATCGGGGGCGACTCGCCCCGATCATGTCATTGCGAGGGGCGAAGTCCCGAAGCAATCCAGAGCCGGATATTGCTGCTCTGGATTGCCGCGCGGCCGTCCGGCCGCTCGCAATGACAACCCGGTAATTCAGATCAGCCCCGCCAGCGGGCTCGACGGATCGGCATATTTGCGCGTCGCCATGCGGCCGGCAAGATAGGCTTCGCGGCCCGCCTCCACCGCCAGCTTCATCGCGCGGGCCATGCGGAGCGGATCCTTCGCCTCGGCGATGGCGGTGTTCATCAGCACCCCGTCGCAGCCCAGCTCCATCGCCACGGCGGCGTCGGATGCGGTGCCGACGCCGGCATCGACCAGCACCGGGACCTTCGCCCCTTCCACGATCAGGCGGATCGTAACCCGGTTCTGGATGCCGAGGCCGGAGCCGATCGGCGCGCCCAGCGGCATCACCGCCACCGCGCCCGCTTCCTCCAGCTGCTTCGCCGCGATCGGATCGTCCACGCAATAGACCATCGGCAGGAAGCCTTCCTTCGCCAGCACCTCGGTCGCACGCAGGGTTTCGCGCATGTCGGGATAGAGCGTGCGCGCCTCGCCCAGCACTTCCAGCTTCACCAGGTCCCAGCCGCCCGCTTCGCGCGCCAGGCGCAGGGTGCGGATCGCCTCCTCCGCCGTGAAGCAGCCCGCGGTGTTGGGCAGGTAGGTGATCTTCTTCGGATCGATATAATCGGTCAGCATCGGCGCCTTCGGGTCCGACACGTTGACCCGGCGAACCGCGACGGTGACGATCTCGGCGCCCGAGGCCTCCAGCGCGGCGGCGTTCTGCTCGAAGTCCCTGTATTTCCCGGTGCCGACGATCAACCGCGAGCGGAAGGTGCGGCCCGCCACGGTCCATGTGTCGCCATCGCCGTTGCCGCCGCCCACGAAGTGGACGATCTCCAGCACGTCGCCATCGGCCAGCGCCGTTTCGGCCAGCGTGGAGCGCGGAACGATTTCGCCGTTGCGCTCGACCGCGACCTTTTCGGGCGCGAGCTCGAGCTCGGTGACGAGTTCGGCGATGGTGGCGGCGAAAGTCCGCCTGGTTTCGCCGTTGACGGTGAGGGAAAGCGCAGCAGCCATGCCGCGCGAGATAGCGACTAGTGCGTGGCGCGCAAGTTCAGGATGTGCGCAAAGGCCACGAGGCTGACGCCGATGATCGTGAGCACCGCCTCTTCCACGCCGTGCGGCACGGCCAATGCACCGCCCATGAAGCTGAGGCCGGTCATCGCGATCACGAACGGCCCGGCGCGGCGATGGCGCAGCGCGCCCAGCCCGATGGCGACCGCGGCGACCAGCGTCGCCAGCAGCAGCCCGACGCGGTGGATGAGCGGATCGAGCAGGATTCCGCCGCCCACGCCCAACACGGCGACCAGCGCGATCCCGGTAACGCAATGCAGCGCGCACAGGCCGGAAAGCAGCATTCCGATGCGGTCGAGCCGGTTGCGATTCGGTTTGGCGGGCGTCGTCATGCCGGGGCATTTATGTAACAATGTAACATTGCGCAAGCCCCGACTGCTCCCGGACTGCGTTCAGGCTTGCGCTTTGTCCCGCCAGGCCGCAGAGGGCGCCGCATGAAGAGCGCCCCGGCAACCCCTCTGGCGATCGCGCGCTGGCTGTTCGCGGTGGCGGCGCTGGTGGTGCTGATGATCGCGGTGGGCGGGATCACGCGGCTTACCGAATCGGGCCTTTCGATCACCGAATGGAAGCCGGTGACGGGCACGCTCCCTCCCCTCAACGCGGAGCAGTGGCAGGCCGAGTTCGACGCCTACAAGCAGATCGGCGAATACCGCCAGATCAACGGCCCGGCCGGGATGACGCTGGCGGACTACAAGTTCATCTATTTCTGGGAATGGTCGCACCGGCCGCTGGGGCGGCCGATCGGGCTGGCCTTCGCCGTGCCGCTCGCCTGGTTCTGGCTGAAGCGCGCGATCCCGCCGGGCTACAAGCCGCGGCTGCTGGCGCTGCTGGCGCTGGGCGGGCTGCAGGGCGTGTTCGGCTGGTACATGGTGAAGTCCGGCCTGTCGGAAGCGGTGACCGACGTGAGCCATTTCTGGCTCTCGATCCACCTGCTGACAGCCCTGTTCACCCTGGCGGGCCTGATCTGGACCGCGCTGGACCTCGTGGCGCTGGACCGCGATTCGGCCGCCCGCCCCGCGCGGCTGACCGCGCTGGGGCTTGCCGCCAGCCTGATCCTGTTCGTCCAGCTGCTGCTCGGCGCCTGGGTCGCGGGGCTCAATGCCGGGCTGGCATCGGACACCTGGCCGCTGATGCAGGGGCGCTTCTTCCCCGAAGCGGACTGGAGCAAGGGCATCGGCTGGGCCTTCACCCACGATCCCTTCCTGCTGCATTTCCTGCATCGCTGGTGGGCCTGGGTGACTGTGGCCGCGCTGGTGGTGCTCGCCCGCGCCTGCCGCCGTGCGGGCCGCAGGCCGGCCTCGATCGCGATCCACAGCGCCTTCGGCACGCAAGTGCTGCTGGGGATCGCCACGGTGCTGACCGGCGTGGCCCTGTGGATCGCGGTGCTGCACCAGCTCGTCGGCGCGCTGCTCGTCGCGGCCGTCGCCTGGGGCGCGCACGCGGTCGGGCGGCGCGGATGACGGGCGCTCCGGCCCCGGCCCTCATCTGGTGCCCGTTCGCCAGCGAGGAGGATGCCGCGGCCGCCGCGACCAGCCTGCTCGACGAAGGGCTGATCGCTTGCGCCAACATCCTGCCGGCGATCCGCTCGCTCTATCAGTGGCAGGGCGAAAGGGGCGAAGCGCGCGAATGCGGCGCGCTGCTGAAGACCAACGAGGCGCTGCTCGCCCGCGCGGTCGAACGGCTGGAGGCGATCCATCCCTATGAGGCTCCGGCGATCGTCGCCTGGTGCGCCGACGCGGCGGGAACGGCCGCCCGCGAATGGCTCGGCGGACTCATGCCTCGAAGCTAGAGGTATTATTATACCGCCCCGCAAAGGCGCGGTTTTGCTTGACTTCGGGGCCGAAGCCGCACAAAGGGCGCGCTCTTCGCGGGCCTCGCGCATTACGCCGCCTGACTCGCGACTGGCACACGATTAAGGAAGCGACAGCCCATGAAGGCGCTCAGCAAGACCACCCGGTCGATCAAGCCGGCCGAGGTGGAAAAGAAATGGCATCTGATCGATGCCGACGGGCTGGTGGTCGGCCGCGTTGCGGTGATCATCGCCAACATCCTGCGCGGCAAGCACAAGCCGAGCTTCACCCCGCATGTCGATTGCGGCGACCACGTCGTCGTCGTCAATGCCGACAAGGTGCGGCTGACCGGCAACAAGCTCAAGCAGAAGACCTATTACAAGCACACCGGTCATCCGGGCGGCATCAAGGGCGTGACCGCGGCCAAGGTGCTGGACGGCCGCTTTCCCGAGCGCGTGCTCGAGAAGGCCGTCGAGCGCATGATCCCGCGCGGCCCGCTCGGCCGCGCGCAGATGAAGGCGCTGCACCTTTATGCCGGCACCGAGCATCCCCATGCGGGCAACCAGCCCGAAACGCTCGACGTCGCTTCGATGAACCGCAAGAACAAGGCTGCAATCTGATGGCAGACGACAACAACACCATTTCCGATCTTGCCGATCTGAAGGACATCACCGGCGAGGCCCCGGCCGCCGATCCGATCGCCGCCGCCGAAGGCGCTGCCGAAGTCACCGTGGCGAGCAACGCCCCGCTGCGCGAGCAGGAAGTGGATTCGCTGGGCCGCGCCTATGCGACCGGCCGCCGCAAGGATGCCGTCGCGCGCGTCTGGCTCAAGCCGGGCACCGGCGCGATCACGGTCAACGGCCGCGATCAGGAAACCTATTTCGCGCGTCCGACCCTGCGCCTCGTCATCAACCAGCCGTTCCAGATCGCCGGCCGCGAAGGCCAGTACGATGTGGTCGCCACCGTGAAAGGCGGCGGGCTTTCGGGCCAGGCCGGCGCGGTGAAGCACGGCATCAGCCAGGCGCTCGCCAAATACGAGCCGGCCCTGCGCAGCACCGTGAAGGCCGCAGGCTTCCTCACCCGCGACAGCCGCGTGGTGGAACGCAAGAAGTATGGCCGGGCCAAGGCCCGCCGCAGCTTCCAGTTCTCGAAGCGCTAAGCTGGAACCTACGCTTAAACGCTTGGAAATTAAGGAAAAGGGGGTCAGAAATGGCCCCCTTTTTCGTTTACACGTTCTTACACGTGTCGCGCTGAACAGCTTTGCCACGGGTTAGCGAAAAACACGTTCTTAGCACGTGCAATTACACGTGTTCTGGTTTTGATCGCGAAAATGAGCGAGCAGCTTACGGATTAGTCATCTTTACACGCAAAGATGGCTAAATGACGCAGACGCAGAAAAAGCAACATCAGGAAGACACGATCAAGCTGCTTGATGGCGCAATCGTGCTTTACAAGCGCGGCGATCTTCAACGGAAAGCTTCGTGGCAATGTCGTTTGGAACTTGGCGACGGCAAGCGCATACGAAGGAGCCTGAAAACGGGCAATCAGGCTGTTGCAGAACGGCTTGCAATGGATCTCTATACGCAGCTTAAAGGGCGCGTAGCTGCTGATCTTCCCATAACATCAACATCGTTCAACGATTTTTGGGATACGCAATGGCTGCCGTATGTTGAGAAGAATTTGTCCCAGCATCGTTACAGGCTGCATAAAGGGACAGGCGAGCGTTACATAAAGCCGTATTTTGCGAACTGTTCGCTGGACGCAATCAATGTCAACAAGGCTGAAAGCTATGTAGATTGGCGGCGAGATAAAGGCACCAAGCGGCCAGCAAAGAAAACGCTGATGATGGAGATTGGCCTAATACGGCAAGCGCTTGATCGTGCAGCACGATGGAGCCTGATTAAACCAATTCCCAAAATTAAAATGCACGCGCTTGCCACAGACCCAAACAGGGAGCGGCGTTATGGCTTTACGGCAGAAGAGTGGCGGAAGCTAACGCAGCATATGGAAGGCTGGTGTCGTGAAGGTCAGCACAATCTACACAGGCGGCAGCGTCAAATTGTTAAATGTTTGATCTGGTTTTATCGCTTGACAGGTCTGCGGCCAAACGAAGCTAATCAGTGTAAGTGGGAACACATTAGCTGGACGGACGATGATCTGGCGCTAATTCAGGTGCAGAAGAAAACCAAGACGGGTGAACGGCTTTGCATCAGTTTGGGTGGAATGAGAGCAATTCTAGGTCAGCTTAAAGAATTGAGAGATTTGGAAAGCGACACTGACGAAGGCAGGCAGTGGTTGTTCAAGCGCGGCTGGGATGCATCACATACTATACGAAATTTGTTTGACGAGTGCGGTTTGTTAAAGGGGCCTGATGGAAATAATCGCACGGCATATAGTTTGCGTCATACATATATAACAGATCGTCTAACGAATGGCGTGGATCACGCAGACATTGCGCGTAACTGCGGCACATCAATCATCCAAATTCACAGGCACTACGATCACGTCATTCCTGAAGAACGTATTGTGGAACTGACGAAACATCGTGGGCTTAGCGCGGGCGAGGAAATTGTTGCAGCGCGTTGGCTTGGGCAGTTGGAGAAGCTGCTGAGCGAGGAGGATTTACAGGCATACAAAATGCTAATGGCGAAAGCGGACGCGCAAAAGAGGCGGGATGCTGCCTGAAATGCGCTGTCGTGCTGTCTTAGCGCTGGTAGCACGCTTTGGGGTAGTCAGGCAGCACGGCGGCTCTTCTGGCGCTGTCTGACGCTCAAAAAAATGCCCACCAATTTTAGGCGGGCATTTTTCGTGCAGGCTGGCAGCGGATATCACTGCTTGGCAGCAGCTTTTGCTTTGCGCGAAGCAGCCATAGCTTGACCACGCTTCTTTGCGTTTGCGACCAGTTCAGCAATCTGCGCGTCGAACTCTCCATTCAACACGGCTTCCTTGATCGCTGCATACACGCTTTCAAACTTGTCAGCGGCAACGACGAACTGCGTGTCGCTGTCAACAAGCTTGAGTGCACGATTGCCATAGCGGACGCAGAAGCGGATTTCGTTAGCTTTCTGGACGATGGCAGGGCGCTTCTTCGTGCTCTCACCATTTTTGAAGGCAGCAAGCGCAACGTCCATTCCGTTTGCGATGCGTTCAACGGGCTTCATCTGCACAGCAGCGGACTTAAATTCCACACTCTGAGCAGCGGGCTTGATAGCGGATTTCCAATTTACAGCCACGGCATTTTCCTTCCAATCTTTAATGCTGGACAATGGCCTAAATTCGTCGTTCATTCTGTCGATTGAAAATCCACGATGCAAATTCACAGGGACGTCTTTTCGTTAATGCTCTTTTGCAATTAGCAGGGTTAAGCAGGTTGCAAAGCTGGCAATTTAACTGGGGGTGAGCAGTGATTAAAACAAACACGATCTGGTTTAGGTTAGCGCTTTCTGCATCTGCGCTTTGGCTGGCTGTCGCAGGATATTTTGCGATATCAAAATATGACGATCTAAATTCTGTCCCAAAGCTCACTGTTTATGATAGCGATGATTACAAAAATTGCGATACAAAGCTGGATGTCGAGAGGATGCAGCTTCGTCAGGCCACGACCAGTGAACTGGATGAATGTCACGCGATGTATGTGAAGATTTATCGCGACATTGAAGCCAAAAGATCGTGGTCAGAAATCTACTGGAACGAGACGACAGCGCTTAAGGAATTTTTCTACTGGGGTGTTTTGCCAGTGGCTGGATTGCTGCTGATCGTTATGCTTTGGGAGTATATAACGAAGGGGTTTTCTATCTACCTGGCGTGGCTGAAAGGCAACAGCGAACGCGGCGAAAGCTAAATTGGTAGGAACCTTGAGCAGAAACTGTTGACTAGCAAGGGGTTGAAAAATGGCTACACTGGCTGAACTGCTTAAGCAGAAAGAAGACTTGGATAAGCAGATTGCGGCAGCGCAGACGGCGGAGCGTGCAGGTGCGATCAAGGAAATCGTAGCGATCTGTGGGCGCTATGGCATCAAGTATGTTGATCTGAAACCGCATATGACCAAACAGCGTGCAAAGCGCGGCACGAAGGCAACAGGCGACAGTGCTGCTTGATAGCATTGGCTGTGTGATGGCTGAGGATGACGCACGCATTGCGAAGCTTCGTCATCTGCTTGCACGGCTAAAAAGCGGCAAGCACGTTCAAAATCGCGAAATGCGTAAAGCGCTGGGCGATAGCGCATACGATGGCTTTGAAAGCGCGTGGCGCGAACAGTTAGATTTACGTAAGCAGCTTAAGGATAAGCCTAACGAAATTCGCGATTATGAGAAAACGCTTAAGCGAGCGATCTTTTTGGAGAACAAGGCGAAGGGCGCGCGCGCAAAAGGGGCAAAGGCAATAGCCAAGCTTGTACAGGCTGCGGAAACGGCATTTGAGCGGTTGTCTGAGAAGCTGGATGAGATTATAGGTGCGGATGCTACGCTAAGCGGCTGGTTTGATCGCGAAGTGCGTAGCGACGCTTCAAATGCCCCAGATCTTTCATCAATTGATGCTCCACGAGTTGTAACGGCAAAGAGCGGCGGCGGTATTGCGAGCGGCATACGCAGCAAGCGCGACACGAAGATTGCGATCATTGAGCACGAATTGGAACGGATTGAAAATCCAGTTTCTGACGATGAGCTTGGGAAGATTGCACGGGCGCGCTTGGCGAAACTGGCGCAGCGGCAGTCGTAATTGGGTAAACGCTAACGTGACGGCAAAAAACCGTGCAACGAATGTCACATTTAGGTCGATTTCCAACTTTTGCGGCAGCAGACAGTTTGGGTCTTAGAGGCTAATGTGACGAGGGAATATGATCGTTGGTTATGCACGTGTCAGCACAACAGGCCAAAGCTTGGATGTGCAGTTGGGCGAACTTGCTGCACAGGGATGCGAACGCATCTTTGAGGACAAGGCGACAGGCACGAATTGCGAACGGGCTGGGCTTATAGAGATGATGGGCTTTGTGCGCGAAGGCGATACCATTATCGTGAGCAGGCTTGATCGCTTCGCACGGTCGCTGAGCGATCTGTTCCAATTGCTAGACCAGCTAGCGGCTAAGGGCGTTGCGTTCCAGTGCGTGCATCAGAACATCGACACGAGCAGTAGCACGGGAAAGCTGACGCTGGCGATCTTGGGCGCTGTAGCGGAGTTTGAAAACGACTTGCGGCGCGAACGGCAGCGTGAGGGCATTGCTAAGGCGAAGTCCAATGGAATTTATAAGGGGCGCAAGGCGACGGTGAGCGTGGAGCGCGTGAAGGAGTTGATGGCGAACGGAACAGGCATCAGCGAGATTGCGCGGCAGCTTGGTTGTCATCGTCAAACGATTTATCGCTTGGCCAAGGCGTGATGCAGTTTACTATGTAGATAATTTTTGTGCAGGGGTTTTCGGCGCAGATAATTAATTTTCAAGCGGAGTAAATATATTCGTGAGACGCACAGCGTGGCACGACATATGCTGCTTTTGGGAAAACACTTGCTGGGACTAAGACCAGATGGATGAGCGCGCAGCACGCGAACGTGAAGGACGAATTGGTCGTATGACGGCTGGAACAAGCGCAATCATACGAACTTAGAAGTGCAAATCTTCTAGACCTTGGAACGAGGTTCAGTGGCACACGTAAAAATGCAATCTCAAGATGCAAGCTCTGGCTGTTCCATTGGCAACTTGCACCTGCGTAGCGGAATTTTGGAAGTTCGCTGCGTGGCACCGTTAGGGCGCTAGCGATGGCGCGGTAAAAACATCTGCAAACTGGTCAATACTAACCACCAGGCTGCCAAACACAGCGATGCTTCCAAAGGCGTGAAGACCTAAGTTCAACTCAGCGAAAGGGCGAACACGAATTTTTACTCTCTTTTCTGCTGAGCAGAAAGGGGGGTAAAAAAGCGATCTAAGCCTAGTTAATCTAGCGAAGGCAAAAAATTATACGACGAAACAATTGGCAGCGACAAAGCGCGGAACGCTTGTCGCTGTAAATTGTGATGGCGTTGGATTGCGTGAGCGCGAGCGAATGCAAGCCATACAAACTGATAACGAATTGCGAAACGCATTGGTGATCGACGAGAGCGAAAAATCACGTAGATCGCGACAATATGAGATGCGAAATTTCCGTGCAAGATTTGCTAGATCACGTCGCGGAGGTTATGGTTTTGGACGAGCGATTTTGGTGCTTGCGCGAAGGCAGATTTGAGTGGTGCGTTGAGCAGGTGAGCTTTCGTAAGGGCAATGAGGTGATTGAGGTGGTCGTGAACGGCGAAACTTATCAGGTAGAGCGCTTCTGAGCAGCGGGCGCGTATGCAGCTTTGCGGGCACGTTCCAGTCTTTTGCGCTGCTTCTGGTGGTCCTTGACGGTTTGCAGGGCTTGCTTGGCAACATCTACTTGACGTTTTTTGGCTGCAACGAGAGATTGCTCAGGTGTTAGCGGCTTGCGCGGCAATTTAGGCTTGCACGGCTTGTGGGTTTGGAATTCGTAAAATCGCATATCGTATTTAGCAGGGCGGGACGGATTGATGGCTTCTGACGCTGTTGCGAAACGGCTTTTATCCAATCTTCTGCCAATTGCAGATATTCCTGTTCAATATGGCGCTGGTGTTTACGCGCTATGCTTGCGGGACGGCGCGGAACTTCCAAACATCGTGGCTGGCCAAAGCGGTCTTGTGTATGTTGGAATGACAGACGATGATTTGTCTGTGAGAAACCATTTTACGCATCGCGATAGTAGCAGATCATCACCAAGAAGGTCATTGGGTGCGCTGCTACGACACAAGCTCAAGCTTGTTCCAATTCCACGCAGTAGCGGCGGTAGCGAACGAGATTTTACGCATTTTCGTTTCGCAGACGATGGCGAGAAGCGTTTGACGGAGTGGATGCGAGATAGCTTGCTGGCCAGTCAGGTCATTGTTGCTGATGACGTAGGCGCTTTGGAGGGGGAATTGATCTTTCTTCTCAAACCGTGTTTGAATTTGACGAAGTTGGGCGGATGGAAGAACGCGCAAAAAGCAACGATTATGGCTGCACGCAGTGAATGTGCTGCTTTGGCCAGGAGCAGTTTGCGTGGGTAATGAAGCGGAATGTCAGGAATCGGCTTACACGTTTCTTGCACGTGAAAT
>Ga0066256_1004255_pt1 | contig 12898 bp, 7 predicted proteins | sample ThiBio_1000_biof_FD_87107 | JGI IMG/M metagenome (GOLD analysis project Ga0066256, IMG submission 87107) | Wastewater bioreactor microbial communities from Cape Town, South Africa - Thiocy_expt_1000_biof (version 2) | ecosystem: Engineered > Bioreactor > Thiocyanate-remediating >...
CGGTGGGCTCGGGGTGGTAGGTCGCCTCCGGCCGCCCCGCCCCGCGATAGGCATCGACAGGCACGGTGTTGGTATAGACCGTGCGGACATTGGCGTGGATCGCCGGAATGTCATATTGGCCCGAAAGCAGCGTCGCATAGAGATAGGTCGGCACCGCCGAGGAGAAGAGCGACATGTAGGCGCCGAGATTGGCGATCGTGTCAACCTTCAGCGCCGTCATGCGGTTTTGCGCATCGAAAGCCATCTTCACCTTCGAAAGATGATCGCGGCCATGCGCATCGGTGAGGAAGGCTTCCGTGCGGTCGGCGGTCCATTTGACCGGCACGCCGGTCTTCTTCGATGCCCAGAGACAGACGATTTCTTCCGGATAGATATAAATCTTCGAGCCGAAGCCGCCGCCGACATCCGGTGCGATGACCCGCAGCTTGTTTTCCGGCGCGACATTATAGAAGGCGCTCATGACGAGCCGCGCCACATGCGGGTTCTGGCTGGTCGTGTAGCAGGTATAGTGATCTTCGGCCGCATCGTAGATGCCGAGCGTAGCGCGCGGCTCCATGGCATTCGGCGAAAGCCGGTTGTTATGGATCTCGATTTCGGTGACATGCGCGGCCTCGGCAATCGCCTTGTCGGTCGCTGCCGCATCGCCGAGTTCCCAGTCGAAGATCAGATTGTTCGCCGCCTCCGGATGGATCTGCGGCGCACCAGCTTTCAGCGCATCCACGGCCTCGACGACGGCAGGCAGCTCCTCATAGTCGACCTCTACGGCTTCGGCCGCATCGCGCGCCTCGCCAAGACTATCGGCCACGACGATCGCGACGGCATCGCCGACATAGCGGACGATGTCGACCGCCAGGGGTCGCCAGGCGCCCATATTCATCGGCGACCCATCCCTGGAATGGATCATCCAGCCGCAGATCAGATTGCCGATGCCATCGGCGAGCAGCTGCTTGCCTTCCAGTACGCCGATCACGCCGGGCATGGAAAGAGCCGCCGACGCATCGATGTTCTTGATCTTTGCATGTGCATGCGGGCTGCGGACGAAATAGGCGTATTTCATTCCCGGCGTCACCATGTCGTCGGTGTAGCGCCCCTTGCCCGTCAGAAATCGCTTGTCTTCCTTGCGCGCCACACGCGCACCAATGCCTTCAACGCCCATCACATCCTCCATTGGGGTTCCGGGCCCGGCAATTTCGCCAAGATCACGGTCCAGGCGGTTCGCCAGACGGTCTCGGTGAAACTTTATTCCGCCGCTTGATTAGCGGCATGCATTTCAGCATTGGCTGATAGCACCGCCTGGACGATATTGTGATAGCCGGTGCATCGACAGATATTGCCTTCGAGCTCGCTGCGCACCGTCTTCTCGTCCAGCTTGCCGCCGTGGCGGTTGATCATGTCGACCGACGTCATCACCATGCCCGGCGTGCAGAAGCCGCATTGCAGGCCGTGATGCTCCTTGAAGGCCGCCTGGACCGGATGCAGCTTGCCATTGGCGGCCAGACCCTCGATGGTTGTGATCTTGGAGCCGGAAGCCTGAACGGCCAGGATGGAACAGCTCTTCACCGACTTGCCATCCATATGGATGACGCAGGCGCCGCACTGGCTGGTGTCGCAGCCGACATGCGTTCCGGTCAGCCCGAGTTTTTCCCTGATGAAATGGACAAGCAGCGTGCGATCCTCGCACTCGCCACTGACCGAACGGCCGTTCACCGTCAAAGTCACTTTTGCCATATTTTCCTCCTCGCCTCTCCTCCAGAGGCAAGGAACATCATTTGACTTTTTCGCAGTCCAATCAACCTCTACTTTAGAAAGGAGGCGGATTTTGTGCCCGCTTGGACTGTTTTATTCTCCGGACGGGAACTTGCCCTTGTTCAGCAATAAAAAAACTGACGTCCACCAATAGACAATCATATTTTGCACGATATTTTCTATCATTGCAGGACTGAAAGACAGCCCATCGTGGTGGAGCTGAAGAATTGGGACGACGTTGGCCGGGGTTCGGCTTAACTAACGTTGGAGAGAGTAAATGAAAAAAGTTCTTATGCTCGCACTGGTCGGCTTGTCTATCGCAAGCTGCACGCCGACTGAACAAGGCGCCGGCATCGGCGCGGCGGGTGGCGCCATCATCGGCGGCGCAGTGACCGGCAACGTCCGCGGCGCTGCCGTCGGCGCCGCGATCGGTGGTCTTTCAGGCGCCGTCATCGGCAGCGTCCAGGAACAGCCGGGCCAGTGCTACTACCGCGACCGTTACGGCCGTCGCTACATCGACGATTGCCCGCGTGGCGGCTATCGCGGTTACTGATCGATCCTCGATCGAGATTTCGAAAGTCCCGGATCGCAAGATCCGGGACTTTTTGATTCCTATACGTGACGCACCCCACGGCCAGCCGCATCAGTCCTGGCACTCTCCGGACAACTCAAACGGGTCGGCTTTCGGGCTGCCTGAACACGCGGAAACGCGCCGCAAGCGCCGGCATTTCGACCTTTATCGGGCACATTTTCAAGGTTTTTGACTCCAAAACGGTACACCTGAGAGACTTTTGCCTCTATGGTGGCCGCGCGTTAACTCCCGGGAAACGTCAAACTGAGTAAGTTCTCATGTAACCGTAAAGCGGCGTATGCATAAAAGAACTGAACCGAGAAAGAGTATTGCGTATCGGCAGGCAGGAACCGTGGCAGCGGTTGCGGCAGCCCTTGCGCTCGGTCCGGTGTGCGCTGGAAACGCCTTTGCATTCAAGCTCTTCGGCATAAAGCTCTGGGGTGAGGACGAAACAACGGATCAGGTTTCCGATCCCGTCCACTACACGGTCGATTTCAAGTCAGGCAATCTCGACAAGGATCTCAAGGACGCGTTGAGCGATACCTCGATGCTGATCTCCGACGAGAAGAAGCCCGTATCCGGTGACCTCGGCGTCGTCGTAAAGGCGCGTGACGATCGCGACCGGCTGATCGCAGCGCTTTATGAGAAGGCGCGTTACGGCGGCGTCGTCACCATTACCATCAATGGTACGCCTCTCGACGCCTTGCCGCCGACGCCGACCTTTAGCCGCGCCAAGCCCGTTGCCGTCACCATCAGCGTCAATCCCGGCCCTGTTTTCAAGCTCGGCAAGATCAACCTGCTCGGCGATGCCGCAAGGCTGGACCCGGTCAAATACGGCCTCGTGCCGGGCGGCAATGCCGGCTCCCTCACCATTCTGAAGGCAGGCGACAAAATGGTCGCCGACTTCAAGAACGAGGGCCATCCGCTCGCCAAACTCGACAAGCGCGAGGTTGTCGCCGACCACGCAAGCAACACGGTCGACGTTTCGCTGCAAATCTATAGCGGCCCCGTCGCCCCCTTCGGCAATGTCGGCGTCACTGGCCAGAAATCGGTCGATCCTGACTTTATCAAGCGCTACGCCCGCATCAACGAAGGCAGGCCCTATTCGCCGGAGGAATTGAAGAAGGCCTCGGATCGCCTGCGGAAACTCGGCGTCTTCTCCAGCGTCACCATCCGCGAGGCCGACAAGTTGGCACCGGACGGCAGCATTCCCACAACCATCGAGGTATCGGAAGGCAAGCAGCGCTTCTTCGGCGTCGGCGCGCAATATTCCACCATCGACGGTTTCGGCCTGCAAGGCTATTGGGGGCATCGCAACCTGACGGGCCGCGCCGACTCGCTGCGCATCGAGGGATCTGTCTCTCGTCTCGGCGAAACCACGGATGTCAGTCAGCTCGACTACAGTGCGGGCATCACCTATGTCCGGCCCGCGACCTTCTATCCATCGGCGACCTTTACCGCCGCCTTTAAGATGCAGACCCTGCATCCCGACGCCTATGACGCCAATCTCGTGACGGCAAGCGGCGCTCTGGCCTATGAGATCAACGATCAGGATACAGTCTCGGCCGGCGGCGAAGTATCCTATGAATCCGACACCACCGCCGCCTTCGGCAAGCAGAACTATCTGACGATCGCGATCCCACTCGAATATGTCCGCGACACGCGCGACAACAAGCTGGACCCGACGGAGGGCTACCGCGCTTCGATCAGCGCCAAGCCGAGCTACGATGCCATAGGCGGCTCGGTCTTCAGCTCCTTCGAGGGCTCGATCACCGGCTACAAGGGCATCGGCGCCAACGACAACGTCATTTTTGCCGGCAAGCTCGCCGCGGGCTCGCTGATAGGCGCAAACAGCATCGCGGACATTCCCGCCACCCGGCGCTTCTATGCCGGCGGCGGCGGCTCGGTACGCGGCTACAGCTATCAGGAGATTTCGCCCTACAACTCCAACGGTGACGAAACCGGCGGGCGCTCCTATGTGACCGCCTCCTTCGAAGCTCGCGTCAAGATAACCGATACGATCGGTGTCGTGCCCTTCGTCGACATGGGCAGCGTCACCGACACCGTCTTCCCGGAGTTTACCGATGTGCGCATTGGCGCGGGCGTCGGCCTGCGCTACGCTACGCCCTTCGGCCCGATCAGGCTTGATGTCGCCGTGCCGTTGAAGAAATATGACGATGGCACATCTTATGGCATCTACGCCGGCATCGGTCAGGCCTTCTGACAAACCGTCTAGTTGTCGCGTACGGTTCAGCACACGGTTACAAAATTGAGGTTACTGTCGCTTTCATGAGCATATTGATTCGAATCCTCGGCAGATTGGTGCGCTGGATCGCATACGCGGTCGTGGCCATCCTTGTGCTCGTGATCGCGGCTGTGCTCGTCGTCGGCTTGGTGCCCTCTGCAACCGGCTATGCCGTCGACCAGGTGGCAAAGCTCGCCTCGACGCCGGATCGCACCATTGCCATTGCCGCACCCTCCGGATTGCTGAACGGCAGCCTGAGGGTCGGTTCGATCACCGTAGCGGATACGAAGGGCACCTATGCCAAGGTGCAGAACCTTGCCGTCGACTGGTCTCCGCTGTCCTTGCTGACCGGCACCTTCCACGCCGATCGCGTCGCGGCTGATGTCGTCGATTTCGAGCGGCTGCCCGTATCGACGGCCACACCCGCGCCGGAAACCTCGTCGACGGGCGGCAGCGGCTTCTCGTTACCCATCGCCATCGATATCGGCACCATCGCGCTGCCCGATCTCCGCGTCGGGCAGGCTGTCGCCGGACAGGACTTCGTTCTGGCGGCCAACGGCAGCGTCAAGGCAAACAGCAGCAGCATGGGCCTGACGCTGAATGCCAGCCGTCAAGATGTGCCCGATGCCAAACTCTCCGCCGACATCGCCTTCGCGCCGGCCGAAAACCAGCTGAAGCTGAAGACGCAGATCTCCGAGCCGCGCGACGGCATGCTAGCCGGGCTCTTGCATCTGCCTGGCGGTCCGGCCGTCAATATCGATCTTTCCGGCGACGGCCCCCTCTCGAATTGGGCCGGTAAGCTGCAGGCAGCGCTCGACGGCAAACCGACCGTCGCCATCACCGGCCACCACAGCCTCTCCACCGACGGGTTGCACCATATCGACGTCAAGGGCGGCGGCGACGTCGATTCTCTCCTGCCGCCGACCATGCGGCCGCTCTTTGCCGGGCAGACGACCATCGATGTCTCGGCAACCTTCGACGGCAAGGGCAAGATCGATATCCAGACCGGCAACCTTGCCACCGGCAGCGCCGTGCTTGCCGCGTCCGGCACGCTCGATCCCGCCGGCAACAACAGCCTCAATGCCAATCTGATCGGCACTTCCGGCCCCGTCGACTTCCGCTGGCCGATGGAAGACGGCGAGGTCCGTGCCTTGATTTCGCGCGTCGACATCGCGCTGACGGGTGCTGCCCAATCGGTGAAGATTGATGCCAAGGCGGCGCTCGACAGCGCCAGCACGCCACAGGGCAATATCGGGCAAATCAATCTCAGCGCCCGCAGCGACGCCTTCAATCTTGCCGGCATGTCCGGTCCGCTGCAGCTTCGCCTCGTCGTCGGCCAGACGGCTTTCGTCAGCGCCGATCTCAACCGCCTCGTCCGGGCGCCGATCTCGCTGACCGCCCCCTTGCAGCTCTCGCCCGACACGATCGGCTTCAACAATACGACGCTCGAAAGCGCCAGCATCGGCGGCACCGTCAACGGCAAGTACACGCTGTCCTCGAAGGCACTGACGGGCAACTTCAAGCTCTTCGCGCTCCCCGGCGTCCTGCCTGACGGCGTCTCCAACAAGTTCGAAGGCACGATTTCGCTGGAAGGCCAGGTCGCGGGCACCGTGCCGGCCAAGATGACGCTGTCCAATCTGGCGGTGAAATCCAATGTCGCCGAGATCAACGGCAATGTCGCCCTCAACGGCCAGTCATTGACGTCGGATCTGTCGGGCAAGGTGCTCGATCTCTCAAAGCTCGTCCCGAATGCACAGGGGCAGGCCGATATCGGCCTCAAGGCCAAAGGCCCGCTTTCAGCACTCGGCATCGATGCGACGGTCAAGGCTGTCAATGTCAAGCTGGCCGGACGGCTGCTGGATACGCTCGACATCGGCGTGACGGGAACCGCAGACCCCAAGGCGCCACAGGCAAATATGCAGGCAAACGGCTCGATCGACGGCAAGCCGATCCGCATCACCGCCGACGCGGTTTCCAAGGACGGCCGTACCAGCATTCCGTCGCTGGCCGCCGAAATCGGCACCAACAAGCTGCAAGGCAAGATGGAGCTGTCGCCGAGTTTCGAGCCGACAGGCGCACTGACCTTTGATCTGCCCGACCTCAGCCTGCTTGCGGCGCTGGCCGGACAGAAGGCCGAGGGTGACCTCAAGGGCTCGCTCGATATCGCCAGTGCCAACGGCAAGATCGGCCTGAAGGTGAACGCCAACGGTAACGGCATCCGTCGCGACGATCTCGTCATCAGCAAGCCGGCCGTCGCGCTGACCGGCCTGACCTTCACCCAGCAAGGCAGCCGCACGGATTTCGATCTGAAATCGACCTATGACAACGCTCCGCTGACGACACGCGGCAGCGTCGAGACTGCGGACGGCCAGACGGTCGTAAACCTCGACGCCTTCGCCGGCGCACCACGGACAGTACCGGTAAAGCTCGCGGCACCGACGAAGATCGTCATCAAGAATGGCGTCGCCTCATTGAACGGCTTGACCCTCCAGACGGGCGGCGGCTCGGTCACCGTCGACGGAACCGCCGGCCAAAGCCTGAACATCAATGCCAAGATCGCCAATCTGCCGGCGAGCCTTGCCAATGTCTTCGCCCCGACACTGGCAGCCGAAGGCGCCATCTCCGGCACGGTGGCGGTGAGCGGCAAGGCCACTTCGCCAACCGTCGTGTTTCAGACCAATTGGACGGGCGCCGCGACAAGCCAGACGAAGTCCGCCGGCCTCGCACCGCTTGGGATCAAGGCCGACGGCAAGTTCGCCGACAATGTCGTGACCATCAACACCAACCTGACCGGCCAGAGCGGTCTCGCATTGAACGGCGGCGGCACCGTCGCCATTGCCGGCAACAAGGCGATGGCGCTTAAATTTTCGGGCAATCTGCCCTTCGATGCGCTTGCCGGCCAGCTTGCGGCTCAGGCGCTGGTCGTGACGGGCGCAGCCAAGATCGACATGCAGATCGGCGGCACCACCGCAGCACCCGCCATATCAGGCACGATCACCACCGACGGCGCCAAGCTCGTCGATGTCCGCCGCAATCTGACCCTGAACGGCCTTGCCGCCACGGTCACGCTCGACGGCAAGCAGGCGGTCATCTCGCGGCTCAGCGGCAATCTCGCCAGCGGCGGCAGCATATCGGGCAGCGGCACGGTCGGCATTACGCCGGACAGCGGCTTCCCGGCCGACATCCAGGTGAAGTTCAACAATGCCACCTATGTTGATGGGACGCTGGTGGCTGCGACCGTCAACGGCACGCTCGGCGTCAAGGGTCCGCTGATGACCGCGCCGATGCTCACAGGTAATCTCAGGATCAACAAGGCGTCGATCACCGTGCCTGAAAAGCTTCCGGCCTCGCTGTCGGAAATCAACATCAAGCACAAGAATGCGCCAGCTGCCGTCACGGCTCAGTTCAAGGACCAGCAGCCTGAAGGGCCGCGCAGCAAGTCGACCACTCTCGGCATCGACCTGCAGCTCGACGCGCCCTCGCAGATCTTCGTGCGCGGTCGCGGTATCGACGCCGAACTCGGCGGCAGCATCACGGTGCGCGGAACAGCCGCGCAACCCATCGTATCCGGTGGTTTCACCATGCGGCGCGGGCGCCTGACGATTCTCAGCCGCCGGCTCGACTTCACCGATACGAGCAAAATCACCTTCGGCGGCGATCTGACGCCGGCCCTCAACATGGAAGCAACGTCGACGGCAGGCTCCACGACCATCACGGTCGACGTGACCGGCCTTGCGACCGATCCGCAGATCGGCTTCTCCTCCTCGCCGACCTTGCCGCAGGACGAAGTGCTGGCGCAGCTGATCTTCGGCCAGTCCATGTCGAAACTATCCGCCATGCAGATCGCCCAGCTCGCCGATGCGGCAAGCCAGCTCGCGGGCGGACGCTCCACCTCGTTGTTCGAGGGTCTTCGCAGCCATCTCGGTGTTGATGATCTCGACATTTCCACGGATGCGAACGGCCAGGCGCAGGTCGGCGCCGGCAAATACCTTAACAAGCGCACCTATATCGAAGTGCAGCAGGGCGCCGACAACAACACCAAGGCGATCATCAATCTCGATGTCGGGCGCGGCGTGAAGCTGCGCGGCGCGGCAGGCTCGGATGGCGCCGGCGAAGCCGGCATCGTCTACGAGCATGAGTATTGAGGGACAAATCTCCGCGCCCCTCGTAGACTGCCTCATTCGGACGCTGTTTCCCGGCAAGCCGAAGAGGATGCTGCCCGGCCGCCAATATGCTTGTCAGTTTTGCCAAATCGAATTGGTCAATTCGCCAAAAGCCAGCCAATTTTGGACAATTTTCCATCTTTTTGCTGTCATGCGGAAAATCGATAATGTGGGCAACAGCCTCTAACCCTCGGAGCAATGCCGATGAATACCCAATCCACTCCCGTTACCCTGATCGGCGTTCCCCTGGAGGAAGGCTCCGGCCGCCGCGGCGCCGGCATGGGCCCGACGGCGCTCCGCATCGCCGGCATCGAAACCACGCTGATCGAACTCGGCCATCGCGTCACGGACAGCGGCGACCTGCATCCGGCGCCGGCGGCAGACCTGCCGGAGCATCCGCAGGCGCATAATCTGAAGATCGTCGGCGCCTTCACGCGCGCGCTGGAAGCAAAGGTTTTCGATGTCGTATCGTCAGGCGGTTTCCCGCTGATCCTTGGCGGCGACCATAGCCTGTCCATGGGCAGCGTTTCCGGCATGGCCCGCCATGCAGCCGAAGTCGGCCGTCCGCTGTTCGTGCTCTGGCTCGACGCCCATTCCGATTTCAATTCGCCGGCCACCTCGCCGTCAGGCAATATTCATGGCATGCCTGTCGCCTATTATTGCGGCGAGGCCGAGATCGAGGGCGTGCTGCCGGCCGGCCGGCCGCTGGTCGACCCGACGAAGGTGTTCCAGGTCGGCATCCGCTCCGTCGACGCGCGCGAGCGTGAGGAAATCCGCGAGCACGGCGTGAACGTCTTCGACATGCGCTCGCTCGACGAGCAGGGTGTCGCGGCTATCATGCGCAAGGTGCTCGATACCGTCAGCGCCGCCAACGGCCTGCTGCATGTCAGCTTCGACGTTGATTTTCTCGATCCGGACATAGCACCGGGCGTCGGAACCACGGTGCCGGGCGGCGCCACCTATCGAGAGGCGCATCTGATCATGGAGATGCTGTCCGACAGCAACCTCGTCTCGTCGCTCGATCTCGTCGAACTCAACCCCTTCCTCGACGATCGTGGCAAGAGCGCCCGCGTTCTCGTGGAGATGGCTGCAAGCCTCTTCGGCCGCCGCATCTTCGATCGCCCGACCCGGGCCGCCTGAGGCTGTCCATTCTTCCCTCGAGACCATCCTCGCCCTTCGACAAGCTCAGGGTGAGGATGGAGCGAAGCCGGCCCTCGATACGGCGCATGATTTTTCAACAACACGGAAGATCAGCCCTCATGGTGAGGAGGCCCAAAGGCCCGTCTCGAACCACGAGGGCGGGTGGCTGGCCTCCCTTTACAACCTCCATACTTCCAGCATCGTGCTCTACGTGCTTATACTGCCGAAACCGTGTGTATAGATTTAGGTTTGAGCAATGTTCTTGCTCTATCGTGCCAACAACACGCCGGATTTGGCGTCACGGTTCAATGGGAAGAACGTTCATGGCCACGATCAATTCCACCAGCTTCAGCGGCGAAACTTTGGAGATCATTGCTTTCCGGCTGCATGATCAGGAATTCTGCGTCAAGACCACCACGATCCGCGAAATTCGCGGCTGGGCGCCGTCGACGCCGATCCCGCACGCACCGGCCGATGTCATCGGCGTCATGAACCTGCGCGGCTCGGTAATCCCGATCATCGACCTCGCCTACAAGCTCGGCATGCAGAGCACGGTCGCCAACGAGCGCAGCGCCATCGTTGTTGCCGAAGTACACAACATGGTCATCGGCATGCTCGTTGACCGTGTCTCGGATATTCTCACGATCGCCTCCGAACAGGTTCAGCCCGTTCCGGAAGTAACCGCCTCCTTCGATCGCGCCTATTGCGAAGGCATCATCGCAACGGAGAACGGCATGATCTGCTTCCTGAACCTTGCCAAGATGTTCAAGGAAAACGAGACAGACGAACTCGCTGCATAACTTCGCAGCATATTCCGCTTTTAAGAACCGTCGCCCTTCCGCGGCGGTTTTTGTTTCCTAGTTATTTTAGTTAATTATGTTTTATTTAAATTATAATTTCTAATGCGCTAATTTTTACTCAATATTAAGGGAGAAAGATCCATCATCGATTGTGAAGCGAGGAAAGAAAATACAATCTCAACATTCCGACCATCCCGAGCGGAACGCCGTTTCTGGCGCGCCGACGAGCGCGGCCGCCCGCTTCGATGCCATCAATCGACGCCCGGGCAGGCGCGAGCTTTATGAGAGGGAATAGGAATGTTCAGTCTATCATCGGATGCCAGCCGCATTCTTTCCGCCGTTTCCAAATCGCAGGCCATCATCGAGTTCGACCTTCAGGGCAAGGTCCTGACCGCAAACGAGAATTTCTGCCGCGCGCTCGGCTATGACCTCAAGGAGATCGTCGGCAACCACCACCGGATGTTCTGCGACCCCGCCTATATCACGACCCCTGCCTATCACGATTTCTGGGCGCGTCTCGGCCGCGGCGAATATGATGCCGGCACCTACAAGCGGCTCGCCAAGGGCAATCGCGAGATCTGGATACAGGCCTCCTACAACCCCGTCTTCCGCAACGGTAAGCCGGTGAAGGTTGTAAAATTCGCGGCCGACGTCACCGAAACCAAGAGGAAGGCAATCGACGACGCCGGCAAGCTCGAGGCGATTTCCCATTCGCAGGCCGTCATCGAATTCCTGCCGACCGGCGAGATCCTGACGGCGAACGAGAACTTCTGCAACGCCATGGGGTATGCGCTCGGCGAGATCGTCGGCAAGCATCACAGCCTCTTCTGCGATCCGACCTATGCCCGCACGGAGGAATACAAGCGCTTCTGGCAACGTCTGGCGCAAGGCGAGTTCATCGCCAACGAATTCGTCCGCTACGGCAAGGGCGGCAAGGAAATCTGGATTCAAGCCGCCTATAATCCGATCGTCGATGCCGACGGCAAGGTCTACAAGGTCGTGAAATTCGCGACGGATGTCACGTCGCGCATGAGCGCCATCAGCGAACTCGCCGGCGCGCTGCGCAACCTCTCGGAAGGCGATCTGACGAAAAAGGTCGAACGGCCCTTCGTGCCGTCCATGGAGCAGCTTCGCCACGATTTCAACGCGACGATCGAGAAGCTTTCCGAGACGCTGACCACCGTCGGCCACAATGCCAGCGCCATTGCCGCCGGCTCGCGGGAGCTCGGTGATTCGGCAGAAGCTTTCTCGAGACGCACCGAACAGCAGGCCGCTTCCGTTGAGGAAACGGCGGCGGCTCTCGAAGAGATCACCACGACGGTCGCCGATTCCAGCCAGCGTGCCGAAGAGGCCGGACGTCTCGTGGCCGAAACCAAGCGAGGCGCCGAGCAATCCGGCACGGTGGTGCGCAGCGCCGTCGCCGCCATGGACCAGATCGAGAAGTCCTCGCGCGAAATCACCAACATCATCGGCGTCATCGACGACATTGCTTTCCAGACCAACCTTCTGGCGCTGAATGCCGGCGTCGAGGCGGCGCGTGCCGGCGAGGCGGGCAAGGGCTTCGCGGTCGTCGCGCAGGAGGGGCGGGAGCTGGCGCAGCGCTCCGCCAGCGCCGCCCAGGAGATCAAGGCGCTGGTCACCGCCTCAAGCGAGCACGTCAAGAACGGCGTCGGCCTGGTCGGCCAGACCGGCAAGGCACTGGAAGAGATCGTCACCCAGGTCGGCGACATCAACACCAACGTCGCTGCCATCGTGAAAGCTTCGAAGGAACAGACGATCGGTCTCAGGGAAATCAATTCGGCGATCAATTCGTTGGACCAGACCACCCAGCAAAATGCCGCCATGGTCGAGGAAAGCACGGCCGCAAGCCTCCGGCTCGCCAACGAGGCCGATGCGCTGCACACGCTGCTCGCCCAGTTCCGCCTGGCCGACTCGATGATCCGCGACATGGTGATGCGGCGCGCGGCATAGCACCTCGCATCTTTCCATCCAGAACAAGCCGCCCCGAGAGATCGGAGCGGCTTTCTCATGTTCAAGGACGGTTATCCGAACAGCGCATAGGTGCTCTTGATCGTCACCCAGACACCCCAGAGCAGCGGAATCCCGACCAGCGCCCAGGCAATCAGCGCCTTGCCGTCGAACCCGCCCTTGCCGATGCCGAAGGAGCCGGTGGGGCCGGCATTGGCGGCAGCGGTCTTTGCCTGTAGCGCGGCCACTTCCTCGTCCGACATGA
>Ga0066256_1004256_pt1 | contig 12896 bp, 9 predicted proteins | sample ThiBio_1000_biof_FD_87107 | JGI IMG/M metagenome (GOLD analysis project Ga0066256, IMG submission 87107) | Wastewater bioreactor microbial communities from Cape Town, South Africa - Thiocy_expt_1000_biof (version 2) | ecosystem: Engineered > Bioreactor > Thiocyanate-remediating >...
ATCGAGCGATAAATCATTACCAATCATACTGATCTTTTTCATTACCTCAGGACCATTCCCAATTAAGGTTGCGCCTTTAACTGGGGCGGTGATTTTTCCATCTTCAATTAGGTACGCTTCACTGGCAGAGAAGACAAACTGGCCTGAGGTAATATCCACTTGGCCACCACCAAAATTTACAGCATAGAGCCCCTTTTTAACTGAACGAATAATTTCAGCAGGATCTTGAGTTCCAGCAAGCATATAAGTATTGGTCATACGTGGCATAGGCACATGTGAATAGGATTCACGACGACAATTTCCAGTGGGTTTCATACCCATAAGCTTGGCATTTAATTTATCTTGCATGTAATTCACCAAGATCCCATCTTCAATCAAAGTGGTGCACTGTGCTGGAGTACCTTCATCATCAATAGTCAATGACCCGCGGCGATTTTCTAATGTTCCGTCATCCACCACTGTAACCCCAGAAGCGGCAACCTGCTGCCCGAGTTTTCCAGAAAATGCGGACAGATCTTTACGGTTGAAATCTCCCTCTAAGCCATGACCCACGGCTTCATGTAATAATACCCCTGGCCAACCTGGACCAAGAACTACCGGCATAGTACCAGCAGGGGCAGGCCGTGCATCAAGATTTACTAATGCCTCACGAACGGCTTCTCGCGCATAGCCAAGCGCTCTTTCCTTTTCGGTGAAATAAGAATAAGCCACCCGCCCGCCGCCGCCACTTCGAGCAGATTCACGACGACCCTTATCTTCAACAATAACGCTCACATTCACGCTAACCAATGGACGAACATCCGCATGCATTTGTCCATGCATGTCTGCAACCATAACCACCTCATAACAACCACTCAGCGAAGCATTGACTTGCACCACGCGCGGGTCAATACGGCGAGCCTCTTTATCAATGGCTTCAAGTAAAGCAATTTTTTCCTGTTTACTCATCCCATCGATAGGATTAAATGCTTCATAACGTGGAACCGCCCTATTGTGAGCATGTAAAGCTTGTAATGAATTGGCACCTGCAACAGCAATTGAACGGGCAGCTTCTGCAGCACGTAACATTGTGGGTAATAGAATATCATCACAGTAAGCAAAACCGGTCTTATCCCCACTAACCGCACGAATTCCGACCCCTTTATCTAAGGAAAAGCTACCACTTTTTACAACAGAGTCCTCAAGGTACCAAGATTCAAAACTACAGCTTTGAAAGTAGAGATCAGCATCGTCGATATGATGACTACGCATTGAGCGAAATAATTTTTCGATTCCCTGCTCGTCTAAAGAGGCTGGTGTCAGTAAGAGTTCTTTAGCTGTTTTTAATGCTTCTGTCATTTATTTACCCTTAATATTTAAAACATGGTGATTCGTTGTGGGAAATTTCTTGCGCAGTTCATGCAATTCGGTTAAATCGATATCTGCAATAATAATACCAGTACCCTCATTACGCTCCACCAAAACCTTTCCCCAAGGATCAATGATGGTACTGTGTCCATAAGTCATACGCCCATTTTCATGCACCCCGCCCTGATTAGCAGCAAGAATATAGCAGGAGTTCTCGATCGCCCGTGCGCGCAATAAGACATGCCAATGCGCCTCACCGGTCACTTTGGTAAATGCCGAGGGGACCGTAATAAGCTCAGCACCCTGGCGTTCTAAAGCATGATAAAGCTCAGGAAAACGTAAATCATAGCACACACTAAGACCGACTTTTCCAACGGGGGTATCGACAACAACTAAATCTGTTCCAGGTTCAATAGCCGCAGACTCTTGATACCACTCATGTTCATTTACGCGCACATCAAATAAATGAATCTTATCATAACGCGTTACACATCGACCTTCGGCATCATAAACTAATGAGCTTGAACGCACACGTGTGCCTTGCCCTTTAATCGGAATGGTACCGGCGATAATCCACAGGTGAAATTTTTTCGCGAGACGACTCAGCGTGTGTTGAATAGGGCCTTGCCCGTAAACTTCACTAATTTTCCATTTTTCATGCTCGTCTTTTCCCATGTGGGCAACGTTCTCTGGCAATAATACAAGTTCAGCTTGTGCTTCTTTTGCTTGCAATAAAAAATACTCAACAGCCTCTAGATTTTCCTCGACATCCGTGGATGAAATCATCTGTACTACCGCAACTCGCGCCATGGCCAGCCTCATTTACAAAATTTACCCATCTTACTATATGGTAGCTTATTTTCTAAATAAACTGTGTCCTTAGGTTAAGTTGTTTCAGTACAAGAGTAATATGGGTCGATAACGAGCACTAAATTACAATCAAAAGCTCTTATTAAAACTTATTATCGATGATTTTTGCTTCCAGATAATGGCTCAGTTGTCGATTCTAATACAGGATCAACCTGAGGTTTAACTGTATTTTTCTGAGCACTTACTTCGCCGGTTTTCATTTCTTTGCTAACTTCTAGAAAACGCGGGTAAATCTATAAATGTTTTTGTTTCCCAAATTGCTCTTTTAAAAACTCAACAAACGAGGTGAGATGGATACCTAACCATTCCCAAAACGTTACTTGGTGGGTTGCTTTTTGTTTCATCACTTTAAGAATTTGCGGTTTAAAGGAAACTTTTCTTTCTTGAAGCAAATTTAAAATCATGAGATTAGTTTTTAATGCTTGAGAGGTACTTATTGAAAAATTGATAAGCAACTGTTTGTCTTGTTCTTTATTTAATATTTTGCCTCTTTCTTTGTCTAATAGATCGAGTACATCATTAACAAGGCAATAGTTATTTCGCTCAATTGCCCGCTCTAAATATAGAAAAATATTATCTAATGGTAACTCGATTCCCTCATGCTTTGTTACAGATACTAAATAGACAAATCCCTCATGCGCATCATTATTGATGAGTTGCATAAGCAAATCATTATCTTCACCTTCTTGAAAAATTAGTTTACTAAGTGATTTTTGATGTACGATTTTTGAACCGGATGTAGTAATAATTTTCTCAGAGTATCCCTGGTTTTGAATGTCACTTACGATGTGACGTATTATATCTGGTTGTCCACCCGCTGCTGCCGCCTTTAAGAGAATTCGAGCAGTCCTAGGAGTACTAAAAAATTGTCGGTAAACCGCTCCATTATCTAACTGAGCAAGATCTTCAAAAATAGTTAAGCTGCCCGCTTCAATGGCATCAAGAAGTCGACAACGAATATCATCCTCTCGCTCTATTGGGTCAAGAATATTATGAATGTAATTATTTACTAATTTAAAAATTTCATTCTGACTTCTTACTAAAGCATGATTTCGTAGAAAAACTAAATCCTGTGCACTGGGTTTCATATTATTAATTAAGTAATGAATAAACGAACTATCGTTCATCCCTGCGATTAAAAATATGGGGGCAAATGCTTTATCAAAAGTTGAAAACTTTTTAGATAAGCTGTCCTTTGTTCCGTATCGCTTATAAATATCCTGAATCAATGGTCTTTCAGTTATGGATATGTCCAATAGTGATAAATTTTGAAACCTGAAGCCTAAATGAGCATTAGATTTTTTCTGCTCAAATACAGAGCACATTTCTTCGATCAAATCTTTTTCGTTTTTAATGGTCTTAATGCCTTTTGGGTAATTCGGGTTATAGACTAAGTATTTTCCCTCTTTCCGCTGTACGGTAATTGAATGACGTCCACTGCTAACTAAAAATAGCTCATCAGCTTGTATTTTTATTTCGTTCTTAATAATCTGTACCCAATTTTCAGCAGTAGTAACCATTGCCAGATTGAAATTTGATGCTAATGGTTTACCATTTACCTTGGCTAATTTATGAGAGTCGGACTGACTATACTGTTTATCAAACTCTTGAGGTTTGGATATCAGGGCGACTTGAGCAATAAAATGATCGATTTGATCGCATGAAGCCCCATAAGGGTTTTTCATCAAATTGGTTATTTGCTCGAGTAAAACGAAAAATTGGCTTTCTAAATTCTGGAGCGCATATTGAGCATGAAGAATAGCTAAGCCTCTGCAAACACCCTCCGCATCCCATTTAATGGGTAGATTATTCCATTCAAGATAATTGTTAATTACCTCAATTAGATTTTCCTGGGACAAATTTACACGACTCATAAGACTTACCTGCAGTTGCGCTTATTACATTATAAACAACAAAAGCTTAATGCTTTATTAAATAGGTATGTGAATAGAAAAATTATCTAATGTGCAGCTGCTATCGATCTAAAAATCGATTATATTGGCCTTTTATGTGCACGGATGTATTATGAAAATTGCAATTATTGGAGGTTCCATCGCTGGCTGCGCTATGGCGCTGGTATTAAAAGACCATTTTGATATTATGCTTTTTGAGCGCGCTGAGAATTTAAAATCACGTGGAGCAGGCATAACCTTATCCAACCCGTTGTTTCAAACCCTTATTGAAAAAAATTATCTGGACGCAGGTACGATTGGGCTTACGTGTGCAAAACGCAGTTTCTACTGCACGGATCCTACAAATACTCCGAGTGAAACTGATTTTTGGCAACAAGGCATCTCGCTGGTGAGCCTGCATTGGGACACCTTATATTCAAACTTCAGAAAACGCATACCCAATCATTTGTATAACAATAATTCACCCATCGTTGAGGTAATTTTGCATGAGCATTCACCAGCAAAAGTTACTCTAGCCTCTGGTGAAACCCAAGAATTTGATCTCGTTATCTTCGCCGATGGTATTTATTCTCTTGGTCGCTCGCTGATTTCACCCAATAACCAACTTGCCTATTCAGGATATGTCGCCTGGCGGGGAATAATCGATTTTAAACTGTTAGATGACGCCACTTTTTTTGAAGACAACGTCCCCTACTATTGCTTTGACAGAGGTCATCTTTTAGCATATCCCGTGCTCAAAAACGAAGAAAAAAAATTAAATTGGGTTTTTTATGAAAAAATTTCGCTAGACTCTCTTAATGACTTAGGCGAGGTAAATCAACTCAATTTTTCCGGAGGCGCTAAAGCTCATTTACGGCAATTAGCCATCAGCGTCCTACCCAAGAAAATGGCGCAAATCGTCATTGATACACCGCATCCATTCATGCAAAAAATTATGGATGTGGGCACTGAGCACTTAGCCAAAGACAATGCCCTATTAGCGGGTGATGCCGGTGTTGTTCTCCGTCCCCATGTTGGCAGTGGTGCGGCTATGGCTATAGAAGATGCTTTGAACCTTCAAGAAGAACTGCAAAATAACACCAATTTATCGGAAGCGATTTATAACTGGGAACAGCGAACCTTGCCGAAGAAAAAGGCAACATACGCTTTATCAACACGCATGGGTGAAGCTCTGGTGCTCAATCCACCCCTTTGGCATGAAATGAATGCTGAAATGATGGATCTTTGGTGGATGAATATTCTTAAAGGAGAAAACTGGTATACCACCCCAGCGCAAATAAACTCACAGCGCGAGACAGCGAATATTCGGAATTAATTTACATCAAGGGAGTACAATGCTCATATGAAGAGAATATTGGTTATACTAGCATTTATGTGGGTATCAACAGCAGCAAGCCCTTCGAATAATCGCCACCACAGTCCTTTTGAAGAAGTGCGGACACCAATCATTCGCAACGTAGCACAAATTCACCGAGATTTTACTTTGGTCAATTATTACGGAGCACTTGATGAAGCCCCCGCCTCTCGTATTAACAAAACATTGACAGGACTTGATGAATATAAGCTGATTATTCGCTCACTCCTTATACTCAATGTGCTTATTAACACGCAACTCTCAAATACTGCTGCAGCTCAGCTAATTGCCCAGGGGTTTCCGGATACGGAGTTTAAATTCGAACCTCTGCCTATGCCAAAAAATATGGTGCCCAATATTGAATACTTACGCGAATTATTAGTACCATTGGTGGTAGATGATGTGATTCAAGGTTATATTTTACACGATTTAGGGAAGTGTTTGGCATTTGTACTCGATAATCATCTTACCAATGATACGCCCACCGCCACCGCCCATGATGAGTATCTCGAGCGCTATCTCAATGAGCACCCTAATCTCAAAAGCCTGTTTAATAATCCGCAGAACAATCTTTTCATAAAGATATTAGACTTATTAGGCCATAATCCTCGATGGCTTCAGCCCAATAGTCCGTACCCTAGTCTGAAAATGGTTGCCGAGATCGCGATCTTTATCAAAGAATATGCAGAAGAAATTCAAATCAAACAGATTCCGCTAGCATCTGCTACGCGAGCGGCCATAACGCGTTTATTAATCAATAAAGCGAAAAATCTAGGGATAGCCACTGAGGACATATCCGCTCTAAATCCACAATCCTCCTTTTTAATTGCAACGCTTGAACAGCAACAGAAATTAGCCTTTCTTATGTGGTTGGGTGGACTACGACTCACGAACACCGGTGATGAGTTATCCACTTTTGAACAGGCATGGGGTGCACCGCAAAATGCGTCAATTGTTAAGAACATCACGTTGTTGCTCATAAATAATTTAGAACAAACCGGAGACTATTGTATGCTCTATAATGTCACCGGAATGCTCCACAAAACCGATAGGAGTGCAGGATTAAAAGCGTTTTTGGAACTTAAGGAAAATGGTGGCATGGGGGCTCACCTTGAAGAGGTAGTGACTGTTGCCTTTCCTTTTATCCTTAACAGTTGTCACAATGATGAATTACTGAAAATAATCCGTGTTGGTCATAATGAATTTCAAGCACAACAATTAATTGAACTGATTCAAAATCTCCTGCCCCATCTAGGAGGAATTACGGAAGACATGAATGTCTATCCTACCGTTGATTTTGGTAGCCTAAAGGTGAATAAAGAGCTAGAACAATATCTAGAGTTGAAGCGTCAGGAGTCAGGGGGAACTCTCTGTTCACATACAACATAATTTGTGATGCTTTGAGGCACCATCGTGCGCTGAAATTAGAGTTATCCATGCGTTTCATCGTTTCATAGTTCGAACTCATCATTTGATTAACACCCTCTACTCTAACTAACTTGTTGTGACATGAGTCATCCAATATATTCTTTGCTACCTAGACGTACCCCCTTGAAATGTGTGAAACTGAACCCCAGATATGCTAAAATAAAAGAAAACCTAGAGGAGTTTGATATGAACCGAAATGACGTAACTGTCTTAAGTCAGGGTAGAGACTCTGTGCTCTCAGCGAATAAAGTATTGCGAAATACCTATTTGTTACTTGGCTTAACTTTTTTATTTAGTGCATTTACTGCCTATTTATCGATGGCTAGTGGTGCACGCCCCATGAACCCATTGCTTATGATTGTTGGTGTTTATGGCTTAATGTTTTTAACTCATGCCCTACAAAACAGTGTATGGGGCTTGGTCAGCGTGTTTGCTTTTACAGGTTTCATGGGGTATACCTTAGGGCCGATTCTAAGCTTCTACATCAGTAATTTTTCTAATGGTCCACAACTGGTTGCCACTGCTCTAGGCGGAACCGGAGCAATCTTTTTCTCTCTGTCGGCTTATGCTTTAGTAACCAGAAAAGATTTCAGCTTCTTGGGTGGTTTCTTGTTTGTTGGTGTAATGGTGGCCTTACTTGCCATGATTGCGGGCATTTTCGTGCAGATTCCTGCGTTACAACTAGCGATATCCGCAGCATTTATCCTTATTTCTTCAGGACTGATTCTGCTGCAAACGAGCGCTATTATTCATGAAGGCGAGACCAATTATATCGCTGCAACCGTGGGTCTTTTTGTATCCATATACAACCTCTTTGTCAGCTTACTCAACATACTCAGCGCTTTTTCCGGAAGGGACTAAATTTCGGAGCTCCTCTACTTGTCCCGGCTAATGCCGGGATTTTTTTACCAATTTTTTGTGCTTATCCTAAGAAAGAATAGTATCTAACTCTGCTGCCAACTCGCTTTAGCACGGAATAGCTCCGCAAGATCACCCTCTGTTTTTTTAATTGGATGATCTAGACTCAACTGAGGACGTTGCTGTTGGTAGTAGACTCCTAAAGGTACAGGGTAATCAGGGAACGTAAGACGTGCAAGGTTCATCGCTTGAACAAAATTATGACTCTGGTGCACAAAGCATGTGTCAGCCGGGGATACTTTCTTACATCGATCGTCAACAAAAGATAACGCTTTATCTCGATTAGCACCGTATAGAAGCGGCTGTTCTTCTTCAAGAACAACAGTTTGCTCTGCTCGATTCGCTTTTAAAGTAAAATCATCAAAAGCGCCATGATTGAAAATATTACAATCCTGGTAAATTTCAATAAAGGAGCATCCGGGATGTTCATGAGCTTTTTTTAAGACTGTAGCCAAATGAACCGGATCTTTATCCACAGCACGCGCTACAAAGCTTGCGCCTGCTGACAGAGCTACTAATAAAGGATTAATCGGCTCATTAGCCACCCCCTGCGGAGATGTCTTTGTCACTTGGCCTTTTTGGGAAGTAGGTGAAAACTGTCCTTTAGTCAGTCCATAAACTTGATTATTAAAAAGCAAAATGTTTACATTCACATTGCGGCGTAACAGATGAATCAGATGGTTTGCTCCAATACTTAACGCATCACCGTCTCCGGTAATGATCCAGACGGATAAATCATCACGCATAGTCTTTAAACCAGTGGCAACAGCGGTAGCCCTTCCATGTATGGTGTGAAATCCATAGGTGTTCATGTAGTACGGTAATCGCCCCGCGCAGCCGATACCCGATACAAAAACATGTTTTTCGGGCGCCAAGCCAAGATCGGGTAACATTTTTTGTAATGCCATTAAGATGGCATAATCACCACAACCAGGACACCATCGAACTTCATTACTATTCGTAAAATTTTCGCGTGTGAGTATATTAGTCATGGTTTACTTCCGCTTTGATTCGAGTGATCAGTTGACTTACCGTAAATGGCTGCCCATTGGACTGGCCAATCACCTGAGCATCCACTAAATAATGGGCACGCAGGATTTGAGTTAATTGACCTGAATTTAGTTCTGCTACTAAGACGCGTTTATATGCCTTTAAAATACCACCAAGATCAGCGGGTAAAGGATTCAAATGACGTAAATGGATATAAGCAACCGCATCTCCATCTTTTATACATTGGGCTACCGCGGATTTAATACTGCCATAAGTACTGCCCCAGCCAATGATAAGCGTTGTCGCATTTGCGTCTCCTTCCAGATGCATCGGTGCATACTCGCGATTAATTCCTTGAATTTTTTCCTGACGTAAATCCACCATTTTCTGATGATTTGCGGCATCATAACTTACTTTGCCCTCTTCACCTTGCTTTTCAAGCCCGCCTAACTGGTGGATATAACCCGGACTACCAGGAATATTCCAACTACGACTCAAAAGCTCATCGCGGGCAAACGGTTTTTCGAAACGATTAAAATGAATTTTCGGCACTTTTAACTCGCTCGTATCAGGAATAGCCCATGGCTCTGCTGAATTTGCTAAATAAGCATCGAGTAAAACAATTACAGGCGTCATATATTTAACCGCTAGAGCAAATGCCTCCAATATTGTGTAAAAACAATCTGCAGCAGACTGAGCAGCAATCACGACCAAGGGGGCATCACCATGTCTACCATACAAAGCTTGCCGTAAATCAGCCTGACTGGTTTTAGTGGGTAAGCCGGTGGAAGCACCAGCCCGTTGCACATCGACAACGACTAAAGGCAATTCCGCAACCACAGCCAAACCTAAACTCTCACTTTTTAAATCCATCCCCGGTCCAGAAGTACAGGTAAGTGCCAGCCGTCCGCCGTATGCCGCACCAATGCATGCACATATCGCCGCAATTTCATCCTCTGCCTGTAATAATTGAACACCATAATCAGCTAAGCGTACACATTCATGGAGGATTGCAGATGCCGGGGTTATGGGATAACCAGAGACCAAAAGGGGAACCCCAGTTTTCGTTGCCAATGTTGCCAGCGCAAGGCCTACCGCCTCAACACCAGTAATTTGGCGGTAATCGCCAATATGGCGCTCTACTTCACCTAGGGTATATTCGGTTCGTGCTAATTCCAAAGTCATCGCATAATTGTATCCAGCCATCAAAGCAGCATAGTTTGCTTTGCCAATAACCGGATTTTTCTTAAATTTGCGTGCGATAAATTCTTCACAAGTTGATGTAGTTAAATCGAATAACCATAAAACCAGACCTAATATATAAAAATTTTTTGTTTTAGTGGCTTGGGGCTTGGTTAAATCAAATTCGGCAACTGCCTGTAGCGTTTGCGTAACTAACGGGAATGAAAGTAGTTGATGCTGTTCTTTACATTCATCAAGATATTCTGGATTTAAACCAGCCTTGTGCCAATCCTTAGCTTGATAGCTTTCTTCATTGATAATGAGTAAACCACCTGGCTTTAGGTATTCAATTGAGTGCTTAAGCGCTGCGGGATTTAAAGCAACCAATACATCGAGGGTTTCACCAGCGGTGAAAATAGACTCATCAGACATAGCCAACTGAAATCCAGAAACCCCCGCGACCGTACCTGCAGGCGCTCTAATTTCGGCAGGGAAATCGGGCAATGTACGTACATCTCTTCCTGTGATCGCAGCGCTTATAGTGAGTTGCTCACCAACAAGTTGCACGCCATCCCCAGAATCACCGGCTATCCGGATTACGATTGCTTCAGTATTGGGCATAAAGTCTCGCTTCCATCATTAATTGACGCATATCACGTACTGCTTCTTTCATACCACAAAACAGGGCCCGCGCAATGATTGCATGGCCAATATTTAATTCATTTAATTCTTTAATTGCCGCAATCGGTTGTACGTTATGATAGTGTAGCCCATGTCCTGCATTCACGATTAAATTTAAACTTGCGGCATAAACAGCCGCTTCTTGAATCCGCTTAAGTTCCCGTTCTTGCTCCTGAGCTTCAATCGCATCCGCATAACAGCCAGTATGTAATTCAATAGCAGGAGCTCCCGTAGCCGCAGCGGCTTTTATTTGTTCCAGATCAGGATCGATAAATAAAGAAACCTCACTTCCAAATGCCTGTAACCGTGTAACCGCGTCCGTTACAGATTTCTGCTGCCCTAGAACATCCAAACCCCCTTCAGTGGTAATTTCTTCACGCTTCTCAGGAACTAGGCATGTGTGTTCGGGACGAATCTCTTCCGCAAAAGCCAACATGGATTCGGTAACGGCCAACTCAAGATTCATCCGTGTTTGCAAGACTTGCCGAATTATGCGCACATCCCGTGCCTGAATATGCCGTAGATCCTCGCGCATATGTAAGGTAATACCATCTGCACCTGCCTCTTCCGCATCCATTGCCGCTTTAACCGGATCAGGATACCGTGTCCCGCGTGCTTGGCGCACGGTGGCAATATGATCAATATTTACTCCGAGTAGAATGGGTTTCATGGTACACCTGCCTGTCAGTGATGCCTAACCAAACGATTGCTCATAATTATCGGTTCAGACATAAATTTTCGCAAACGGACAGTATACTGTTTCTGATACTTGAAAGACAAGTTGATGAAGATTACGACGGATTAAATGGCGCGTCCTTGCATTGTTAAAAATAGATAGACTACATTATGTTACATGAACTTTGATCCTCTTCCTCGAGTTCAACTTCGGAATTATCTTCATTTAATTCAACAATTGTTGATGGCGATACTTTCTTGTGATTGAAAAGATTGGGAGTCGATGGCCCAAGGAGAGTTTGCCTTAATAGGCGAGTACGCTCCTGTTCTCTTTTTGCTTGCCTGATATCATCTTCATGGTCTAACTGCTCATCAAAGGTAAGTTTAGTTTCCTCTTCAATATCTTGTTCTAGCGGGCTTCCTTTGTAATTTTCATAATACGTTTTAAACGCATCAATAATGTATTTTACTTGCTCAGGGTTCTGAAAAAACTTGAAGGCACTTTTTTTACTGAGCTGTTGGCGATAAATTTCATTTATATAATCTGCAAAGATATCGGGAGTAACTTCAACTAAAAAGGTATTATGTAAATGTACTATCTTTCTTTCTTGAGCATATGTATGTTCCTTTTTCTGATGATAGATTCCTGATGGGATAAACAATCCATTTTCGTTTCCCACATAAGGTCTGTCTAAAAATGATTTTGATAAACTACCCCATTTATCTCTAAGTTCAAACGCCTCATCCGGATCGCCATTAAAATAAACATTAATTACTTTTTTAAAAACCTGGATTTTTACAGCAACTTTTCCTGCGGTTACTTCTATGTTGAAAGGCATAATTTCTCCTATTTAATAAAAATTATACTTTACCGCATAAAAATTAATTGAATATTAAAAGATCAGTTTACCTAAAAAGTTTTCTTTTCTACTAAAAAAATTAAAGTAACACGCTGATTTCATGAACTCACGATGAAGGTAATCAGCAGAGTATGGATGAGATCATCAGCACATATCATAGGCGATTGATGGAGCTGAGTGGATTCTTTGAATCCTACGAATTCGCACAAATCAAGCCAGGACAGGAGATCCCTCACTACGTTCGGGAGGACGTAGGAAGCAAGTTCATTCAACGAAGTAACGGAAGTTGATCAAAAGATGGGAAAGGAGATCATTCCAAAGTAACTTCCCATAAGAAGAGCATTGAACATCCTAATTTGTGAAACATTTAGCACACATCATCCGGAGTTTTGCCAATTATCGCCAATAAAGCCCGTCATCCCGAATATAATGAGGGATCTCCAGCACGTGGCACCATTGATTGACTGAGACCGACTGGATGCATCCATACAAATCCTGTAAGGAATTGCACCAATCAAGCCAAGTCCAGGAGCTCCCTCACTACGTTCGGGATCTGAATGATCCCCACGAAAATTACCAATCTCTGCTCAATTCATTTTGAATGATTTGAGCCAGTGGTTCATCATGGAATTTAATATGCCTCAATCCATCATGTTCAATAATTAACTTTCCTAACGT
>Ga0066256_1004257_pt1 | contig 12893 bp, 7 predicted proteins | sample ThiBio_1000_biof_FD_87107 | JGI IMG/M metagenome (GOLD analysis project Ga0066256, IMG submission 87107) | Wastewater bioreactor microbial communities from Cape Town, South Africa - Thiocy_expt_1000_biof (version 2) | ecosystem: Engineered > Bioreactor > Thiocyanate-remediating >...
CCCGCTCCCGCGCCCGCCAGCTCCCCGCCCAGCCCGCGCCAGCCGCCCCCAGCCACCCCCCCCCCGCACCCCCGCACGGCGGCGCCCGCCGCTCCGCTCCCGCCAGGGATGCCGCCGGCGCCCCCCTCGATATTGCCTCCGGCCCCTGGAGTGCTTGCAATCGCGTCGTTTCCGTTCGCCGAAAGTCCGCCGCCCTCCGCGCCTGCGAAATTGTTCGTGGCGTTGGGTGCGCTGCCGCCATTGCCGGCAAAGCCTCCGCCTCCACCGCCGCCTTCGTATCCGCCCTGACCGCCCGTGCCGCCAAAGCCGCCGCCGCCGCCGCCGGAATCGAAAAGGCCGCCGCCGCCTACCGAGTCGCCACCGTTTCCGCCGTTGGCGCTGTTGTTCTGAAGCGATACGTTTCTCAACGTCACGTTGGCAGTTTCGTTGACGAATACGGCACCGCCGGCGCCGAGCCCACCGCCGCCGCCGCCGCCCTCGCTCTGCACCCCACCCCCGTTGCCGCCGGTCGCAAGGCCGTTCGCCAGAGTCAGGTCGTTGATGACCACGGTGCCGCTGTCGGCAAAGAAGATGCGATGCTGGCTCTGCCCGTCGATCGTATTGCCCACGCCGCCTTCGATCGTGAGATTGGACGTGATCATCGGCAGCGGGCTGCCGAGCAGGATCGTCCCGAGATTGTCGGCAAGCACGATCCTGTCGCCCGGACCGGCGGTCAGCATCGCCTGACGCAGCGAGCCGGCGCCAGCGTCATTGTTGTTGACCACGGCGATGTCGACGGCTGCCGCCGGAGCCGAGGCAAGCACAAGCCCAGCCAGCACCGTGGCGGCTAGCAGCGCCATCCGGCGAGGGCGGCAACGAGACATCAAAGGCATGCTACCCCCAGGCGAAGCCATGCGGGCTCCGACCCGCTGGCAGCATCCGAACCCTGCGATACGATTCACAGGACGTTCGGCATTTCATAGCCAGCCAAACCCGTTGTGCAAGGAGATAGCAATGTTCGGGACATCGACGGTACGTGCGAGCGGCATCCGGGCCGCCCCTTGCCCTCGTCTCCGTCCCGTGTTTCCATGCGCCATGGCCTTCGAGCGGCCGTGAGAGCCGTCGCGGCCATGCGACGGCCGAAGGCCGGCCGCCGCTCATGTCTACTCTTTGGGGGAAACCCAATGGGGGAAAACACGAGAGGAAAGGCCGATCATCATGGGAAAACGCGCAGGAGACAGACGCAGCGGGCCGAAGTGCATTGCCATTGTCGGCCCGTTCGCGAGCGGCAAGACAACGCTGCTTGAAGCAATCCTCGCCCGAACGGGCGCCATCCCCAGACAGAATGCCCTGTCGTCCGGCAACACCGTCGGCGACGCCTCGCCCGAGGCCCGCGCCCACGCCATGAGCGTCGAGGCGGGCTTCGCCACGATCGACTTCATGGGCGACGAGCTGACCTTCGCCGACTGCCCCGGCTCGATCGAGTTCGCGGCCGAGATGGAGCCGGTGCTTGCAGCCTGCGACGCGGCCGTGGTGGTCGCCGAGGCCGACGAGAAGAAGATCCCCGCCCTGCAGTTGATCCTGCGCCGGCTCGAGGAGCTGGCGATCCCGCGGATCCTCTTCCTCAACAAGATCGACAGGATCTCCGCCGGCGTGCGCGACACGCTGCGGCTGCTGCAGCCCGCCTCCCGGACGCCGCTGCTGCTGCGCCAGATCCCGCTGCGCAAGGACGACGCCGTCGTCGGCTCGATCGACCTCGCGCTGGAGCGCGCCTACATCTGGCGCCCGCATGCCGAGAGCGAGATCGCTTCCATCCCCGACGACGAGAAGGCGCGCGAGATCGAGGCCCGCTTCTCCATGCTGGAGCGGCTGGCCGACCACGACGACGAGCTGATGGAGCAGCTTCTGGAGGAGAAGGAGCCGCCGCGCGACGAGGTGTTCGACGATCTCTCCGCCGACATCCGCGACGGCGCCGTCATCCCCGTGCTGATCGGCGCGGCCGAGAACGGCAACGGCGTGCTGCGGCTCCTGAAGACGATCCGCCACGACCTGCCCGACGTCGAGGCCACCCGCGCCCGGCTCGGCGTGCCGGCCGCGGGCACGGTCGCGCAGGTGATGAAGTCGGTCCACACGCCGCATGGCGGCAAGCTGTCGATCGCCCGCATCCTCTCCGGCTCGATCGCCGACGGCGCCGAGCTCCTCACCTCCGCCGGCAAGCCGGTCAAGGTCTCCGGCATCTATCGCATGATGGGGGCCCAGCAGGCCAAGCTCGCCTCGGCCGGCACCGGCGCCACCGTGGCGCTCGGCAAGCTGGACGACGCCAGGACCGGCGACACGCTCGGCGCCGACAAGGCCGCGCCGAAGGCGCTCGCCGCGATCCGCATCGACCAGCCGGTCTTCGCCGTCGCGCTGCGCCCGCGCGAGCGCAAGGACGACGTGAAGCTGTCGGCCGCGCTCCAGAAGCTCGGCCAGGAGGACCCCTCGCTCGGCATCGAGCAGAACCAGGACACCGGCGAGACGATCCTGTCGGGCAATGGCGAGATGCATCTGCGCGTCGCCGTCGAGCGGCTGGAGGGCAAGTACCAGATCCCGGTCGAGTCCTACGCGCCGTCGGTGCCCTACCGCGAGACGATCCGCAAGGGCGCCACCCAGCGCGGCCGCCACAAGAAGCAGTCCGGCGGCCACGGCCAGTTCGGCGACGTCGTGATAGACATCAAGCCGCTGCCGCGCGGCTCGGGGTTCGCATTCACCGACACGATCACCGGCGGCGTCGTGCCGCGCCAGTATTTCTCCTCCGTCGAGGCCGGCGTGCGCGACTTCCTGAAGAGCGGGCCGCTCGGCTTCCCGGTCGTCGACATCGCGGTGAACCTCGCCGACGGCTCCTACCATTCGGTCGATTCCTCCGACATGGCCTTCCAGCAGGCCGCCCGCATCGGCATGAAGGAAGGCATGGCGCAGTGCGCGCCGGTGCTGCTGGAGCCGATCTTCAAGGTGGAGATCTACACGCCCACGGAGGCGACGGCGCGCGTCACGGCCATCGTGCCGCAGCGGCGCGGCCAGATCCTCGGCTTCGACGCGCGGCCCGACTGGGACGGCTGGGACGTGGTCGAGGCGCTGATGCCGCAGGCCGAGATCGGCAATCTGATCGTCGAGCTGCGCTCGGCGACGGCCGGCGTCGCCACCTACCGGGCGAAGTTCGACCACATGGCCGAGCTGACCGGCCGCGGCGCCGACGACGTGATGAACCGGCAGGGCAAGGCCGCCTGACGGGAAATTGCCTGGATTGCAGCCGGGGCGGTTCGCGCGAGCCGCCCCGTTTCATGAGGCGGGAAAACACGGCCCCTGAAACGAAAAAAGCCGGATCTGGGAAGATCCGGCTGAGTCGTTGGAAGTGCCGTTAGGCAAAACCTCCAGAGGGGAACACTCAACGGGTGCTAATGGGAGGAGGAACGCACCCGCGAGTGATCGTGATATGAGCAATCGACGCTCAAATAACAAGCACCTGCTTTTGCAATGCACCTATGCAGAAATGCACATCTGATTAAGTGACTGATTCTACAGCAGATGCACGCCGATGGTGCAGCGCAACAACAGCCGTTTGCCTGTGCGTATCCGAAGCTGCAGCGGCTCTAGAAGGCCCAGTTGCGGGCCTTGGCGAGCAGGAAATCGCGAAACACCTGGAGTCGCGCCTGCCCCTTCATCGCGTCGGGATAGCAGAAATAGGTGTCGAAGGACGGCACCTCGGTCTCGGGCATCAACTGCACCAGCCCCGCGTCGCGCTCGACCATGTAGTCGGGCAGCATGGCGATGCCGGCGCCGCGCAGCACGGCGAGCTTGATCGACTGGATGTTGTTGATCTGCAGCGACGGCACGCGCTTGGAGCCGTCCGGCCGCCCCGCCGTCTCCAGCCAGTTCATGTCGGACAGGTGCACCGGCACCTGCTCGCCGAAGGTGACGATGCGGTGCTTGTCGAAATCGGCGATCGACACCGGCCGGCCGTGCTTCTGCACGTAGGAGGTGGCGGCGTAGAGGTGGAAGTGCACGGTGAACAGCCGGCGCTGGATCAGGTCCGGCTGCTGCGGCTGGCGCATGCGGATGGCGCAGTCGGCCTGCCGCATCGTGAGATCCAGCTCCTCGTTGGCGAGGATCAGGTGGATCTGGATCTCCGGATAGAGCTCCATGAATTCGGGGATGCGCTCGGTCAGCCAGGTCGAGCCGAGCCCCACCGTCGTGGTGACGCGCAGCATGCCGGTCGGCCGGTCCTTGGCCTCCGTCAGCCGCAACCGCGCCGTCTCCAGCTTCACCATCACGTCGTGGGCGGTGCGGAACAGCATCTCGCCCTGCTCGGTCAGCACCAGCCCGCGCGCGTGGCGGTGGAACAGCGGCACGCCGACCTCCTGCTCCAGCGCGCTCACCTGCCGCGAGATCGCCGACTGCGAAAGGTGCAGCGTCTCGGCCGCATGCGTGAACGAACCGGCCTCGGCGGCCGCGTGGAACACGCGCAGCTTGTCCCAGTCCAGAGACATCCGACTTCCCCTCGTGTCTGGGCCGCCCCGCCGCGGGCCGCCGCTTCTTCCGCCTATTCCGCCGCTTCCCGGTGCACCGCGACCTCGGCCAGGTAGCGCTCCGCCTCCAGCGCCGCCATGCAGCCCATGCCGGCGGCCTTCACGGCCTGCCGGTAGATGTCGTCGGTCACGTCGCCGGCCGCGAACACGCCCGGCACGTCCGTCTTGGTCGAATCCGGCGCCGTCCACAGATAGCCGTTCGGCTTCTGCTTGAGCTTGCCGGCGAACAGCTCGACCGCCGGCGCATGGCCGATCGCCACGAACACGCCGTCGATCGGCATCTCGGTGACCTCGCCGCTGCGCGCGTTCTTGAGCCGCAGCCCGCTGACGGAGGCCGGCATCGGCGGCTGCGCCGGCTGGCCGGTGATCTCGTCGACGATCGTGTCCCACATCACCGTGACGTTGGGCCGCGAGAACAGCCGCTCCTGCAGGATGCGCTCGGCGCGGAACTCGTTGCGGCGGTGGACGACGGTGACGTGGCGCGCCAGGTTCGACAGGTAGAGGGCCTCCTCGACCGCCGAATTGCCGCCGCCGATCACCACCACGTCCTTGCCGCGGTAGAAGAACCCGTCGCAGGTGGCGCAGGCCGACACGCCGAAGCCCATGAACTTCTGCTCGGACGGGATGCCCAGCCACTTCGCCTGCGCGCCGGTCGCGATGATGAGCGCGTCGCAGGTGTAGACCGTGCCGGAATCGCCGGTGAGCCGGAACGGCCGCGCCGAGATGTCGGCCTCCACGATCAGGTCGTGCACGATTTCGGTGCCCACATGCTCGGCCTGCTTGGCCATCTGCTCCATCAGCCACGGCCCCTGCACCGGCTCGGCGAAGCCCGGATAGTTCTCCACGTCGGTGGTGATCATGAGCTGGCCGCCCTGCTGCATCCCGGCGATCAGCACCGGCTTGAGCATTGCGCGCGCCGCATAGATCGCCGCCGTATAGCCGGCCGGGCCGGAGCCGATGATCAGGACGGGAGAATGACGGCTCGTCATCTTGCAACCTTTCGCGGAGCTGCCCCGGAGGCGCCGGCGGGCTGAAATGTGGCGGACGGCGCGGGACTCGCCCCAGATGTAATGTCTGCTATGCGCCTCCTGCAAGGCTGGCCGTGCCTTTCGCACAGCAATGAGGCCCGCGGCCACGCGACGAGATGCCCCGCCTCGCCTTTCACAATCGCGCGGGATCGCATAGGGTCCGCTCCAGTCGCGCAAGATTCGTGCGCGCGCTCCGGGGCATGCAGAGGCAATATGGCGCTCAAGGCCGATCTCGACGCGATCGACTGGAAGATCCTGCGCGAGTTGCAGGACAATGGCCGCATGACGAATGTCGAGCTGTCGCGCAGGGTCGGCATCTCGGCGCCGCCCTGCCTGCGCCGCGTCAAGCGGCTGGAGGAGGCCGGCGTCATCCGCGGTTACCGCGCCATCCTCAACAGCCCGATGCTGGGCATGGACGTCGTGGCCTTCTGCCAGATCGGCCTGCACCACCAGTCCGAGACGGAGCTGAAGTCCTTCGCCGAGAAGACGCGCAACTGGCCGATCGTGCGCCGCGCCTGGATGGTGTCAGGCGATTCCGACTTCCTGCTGCACTGCGTGGCGAGCGACCTCGCCGCCTTCCAGGCCTTCGTCATCGAGGAACTGACCTCGACGCCGAACGTCGACACGGTGCGCACCGCGCTGACCATCCGCCAGGTCAAGGACGAGGGGCTGGTCGCGATCGAGGGCTAGTGCGTCCTTCGACCCTCAGACGAACTGGACGCGCAGGATCTCGTAGCCGCGGGCGCCGCCGGGGGCGTTGACCTCGATGGCGTCGCCGACTTCCTTGCCGATCAGCGCGCGCGCGATCGGCGAGGAGATCGAGATACGGCCCGACTTCACGTCGGCCTCGGTGTCGCCGACGATCCTGTAGGTCTTCTCTTCCTCGGTGTCCTCGTCGACGAGGACGACGGTGGCGCCGAACTTCACCTTGTCGCCGGTCAGCTTGGAGACGTCGATCACCTCGGCGCGCGCGATCAGGTCTTCCAGCTCCGCGATGCGGCCCTCGTTGAGGCTCTGCGCCTCCTTGGCGGCGTGGTACTCGGCGTTTTCCGACAGGTCGCCATGCGCGCGCGCCTCCGAGATCGCCTCGATGATCCGGGGGCGCTCTTCCTGCTGGCGCCAGCGCAGTTCCTCGTTGAGGGCCTCGAATCCCGTAGCCGTCATGGGAACCTTGTTCATTTTTTCAGCACCTCTTGCACTTCGCATGGGCGCCCTCCCAGCCGGGAGGACAAAAAGAAAACGCTCCGCAAGCAAAGCCCAGCGGACGCGTTCCGACAGTCTCTGCGGGGAATATAGCAACTCCACGCCGGTTTTCACGCGGAATCTGCATCCGACCCGGCCCCACAGGGCCGCCGGAAGCCCCTGCGGCGGGCCCCCCCCCGCCCCCCCCCCCCCCCCCCCCCCCGCCCGCCCCCCCCCCTTCGCTGCGCCCGGTCCCCCCCCCCCCCCCCCCCCCCCCCGCCCCGCCCGCCCCCCCCCCCCCCCCCCCCGGCGCCGCCCCCCCCCCCCCCCCCCCCCCCGCCACTGCCGCTGCGCCAGCACTGCGCCCGCCCCCCGCTGCGCCACCTCCACGCCCGCATTCAGCTGCCGCCGCCGCCCCAGCGCCGCGCCCGCCTCCAGCCGCCACCCCACCAGCGCCGCGCCCGCCGGCAGCCACAGCCGCCGCCGTACCAACGCCAGCGCCAGCGCCAGCACCAGTGCCAGTGCCAAACCCGCCCGCCGCCGCCGCTCTGACGCTACAACCGGCCGAGTTGCGCGGCCTCGTACTGCCGCCGATGCCACCAATGGCCTCCAAGCTGCTGGCAACGGCCGCCGCCGCACCGCAGCCCACGGGCCGGCGTGCGGCGGCCGGGGGTGCTGGTGCCGCGCAGTCCCCGCACCAGCTGCCGGCCGCGGTGACGGCCACCCTCCCAGAGTGCACCATCTGCCTGTCGGTGCTCACCGCCAACATCTGCGTCGCGCCGTGTGGCCACACGTACCACCACGCGTGCATGGTGCAATGGCTGCGGTCGGGGTCGGGATGCCCGCAGTGCCGCGCGCCCGCGCATGCGCGGCAGCTGTACCGCGTGGCATGGGCAATTGACGCGCCGGCACTGACGGCAGCGGTGGCGGCTGCGGCAGCGGAGGCAGGCGGCGGTGGCGGCGGCTGCAGCAGCGCGGCGCTGCCACCGGAAGACAACGCCACCGCGCTGCGGGAGCTGGCAGAGTGGCACGGCGCCGCGGGCGCCGCCATGAACAACGCGGTACGGCAGGCGGAGCGGTACCATGCCCTGGCGGCGCACCTGAATGACCGCGTTCGTACCCTGCATGTCGAACACGCCGCCAGCACGGCAGAGGCGGAGCACGCGCGCGAAGAGTGCCGCGTGGCGGGTGACTCCCTGGCTGCTTCACGTGCGCGTGAGCAGGCGCTGGCACACAAGCTCGCCACGTCGCATGCGGTCCAATCCACGGTGAGTGGGATGGCAACCCTTGCCTGCAACGCAAACCATATCCCCCACCTTATCCCCACCACCTCCCACCCCGCCGCCACCATGCAGGCCGCCACACTGCACCAGTACAAGCTGGAGACGGCGGCCTACCTCTCCAGCCGCGCTTTCACGCTGTCGCGGGACGAGCACGTGGAGATGTTGGAGGTGGCGCTGGGCGCCAAACTCGCTGCCGTGACAGAGCTGAAGGCGCGCGTGGAGAAACTGGAGCGCGCGCTGGGCGAACGGACTGCCACGGAATCGCGCCTGTCCAAGCTGTACACCGCCGCCAAGGACAAGGCGGCGGGTCAGGAAGAGTACGTGTACTTGCTGGCGGTGTTTGGGTGGCCAATCTACACGAATCTTCAATGTTACCTTCACACACCTACCCTCCGCAACTACAGGGTGATTGCGCGCATGCAAGCGGTGCAGTCGCGCGCCGTGGCAATTAAGCACGAGAATGGACACCTTCGATCGTTGCTGACGGCGTACGGCATTGATGTACCGGTACCGCCTCGTGCCGCCGGCGACAGTAGCAGCAGTAGTAGCTTCCGCGACGACCTCCCAGGCACGCCGCCCCTTGCCATTCATACTACGCCACCAGTGACTGGTGCCGCCAGCGGCCTGCCTGCTCGCACCGCCGCTCACCACGTGTTGCTGGCACCGCCGCCGCCACCTGCGGCGCGCTCCATTACTGGGCCAGCTGCAGCACAGCCTAGTTTTGGGATTCGCGCTTTTGGGCCGCCGTCACCGTCACCGCCACCGCCACGGCCGCCGCCGCCATCTCCGTTATCGCGCACCGCGTCGGTCGATGACACCATTTCAGGCGTGAAACGCACGCGCCCCGTCACGGGCGCGGCGCCGTCGCTGGTGGCGCAGCGACGCGCACGGGCGGCAGTGGCAGGCAGCAGCCATGGTGACGTGTTGTCGGCGGCAGATGCGCGGTACGACGGGGCCTGGGTTGGCCGACTTGTAGATTCACAGCCTGATGACGACGCCGACGACGATGACGCGCCTGCCCCGTCAGCTGCGGCGCGCGGCAGTGCGCTAGTGCGCAGCAACGGCGGGGCGCTAACGTCGGCAGCCAGCCGCCCGTCACGTCCGCCATCCATCACTGCCTCTTCTGGCGCTGCCTCTGCGCAGCCCACCATCGGCGCCTCGTTGGCGTACCAGTCGGCAGCTGCTTCCCTCTCTGCCGCGTCTGCGGCATGGTAGTATCTGTGCCATGATGTCCCTCTCCTGTCACCTGTAACAATATGGTAATTATTTGACGCCCATTATTGGCGTGTGTATCGATTGTGCTGCTCAATGTTCATAGATAGTCAACTTCAACTGTCCGACCTACTGCGCCGCTGCCGCATGCCACGCTGCATCCGTTACGTGCCCCGCCATCACTACTGCAGTGGTGCCGCGCAGCTCCAATGTGGCGCCGTCGCTAGCCAGCCGCGCTTGCATGGCAGCGCCGCGCGGTGACGCCTGGAACGCTGCAAACCAGCCATCCGCACCAGCGGCGGCGGCGGAGGTAGGGCGTGGGAACAGCGTGCGCATGAACGGCACAATGCCGCAGTGGGCGGCGCCACAAGCAGGGTCCTCTGGGGTGCCGGTGGCAGGGGAGAAGCAGCGGGACACCGACTCATATGCAGCAGCTGCCACCTCGCCGGCGTAGCCACTGGTAAGCCGCCACTGCCGCGGCGCGTCGTCGTCGGCAGTGGCGCCAGCGCCGCCGGCGGTGGTAACACTGATAATGCGGCCATCCAGGCCTGCCGCTGCCGTTGGTTTCACCGCCATGTCCCGGAACACGTCGGGAGTCACAACCAGCACCATGTCACGCGTGTTCCGTCCCACCGCCACCAGCCCACTGCCGCCCGCACCTGCTGTTACTGGTTGCAGGCGCGCCGGCGGCAAGCCGAAGAGGGCAGGCAGGGCTGGCAACACAGCAGCAACCTCGTCGGCGGACAGCGGCCGCGGGGCGTCCGCTGGCAGTGTCAGCGTGACGGCAGCATCATCTGCCGCTACGATAATACGGATGCCGCCGCGGGTCGTCAGCGTGGCTGCGCGCACGCACGGCGGCAGAGCGCCGGAGCGCCACAGGGCGCGGCCAGCAGCCAGCGATGCATGGCCGCACAACGGCAGCTCTGTCGTCGGAGTGAAGTAGCGCACGTCAAAGCAGCCGTCGGCGGCGCGGGGCGCCACAAACGCAGTGACGGGGAGCGCCATCTCTGCTGCCATGGCTTGCATGTAGCTGTCGCCCGGCAGCGGCGTGCCGGGCGGCAGCATGACAATCGCGGCGGGGTTGCCAGTCAGCGGCACCGGCACGCCGGCGCCATCCGCCAGCGTGAAAGCATCCACATGGTACAGTGCCGGCAGGCGGTCGTGCGGGAGCAGTGGGCGCGCCATCTCCAGCCACGGCGTGCCGCCGTGGTGCACCGCCGACACGCCGCGGGACACGAACCCCGCTGCCGCATACAGCGCCTCATTCTCTGCGTGCGTCAGCAGCAGCACCTGCTTCACGGCCGGCGCCGCCACCGCTACGCTTGCCAGATAGCCGCGCACCAGCCACCGGCCCAGCCCCGCCCGCCGCCACGCGGCGTCCACCACCACAGAGTGTATGCACAGAGTGGTGCCGGCGGCATCATGCGCACTCATGTCCTCCTCCCGCAGCACCTCGCCCGCCGTCAGGGTGCCAGTCACGAACCCGACCCGCACCCGCGCCGCCGCCTCGCCGGGTCCACCCAGCTTGGTCGCCCACGCCACCCGGAAGAAGTCTGGTGCCGACGCCGCCCGGAATGCCAGCTTGGCGGGCGTTGCCGCCTCATCGGGCGGGTACGAGGACGCCTCCAGTGCACACAGAGAGGGCAAGTCGTCGGACGACACGGGTGCCAGAACAAGATCCTTCAGCGGTAAAATGGGCGCAGTTGCCATGGTACGATGTCCTGCTATGCATAGGGGGTATGTATGTGTGAGTAAACTGCGTGGTACGCAACTTGCAGTCGCATATCACCACGGGATTTCTTGGAACTTTGAGTTTTTTGGAACTTTGAGGAGTTGGTCGGTTTGGAACTTTGAGGTTGCCCGCGCGCGCCCTGCCGCCGCCATGTACGTGGTACGGTCACAGGAGTTCAATCAGCCCATGACGGCGGCTGCGGCATGATTACGAGCCGCATGATGAAGGCATCCGACGCGGCAACCAACTGCTATGCCAACCAGGGCAAGGCCAGGTGGGGAATAGTAGGTGGTGCCACGGGAGTAAGTGACTGACTACATGCTGTACAGCGCTATATCGCTGCTGACACACAGAACAAACAAACAGAAAGCAATGTGGAATGCCACACATGGCAAAAGCCACCATCATATGATCGTACAGGAGCACCCGCCATCGCGCGGCAGCAGGCTGCAGTGGCAGCCGTCACGCCGGCGGATGCGCATCCATGGCCACGCCGGCGGCACTGAGAGCCGGCGGTGGCAATGGAGGCATAAGCCGGGACAAGGACGACTGGCTTCGCAGCAATACCGGGCGCGACGGCGAGGCGTCAGTGGAACCACGTAGGGGTGAATTATGTGTGCCAGGAACAAGTTGAGGGGAGGGGCGGGTGGCGAAGGGGGATGACGGCGGCACACCGAAACCAGCAGAGGCCGCTGAGGTTGAAGTTGCGCCAGTACCGGTACCAGCACCAACGCCGGCACCGGCCGCTGGCGGCACCTCGTCTGCCACAACCGCTTCACCGGATGCCCGCCGCAGTACGTTCATGACTACAGCGTGTGGCTGCAGCTGGCGCATGGGGGGTGGATGCCGCGGCGCGGGGGGTCGGGCTGGAGGCGGCGCGGAGGCAGGTGGCCGCGGCCGAAGTGTGCGGGGAGACGCTGCTGCAAACTCCAGCGCTGCCGCCTTGGACCGAATTCCTCCTAGCGTCTTAGCACTCCCGACACCACGCAGGCTGGCAATCACCGATGGCGTCAACTTCTCGCGGAACGAGGACACCATAAAGTACGCAACGGTGCCCGCCAGCAGCAGCGCGGTGATCACATTGTACATGACCAGCAGCGCCGACAGCGCGTTATTGGTGCGCTGCACACCCGCCGACAGCTGGCTGTCGTCTTGCGATGCCGTCGGCAGCAGCAGAGTGGACACCGCCGCCGTGACGTACAGGTCCACCAGCATGAATACTTCCAGCCGGTTGCACAGGTCGTCGGAGTAGGGCGAGTAGCGCTGTTGCACTTGTGTAAACACCGAGAACAACAGCACCGCGCCAACCACCTGGTAGAATGGGTCCACAACCACCGTCGACAATAACACGACAACCCCCTTGCGCAGCAGGATGGTGGCTTCCCACCACACCAGCGTGCGTGACTGTCCCGTCACGCGGCGAGCGCAGTGCGCAAAGTTCACAAACCGCACCCACCGCGCCCACCACCACCCTACCGTTTCGCCGCCCGCATGTGCCGTTGCCGCCGCTGCTGACAGCGCATGCACTGTGGATACCCCCGACGCGCCGCCACGACGGCCAGCCCCGACCACGGTGCGGTACCCCAGGTACAGAAACCCATACGCCGCCACGAAGTGCGGGTCGCGTAGGCGCGCAGCCGGGGCGCGTGACAGCGACCAGAATATCAGCAGCGGGAACCCCATGCCATACACAACCAACACTGCCACTGCAATGCTGGATGCCACGGCATGCACGCCGCGGTAGCATGCCACGCTCAGGTCCGATGACAGCCACCACGTGCCGTCAATCATGTGGTCGTAGCAGGCCAATACCCGGAACGACGCCGTCACGATGGGCATGTACCCCAGGAACAGCAGGAACACCAGCGTCGCCGTGTGCCGCTTGCGCGACAGCCACTCCACGAACGCCGCA
>Ga0066256_1004260_pt1 | contig 12887 bp, 3 predicted proteins | sample ThiBio_1000_biof_FD_87107 | JGI IMG/M metagenome (GOLD analysis project Ga0066256, IMG submission 87107) | Wastewater bioreactor microbial communities from Cape Town, South Africa - Thiocy_expt_1000_biof (version 2) | ecosystem: Engineered > Bioreactor > Thiocyanate-remediating >...
GCCCATCCTGTCCATCGCCAAGCTGATTGGGGATGCGGGCGTGGCGCGGCCGAGCGTGACGGCGGCGGGGGAGAGCGTGACGGTGACGTCGCGCGCCGGGTCGCTGGTGCGGTCCGACACGGTGGAGTGCGATTCGGTGTACGGCATCGCGGCGCCGGTGGCGGACCTGTACGCCGACGCGCTGTCGCCCATCGTGAGCGCGCTGCTGGAGGGCGTGAATGCGCTGCTGCTGGTGACGGGCAACGAGGAGGTGGGCCGGCGGCAGGTGTTTGAGGGCGCGCCGGAGGGCTCGCCGTCCGGCCTGGGCAGCGAGGGCGCCGTCATGTTTGTGGTGGCGGCCGTGTTCTCGGCGCTCGCTGCGAAAGCCGCCAGCGTGGCGGCGGCAGTGGAGGCAACGTCTGCCGGCCCCGCGCCCGACGACGTCTTTGACGCCTCCGTGTTTGCGTCGTACGCCGCCGTGAATGACGACCGCGTGGTGGACGGCCTGGCGCAGGTGGCGCTGGTGTCGGGGCGTACCAGCGCCGCCTCCACTGGCCCGCCTCCCTCACTGCACATTGCCGGCCCGCCAGGCGCTGGTGAGCCGGCACCATCGCTGGAGGTGCTGGAGGATGACGCAGAGGGTGTGTACGTGCGTGGCCTCACCACGTTTGGCCCCGTGCCCACGCTGGAGGCGGTGCGCGAGCTGCTGGCAATTGGCCACCGCGACACCGCCGCCCTGTCGCGCGACGCCGCCGCGGGGCCGTTCTCCCGCGTGGTGCGCCTTACCGTGAACCAGAGTATCCAGCTGCCTGGCGCACCCGTCAACTCCCTGCGCTCCCACTTCTTCCTGGTGGAGGTGGCAGGCCTAGAGACCCTGGCGGGACTGCGTGGCAGTGGCGGTGGCGGCGGTGGCGGTGGGCGGGCGTCGGTGCCTACCCTAACCGCCGCCGCCCTGCGTGCCACTGCGCTCATGCTGGCTGACATGCGTGCACTGCAGCCGCCGCCGTTTTCGCCAGAGACGTGCGCCGCGTTTGGCGCACCGCTGCCACCTGGCGCCGGCGTCGCACCCGGTGGCGGCGGCGGTAGTGGTGGACGGACGTCGCGCACCGGTGTCGGTGGTGGCGGTGGCGGTGGAGGCGGCGTGGTGTCAGGGCGGGACGCTGCTGACCTGGCCATGCTGGCTGCCTACCCCGCCCTGCGTGACAACCCTGCTCTCGCGCCGCTTGCCGTCTCGCCGCTCACCCGCATGCTGTCCGAGTGCCTGGGCGGCAACTGCCTCACAGTCGTGCTGTGCGCGCTGGCAACCAGCGGCGTGTCACCCGACGCCTCCCTCGCCGTCCTGGACGTCATGTCCACCCTGCGCCGCGCGCAGTGCTTCCCCATCGTCGCCTCCACCTCCGCGCGCGGCCTGCTGCGGGCGCACCGCCGTACCGTGCGCCTGTTGCGCTCTGCACTTGCCGACGGCGGCCGCGTGCGTGAGGATGCGGCGGCAGAGAACCGGCGCCTGCGGTCGGACCTAGCCTCCGCCATGGCTGCCGCCAGCGCCGCCGCGTCTGCCGTGATGGGCACTACTGGCGCCGTACTGCCATCCGCCTCCGCTCGCGCAGCGTCGCTGCCAGCTGCTGCCGCACCCACGGGCGGCGCTGTGTCGGAAGTACTGCGCGCGGCGCGGCGGCAGGTGGTGCGGCGGGACAGCGGGGAGGATGGTGACGACGGTGACGACGACGACACGGGCGGCCGGCGGCGGCGCGGTCGTGACCGCGACCGTGACCGTGATCGCGACCGTGATCGTCGGGACCGGCGGCGCGGTGGTGACTCAGATTCGGATGATAGCTACGACGACGGCGGCGGGCGGCGGGGTGGCGGGCGCGGTGGCGGCGGCGGTGGCGGCGGTGCTGGCCCCGGTGGCGGTCCCGGTGGGAAGGCCGCGACTGCCGCCGCCGTCAATGACGTTGCCGTGGCATACGAGGAGCGGCTGGTGGAGCTGTCGCGGCAGCTGCTGGAGTCGGAGCTGGAGAATGCCACGTTGCGGGAGAGCGTGGTGGCTGACAAGCGCGTGATTGCGGGGCGGCTGGCAGACGCGCAGCGCGAGCTGGCGGCTCGCGCGGCAGAGATGGCAGACATGGGTGCGCGGCTTGAGCGCGCGGTGGAGGAGAACAGCGATGTGAGCGCGGAGCTGACGGCGCTGCAGTCAAACGCGCGCCACAAGGGGCGTGACTTGCGTGCCGCCAAGGAGAAGGTGGGGTACCTGGAGCAGCAGGTGGGCATGCTGCAGGCGCAGGTGCGCGACCTGGCTGGCCGCACGGGTGGGATGGGCGCCGGTGGCGGCGCCGGTGGCGGCGGGTCGCGTGATGACGCGTTGGCGGCGTACCAACAGACGGCCGCCCTGGTGGCGCTGGCCCTCCGCCTGCGCCGCCGCGTGGCGGAGCTGACGCCCGACCCGGGCGAGTTTGAGCGCATGGCGCGCACCGCCCTGACGACGGAGGCCATGCTGGCGGACCTGCCAGTGGACGGCGTGTCGGCGGCGCTGGTGGAGGGCGCGTTCACGGACGCGGGCGGCCGGCCCATCCCATACGCGGAGCTGACGGAGCGCGTGCAGAACACGACGGCGCAGAACACGCGCATGCGGTCAGCGCTGGAGAAGGCGGCGGAGCACATCAAGTCGTGCCACGAGCAAATCGCGCAGCTGAAGGCGGAGCGGGCAGCGGGCGAGAGCGCGGAGGCGGAGAACGCGCGCCTGCGCACCAAGCTGGATGCGTACAAGGCGCACCTGCTGCGCGCGCGCGACGCACTGGTGGCAGCCAAGGAGGCGAAGGAGGCGCGGTCAGCGGCGCGCGACGCCGCCGACTCCGACATTGCCGTCTTCCGCACCGAGCTGCTGCGCCTGCAGGAGCGGTGCGGCGACCTGACGCGCGACTCAGAGCGCATGCGCGACGCGCTGGCCGCCACCGTGGAGTCCATGAGCCTGCGCCCCGACGACCCCTCGGTGGCAGGCCGACTGCAAGCGGCAGAGCGCCGCGCCGCCGTCGCCGTGCGCGACGCCGTGGATGCTCACGCGGTGACTGAGGCAGCGCGCCTGGAGGCCGCCACCACGGTGCAGCGCTACGAGCGCCTGCTGAGCGACATGCGGGAAGACATGGCGCGGGCACGCACCATGATGGCCAGCGGCACGCTGCGCCTCAGCGGCAGTGGCGAGGGTATTGGCGGCGGCGGCGGCGGTGGTGGCGGCAGCGGCGCGCGGAGTGGCAGTGGTGCGGCGCCGCGGCGGTAGGTGTGTGCATGTGTGATTGTACCCGTTGTGTGACCTTACTGTTGTCGGTAGCTAGCGCTTGCGTGCGGACAGGGTAATTTAGAGTATTTATTTATCGTTGCTGGCCAATTAAAATGCGGCTCATGGCAGCGCGGCGCACTCCTTGGAGGCACCCAGCCCGCGCGCGCCGCCGGCATCCAGAAAGGCGCGCACAATGCGGTGCTCTTGTGTGTAGTAGTGCGGGATGCGAGCGACGGGTTTGGGGTCCACGTCCACCACCGCGATGCTGTACACGACGTCCACAGCGGCGGCGGGGCCGAGCACCGGCGGCACCGTCAACCGGCCGCCCGCGGGCAGGTGCTCTACCCGGTCATCGCGCGCGCCGCGCACCAGCCGCTGGAAGGCGGCTACCAAGTCAGCAGGCGGTGGTGAGGGTGCGGTTGGTGGTGAGTCAGCGGTGCAGCCGCCGGCGTCAGGGCGCGCCACCTCCAGTGTCACCAAGATAGAGCAGTCCTTGGCGGTGGTGGCAACTAGGAACTTACGCATGGCATCCGCGTCCGCCGCGGGTCCGGCTGCGAGCGCGCGTTCCACAACCGGCGCTACAGCGGCGTAGGCAGCCACGGTGGCTGGCGGAAGGCTGCCGTCGCCGGCAAGCGGCGGCGCGGCAGGAACTGGTGGCAAGGGCGGTACCTTGCCGTCGCCTGCCAGTGCCGTCGCAGCGCGCGCATACAGCGCCCATGCGCCCTCCGCGCCAAGGCTGTCTGCCGCCTGCGCGCCGCGCAGCCGGTGCAGCAGGCTGCCGTCGCGCAGCAGGATGGCAGTCAGCCACTGCAACAGCGTGAGGGCGGCACACGCAGCGTCCAGCGGCGGGCGTTGAAACTCGGCAGCGGCGGCTGCAACCGCGCGGCACAGCGGCGGGCATGGGCATGTGGCGGACGCTACAGAGCAGGCGGCGGCAGCAGCCGAGCCGGCGTGCTGCACCTGCACGCCGTTTACAAACAGCCGGAAGTTGTTCTGCGGCGTGGATGCCAGCGCGCGCAGGGCGCGAGACGTGCCGGCTGGCGTGCCAGAGAACAGGTCAAAGGGGCAATAGGCACTGCTGCCGCTGCCGCCCGGCGCCTTGTCCACCTGGTGCATGCAAAAACGGCACGCCAGCGGTGCGGGTGACGCCAGGTGTAGCGGCAGCACCACGCCGCACTTGGGTTTCAGCTCCACACAAAACGACGTGGCCGGTGGCGCGCCTGCAACGGCGCGCAGGTGTACCGGCAGCACAGCCAGGTCGCGCATGACGACCACGGTGCCACACCCCGTGTCTAGTCGGTCGCCACCGCGTGCCGCCGGGCGGCGCGGCGCGTCGCCAGCAAACCGGCACGCCCAGCTCTCCAGGTATGCCACTGGCACGCCCACCGCCACGCCGCCTGCAATGTAATGCGCGCCTACCAACGGCCGCACCACCGCGTCTGCATACGTCAGTGGGTCATGCGGCAGCAATGCCTCGTCTCCATCTGCGTCGCCGCCACTGCCGCCGCCACTAGCTGCCCCCTCATGCCCGCCGCCGCGTGCCTTGCGCAGTCGCAACAACAAGCCAGCCAGCGGCGATGTAGACGGCCCGCTATACGCATACGCTGCATTGGCGCCGCCCTCTGCGCGGTACACCCAGTGCGCCAGCGGCTCGCCCACAACCGCCGCCGCCAGGTCGCCATCCATGTTGGCAAAGGGTGGCGGTGAGTCGAGGTGAGGGTGGAGCAAGGCTTGTCGTTACCGGTAGCAGCCTCAATGATGACCCACCCCTTGGCGAATGCAGCACCGGAGTCGAGTCTCTTTCGCGTAATGGTTGGTTGGTTGCAGTAGGTGACAACTGGTCCAAAGGAGCGAGAAGGTGGTGGAGACACTAACTGATAGTGATACCGGAGGTGGTAATGCCGCTAACGTAGTGGTGGTGGCGGTGATACTTGGTGGTAGTGGTGATGGCGGTGATACTACCGGTAGTAGTGGACCACTACTATCGATAGTGGTGGTGGTTGGTGGTGGCGGTGGCGATGATACTATTTAGTAGTGGTAGCAGTGGTGGTGGCGATGGCGGTGATACTAGTAGTGGTAGTAGTGGTGATGGCGGTGGTGGTGGGGGTGATAAGCACTATAAGTACGCAAATAAATAACACGGATACCGATGTCATACACACACCACAAACAAGAGTTACAATCTAACGTCAAAATAAATGCAATAGGCGCATTTAATTCATGTGCGTAAATTGGTTTGTGCAAGAAATGATTATCGATGTGGAGTCCCTTCGGCCCCTTCCACGTATCAGCAGAGTCGAGCGAGAGAGGAGAGAGACGAGTGCGAGACTGCGAGGTAGGAGAACGGCGCTCGCACCCCACCACTAACGTCATCATCACAACCTCACGAAGGGGGGACGCAGCTGCAGATTTGGAAGCGTGTGTCATCAGCGCTGGGCGTGAAGCTGGTGTGCCGCCATGCGTGGTGCCGCAGCGCCGGCGCGTGGGGGCGGCCGGCCGCCGCCACCACCAACAGCACCACCAACGGCTACCGGTATGGCTGGCACTGGCACCCTGCCAGTGGTAGGAGTCTCCGGCAGAAGCGGTGCGGTCCCGCTGCGCCCCCCACTGCGGGCCCCAGGCGCGACGGGAGCGCCGCCTCGAGGAACCACGCCGCCGGTGCCAGCAGTGACGCGTGCTGGAACAGCGGGCCGTCCAACGGCTACTGGTATGCCTCCTCCAGCAGCAGCGCCAGCGAAGTCGCTGGCACGGGCGGCCAGCGCCTCTGGCATGACAGCACCTTCAAGCATTAGTGGTAGTGGTGGTGGCGGTGGTAGTGGCGGCGGCGGCGTGCGACCGTCGACGGTGGTGGATGCGGCAGCGCTGCAGGACCATCTGATGCGCAGCCTGGGTGTGGATTTACGACAGCCTGGACCTGCTGCCGCGCCGGCCGCTGCCAGCCGACCGCATCGTGCGGGTGTGGGTGCGGCGGCCAGCAAGCCGGCGGCTGCACCAGCGAGTGTGCCGCGGCGGCCGGCGGCAATCACTACGATTCGGGAGCCGAGCATGCTGGCGACGGCGGTGGCACGGCGGTGGACATGTGACGCGTGCGGCACCATGGTGGCATCCACGGCGGGAGCCTGCCCGTCATGCGGCGCGCAACGAGCCGCCGACGTGGTTGCCGTCGCCCCCACCCTGACGCTGGCGCAGATGCGTCGCCTCGTCCCCGCGCCGCCGCCCCTCCTGTCGGCCACCGATTGGGACGGCGTGGAGCGCGTAGCGGCGGACCGCGCGGCTGCCGGCGCAGCAGCGGACGCGGCGGGCGCCACTGGCACCGCCAAGCTACGGCCTGTTGATGGCGCCGGCGCGTGTGCCATTTGCATGGAGCCGTTTGGGCTGCGTGAGCAGGTCCTACTGTCGTGCAGCCACGTCTTTCATCGCAGTTGCATCGACTCCTTTGAGCGCTATGTGGGATGGGCCAAACGCAGCTGCCCCCTGTGCCGCACGACAGGGTACCAGAAGCGGCGGACGCGACAAGCCGCCACCGACTACGTGCTGCGGTGTGCCACCCTCATTCAGGCGGCGTACCGGGGGCACGTCACCCGCGTGCGCTTCTTTGCGCTGCGGCACCAGTTGTACCTGCCGGCCGCCGGCAGTGACAGCACTGGTAGTGGCGGTGGCGGCAAGGTGGCCATTGACCCGAGGCGCAAGCGCGCTTTTATGGCAGAGCTGCTGGGCGATCTATCGCGCCGCCTGCGCGTGGCGCAAGACGAGCGCGCTGGCAAGCTGACGGCCCTGTTTTCGGAGCTGGACAAGTCGGTGGCAGACAGCCGCGCACTGGTGGCTGCCGCGGAAGCGCGGCTGGCGGCGCGGCTGGCGGCACGGAGTGGCGGAGCAGGCGTGTCGGCAGGCGCGTCAGCAGCAGCAGGCGCTCCCGCAGCGCCACCACCTACAGCGGCACCCCCCACGCCAGCCACTGAATCCGCGCCGGCGGGCAGCGGCGGCGATGTTGCAGCACGCCTGCTGTCGCAGGTGACTGCGCGATTGCTGGCGGCCGAAGAACGCGGCGCAGCCCTAGAGGCGGCGCGCGTCGAGCTGCTGTCACGGCGCCCCGCCGCGGCAGCAACAGCAGCGGCAGCAGCGGCTCATGCAGACGACGATGACGCCGGCGCCGCGGAGCCACTCACTGCTGGTCAGTGGGCCGCCGTGGTGGCAACCGTGGCAGCGCGCGGCGCGCTGGATGGCGATTGCGCGATTTGCATCATGCCGCTGGCTGACGCGTCCGCGCGCAAGGCACTCACCCTGCTGTCATGCGGCCACGTGTATCACGGCCAGTGCATGGTGGCGCTGGAATCGTTTGCCGCTCCCGCCGGCGCCGCGCCGCTGTCACGCGCAGTGGCAGCGGCGACAGCAGGCGATGACGCAGCGTCCGTCGCAGCGTCGTCGTCGGTAGACGTGGCGGGGCAGGCGGTGCCACCTGCCGGCTGCCGGTGCCCCGTATGCCGCGCTGCATATGTGCGCGCCGCCCTCCTTGGCGTTGGCGGCCCGACGCCACTGGCGGGCCGCGGTGGCGGTAGGCGCGCTGGTGGCGCTGGTGGCGCTGGCGTTGGTGGCCGCTGAGTAGTTAGCGGCGTCAATACCCGCGCAGTAGGCGCGTAGATTTCAAGATTACAATAATGCAATCGCTGCACAGAAGTAGCTCCCAGTAGACCTGTGCGAACACCGCAACCCACGTGGGCGTTACTCCTTGATGCTTCGCTGGTTGCCCGCACGCCGCACCGGTGTCACTCCAAGCGGCGACACCAACATGACGGATTCCGCGCCGCCGCTACTGTCAACTGCGTCTGCGGTGGCAGGGCGGACAGGAGCATACCGGTACATGTTGCTTAGACGGTGGTGGCTGGGACGAGCTGCGCGCGCTGCGCCAGTGCCCTCACTGCCGCTGGCAGGTCCGGGTAGCGATCCAAGCGTTTCCGGTACCGACGCAGACACACCGCCGGTGGCGGGTGGCGACAGGAGGCTGGCGGACAGGCGCCTCACCGACGGGCTTCCCACCCGGCTGCCGCCGGCGCTCTTTGCGTCAACACGCAGCGGGTTCATAGTCGTTGTCACCGCCTCGCTGCTTGCCGTGGTAATCGATTTGCGAGCCACCGCCACGCGACCACCTACCGTTGGCTCTGCCAGCGTCTTTGCCGTGCCGCTGCGCCGCTGCGACCAGGCCGCCACTCGGGCCACCATGAACGGCACCGTGGAAGAGCGACGCAGTATGGTGCGCACACGGCGGTACTGCAGGCGCAGCCACACGGCGGCAAAGAGCAGGAACGTGCCTAGGTTGATCAGCACAAGGGTGACGGTGACCGCCCATTCGATTGTCGTCATCTGGGAGGCTGTGTGCTTGTCGGCAGCGGTGACGCCCACGTTGAACTGCAGCAGCATGATGGACACCACGGCGGTGAGGAAGGTGGCCACCAGCGACGTCATCTCCAGCGCATTATGCCACCGCTTGGCGTACGGCGCGTACCACCCCTGCAGCACCGCGGCGCCCGCAATCCACAGCGTCGCGCCTACGCACTGCTGGTACGGGTTGGTCACCAGCACAGCCAGCAGTACCACGCCCGCCTTTCGCACCAGCACGACACCCTCCCACCACACGCGACTGTCGCCGGACGCCACCCATGTCTGTGCCAGCGCGTCGGGCAACAAAGACAAGCGGCGATGGCTGGCTCGCAGCGCCGCCATGGCGCCTGCCGTCACGCTGGCGCGCCCCGTTGGCCGCCGCACTTTGGCAGCCCCAGCGTCAAGCACCGCATCCGCCGCGCTGGCCTTAGCGACGCCGCTCGCCAGCACGCCAGCAGCGCCCTCCGCACCCTTGGTACCGGTACCACTCACCAGCACGCGCGCCGGTGCGCGGTAGCCGTCAAACAAGAAGCCCCAAGTGGCATGAAATGCTGGGTCCGCCAGCTGCTCGTTGGGCGTGGCGCCCAGCAGCCACGTGAGCCCCGCCGGGAAGCCGATGCCCACCACGATCAGTACTGTGTATGCCAGCGCGCGCGCTGCAATATGCTCCCGTACGCCGCACTCCACACTCAGGTCCGACCGCAGGTACCGGACGCCCGCAACGGGGTCGATGCAATCCAGCGCGCGCAGCGACGCGGACACGATGGGCATGTACGTCAAAAACAGCACAAACAAGAGGCTGGATATATGCCGCTTGGTAGCCCACCAACGCGATACTGTCGTGCGCAGCGCACTGGTGTTGCAGCCGCACCACCAGCGCGCCCCGCCGCACTGCACCGCGCGTGCCACCGTGACAACAAGGAAGATGGCAATCACCGCTATCGACACCAGCACTGGCATCAGCACAGTGCCGACGTACGTTGACAGGTAGGGGAGCCGCATGGAGCACTGAAGCACGCCGGTGGACAACGGGCTCGCGCTCACCGCATCCGTCCAGTCCATGACACTGGCGTACGCCTTGGTACTCCCCGCACGGAACACACGCAGGCTGCCTGCCGCCTGCAGGAACGACAGCATGATGCGCAGCACAATGGAGGCGTCGGACCGCGTGTTGCTGCTGTGCAACGCAACGCGTGTAAGCAGCGCCAACAGAATTATACCCAGCACGATGAGCACCACAATTGCAGCGCCCGGCGCCCAGCATTGCGCACACGCCTCGCCAAACCGTGCATACCCTCCCTCGCTGTCGCACACACCGCACAGTGGCCCCCCATAGCCCGCCGCGCAGCTGTATTCCACCGTGTTGTTGCTGTAGTCCAGCACGCAGGCCTCGTCATTGTAGCAGGCGTGCAGCTCGGTAGTCGGGCCGATGGGCTGCCCGGCCTGCGCCGCCGGCCGGAAATAGTGCGACAGCAGTTTCAGGATGCCATCCTCGCACACGGCGCCAACGGGTGGGCAGCCACGGCAGGTTGCACCTGTGCCGCCCAAGCTGAACTGGCCCTTGCCGCACGGCACGCACGCCACCGACACCGCCTCCTTCCCCGGCGGGCAGCCGTTCAGTGTCACACTGAAACGATGCGCCGGGGCGATGGTCAAGCTGCCAACCGCGCATTGCAGCTCAAACGTGTACTCCTCGCCCTGCAGTGCAGCCACGCTGAAGGACGGGAAGGTAGCCAGGTGCGTCGTTGCCTCCATGGCAGCAACCGCGCCCACCAGGTACACCGTGCTGTTTGCAACGTGCTCTGACGAGGCGGCAGCGTCGTATGTGATGGTGCACACAATGGGAGGCAGGCGATGTACCGCGGCAGACGGCGGAGGGGTGTGGCACGGCTCCGTGGTGGTGCCATAAAAGCTGGTGTCCACGCCCACCGCAAAGGTCGGTAGCGTCATGCCAACCAGGCTCGTTGACACGGGTGGTGCGCACAATGTGGCATGCAGCTGCACCCCTGGCACCACAAACGTCAGCGCCTCTGGCGCGTCACCACTGTCGCGCCGGCAGGTTAGGCGCAGCTGGATCGACGGCGTATCGGTCGCCGTCTGCACCACAAATGGTGGCACGGCTATGACACCCGACGTGGGGTGCGCAGGAATGCTGAGCAGGGAGCCGGTGGACGACGATGCCGCGTCCACTAAACTCAGCACGACGCCGTCTGTGAGTGTCGTCAGTGCACACGTCGTATCCGCCACAGCGACAGCGTTCTCGCGTTGTTGCACAATCACCGTGAGATCTGGCTCCACAGGTGCCGGCGAGTTGACGTCGCTAGCAACAAACCACGTGGGGAGGCGCGACAGCGTACGCACCTCCAGCGTGGCAGTCGTCAAGTGCAGCGGAGGCGACGCCACCTCCTGGCCCCACGCTACACACACTGCTTGAATGTATGCGCCGGTGCCGGGCGGCGCCTGCAGTGTGGCATTGCCTGCCACGGTGGCAAGTGCCCCTGGCGACGCCCGCGGGTCCACCGCCACCGACCAGCTGTCTGCCACCAGCGACGCGCTGCTCCACGTGGCGTTCACCAGACGGAAACTGCACTGCGCAGTCGTGGGCGGCGCCGGCGCGAACACCAGAAGCGTGAGGCAAACGGTAAAGGGGTGGGGTGTGTAACCTAACACCACAATCGACGGGCGGTCGGCGTCATCCCCCCATGCCAGCTGCAGAGGCAGGCTCACTGCATACAGAGGTGGCAGGCGCATGCCCTCGCCGGTGGGCGTCCACGTGCACTCGGCCCAAACCGCGAGCTCCACACCAAACCCAACGCTCGCTGCGCTCAGCCCGTGGTACTGCACAACCGCGCCAAATGGCGACAGCGCCACCAGCTCGCCGGATACCGTGGAGATGACATCCCGCGGTGGCAGCCGATCTAGCGCAACGTCTGCGCCTGGGCGCCCAAGCGCGGCCAGCGTAAGAACCGCCACACATGACAGCGCCGGCGTGGCACTAAAATTCATGGTGCTGGTCATTGCAGAAGTCGTGTTCAGCTGGAACGACGCATTGAACTGTGGCAGCTCTGTTGGTACTACCACCACCCGAGCAGCGTCATCGTTGGTATCCATGCCCAAGCCGCTATTGCGCCACGCCAGACGCCATGCCGCCAACTGAATGAGCGGGGCGCCCTGCCAAGCCGTTTCCGCGGTAATGCCCTTGCTGTCAATGCACGTTGCAACCAGCGCGCCGGCGCACCCGCTGCCGCCGCTCACCACCAGCGTACTCAACGGTATGAGAGTCGTGACACCGTCTACTTGTGCTGATGCTGCAATGTCAAACGTGACGGCACTTCGCACCGACATGCTTGCTGGGCGCCACAATGCCTCTGTGGCATAGCCCCCGCGCGCGCACGCAGACGCGTTAATGGAAAGCGTACATGTCGCGGCTTCACGCGATTGCACCTGCAGCACGGGGGCCGGTGCCACCAGCATGCCAGGCAGCGCAATGACGGCGGTCGTGTTGCCTGTGGTACTGGTCCATGAGGCGGCAAAGACGGCTGGATAGTGCAGCGTGACGGCCTCAGTAGATGTGGTACCCGCGGCGTTGGTCACGGTCACGGGAATCACTGGGTACCCCCCATAGAACGGTGAAACGGCAGGCGCCAGGCATGTTACAACGGCGGGGCTCAGCAGGTCAACCTGCAAGCATGGCAAGTCCCCCACATACACGGTGGGCGCCACACCGCGAGCATCTACAAAGCCGCTGCCAAACACGACGATGGGTAACCCCGCGGCTGCGATGGTAGTCGGCGAGAGAGACGTCACGGTGGGTTGCACCGCGGCAGCAAGGCATTCATCACACTGGAGGTGCTGCCCGGTCGGCGCCCAGCCCCCCGATATGTTGAACTGGAGCATGGTAGTGTTACTTCCTGCAGCTGCTACCGCCGCCTGTGCGTGGGTGGCATTCCACCCCACGCACACCATGCACAGCTCGCTCCCCTCAGGGTGGCTGCTGCATGGCTGGCACTCGGTGGTCATGCAGGGGGCGCCAGCAATAGCTAGGTCATACATCTTTGGCACCGATTGTGCGTCGCACAAGCTCTGCGCCCCGACCGTCAGGTTGCTCAGTGCAGACGTTGACAATGGCGGCAGTAGCACCTGCGAGGATGTTGCAATGTAGCGTGCAAGTGTTACCGCGTTATCCGCCAAAACGGCCGTCAGATTAGCAATCTGCCTCAAAAGTGATGCAACTTGGTTTTGCAGCTGAAACACCTCCACT
>Ga0066256_1004263_pt1 | contig 12885 bp, 7 predicted proteins | sample ThiBio_1000_biof_FD_87107 | JGI IMG/M metagenome (GOLD analysis project Ga0066256, IMG submission 87107) | Wastewater bioreactor microbial communities from Cape Town, South Africa - Thiocy_expt_1000_biof (version 2) | ecosystem: Engineered > Bioreactor > Thiocyanate-remediating >...
GGTGCCGGGCCCCGCGCGCGGGCGGGTGCCGCCCGGCGCAGCGTCGCTCGGCGTGCTGCTGGGGCGGCGGCCGGCGGGGGGGGGGGCGGCGGGGGGGTTGGGGCGGGGCGCGGAGGGGGCCGGGGGGGCCGGGCCGCGGGGGGCCGCGGCGGGGTCCTGGGCCCCCCCCGGCAGCACGGGGGGGCGCGGGGGGGGGCCCGCGGCGGGCCCCCAAGGCCCCGCCCGGCGCGCCGTCTTTGCCCCCTCCGGGGGCGCCCCACCCGCCGGTGCAACGGCCACTGCTGCCAAGCCGCTGCCACCGCTGCCGCGGCTGCAGCTGCATGCTGTGCGCCACCTACTCATCCTCACACATGGCGTGGGGTTCGAGGGGCGCGACGCACTGCCGGCACGCGCGTCGTGCATGCGCTCCACGCTGGTGCGCCTGCAGGCGGCCGGGTACGACGTGCGCGCCGCACAACTCGACGTCACGTGGGCGGCGTGGTTTGACCCCGACGACGACGATGCTAGCGGCAGCGGCGGCGGGAGTGGCACGCTGCTGTCGCGCATCACGGCGTGGGTGGCGGCGCTGCATGTGCACCACGACCCGCTCATTCGCGACGCCAGCGGCATCAACATGCTGCAGGCGGCGCTGTACATGAGCGGCTTCCGGGCGGAGATGCAGGCGGCGCTGGAGTGCGACATGAACGCGGCGTACGCCGCCTTCCTGGTCACACACCCGAATTGGCGCGGCCACGCTGCCGCCATCGCGCACCTGGCGAGAGCTGCTGGGCCGCCGGTGCCACCCGCCGTGTCGTCCGTCTCCCTGTTTTCGCACTCGCTGGGCGGCGTCATCGCGCTGGACTGCATCCTGGCGCGCCCTTTCCCGCTTTTGTTCACACCGCGTCACTGCTTCACGCTGGGCTCACCCACCGGCCTGTACTATTCGCTGCGCGCGATGCCCAAACCCGACGCCGAGCGCCTCTTGCTGACGCTTGCTGCTGGCCCACCGGCAGGCGAGCTGGATAGTGGTGGTGTTGTTACCCGCCTGCACAACGTATACGACGCACATGACCCCTTTGCGTACAAGCTCGCACCACTCCTGTGGCCATCTGCCACACACGGGCCGCCGCCAGCGCCGCACGTCGTGCCGGCATACACAACGGCGACAGCACTGCGATCGTTCACCGATACGCTGCACAAGGCGACCGGGTCAGAGGCAGCGCATGAACCTGCCACCAAAGTCGAGAAGCGGCGCCTATCCATTGGGCCATCTACAGTGAGTAGGAGTGTGGCGCCAGCTTGTGCTACCGCAGTGACATCAACGTCGTCCACACATCCGCCGCTATTGCCAGTAGATGTGCAACTGCCGCAGGGAGGAGATCCAACAGCCATGCAAACGTCGAGGTTTGCCGACAACTCAGCCACAGCCTCCAGCATCATGGCACTAGTGAACGACTTCATCATGTCCTACGATGCGCACAAAAGTTATTGGACATCCTCCGACTGCATAGTTTACGTTCTGACGGCGATCTTGTCGTAATTGTAGGTTGATTTGATTACATGCCCAAATCCCCATCAGATATTAAAATAAAATACAATTGTCTCGCGCTTAGGCCGAAATAGTGCTGCAAAAAGGAGGGTACTTGTACGGTATAGAGCTAAGATTATAATGTTCTGCACGCCGTACAAAACAGCAAGTCAACTCGTTGCACAAATTGGTAAAGCTGCGTATCCATGTCTTGGTGCAAACATAAATTACCATAATCTTTGCGCTCGAGAATGCTAGTTGGAGCTATTTTACACATGAGACTCTATCGTAAAAAAGGAATTTGTTTCAATATATCTGCGCAGCTCTGCTATTGCTACCGTCTTGGTCGTGGGTCGGATTTACAACACAGTGCACCTTGCTGGTGGTGGTGCTGCTGGCCGGCAACTTCGCCACCGCCGTTGCGTTGTTGCAGCTGCTGAACTCGGGCGACGCGACGGCACTGCGTCGGCTGCACCCGGCGGTGAGCGTTGCTGGGGACGCTGCCTTGGTGCGACACCGCCGGCGGCCAGCCGCCGGTGTGACGGCGGTGTCCTCCATTCTGAAGTGGCGCCACTGGCGCGGTCCTTCGGCGCCCACCACAGTGAACCGCGCTGGCGCAGCTGTCCAACCGTATGGAGGCTTGGTAATGCACTATCTTGCAATTGATTGCAGATAACCAGCATGTTGCAACGTGCAGGTGCGTGGTGCAAGCGTGCCACCATGTTTTCCCTGCCTCCCACACCTTTGACGGCAAAATTGCGGATGTATCAATTTGCGCCCCGCAACGGTCATACAACCCGTGGCAGAACGCCACACCTCACACTGGCGCGCAATTCCAGTGCGCATGAACGCCAATACATCATTTCATCACACACTGTGCTTCCCTGCAGGCTGCCGCCCGCACTGCTACGCCTTTGTGCACGCCGCCACAGTACCGGTAGTTTTCGTTCCCGCGGCCAGGTCCAGTCACCGTCCAGCACTGCTGGCTACAAGCTGGCCACTGGTGGCACTGCGGCAGGGCGAACAGCCCCGTGGGCGACCCGGTGGCCCACGGACGTGACTGCTGGCAATAATTAGTACCGCAGTCAAGTTGTGAGCACAGCGGTGCGTACACACAACCCTGGGCACATGGTGCAGGTCGACAGAAGCCAATTAGCAGTGGCGCGCGCACCGTTGCAAAAGATCAATACGTAACTTACGTACTGCTACACAGTGGTTGCGCCGCGCGACGGCGGCAGTTGCTGCGCGCATACGACAACCAGTTCGCGCACGGGTGATGGACCACAGGCTGCCAACAGCTGTGAGCAACAGCCAGTATGGGGCAGACTGGAAGCAAGCCGCAGCTGTCGCCGCCGGGTACCGGCGCCACTGCCGCTGCAAGTGGCGGTGGTGGCGAAAACATTGCAATATATTCCCCTGCTGCTGCAAGTGACAGTGCTGCTGCATTGGGCGCCGCCGGCGGCGGCGGAGCGGATACCGGTAGCGAATTGAGCAGTATGACGCTTAAGTACGATGATTTGGTAGGGGATCGCGACAGGCGCGGCGACAAGGTCATCATTGGCCGCGGCGCATTTGGCATCGTGTACACTGGCACACTGCACGGTCAGCCGGTGGCCATCAAGTCAGAGGTGCTTCGTGAAGGCGATGAGGAGGCGTGGATGAAGGCCGTACGGCTACACATGAGCGCAGCATCCCCGCACATTGTGGCGGTGCGAGGAATCATCGTGGACCGCGATGGTGACGCAGTAACACACTACATTGTGATGGAGCGGCTTGCAGGCACGATGACGGCTCGGCTGCTGACACTGGGCGGCGCGAATCACGACGCCGACTTGCCATTGCGCCTGAAGCTGCTGGCGGAGGTGGCGGGCGGGCTGGCGCACCTGCACTCGTTCCACATCATCCACGGTGACGTGAAGCCGGACAACGTGCTGCTGAGCGCGTCCACCCGCCCTGTCGCCAAGCTGGCAGACTTTGGCAGCAGCGTGCTACGTCGGGAGGGCACCAGGACGCGTGAAACGCTGATGGGTGAGCGCGGTACGCTGATGTACATGGACCCGCGGCTGTTTGACCCGGCTGCCAGTATCACAACGACCAGTGACGTGTACAGCTTTGGCGTGATGGCGTGGCAGGTGCTGACCGGGTGCGTGCCGTACGAAGCTGAGCTAATGGCAACGTTGCCAACGACATCGACGGGGCCGCAAATGGTGGAGGCGCTGCGGCGGCACGTGTTAGGTGGTGGCCGCCCGCCGGTGGCCGTGCTGGTGGAGCGCGGTGTGCCTCAGGAAGTGGTGGCGCTGCTGGAATCGTGTTGGGCGCTGGCACAGTCGTCGCGACCGGCCATGTCGGAGGTGCACTATGCGCTGGTTGCGGCGGCAATGTTTGCGCCGCTGGTGTATGAGTGGCATGACAAGGTGGTGCTGCGCGGGCATTGCAGTTGGGTCCGGTCCTTTGCGCTACTGCTTGGCGACCGTCTTGCCTCCTGCGGTGATGACGCCGCAGTGGCACTGTGGGACGCCGCGCGCGGCTGCGAAGCGACTTCGGTGCTGGAAGGGCATGGTGGGCACGTGCGTGCGCTGGCGGCGCTGCCCGACGTCCGCCGCCTGGCTGCCGGTGTAAGCAGCGGCGAAGGAACGGTGGGTGCAATCGTGGTGTGGGACACGGGCATCACGCCGCCCACCCCGTGCGCCATCATTGATTGCGGTAGCGGAGTGTTGGCGCTGGCAGTGCGACGTTATGGCCCCTTGGCAGTGGGCTGTTGGGATGGCAGTGTGCGATTGGTGGAGGTGGGCGCAGGTGCGGGTGCTGTGACAGTGACGCTGGAGGGTCATACTGATGGTGTGGCAGCGCTGGCAGTGCTGCCCGACGGCACGCTGGCCAGCGGGTCGTGGGACCACACGGTGCGCCTGTGGGATGTGGGCACACGGGAGTGTGTTGCCACGCTGGTAGGGCATGCGGGTGGCGTTAATGCGCTGGCGGTGCTGGCTGATGGCCGGCTGGCCAGTGGGTCAAATGACATGAGCGTGCGGCTGTGGGATGTGGCCACCCGCGCCTGCGTGGGTGTGCTGGAGGGGCACACAGGGTGTGTGCGTGCCTTGGCTGCACTACCAGACGGCCGGCTGGCCAGCGGGTCGACCGACGGGACCATTCGGGTGTGGGACACGCGCCCTGCTGCTTATGCAGCTGCAGCCGGTGGTGGCAGTGTGCGTGCCATGCCCGTGGTGGTGCTGGAAGGGCACACAGACTGGATCAAGGCGCTGGCAATGCTGCCTGGTGGCCGCCTCGCCAGTGGATCAAACGACAACACGGTGCGCCTGTGGTGTTTACCGCCCTTGTAGCTCCATCCTGCCGCGTCGGCAAATTCAATTGATTGTTGGACAGGATATCGGGTGCTGCCACATTGAACTACCACGCCCATCAGGTCGGCCGACGCCGGACGCACGGCAAACTCCACGCATGCAGCCGGTCGCACATACCGGTAGGCGCAAAGGCACGCAGCGAGGGCAAACAACGCACTACGGAAGTCGTGCGCGGTGCCGCCACGATGTACGTGCCACACACCTGCGGCGGCAGTGGGGCGAGTGCTGGCGGCATCGGCCTGTCGCGCCGCACTCGGCGTCGGCTTCCAACACCCGGCGTTGCCCGCGCGACTTGCTGTCAGGGCTCAGTGCCGTCGCAATACCACTGGTGCGTGGAAAACGCGGAATACACAGCTGGCAGCGGTGGGTAGGGAGCCCCCACCTCAGTTGCAGTCGTCGAATGCGTGTCGTGGTGAACTACGCGCGCCCCGCTCCCTGTGGGTGTTGTTGCCGGCGACAACTCGTTGGGCGGCAGCGCGCGGGGCGGCGGGCACAGCTTTGCAGCTGTGTCGGTGCGTGGAAATTCGGTACGCGGCGAGCCGCTGAGGCAAAGGAGGCTTGGAGACCAAGTGTCGGGATCTACTACGACGGCGCTCCGCTGCGATCGTGTCGCTTGTGTTTGCTGTTGCCAACAACAACGGCGGACAACTACCGGTAGCCTAGCTTGTTGGGGATTGCGCCGTTGGCAGCGGGCCGCTGCTGTAACCAGCACGTGGAAAATCGAGGTTACCACGGCAACAAACTGGCAGCACCAGCTCGGTCGTCGACGGCGTGTCGGGGCCGCCTTTGATGAACTCACGCCACGTGGCCCAGGGTGTGAGACAGCAGTAGTGCCACTGCCAGCGATCAGTTGTGCTGCCGTGTCTGCAGCGCTGCCATGACAGTTGTTGTGTGCCATCGCCGCGTCACCCGCCGCAGTTTTCCCCGCCGCGCCGCAGCTCACGCACAGGCGTGCAGCGGCAACAACAGATGTTGAACACACAGTGTGTTATTGCTGCTGCATGGTCTCCGACGCACAATTTGTGCGCTGCTGCACTGTAGTACCCAGTAGTGTGCCAGTAGCCCTTCTGGCATACCGGTATCGCCGCCCAGCAGCGCCGTCCAGGACCGTCATACTGCAGCCTGCCGGTGTTGCGGTGACCACTGGACAACAGCTGGACCAGCCTGGTGGTGGCGCCTGGTGGCGCTGCGGCAGGGCAAACACAGCACAGTGGGCGGCGGCGGTGTGGCTGGGGTTGGCATTACCTGTAGTGCGGTGGTCAAGCTGCGGCCGCGCGTCCAACCCGGGGCACATGGTGCAGGTCGCCCAGAGCGAGACGTCAAGTGGACAGTGCGTTGCAAGTGTGACGGTCGTGTCGGCGTGCCTGTCTTGATTGAGGAGGCCCCAGCCGGTGCTGTTGCACGGTGAGGACGTACGAGTACCGGGGCAGCCAATCGCGTGGTTTCGCAGCGCGTCTAGCTGCAGCAACGATTAGTGTGCGCTCAGGCGGGAGTGCAACAGCGGCGGGGCAAGCGCAGCAGTAGATGCCATCATGGGGCTAACTGGGAGCAAGGGTGGCGGCGGTGCTGCTGCTGCCGCTGCAAGTGGCGGCGGTGCTGCTGCTGCCGCTGCAAGTGGCGGCGGTGGAGGTGGCGCGGCTGGTGATCCGAGCAGTATGACACTGAAGTACAGCGACGTGGCGTGGGATCGCGATAGTCGCGGCGACAAGGTTGTAATCGGCCGCGGCGCGTTTGGCATTGTGTACACTGGCGCGCTACGCGGCCAGCCAGTGGCCATCAAGTCGGAGGTACTGCGCGCTGGAGAGGAGGGGGCGTGGATGAGGGCGGCGCAGTTACATATGAGCGCAATATCCCCCTACATCGTGGGGGTGCGCGGCATCATCGTGGATCTCCACGACGGTACAACGACGCACTATATTGTTATGGAGCAGCTGGCGGGCACCATGACTGCGCGGCTGCTGACGCCAGGCGGCGCGTATCATGACGCCGACCTGCCTCTGCGTCTGCGGTTGCTGGAGAATGTGGCAGGCGGGCTAGCGTACCTGCACTCATTTAACATCATCCACGGCGATGTGAAGCCCGATAACGTGCTGCTAAGCGCGTCCAAGTGGCCCGCCGCCAAGCTAGCGGACTTTGGCAGCAGCGTGCTGCGCCGTGCGGGCACCAAGACACGTGAAACGCTGGTGGGTGAGCGCGGCACGCTGGTTTACATGGACCCATGCCTGCTGGATGACAGTGCCAGCCTCAAGACTGCCAGTGACGTGTACAGTTTCGGCATCATGGCGTGGCAGGTGTTGAGTGGACGCATACCATACGAGGCGGAGATGGTGGCGGCGGCTCCAGCGACCGCGCTGGAGGCGGAGAGGCTACTGAAGGCGCATGTGTGTGGGCCGAGTGGCAAACGGCCGCCGGTAGTGGCACTGGAGGAGCGTGGTGTACCGCAGGATGTCGTCGCGCTGGTGGAGTCGTGCTGGGCACCGGCACAGGCGTCGCGGCCGGTCATGGCGGGAGTTCATCGTGCACTGCAGGCGGCAGTGGTAAATGCGCCGCTGGCATATGAGTGGGACAACAAGCAGGTGCTGCGCGGGCACAGCTCGACTGTGTGGTCCTTGGCGCTGCTGCCGGGCGGCGTACTGGCCAGCGGCGATTGTGACGGCACCGTGCGGCTGTGGGACGCGGCATGCGGCGGCGAGGCAACCGCGGTGCTGGAAGGGCATGGTGGGTGGGTGTACGCGCTGGCGGCGTTGCCTGGCAGTCACCGCCTGGCTGCCGGTGTCAAAAATACTGACAGCAAGACGGGTGGAATAGTGGTGTGGGACACGGGCGTCGTACCGCCCACCCGGGGCGTCACCATTGATTGTGGCAGCGGCGTTAACGCGCTGGCAGTGCTGCGCGATGGCCGCCTGGCTGCGGGCTGCTATGCTGGCAGGGTGCTGCTGGTGGAGGTGGGCGCGGACGCGGGTGCTGTGACAGCGACGCTGGAGGGGCACACATGGATTGTGGAAGCGCTGGCGGTGCTGCCCGATGGCAGCCTGGCCAGCGGGTCGGGTGACAGCACGGTGCGGCTGTGGGATGTGGACGCGCGGGTATGTATCGCCACGCTTGCAGGGCACACTAATTTTATACTTGCGCTGACGGTGCTGGCGGATGGCCGACTGGCCAGCGGGTTGGACGACAAGACCGTGCGTCTGTGGGATGTGGCCACCCGCGCCTGCGTGGGCGCCCTGGAGGGGCACGCAGACAGTGTGTGCGCACTGGCTGCGCTGCCAGACGGCAGGCTGGCCAGCGGGGCGGGCAAGACCATTCGGGTGTGGGATACGCGCCCTGCCGCAACTGCCACAGTCGATAGCGGGGCTGCCCATGCCACACCTGTGGTGGTGCTAGAAGGACACACAGAATCTGTTACTGCGCTGCAGCCGCTGCCTGGTGGCCGGCTTGCCAGCGGGTCGTCCGACAAGACAGTGCGCCTGTGGCGCCTGCCGACCTTGTAGTTAACTCCGACCCGCCGCGTCGGCGCTTTCAATTGATTCCTGTTTTCCGCCAGAGTGGCACAGGGTGCTACCACAACGCCCCCGCCACGCCCACATTGCGGCCCACAAGGTCGGCCGACGCCGGGCAGGTGGCAAACGCCACGCATGTTGCTGACGTCGCACCGGGCCACAGTGGCGGCTCGCAGCGATGACAACAACGGCGAACAACGCACCCATCATGCACGGCGCCGCCCACGCCGTACGAGTACATGTCCGGCAACCTGCCCATCATCTCCAAGGAGCTGGTGGGCGACGACGAGAATGAGAACACGCCCGGCTGGGTGGAGCTCATGGACCCCATCACGCGCCGCTCCGTACGTGTGCCGCCATGTTGTTTGATGTGTTTGTGTGTCCCGGCTGCTCGACGCCACCCCCACCACCACACCACACCAAACCAACCACCACATATAATTTGCAGTACTGGTGGAACATCTACTACCGGTCGCGCCGCGAGTCGCGGCCGGCGCCGAATGACGACGGGCACCTGGGGGCGCGCAAGGGCGAGGAGTACACACGCGCGCTGCACGCGCAGTGGGCGACGCAGCTGGCGGTGCTGGACCCCGGGTACCTGGCCAGCCTGCCGCCGCTGCTGAAGGAGGCGGCGCTGCGGGCCAAGAACGCGCCGCGGTCGCCGCCCAAGACGCCACGCGCGCTGGGCGGCAAGATACCCAGCATGCCCACATTTTTTGCAACCGAGGAGCCGGGCTCCGCACGGTCGTCAGCGGCGCCGAGCCCGCGTGGATCCGTGGCTGCGCCCGCGCCGGCGCTGCCGCCCGGCAAGCGGTGGGCGGAGCTGTGGGACCCGGCAGCGCATTGGCGGTACTACCTGGACCGTGAGGCGCGCACGACGACGTGGGCCAAGCCGGCGGGGTTTGATGACGACGGCGAGCCGTACGTGCCGGTGTGGCAGCCGGAGGCGTGGGACAGCGCGGCGGGCGCGCCGTACTGGGTGCGCACGGGCGACGATGCACGCGTGACCGTCGTGCCGCCGGACTTTGACAACACGCCGCTGCTGGCGGCGTGGCGCGCCGTGCCGGACGAGGGCAGCGGCGCCACGTATTACTGGAACCCCACCACGGGGGGCCGGCAATGGGAGCCGCCGGAGGGGTTCCCGTACGAGCAGCCAAAGGGCGACCCACCGGCGCCGCCGCCTAAGCCAGAGCCCGTGGCTGCACCAGCGCCGGCACCAGCGCCTGCGCCAGCACCCGCGCCCGCGCCGGCGCCAGCACCACCAGCACCCGCGGCGGGCGGTGCTGGTGCGGCGGCGGCGGCCGCGGCGGCGACGCCACTGAGCCGTACAGAGGCCATCACCATGATTGACATGGCGGCATGCGAGCTGGCGGCGCTGTCCATTGTGGGGGAGGCGGGCCACACGGACCCCGGCGATGACACCGTCATCTACCACAACTTCCGCGGCTACCTCAAGAAGAAGGGCGGCGGCACCTCCATCTTTGGCCGCCGCAACTGGAAGGAGCGCTACTGCGTGTTCTCGCGCGGCACGCTGTCCTACTTTGACTCGCAGGATGACTACGACCGCGGCAAGGAGCCGCTGAAGGGCGTGTACATCACCATGCGCTTGTGCCGTGTGGACCCGTGCGTTGTGTTTGGCCCGCGTTGGGCGTTGTGTTTCCCGCGCCCCACCCCGCACCCCCGTCACCACCACCCATCCCGCCCTGCCCCACCCATCCGCGCCGTGCAGGGTGAAGGACAACCCGCTGCAGTTTGCGCTGGTGCCGCTGGGCCCGGACGAGATTGACAGCGGGAGCGCGGAGGAGCCGGCGGAGGAGGAGAAGGGCAAGCCGGCGGCGGCAAAGAAGGACCCGCGCACCTTCAAGTTTGAGGCACCCAACGCGGAGCAGAAGGCGCGGTGGGTGAAGGCGCTGCGTGGCCGCCGTGCCGACGGCCTGCATCGCGCCGACAGCGGCGACTTTGCGCAGCTGTATGCCATGGTGGCATCGTCGCGCGCGTCGGTGCCTGCGTCGTCGTCGTCGGCCGGCGCGGCCACCGCTGCCGCCGCTGCTGCCGCGGCGGCGAGCGGCGGCGGTGGCACCACCGCGTAACGCTGCCCTTTTCATCCCATTTGCGCGTGCATGTGTGTATGCATCCTGATCCTGGCGCCGCCCCGCCCCGCCTCTGTACTGCTGCTGCTGGCGGGCGCCGCTGCCGATCCTCCCCTTCCTCGTTCTGCTTTCGAGTGCCTGGCCTGCTTCCTTTCTTACGTTTGCGTGGGCGTGCGTATTGATGCCGGCGGCCGGCAGCGGGGTGTGGCGTGCATTCGTGATAGCAGCGGGGTGCCTCACCGCGCTTGCGTCGCCTGCCCTCGTCTCCCCGACCCAGCCTCCTTTTTGCGTATTGTATGTGTGCCCCGTGCGTGTGCCCCGCTCCTGCCGGTTGCGCGTCCCCTCCCCCTGCCGCCGTTGCCGCCGCGTGGCGCCCGCCCCTTTAAACTCTTTTGATTGAGACGGACTATCACTGACGTTTATATTTGTTGCGGCGGCGCGCCGCGCCCACGAATCACCTGCTGTTACGCACAACACACACGCACACAACCACGCCTACAAACAACGAGTGTACAGCGAGGACGCGCCATGCAACTGGCCGGGGACACAAGTCACAAAGGACGCACGCGATACCGGTCCGGTGATACAACAACACACGCACATGCACACACACACACGCACACTCACTACTACGGCGTCCCAGGGCGGCTGGGTGCGCCCGACGGCGGGTCACGCCGGTGCGGCGGCATGGGGACGGGGGATGATCGCACGGATGTTGAAGCAGCGGGGGCGGGCGCGTAGACCGTGGGGGAACCCGTCGAGGCCACCGCTACTAGCTCCGACAGCACCACGGCAGGTGACCGCAGCGGCGTGTGTGACAGGAGCGTGCCGGCAGCGGCCCCGCTGCTGCCGCCGCTGCCGCCACCCACCCCACCGCCACTAATGACCGCGCCGGCGGCAGCTAACCCAGAGCCACGGGCACGAAACGCAGCACCCGCGCCGCCGCTCCCCGTGACGATCCCACCGCCGCTCCCGCCGCCGCCCGTCAGCATGACGCTGGCACCGGGGGAGGAGTAGCGCGCCGGTGGCCTCCAACTGCTGCCGTCGCCGCTGCTGCCCTGCGTGGCAGCCGCCAGCCGGCCTAGGATGGTGGCGTGCGAGTCGTCCAGCGCGCGGCCGCTACCGATGCTACTCCCGGCGCTGATAATGCGGCCTGATGCGGCAGCCGTGGCAGCGTCCAGCGCATCGGGGCGGCCGACGGGCGGCGGTGGCAGCGACGAGCTGGCCCTGTGTACCGGTGACCTGGTACCGCCGCCCTCCTCCCCGCCGCCGCCGCTGCCGCCGCCGCCACTGCGCACCCACCGGCTCACACCCCGCGCCTCACCATCCTGCTGGCCAGGTGGCGGCGTCACGCCCGCGCTCCGGCTGCTGCTGCCGCGTAGGGAGGTGGTAAGCGGGAGGCTTCCAGAGGGCGAGCTGCCTAGCACCACATGAAACATGGGTGCCACCGACGCATGCGCGCCCGCCGCCGCCACCGCCGCGTCGGGCGTCATCCGCACCGGCGCGCGGCGGCCGCTGCTGCTGCCCGCCACGACGGGGCTGCTGGTGGTTGCTGGCGAGCTGATACCACCCGCGATGCCGCTCGTGAGCGAGATGGCGCCGCCTGGCGGCGCGCGGAATGATGACCACGACAGCTGGTGCACGTCTTCATGCCGGCCCCCCGCCGCCGCGGGCGGTGGCGCGGTGGCATCTCTACCATCGCTGCACACCGGGGCGGGCGGCTGCAGTGGTGGGGATGCAATTGCGGGTGACGGTGCGCGAGGGATGCCGCCAGCACGCCCGCTCGCCCGCTCACTACTCACTCGCACAGCTGGCGCCCCTGCCGCGGGCGCCGCCGACTGCACTGGCACGGGTGCCGCCACCACTTCGTCAGCAGCTTCCAGTACGGGTGCTGGCGGCACAGCGGCGGGCGCAGGGGCCGTGGCGTCGCCCGGGGGCGGCGCGGCCGCAGTAGCGCCCCCGTCCCCACCGCCACCGGGCGCGCCGCCCGCCGCGGGGACGCCGCGCTCGCCCCTCTCCATCCCCCCCTCCCCTGCGGCCCCGCGCGCGCATCACCCACCCCTGCCGCCATACCAGCCTCGCCTGCCGTCACATCTGCCGCCGCAGACGCCGCTGCCGCTGCCGCTGTCGCGGCATCTACGGGTGGCGGTCCTGCCCCAATCTTGACCACGACGCTGGTGATGTTGTCCGCCGAGCCCAGCGCAAAGCCGTGCTGCGACAGGGAGGTGGCGGCCGCCTCGCAGCTGGCGCCGCTGCCCAGCAGCGCGCGCACGTGCGCCACCGCTGCGGCTGCGTCCATCACGTCCCACACGCCGTCGCACGCCAGGATGAGGAACTCGTCGCCCTCCGCCAGCGGCGTCTCGTACACGTCCGGCTCCGCCGTCACCAGCGGCCGGTCGCACGCGCCGCGCTTCAGGGAGATGTCGCCG
>Ga0066256_1004267_pt1 | contig 12877 bp, 12 predicted proteins | sample ThiBio_1000_biof_FD_87107 | JGI IMG/M metagenome (GOLD analysis project Ga0066256, IMG submission 87107) | Wastewater bioreactor microbial communities from Cape Town, South Africa - Thiocy_expt_1000_biof (version 2) | ecosystem: Engineered > Bioreactor > Thiocyanate-remediating >...
CGGCGCGCTCCGCCCATGTCGACATGTCGCATCCCGCCGCGGCGGAGGCGCGCGCCAAGCCCGCGCCCGAAGGCCGGCCCATCGCCCGCAGCGCGCAATACAATGTCGGGCGCGCCCTCTCCGGCCCGCCGCAGGACGTGCCGCTGGCACTGTGCGCCTGGCCCAGCGTCCGGCAGGAGGACCTGATCGACTGCCTGGCGATCTTCGACCCGCCCGGCGGCGCGCCCGAATGGAGTTTCGGCAATTACGTGATCCGGCACAATCCGGATCACCGCTGGTTCTATTATTCGGACATGACGCCCGAGGAGGCGATCGTGTTCAAGACCAGCGAGAGCGACCCGGCCCGCGCGCAGCTGATGCCCCACGGCGCCTTCGACAATCCGCTGGCCGGCGCCGATGCGCCCGCGCGCATCAGCCTGGAAATGCGCGGCACCTGCTACTGGTTCGAATAGAGCCGAAACGGAAGCCCCCCGCCCGGAGGGAGTCGGGCGGGGGGCGCGCCGGCTGAGCAAGGGGCGATCCGACCGATTCAGATTCCGGCACGCTCGCGGCGACGCAGGCCGGCACCCGACCAGCATAGACCAGCCCCCTGGCCACGCCGGCCCCGTATTCGGGATCGCAGCGGGTGCAGTTGTCGATGTGGCGCTGCTTGATGAAGTCCGGCGCATCGCCCATCGCCCCGGCGGTGTTGGCGAACAGCGCCTCCTTCTGTTCGGCGCTCATCTGCTGGAACAGCTTGCGCGGCTGGGTGAAGTAATCGTCGTCATCCTCGCGATAGTTCCAGTGGGCGGCGTCGCCGTTGATCTTCAGCGGCGGTTCGCCATATTCCGGCTGTTCCTTCCACTGGCCGAAGCTGTTCGGCTCGTAATGCGGGCGGCCGCCGTAATTGCCGTCCATCCGGCCCTGGCCGTCGCGGTGGTTGCTCATCACCGGGCAGCGCGCGGCATTCACCGGGATCTGGTGATAGTTCACCCCCAGGCGATAGCGTTGCGCGTCCGCATAGTTGAACAGCCGCGCCTGCAGCATCTTGTCGGGCGAAGCGCCGATGCCGGGCACGAGGTTCGACGGGGCGAAGGCGCTCTGCTCCACATCCAGGAAGAAGTTCTCCGGGTTGCGGTTCAGCTCGAACTCGCCGACTTCGATCAGCGGATAATCCGCCTTGTACCATACCTTGGTGAGGTCGAAGGGGTGGAAGCGATAGGTCTCCGCCTCCTCCTCGGGCATGATCTGGACATACATGGTCCATTTGGGGAAGTCCCCGCGCTCGATCGCTTCATACAGGTCGCGCTGATGCGTTTCCCGGTCGCCGCCCACCAGGGCCGCGGCTTCGGCGTCGGTCAGGTTCTCGATGCCCTGCCGGGTCTTGAAGTGGAACTTCACCCAAAAACGCTCGCCCGCCTCGTTCCAGAAGCTGTAGGTGTGGCTGCCGAAGCCGTGCATGTGGCGGTAGCTTTTCGGGATGCCGCGGTCGGACATCACGATCGTCACCTGGTGGAAGGCTTCGGGCAGCAGCGTCCAGAAGTCCCAGTTGTTGGTGGCGCTGCGCATGTTGGTGCGCGGATCGCGCTTCACCGCCTTGTTGAGGTCGGGGAACTTGCGCGGATCGCGCAGGAAGAACACGGGGGTATTGTTGCCCACCATGTCCCAATTGCCTTCCTCGGTGTAGAACTTCAGCGCGAAGCCGCGGATGTCGCGCTCCGCATCGGCCGCGCCGCGCTCCCCCGCAACGGTGGTGAAGCGGGCGAACATCTCCGTCTTCTTGCCCACCTCGCTGAAGATCTTCGCGCGGGTATAGCGCGTGATGTCGTTCGTCACGGTGAAGGTGCCGAAGGCGCCCGAGCCCTTGGCGTGCATCCGCCGCTCGGGAATCACTTCGCGCACGAAATTGGCGAGCTTTTCGTTGAGCCAGAGATCCTGCGCCAGCAACGGCCCGCGCGGCCCTGCGGTGAGGCTGTCCTGGTTGTCGGAAACCGGCGCCCCGAAAGCGGTGGTCAGATGGGATACCGGGCATTTTCCGGCATCGGGATGATCTCGGCTCATTGCGCTTCTCCTCGCGTGTGATCGATGGAAAGAACCTACTCCTCTTCCTCAAATCGGCGAAACTGATAAAAATCGTATCATTGATCGCTTTTTACGATTTATGGCGAAGGGCTTGCATCGCTTTTCGGCTGCGGCCAAAAGCCGCCCACTCCGCTCCGCCGAGGGGCCATGTTCCGGGACATTGCCAAGGATGAATGCGTTTCCCAAGACTTCCGCCCTGATGAGGCGCGGCACCGAATTCCTCGGCAGCGAATACGCCATCCTGTGCGGCGCGATGAGCTGGGTGTCGGAACGCAATCTGGTGGCCGCGATCAGCAATGGCGGCGGCTTCGGCGTGATCGCCTGCGGGGCGATGACGCCCGATCTGCTCGACGCGGAAATCGCGGGCACGAAGGCGCTGATCCAGCGGCCCTTCGGCGTGAACCTGATCACGATGCACCCGATGCTGTTCGAGCTGATCGCGGTGTGCGAGAAGCACGGCGTGAGCCATGTGGTGCTGGCGGGCGGCATCCCGCCCAAGGGCAGCGTGGAGGCGATCAAGGCTTTCGGGGCGAAGGTGCTGGTCTTCGCGCCCACGCTGGCGCTGGCGAAGAAGCTGCTGCGCCAGAGGGACGGGGCCGGCGCGGACGCGCTGGTGATCGAAGGGATGGAAGCGGGCGGCCATATCGGCCCGGTGGCGACCGGCGTGCTGGCGCAGGAATTCCTGCCCGAGCTGGCCGGGGAATTCCTGGTCTTCGTCGCCGGCGGGATCGGCCGCGGCGAAGCGATGGCCAGCTATCTGGAGATGGGCGCGGCGGGCGTGCAGCTCGGCACGCGCTTCGCCTGCGCGACAGAGAGCATCGCCCATCCCGCCTTCAAGCAGGCCTTCTTCCGCGCCAATGCGCGCGATGCGGTGGCCAGCGTGCAGGTCGATCCGCGCCTGCCGGTGATCCCGGTGCGCGCGCTGAAGAACAAGGGCACGGAGGAATTCACCGCCAAGCAGCGCGAAGTCGCCCAGCTGCTCGACGAAGGCAAGGTAGACATGGGCGAGGCCCAGTTGCAGATCGAACACTTCTGGGCCGGCGCCCTGCGCCGCGCGGTGATCGACGGCGACGTGGAAAACGGCAGCCTGATGGCCGGCCAGTCGGTCGGCACGGTCAAGGCAGAGGAACCCGCGGCGCAGATCATCCGGACGCTGATGGAAGAATGCGAAGCGGCGCTGGCGAAGCGCTGATTCCCAAGCCGTCATGCTGAACCTGTTTCAGCATCCATCGCGCCTCCGGGTCCGGCCGCCCGAGAGGAGAAGTGGACCCTGAAACAAGTTCGGGGTGACGATCGACAGGAAGGCAAGGCGAAGCGCAGCTGCGGCGGATAACAGGCCTCCCTCCGCCCGGCCCGCGTTGCGCCCGGCTGGTCTATCGCCGATTTTTCCTTTCGCCGCCGTCGCTTATCCAAGGGAAGCACGGGGGCTCTTCGGAGATCGGCATGATCGCACATGACACCCTCGAACGCAGCGGCCACGAAGTGGGGCCCAAACGGCACGATGGCGCCGCCGCCGATCTCCCGCCGCCCGAATACCGCATCGGCCTGCAATTCGTGCGCGCAAGCGGCCTTGCCCAGACGCGGCTGCAGCTCGCCCTGCTTTCGGGCAACCGGCGCCGCGTGCTGGAGGAGATCGACCGGCTGGTCTATATCGACCGCCAGATCGAGCGCCTGCTTACCGGAGGCAGCCCGCCCGCGGCGGACGCGTTCGGCGAAGCGCTTCAGGCCGAGCTGACCGACCAGAAGCGTGCGATCGCTTCCGAAAAGCTGGTGCTCACCGCCGGGATAGAGCCGACCGTCCTGTCCCTGCGCGACCTGCCCGAAGAGGAAGCGCCGCCCTGCGACGAAGTGGACCTGCGCCGGGGCTTGTCCCATGCCCTGGTCTGGGCAACGGTGCTGATGGTACTGGGCGTCGCCGCGGCGGCGACCACCGTGCTCACGGCGCATTGGCTCTGAAACCCGACCCGTTCGAATGAAAGCATTCCGTGAGTCCCTGCGAAAGCAGGGACACAGAGCCCAGGAGCGGCATGTTCCGCCCTGGACGCCGGCTTTCGCCGGGGATCACACCATAGATCGCTACCGAGAGCGGATAAGCGATCCGGTCCAAGCGACCGGAAGCCCTAGGGTGTATCGACATTCAGTTCAGGTGGAGCCGAAAAGGGTGGTTTTCCGTGCCCCGGAGCGCAGCGTGCTTATGGCACGTGAGCCCCGGAAGCGCGGAGAACCGCCATTTGCAGGCCGGCATGGGCTGAATGTCGATACAGCCTAGCGCGCCAGTCCCAGCAATATCTCCGCAACCTGCTCCGGCTGGTCGTCCATCACCATGTGGCTGGCATTGGCCTCGTGATATTCCCAGGCGCGATCGCCCTTCACCGCTTGCGCGAAGCGGGCGAAGGGCGTGGGCTGCCAGTTCGTGGCGAAGACATAGGCGCGGCGCGGAATCCGCTTTTCCTCGCCCGTCAGGCTCACGGCCTCCAGCAGGGTGAGCAGCGGATGATAGCCGACGATGCCGGGCACGGGCTGGAAGTCCTCCCGGCCGATCGGATCGACCATGCCCGGCTTGTGCTTCTGGGTGCGGATGTACCAGTCATGCTCGAACGCGCCGGTGATGTCCCACAGCGACTGGCCGTCTTCCGGCACGAAGGCGTCGATATAGCAGATCGCGTCGATCCGCCCACCGAGCCGGGCCGCGACGCCGGTGATCACCATCCCGCCATAGGAATGGCCGGCCAGCACGAAACGGTCGAAGCCGGCCGCCTCGACCTGGGTCAGCACGTCCGCGATATGATCGGACAAGGTGATCCCCGGATGCAGCTCGCCGTCGCGGGATCCCAGCCCGGTGAGCTGGGCCACCAGAACCCGGTGCCCCGCCGCGCGCAGATCGGCCGCCGTCCTGTCATAACTCTGCCCGCCGCCCCAGGCGCCATGGACCAGCACGTAATTCGCCATGTGTTCTCTCCTCGATGGAGGATTAGCCAAATCGCCGGGGCGACGGAATGCAAAAAGGCCCGCCACCTTGCGGTAGCGGGCCTTCCTGTCGGTTATCGCAGCGGCGATCAGACCTTGCGCGAGGAGCGCCAGCCGGCCTGGTAGGTGTCGCCCGCCATCTGGCTGTAGGGCACCGGCGAAACGATCGCGCGCACGTTGATCTGCTTGTGCGGCTCGACGGTGGTCTTGCTGGTGCCGCCGTTCTCTTCGCCCCACACGACGTGGAGCTCGGTGCCGAGCGGGATTTCGTGGTCAATGGTCGCCAGCGAGAGCGCCTTCTTCTCGTTGAAGGAGTAGCCGGTGAACATCGACAGGCCCACCGTGTTGCCGTCAGCGTCCACCACCTTGTCGTAGTTGCTGTTGGCATAGTTGGCGAGCGGCAGGTCGAAGAACTTGTACTGTTCGCCTTCCGGATCGAACAGCGAACCGACGATCTTCTTCATGTCGTCGGCATGCCATTCGAGGGTGACCTTCCTGCGCTGCTCGGCCGGGTCGACCTTCTTGAGCGCGTCGGCGCCGATGAAGTCGTGGTCGAACTTCACGAACGGGCCGTAACCCAGTTCCCACGGATTGAGGTAGTAGTCCTCGATCGACTTGCCGACGAAGGAGCCGCCGATCGCGCCGGTGGCTTCATAGCTGTCGGCGCCGAGCCATTCGCGGTAATCCTTCAGCTCGTCGCCGGTGTAGACCGGGGGCAGCGGGCTGGGGATCCAGCCGGATTCCAGCGTGTTCGACGGATAGGCGCGCGAACCGACGGCGATCAGGCCGAATTCCTCGCCAGCCTTGAGGATCTCGTCGCGGATGTAATCCTGCTCGGCATAGGGGCCCCAGATCTCGAGGCCCGGCGAGCCGGCCATGCCGTGGCGCAGCGTGCGCACGGTCTTGTTGCCGATCTTCATCTCGCTCATGTTGAAGAACTTGAGCTTCTCGAGGCTGCCGCCGTTGAGCTTCTCGATCACGTCCCAGGCGCGCGGGCCCTGGATCTGGAAGCGCCAGGAAATACGCTCCACCGGCTTGCCCATCGGGCGGCTGGGCGAACGCGGATCGTTGATGATCTCGACGTTGTACTTGCCCTTCTCGGCCTGGAAGCGCAGCCAGTTGGCCGCCGGCGCGCGGCCGACATAGACGAACTCTTCCGGAGCGAGATAGAAGATGATGCCGTCGCCGATCACATGGCCATAAGGCGTGGTCGGGACATACTGCTTCGCCTTGTTCGGCTCCCAGCCGTTGGGCGAGTTCACCATGGTATCGGACAGCAGCTTGAGCGCGTCCGGGCCCTTGATGTAGAGATCGAACATGTGGTGCGACTGGTCGAACAGCACCGCGCTGTGCTGCCACGCCCACTGCTCCGAACGCCAGTTCGAGAATTCCGGCGCGACGACCGGATAGACATAGGCGCCGATCTGCGAGTTGCGCAGCGTGGCGACGATGTCGCTGCTGCCATTGACGATCTCTTCGAGGTTCTTGGCCATCAAACTTCCTCTCACATGTGAAAGAATCATATATGCGAAAATTGTATGCAGCACATACAATAATCAGCTAGGGCTGCAAGCGAAAAGACACTTCGCCGGAAGGGAGAAGCGGCATGAATGTCGAACTGCTGGACCACGTCAACATCATCACCGACCGGATGGACGAAACGGCGCAATTCTACGCCGATCTGCTCGGCATGGAACGCCGCGACGCACCCCCTCCGCTCACGCCGCAGAACGCCACCTGGATGTTCGACGGGGAGAACCGCGCGATCATCCACATCAACACGGTGGACTGCCCCCGCAGCTACGACCGCGAGGTGCAGCCCGGCGCCCTGACCGGCGCGCTGCACCATGTCGCGCTGAAATGCCAGGGATATGACGAGGTCAAAGCGCGGCTCGACGAAATGGGCCTGGATTACGAGGAGAACCTCGTCTCCGCGATCAACCTGCGCCAGATCTTCACCGCCGACCCGAACAACGTGCTGCTGGAACTGAACTTCTTCGCGGATTAGGGCAATGGAGCCGGTGAGTTCCTGCGCAAGCAGGAACCGGCTTGCGCCGGGGATCACGCTCCAAATCCAGGACCTGACCTGCTCAGGCCTCCACCAGCTCCTCGCTCCGCACCGCCCCGCGCGCCTTCGCGCGGGTGGCGGGGATCGGCGCTTCGCCTTGCACCGTGGTACGGTACATCTCGCGCCGGAAGCCGTCATAATCGTTCGGCCCCAGATGCAGCGTCAGGCGGTTGTCCCACATCGCCACCGTGCCCGGCTGCCAGCGCAGGCGGCAGGTGAAGGCGTGCTGCAGGATGTGCCCGACCAGGAAGTCGAGGATCGGCTTGGCCTCCTGCGTGGTCATCCCCTCGATCCCGATCGAGTAGTTCTCGTCCACGAACAGCGCTTCCTCGCCCGTCACCGGATGGCGGCGCACCAGCGGATGGAACCGCCCGCGCACGCCTTCGAGATATTCCGCTTCATTGGCGAAGGGGATCGCCTTGCCGAGCAGCTTTTCCTGCGTGGCGTAGTTGTTGGCGGCCGACATATGCACCTTCAGCGGCCGCAGCATCTCGCGATAGGCGGGGCTGAGCATGCGATAGGCCAGCGCGGTATTGGCCCAGGTGGTGTCGCCGCCGAAAGGCGGGCAATCCACGCCGTGCAGGATCGTCACGCTCGGCGGACGTTCGAGGAACGGCGAATCGGTGTGCCAGCCGCCGCCGAACAGCGCCGCGGCGCTGGTGTCCGCTTCCTTCACGATCGGATGCAGGTCGGGAAAGCCGGGCACGCCCTTGGTGTAGGCGTCGACCCCGAACGGACCCCAGCGCTGCGAGAAGGCGTAATGCTCCTCATGCGTGAAATGCTGGTCGCGCGCGAACAGCATCTTGTGGCGCCACAGCGCGTCCTGCAATTCGGCGAAGCCTTCGTCGTTCAGATCGGCGAAGCGCACGCCCACCACTTCGGCGCCCATGGCCGCGGCGATCGGCTCCACCCTGATGTGCCGATAGGCACGCGCGCGATTGTCGAAATCCCCGCTGGGGCTGACTCGTACTTCCCACATGGCTTCCGTTCTCCTGCCGCGCAGGGAACCCCGGCACGGTCTTCAAGGAATGGCAACAGCATTCCCGGAGACTAGATGCGGCCGCCCGCACCGCCTTTGACCGGCATCAAATTTGCGGAAAAACCTTAACGCGTTCAGTATTTGCCGGAAACCTTGCACGGCGCCGTCTCCTTCAGGAACAGCGCCACGACCGCCGCCGCCAGGGCGAGGCCCATGCAGATCCAGAACACCGCCGCCAGGCTGTAGACGTCGGCGATCGCCCCGGCGATGGACGGGGCGATCACCCCGCCCACCAGCTCCGCCGTGCCCATCGTCAGGCCGACGGCTGTGCTGGCCAGCCGCGGGCTGACGCTTTCGGTGGGCACTGCTGCGCAATAGAGCGGCGCGATCCCCAGCGGGATCCAGCCCGCCAGCACGGCCAGGCCCAGCAGCACCGGATCGCCCGGCAGCACCAGCAGCGCGGCGGGGCAGAGCATCCCGGCCAGGGTCGCGCCCAGCATCACCGGCTTCCGGCCAATCCGGTCGGACAAGAACGGCAGGCCGATGCCGCCGATCACGCCGGCAAGGCCGCCCATGCTGATCACCCAGCCGGTGGCGGTGGGCGTGAGGCCCTTCATGCTCGTGAGGAAGACGGCGAGGAAAGTGTTCTGCAACACCAGCCAGGCGGTGAACAGCCCGGCGATCGCCAGCGCCGCGCGCATGTTCCCGATCCTGAGCAGTTCGCCCAGCGCGGCGAGGAAGGAGGGTTCGTCCCCCGCAGAATCCGGCGCGCGCGCCGCATCGGGCCTGATGACGAAATACATCGCCACCGCCAGCAGCAGGCCGGGGAGGATCGAAAGCATCACCGCGGGGCGCCAGCCCAGGCTTTCGGCAAGGCCGATGGCGATCACCGGCCCGGCCATCCCGCCGATCAGGAACGCGCCCGCCATCTGCATGATGCCCATGTTGAGCCCGCGCCGCCGCGGCGCGCTGCTCTGGGCAATCAGGGTGAGGCTGATCGGCACCAGCGGGCCTTCGGCCGCCCCCAGCAGGAAGCGCACCGCCAACAGGAGGACGAAGGTGGCGGCCAGGCCCGACGCGCCCGAGGCGAGCGAGAAGATCACCATGCAGACCAGCAGGATCAGCTTGCGCCGCCCCGTCCGGTCCGCCAGCCTGCCGCCCAGGAAGGCGGTGAACGCGATCGCCAGCGAAAGCGCGCCCGCGATCAGGCCGAGCTGCGCGTTGCTCAGCCCCATGTCGGTGACGATGTAGGGCGAAAGGAAGGCGATCGTCAGCCGGTCGAGCGCGACCACCCCGTTGAGCAGGGTGAGCACCACCAGCAGCTTGAGCTCGTAGGACCGGTCACGCACCGGGGGCGCATCGGCAATCTGCGTCATGGCCGCCAATCTCCGGACGGAAGGACAGGAAGGATCAAGCGAGCTCGATCACGGTCTTGGCGAAGCTGTCCGGCCCCCAGGCATGGGCGTAGGCTTCCTTCGCCTGCTCGAAGCCGAAGCGCGCGCCGATCGCCGGCTTGATGCCGTTCGCGTCGATCGCCGCGTTGAGCCGCCGCGCCATCGCCGCCGAGCCGACGAAGATGCCGCGCATGATTCCGGCGCTGAGCATCAGCCCGCGCGGATTGGGCCCGCCTTCGGGGGAGAGCACGCCGATGAAGGCCACTTCGCCCTCCATCGCCAGCGCCGCCATGGATTGCTCCGCCGTGCCCGCGCCGCCCACTTCGACCACCTTGTGCACGCCGCCGAACTGCTTGAGTACATGCGCGCCCCATTCGGGCACTTCGACATAATTGATCGTATGCGCCGCGCCCATCGCGCGGACCCGTTCGAGCTTTGCGTCGGAAGAGGAAGTGGCGATCACCTCGCAGCCCGCTGCGCGCGCGATCTGCAGCGCCAGCATGGAAACGCCGCCGGTGCCCAGCACCAGCACCCGCTCGCCCGCCTTGATCGGGCGCGGGCCTTCGCACAGCGCGTTCCACGCGGTCACCCCGGCGCAGGGCAGGCAGGCGGCTTCTGCAAAGTCCAGGCTGCGCGCCATCGGCACCACCGCATCCTGCGGCAGCGCCACCCGTTCGCCCAGCATGCCCGGCGCATGGCCGTCACCCAGCGCGGGGCCACGGCGCGGCGTGCCGTCCTCCCAGCCGATGAAGAAGGTGTTCTGCACCCGGTCGCCCGGGCTGAAACGGGTGACGCCTTCACCCACCGCGACCACTTCGCCCGCGCCGCAGCTCAGCGGGATGCCCGGCCTGGTGAGCGGGCCGCCCATATAGGCCCCCCTGGCCACCGCGAAGTCGCGATAGTTGATGGACCATGCGCGCGGCGCGATCAGCACCTCGCCCGGCCCCGCCCGAGGCTCCGGCAGGTCATGCAGTTCGAGCTTGTCGAACCCGTCGCACCCGGCAGGCAGCATCCATGCACGCATCAATCGTTCTCCCAATCCTTGCGGCCCTATCGCGCCCCGCTCCAGGTGCGCAAGCCCGGCGCGGTGCGGTCTTCGCCGGCAAGCGCCTCGGCCACCGCCGGCCGCGCGCTGACCGCCTCGCGCCAGGCGACGAGGTGGGGGTAAGTTTCATCCACCTTCAGCTCGGGGAACATGCGGTCCACCATCGCCCCGCAATGCGAATAGAAATTGATGTCGGCAAGCGTGTAGTCCTCGCCCGCGAGATAAGGCGTCTGTTCGAGCTGCCGATCGACCTTCTCCAGCGCATAGACGATCTTCCCGGTCGCGTGGGCCAGGTCCTGCTCCGAAAAGCCCGAGCGCGCCGTCGCCCATTTCCGGCGCTGGTCGGGCAGCGGGATATGGCTCAGCAGTTCCTCGAAGGTCCCTTCGTCGATATTGCGCGCGATCACGCCCACCAGCCGGTGCCAGCCATGCATCGAAACGTAGTTCATCACATGCTCGTCGACGAACTTGTTCCAGTAGCGCATCCGCGCCGCGCCAACCGGATCGCGCGGCCGCAGCGGGCCGCTCTCGGGCTGGAGATCGGGGAAGACGTCCTCCAGATATTCGTTGATCACCGTGGTATGGGTGATGATCGTCCCGTCATGGTCCAGCACCGGAACTTGGCCCTCGGGATTGATCGCCACGAACCATTCCGAATGCTGCTCGAACTTGTGCAGGTCGACATAGACGCTTTCGTAGGCCAGCCCCTTCTCCTTGAGCGGGATCATCGACTTGAGCGAGTTGGCCAGGGGCTCGGCATGGTAATATTTCAGGGCCATTGTCCTCTGCCTCTCTCCATGAGTCCCTGCGAAGGCAGGAATCTCCGTATGTCCGGCGCTCCATTGGCGGAACGAGGTCCCTGCCTTCGCAGGGACTCGCGTCACACCTCGAGCGTGTTGAGCACCCCGCCGTCCACCGCCCAGTCCTGCCCCGTGACATGGCCGGCGGCGGGCGAGAGCAGGAAGGCGGCGACTTCGGCCAGTTCCTCCGTCTCCCCCATTCGCCGCTGGGGCACGCGCGCCTCGATCTTGCCCTTCTGTTCGGGCGGGATCAGGTCGAGCGCCGGGGTGCGGATGAAGCCGGGGATCACGCAGTTGCAGCGGATGCCCTGCGGCGCCATCTCCACCGCCACCGCGCGCGACAGGCCCAGCAGCCCGTGCTTGGACGCGACATAGGCCGGGTTCATCGCCATGCCGCGCTTGCTGGCCATACTGCCGGTGACGAGGATCGAGCCCGATCGCGCCGCGACCATCGCCGGCAGCACGGCCTGGATCGCCCAGAACACGCTGGTAAGGTTCACTTTCAGCACATGTTCGAACAGATCGCCGGGAAAGCCGATCAGCGGCTGGAAATTCCCGGCGGCCGCGGCATTGGCGAACAGGCCGTAAGCCGGCCCGAAATGCTGGGCCGCGGCGGCGAACGCCTGTTCGAGCTGCGCCTGATCGGCCAAGTCCGCGGCGAAGCCCGCCGCGTTGGCGCCCAGCTTGCCGGCTTCCTCTTCCAGCAGCGCCGCCCGGCGGGCGACCAGCGAGACGCGCGCGCCCCGCTCCACCAGCAGGCGCGCGGCGGCAAGGCCGATCCCGCTCGATGCCCCGGTCACGATGATGTGCTGTCCGTCAAAGCTCATCGGGCTTCACTCTCTTGATGAATTCGATCCACGGGCGGGTGGACGGATGGTTGATCGCTTCGGGCGCCCATTGCCGCTCCATCAGCGCACGAGCCTCTTCCTCGCCCATCCCGCGCTCACGGTGATAGCGGTAGAAGAAGGTGGAGACGCGGTAATTGGCGATGCAATGGACATGCACCGGCGTGTCGCCACTTTCCAGCGCTTCCACGAAGGCGGCGTAATGCGCCTCGGTCGGGGCGTCGAACGGCACCGGGATGTGGTTGTAGCGGATGCCCTGCGCGGCGAGCTTGCCCTCTTCCTCCGCCAGCGCCTCCGGGTGGTCGGCCATGGCGAGGTTGATCACATGCGCCACGCCGATCGCGGCGAGGCGCGCCGGATCGCCATCCTCGACGCGCCCGGAGGTGGTAATCCGGGAAGTCAGGCGCTGCCAGCCGCGGATGTCCTCCGGGTCGGTCACTTGAGGCCCAGCACCCTGGCCGCGTTCTCCTTCATGATCAGCGGCATCACCTCTTCGCGGAAGCCCACCTCCTTCGCCGCGGCGATCCACTTGTCCGGGTGGATCAGCGGGAAATCGGTGCCGAACAGCATTTTGTGCTTCAGCTGCGTGTTGGCGTACTGGACGATCTGGGGCGCGAAATATCTGGGGCTCCAGCCCGACAGGTCGATGAACACGTTGGTCTTGTGCAGGGCCATGGAAAGGCTTTCGTCCACCCAGGGCCAGCTGGGATGCGCGAGG
>Ga0066256_1004268_pt1 | contig 12876 bp, 6 predicted proteins | sample ThiBio_1000_biof_FD_87107 | JGI IMG/M metagenome (GOLD analysis project Ga0066256, IMG submission 87107) | Wastewater bioreactor microbial communities from Cape Town, South Africa - Thiocy_expt_1000_biof (version 2) | ecosystem: Engineered > Bioreactor > Thiocyanate-remediating >...
CCCGGTCGGCAGCGCCAACGAGGTGGCGATCATCCGCCGCCTCACGCCGACCGTGAACACCAACATCTCGTCCGCCCGGATCACCCCGGGTGGCAACGTGACCGACAAGGTCACGGTCGGGGGCACCGAAGGGCGCCCCGGCGAGATCCAGTGGAGCCTGGTCGGTCCAGTCTCGATGGACGAGAACTGGACCTGCGACGCGGTCGATTGGACCGGCGCCCCGGTGGTCGATTCCGGCACCCTGCCGACCAATGGCGATGGCGACTACGACACCCCGGCCACGACGCTGCCCGATCAGGGTTGCTACGGCTACGTGGTGACGGTAGGCGGCAACGCGATCGGTGGCAGCGCCAACAGTCCGGCCGGCAGCCCGAACGAGGTCGTACTCGTCCGGACCGATCCCGGCCATCTCACCGAGACCAAGCGGGCAGGCCGCAAGAACGTCCAGGTCGGCTCCAAGGTCAAGTACACGATCGTGGTGAAGAACGACGGTGCCGGTCCGGTGCCGGACGTGAAGATGGTCGACAAGCCGGCCAAGCCGATGAAGTTCGTCTCGGCCCATCCGAGCCAGGGAACCTGCAACGCGAAGTTCCCGCTCACCTGCAAGCTCGGCACGATCGAAGCGGGCCGCAAGGTGACCGTGACGGTGATCGCCGTGCCGCTGGTCGAGGGCAAGATCCCGAACACGGCGACCAGCTCGACTCCGGACCCGGAGGTACCGCCGGCGACCGACAAAGCGACGATCACGGGCAAGATTCAGCTCAAGATCGTGAAGACCGCCGGTCGCAGCAAGGTCCGGGCGGGACAGAGGATCAACTACCGGATCCGGGTGACCAACCCGACCGTCGCTACCGCCCACAACGTGAAGGTTTGCGACCGGCCGCCGGCCGGGCTGGAAGTGATCCGCACCCAGCCGAAGGCGAAGCTCGTGAACGGCGCCTGGTGCTGGCAGGTCAAGCGCCTCGGCCCGCACAGCTCGAAGACGATGAAGGCGATCGCCCGCACCCTGAAGGGCGCCAAGGGCCGGATCACCAACGTCGCCTGGGTTGAGGGTAAGGACATCATCCGGACCAAGAGCCATTCGGCGATCCGCGTGACCGGTGCCAAGCAGCGGCCAGGCGGAGTCACTGGTTGACCTGGCGGCGGGCGAAAACGCTCGCCCTCGGACTCGTACTCGCCGCGGGAGTCGCGGCGAGTACGGGTTCCGTCTCGGCAGCACCCTCGACCACCGGGCAGAAGCTGACTGCGCCTTCCCGCAAGGGTGGTTCGTATTCGGCCCGTCTGGTCGCCCCGGCCCGGGCCACCGGCCGGCCGGGCAGCGGCCCGGTGCGGGCCCGGCTCGGCACCTCGACCACCTGGTCACATCATCCCCAGGCGCTGCTGGTCCTTGAATCGCGGACGGTCAAAGGCCGCGACTGGCTCAAGGTGCTGCTGCCGGTCCGGCCCTCCGGATCCTTCGGCTGGATCCCGCGCAACCGCGTGGTGCTCCGTCACAGCAACCTCTGGGTCGAGATCCGCAAGAAGAACCGCTGGCTGCTCGCCTTCTGGAACGGTCGGCGGATTCGCCGGTACCGGATCGTGATCGGCACCAGGGCCACCCCGACCCCGGCCGGCTTGGCCGCCATCTACGAACGAAACCGGCAGCCGGATCCGGAGGAGTTTCTCGGCCCGTGGTCGCTTCCCCTGACCGCCTTCTCACCAACCCTGAAGAGTTTCGGCGGCGGGCCGGGCCGAGTGGCGATCCACGGCCGCGGCGGTGAGAGCTACCTCGACCCGTTGGGCAGCGCCGCTTCCCACGGCTGCATCCGGGTCTCCAACCGGGGCGTCCGCTGGCTGGCCCTCCACGCCGGCCCCGGCACCCCGGTCATGATCCGCAACTGACCCAGGCGAGACTGGCTAGGTTCAAGTTGCTAGGGAATAGCACCTGCAAATCGAACCTAGCGCCCTTCTATCCGGCCGGGGCGCCACCGAAGCCGATCTCGTTTCCTTCCGGGTCGCGGAAGATCGCCTTGCGTACCCCGTTGCCGTAGGTCTCGACCTCATCCGGCTCGAGCCCCCGGCGGCGGATCTCCTCCAGCTTCCCCTCGAAGTCATCGAGGAAGACGGTCGCGATCGCGGAGCCGGCGCGGTCCGGGTCTTCGACCAGGTAGACGGACCGGTTCTCGGCCAGTTCCCACACGGCCTCCCTGTCGTGAGGAACGAAGCTCACCTCGCCGAGCAACTGCTCCCACCAGGACCGCGCGGCGGCGAAATCCTTGACCGGGTTGCCGGCGAACATTGCGAGTGCCATGACCTCACCGTACCGGGGTCAGCGGATCACTCCCACCCGAAGGTTTCTCGCGCTGGGGCCGCCGTTCCAGAGCCTGTGTAACCCCCGGCGATGCGTGGTAAGAATTGATGAACCCAATGTTCATGGTGGCCTGACGGGCAGGGAGGGTTATCAGCCGACGATCGGAGGAGGACCGAGACGATGACTGATGTACGGGAAACGAACTGGAACCCAGCCCGAGCAGCCCTGGTGGCTGCGGTTGCCTTCATTGCCCTGGGATTCGCCCTGAGCGTCGGGGCGGCCTCGGCCGACGGGCAGCCCAAGCGGCATCCCTCCCCGAAGCCGGTCGTCAAGCTCAAGGTGGTCACGGCCGGCCAGCACGCGCTGCTCAAACGGAAGAGCTTGGCAGTCAAGGTCCGCGTTCGCGGCAAGGTGACGGTTCGCCTCAGCGCCAAGGTCGGTTCGAAAGGCGGGTTCTTCCGCAGCAAGACGGTGCGCTTCAAGCGCCGCGGCCTCCATACCCGGACCGTGAAACTCCGCCTCACCAGCCGCGGCAGGAAACGCCTCGCCACCTGCGGCGCGAAGACCGTGAAGCTCCGTGGCAGCTATCGCGGCAAACGCAAGGCGAAGAGGACGGCACGAACCCATCGTCGCCTGGCCAAAGACCAGGGCCGCTGCAAGAAGCCGCCGGTCAAGCCGGAGAAGGCGACCTGCGATCCGCTCGATCCGGCGATCTGCCTCCAGCCCTTCCCCAGCAACTACTACACGAAGGCCGATCCCTCCACCCCGACCGGCCTCCGGCTCGACTTCCCGCTGGAGGGTATGCCGGCGAACAAGAGTGGGGTCAAGGTCGACCCGACCGAAATCAACCGCGGTGACGGCTTCAGCCCGGGCAGCATGATCGTCACCAAGATCCCCGGGGTCGACACCCCGGCCGCTTTCACGAACACGGGCTTCGTCCCGGAAACGGACATGCACGACTACACCCGGGCCGACCAGCCCGTGGTGGTCTATGACACGACCACCCACGAGCGCTGGCCGATCTGGGCCGAGCTGGACAGCAACCCGACCAGCATCCAGCCCTACGAGGCGAGCGACGGGATCGGCGGCATCGGGCTCAAACCCGACAACACCGGGCCGGTCAACCTGATCGTGCGGCCGGCTCGGAACTTCACCGAAGGCCACACCTACGTGATCGCCTTCCGCAACCTCAAGGACTCCGCCGGGAACAAGGTGGAGGCGCAGTCGCCCTTCCGGACCTGTCGCGACCAGCTCGAGACCAGGGATCCGGCGCTGGTCTACCGCTGCGACCAGCTCGACAAAACCGTCTTCCCCGAACTGGCCCGGGACGGGATCGCCCGCAAGGATCTCTATCTGGCCTGGGACTTCACGATCTCCAGCCAGCAGGGCATCACCGGCCGTGCCCTTGAGATCCGTAACGACGCTTTCTCCCGCCTCGGCGATACCGACCTCTCCAACCGTTCGCTCGACGGCAGCCAGTCGCCGACGGTCGAAGTCACCCATGCATGCGGTGGCGGCTACACCGACTGCAGCACCAGCGCCAGTGACGGCCTGCCGCCGCAGCCCGGCCCGAATGTCTACCGCTACGTCGACGGGCTGATCAAGGATGTCCCCTGCTACCTGAACCAGAACGGCTGCCCGACCGGCTCCCACTTCGAGATCGACGCCGACGGCAGCCTCAAGTTCAACCCCGCCTTCACCACCGACGTGCCATTCCGCTGTCTGATCCCCGCTTCGGCGGAAAGCGCGGGTACGGCCGTCCCCGGCGCGATCGGAATCTTCGGCCACGGCCTGCTCGGCAACCTGAGCCAGATCACGGCCCAGGCCACGCTCGCCAACCAGAATGGCCAGACCTGGTGCGCGACCAACTGGATCGGGTTCTCGTCCGGGGATCTGGTCGGGGGGCTGGTCCCGGCGATGTCGGATCTGTCGACCTTCTACAAGCTCGTCGACCGGATGCAGCAGGGCTTCGTGAACTTCATGATGCTCGGCCGCGCCGCTATCCATCCCGACGGACTGGCGACCAAGCCGGAGTTCCAGGTCGGCGGGAGTTCGGTGATCGACACCTCGGCCGGCGACGCGAACCGGCTGCTCTACATGGGGATCAGCCAGGGCGGAATCATGGGCGCCGCCCTCACCGCCCTCGAACCGGATGTCGATTACTCGGTGCTGGCGGTGCCGGGCATCAACTACTCGACGATGCTGCGCCGGAGCGTCGACTTCGACCAGTACGCGTCACTTCCAAATCTCGGCCTCTGGGCGAACTACCCTGACGAGGCGGTGCGGCCGCTCGGCCTCGGTGCGATGCAGCTGCTCTGGGACCGCGGCGAGGGCGACGGCTATGCCGCCAACCTGATGGCGGGCAGCGAGCTGCCGGACACGCCGCCCCACCAGGTGCTGCTCCAGCTCGCGGTCGGCGACCACCAGGTTTCGAATGTGGCAGCCGAGGTCGAGGCCCGCACGATCGGGGCCAAGCTCTATGACCCGGCGGTCAACCAGGGACGCCACTGGGACGTTGACCCGTTCATGGGCATCACCCAGGCGGCCCCGCCGATCACCAGCGGCAACACGGCCGTCTACTACGACGGCGGCCCACCATCGTTCAACGGCACGATCGGCCAGGGCTCGCTGGTCGAGCCGGCGATGAACGTCCCACCGCGGCCGCAGTGGGGTTACGGTGGTGATTCGCACTACTACCCCTGGCAGTCCCCCGACGGCCGCGCGCACGAGAGCAGCTTCCTGGCCGGGAACGGTATCGCTGCCTGTGCCAGCGGCAGCTACTGCTACAGCAACGGCTGGACCGGTCCCTAGTCGCTAGTACCCGCCCTTTCGAAGGCGGAAAGGGAGCTTGTCGGGCGATCCTCACTGTCGGGCTGGGAGACGTCGCCGCGTCTGACTTCCGGACTGGCGCCGACCTATCCCCTACACACGCCGGTAGCGGATGTGGGTGGCCAGCGGCGAGTGGAGCACTTCGACCGGTTCGAAATCGAAGGACTCGATTCCATCGAACAACTGCTCGCCGGACCCGAGCAGGACGGGTGCCACGTCGAGCGTGAGTTCGTCGATCACTCCGGCGGCGAGCGCCTGGCGGACGGTCGAGGCGCCGCCCGCGATGTCGACGCCGTCCTCGCCAGCCGTCTCGAGCGCCTGGGCATAGGCAGCATCGAACCCCTCGGTGACGAAGTGGAAGCTCGTGCCACCCTCCATCTCGATCGGCTCGCGCGCGTGGTGGGTGAGCACGAAGACCGGCGCGTGGTAGGGCGGCTCGGACCCCCACCATCCGTCCCAGTCCTCATCCCACTCCCCCCGGATCGGCCCGAACATGTTGCGACCCATGACGTAGGCCCCGCGCGGTCGCATCAGCCAGTCCACGGCAGTCGCATCAGCCTCGTTCGCGCGTTCATCGCCGAGGTGCCAGGCGTGGACCGCCTTGCCGCCTATTCCCAGCGGGTTCTCCCGGCTCTGGTCCGGCCCCGCAACGAAGCCGTCGAGCGAGATTGACATGTGGCAGGTCGTGTCAGGCATCGGGATCCTCCAAATGGTTGCGGTTCGCAGGCACCAAACCTATCCCCTGCCCGAGAAGTTCCTGACCATAACCTGCGCCGCCGCGAGGCTGAGGTCGAGGGCGCCGGGTGTCGGCAACTTCAACCCGCGGCTTTCGTGCCCGGCTTCAGCGCATGACTCCCATGCGCAGGTTCCTCACCGTACGACCGCCGCCTTTGAGGGAGACCGAGACGTAGACCGTCGCGATTCCGGACTTCATGCCCCGCTTGAGCTGATTGACGAGCCGCGCGGGAACCTTGACCCCGATCTTCACCGTCTTGCCGCTGGCGATCCGTTTCGGGGCGAGGACGCGGACCCGGGACACCTTTCCGCCGACGGCTCTGAAGCTGGCCCTGCGGTTTCGGACCTCGCAGCTGCGAGTCGGACAGGTCACGGTCACCAGGTTGACCCGGCGCCGCGCGCGCAAACGAACCGGACCGGATCTCGCCTTCGAGACCCAGGGCACCTTGGTTCCGGGATCACCCTTCGGTCCTTTGGGCCCCTTGTCACCCTTGGGGCCGGTCGCTCCCGTATCACCCGTCGCACCGGTATCTCCCGTCGGGCCGGTATCTCCCGTCGGGCCGACCTCCCCGGTCGTCCCGGTTTCGCCGGTCAAGCCCGTGGCTCCCGTATCGCCGGTCGGCCCGGTGTCGCCGGTGGGTCCGGTGTCGCCGGTGGGTCCGGTGTCGCCGGTCACCCCCGTGGCTCCGGTTGCCCCGGTTTCGCCCGTTGCTCCAGTCACGCCGGTCGCTCCCGTTTCGCCGGTGGATCCCGTGGCTCCTGTCACGCCCGATTCCCCGGTCGCACCGGTCTCGCCAGTCGCGCCCGGATCGAAGCGCACCGACACACCACAGACGTCCTTGGGGGCCAGCAGCTGGCCATCGCAATCGGTGTTCCCCGGAAGCACCGAGAACTGACTGCCGTCGGCCAGGCTGGAGGCGCCTACCGGCACCGGCAACAGGTAGTTGGTGTTCTGCATGTAGATCGTCCGCGGTGACCCGGGGTTGCCGAGATAGCTCGCGCCGAAATCGAAGTTGTCGCCGGCGATCACCTTGGGTGTCCGCGCGAAGACCTGCACGGTCCCGTTTGCGCGAAGGATCCAGAAGTTGCCGTTGGCATCGACCGAGACATCCATCGCGTCGCCTACGCCGAGATCCACCTCTTCGAGGAAGGTGCCGTCGGTCTTGTAGATCTTGACCGTGTCGTCCCCGTGGTCGAGGACGTAGATCTGGCCGTTGCCGTCAGCGTCCAGCTGCCCCGGATCTTCGACCGCCCCGGGCCCGCTATTGGCGATCGATCCGACCAGTGACGCTCCACTGACCCGAAATCCGCGGATCTCCTTGCGCTGGGAATCGCTGATCCAGGCGATGCCGTTGTCGATGGCGAGGCCGGCCGCCGTCGCGCTGGCCGGATTTTCCCCGTAGGTGATCGTGTAGAGGGTGTTGGCCAGGTACCCGTTCGCCTGGTAGCCCCGGATCTCGTAGCCGTCGGGGCTGACCGTGTAGATCAAGTTGTCCGGGCCGACATCCATGTATCCAACCCCGGAGCTCACTACCCAGGAGGTGGTTTCCGTCGGGCTGTCGGGGTTGTAGCGAAGGATCCGGTCCTCGGTTGCGTCCTTGGTGGTCAGGAAGTAGTCCCCGGTCCTCGCGTTGGCGGCGACGTCGAAGACCCTCGATGACACCCAGGAAACGGGCGAACGTCCCCGGTTTGCGCCGAGCGGACCCCATCGATCGGTCGACCCCTGGCCCTCGAAGCGGACGGCGGTGTAGACGTCGACGTCGTTGCGGTTCCCCACCACGTCGATGCCACCGCGCGTGCCGGCAAAGGTGGAGGCGGTCCAGGAGTAGTAGGGGTAGTACCCGGCCGAGGCGGAAGAGGCTGCTGTCGCGGCGATGGCCAGCCCGGCCAGAATCGCAGCCAGCAAGACCGCCAGACGCTGACCCAGCCCTTGACCCTTGAGATGCTTTTCCCTGCTCATGATTCTCCTCGCCTTTCTTGGAAGCTCCACCCACAATAGCTGACGCACGTCAACTTTATTTGGGGCCGCTCCGGACCTGCAAGGCAACTTCGCCGGAAGAATCCCCCAGAGGCTTCGGTCAGCCGACACCTGAGAACCGTCTTCGGGGGTCGCGCAGCGCGCTCGTGGGGCGGAAAGTGCTTGATGGAGCCAGCCGGGATCGAACCGGCGACCTCCTGCTTGCAAACGGACCCAGGGTGATTTTGGATGAGTCGGTCAGAGTTGATTTCCCATGACAGAGCCAAGTTGAGTCGGTCTGACTCGGCCTGGATCGGTCAAGATCGGCCTCGGTCGGTACATATTTGGTACATCGCCCGGCCCAGATCAAGCAGGCGGATAACGGTCGCGGACCCCTGGCTCCCATCAAGCCGTAACGGAAGGACGGCTTGGAAATGGACCCGACAAATCAACTCCCCAGCGGATCGCTGCTCGTCTACGAGACGAAGGGCGGCAAACCGAAGTACCGCGCGAAGTGGCGCGACCGCACCGGCAAACAATGCGCCCCGACGATCGGCCCGGCCTGGCTGGTCAAGGACGGCGAGGAGTGGGTGCCTCGGCCGGGCCGGGTGAGGTCCGGCTTCTACGACGAGCAGCGCGCCTACTTGCGCATGGCCGAGCTGATCGCGGAGCGCGACGCGGCGCTGCTCTCGCCACCGCCCGCGGCGGTCACCTTTGAGGAGCTGGCCGATACTTGGATGGAGCACCTCTCTCGAGGCGAGCGGGCCAAGCCCTCGACGCTGCTCGATTACAAGATCATGCTCGCCAAGCCACGGCCTCTGGCTCGCGGCAACGGGGAGACCAAGGCGAGGATCATGCGAGCGTTCGGCTCACGCGATGCCGCCTCGATCACGACCGACGATGTGGCTGCTTTCCTCGATCGCCTGGTCGTCGAGGGACTTTCACCAAGGAATGTGAACCGCTACCGGCAGGTTCTCCATGCGGCGTTCGCGTTCGGCATGAAGCCGGGCAGCTTCGGCCTGCCAAGGAACCCGGTCACCGGCACCGAACGTCAGGGGGAGGGCGGAGCGAAGGCGATCGACCCGTTCACGACCGAGGACTTGCAAGCGATCGAGCGGGTCGCCCGCGCCGGAGGCCACCGCGAGAGGCCGGAAGGCTTCTACGGCCCACAGGTCTTCGCCGAGTGGGGGCGCATCAACGAGCAGGACGCAGCGATATTCATGCTCGCCGCCTACACCGGACTCCGGCAAGGTGAGCTACGGGCGCTTCGCTGGCGTCACGTTTTCATCGACGCCCAGCGCATCTCGGTCGAAGAGGCAATCTCGGCCGGCGAGGTCTGCTCCACCAAGAGCCGCCGGGTCCGCTCGGTGCCGCTGACCGAAGCGGCCTGCGAGCTGCTGCTCAGGGTCGCTGACCGGGGCAAGTGGCTCGACCCGTTCGATCTGGTGTTCTCCTCCTCCGACGGAGGGGTGCTGAACGAGTCCGCCCTTCGCCGCCGCTTCAAGCGAGCCCAGAAAGAGGCCGGTGTGCGCGTCCGTCGCTTCCACGACCTGCGCCACACCTTCGGCTCGATCGCCGTACGAAAGTTCGACCCTGTAACGGTCCAAGCCCTGATGGGACATTCCAGCCTAAGCACCACCGAGCGCTACATGCACAGCCGCCCCCGTCCCGACGACGCCGCCCGGCTAGCAGCGGCATTCGCTTCAGACTCGGAGATCCAACCCGGGCTGACCCGCACCAAAGCCCGACCCAAGCGCAACTCCGAACCAGGCTCCAGGTTCAGGCTTACCGCAAAGATCAAGCGCTGACGGAACCGACTGCGTGGAAAGCAGTGCGGTCCGGTCTGCCGTGACCGGGCCGCATCTACTTCGCAGGACGACCGGGAAAGACCGACCGCCCCATTAGCAGGCGCTCCTATGTCGTGAGCGTCTGCCCCGGCGAGCCCACCAGGAGGGCGGTGGCCTGTCCCGAAACCACCACGGCCCCAGATTGGGCCGTGGTGGAATCTCCTCGTATGTGTTGCTTGAAACCGGAACCCCGGCCCGGCCGAGGTGGCCGGGCCGGGGGTGATTCGACTCGGAGCCATCAAAGGCCCAGAGACACTGGGTCATCACTGACCCAGACCTTGTTCAGCGAACAACCACCTTGGCTTTCGCCTTCTTCGCTGAGAGCTTGTTGCCGGAAGCGGTCAACTTGAGGACGGCCTTGCCCTTCTTGCGCTTCGCCTTGACCTTGATCTTCACCACACGGGTCTTCCCCGAGGCGAGCTTGCCGACCTTCACGCACTTCTTGACCTTGACCAACCGCTTCGGCGCCTTGACGCACACCTTGACGCCAGTCGCGGCCTTGCCACCCGTGTTGACCACCGCCACAGCGAGGGTGCCCTTCTTGCCGCGCTTCACCGCGATCTTCTTCGTGGTCGAGATCAGAGCAAGACGGGCCTTGCTGGTGCCGGTGGTGCACTTGCCGGGGTTGTTTCCGCACCAGTCGTACTGATCACAGCCCTTCGCGGTCGGATTCGCCTTGCAGTAGTCCACACAACCCGGACCGGTCGGATCAAGATCACACGTCTCGATCGGCTTGTCATCGGCGTTGGTCGTGGTGAACGTCTTGTCATCGCCATACCTGACGAGACCAAGCGCGTTCTTCGCGACCGCCCTGTAGTGGTAGGTCGTGTTCTTCTCGAGCCCGTCGATCGCCGCGGAAGCAGCGTCACCAGTGCTCGACGCGTCGAACGATTCCGGATCAGTGCTCGACCCATACTCGTCCGTAGTGCCGTACTCGAACCACACCTGACTGTCGCGATTGTTCGTCGTGAGCCCGGCGTTCAACACCGCCGACTCATTGCCAACCCCGGCGGCCTTGCCGGTCTTGACCTGGTTGATCAGGGACTTGCCCGGAACGATGTAAACCGAGCCGGCCTCTGTCAGACCATTTGGGCTGGCCAGACCGGCACCGACAGCGAAGTCGGTCAGACCGTCCGCGTCGAAATCTCCTATCGGGCTGACGGTTTGGTAGGTGTGCTGACCATTGTTCAGGTCTTGGCCTAGCAGGGCTACCCCGGCCTTAGGGGTAAGTCCGGGGCCAAGTTGAATCGGTGCCTCCGGATGCTCGTGTTGACCGAACACGACGTATGCGCCGCCCCGATTGGCAACCCCGTCTACCGGTGTCTTCGGGGCAGTGGTGACCAGGTCAGGTGTTCCATCGTTGTTGAAGTCACCGATGTTCCGAAGGTTGACCCCCAAGAAACCTGGAAAACTGCCAGCGTCGACCAGGTAGCCGGCTCCTGGAACCAGATCGTCGCCACCTACCAATGGATCTGAGGTCGGCTGTTCAGGGCCATAGAGAACCGAGATGGCGTCCCGCTCTTGGAAATCTCCGACTGACGCGAAAGCCAACTCCGGACGACCGTCACCATTCAAGTCACCAAGGTTTTCGGCGTTAGTCTCGCCAATCGGGGCGGCCACGAAGCGGATCCCGTCGGCTGAACTGAATGTCGAGGCATCGAGGACGCCACCGAAAGAACGGCCATAGACGATATACCCGCCGCCGTCCACGAAGGTGACGCCCACGAACAGATCATCTTTGCCATCGTCGTTGACATCACCGATGCCACGAAGGCCGTGACCGAACTGGCTGCCGTTCATTGCGCCGTTGATGCGAAAAGCCTGGTCTGCGGCGAGACTAGTCACATCTGACGTGCCGGTACGCTCGCCGCCTCTCACGATCAACACGGTCCCCTTGTTGGCGCCTCCAAAGGGGTCCCCCATTGCAATGTCATCGATTCCGTCGCCGTCGAAGTCGGCTATCCCGAGCTCGCCGCTGCTCGTCAGTTGCTGATCGGACGGTACCGTGAGCGCGTAGCCCTGGTCATCGCTGATCGAATTCAACTCAAGGCAGCGAACTGCGGCTGCGTCCGGACATGGCGACAGATCGGTTGGATCGACCCCTCCGTAGACCACGAAGATCTCGTAGTCATACGTGGAGCTATCCATTCCGGCGGCGACGACGATGTCACGAATGCCATCGCCGTTTTGGTCCCCGATGCTGCGATATCCGCGAACACCGTCCCACGCCGACCCACGCGACTCGATTCGAAAACCATTCTTCGGGCCAAGTGAGGTCAAGTCCTTTTCACCGAGGCCGGTGCGGCTGCCGAATACGACATAGACGCCTGGGTTGCTAGAAAACTGAGCGTTTCCTACCGCGACATCGTCGATCCCATCGCCGTTCACGTCGCCGAGTTCGATGACACCTTCCCGGGAAGCGCCCGAGCCAGTATTGCCACCGACGCTCTCGAAAGGCTCGGTGCCATTGAGCCTGGTAACGGCCTGCTCGCCAACTCGAACCGACGGCTCCGGGTTCGGCACAGTGCCTGTCCATGTGAAGGGGGCGATTGCGGGACCGTAGCCAAACTGGTTGCCGGCTTTGACCTCGAACGTGTGTTCCCCGTTCTCAAGGCTGTCGTAGCTAACTTGGCTATCGAAACTGCAGTCCTGCCAAACGCCACCGTCGACTCGACACTGGTACCGGTTGACGAGATCGTTCTCATTCGGTCCGGCCTTGTAGGCAAACTTTGTCGGGAAATCACGCATCGGATCGTCCGGCTGAAGCGTCAGCACCGGGGGCTCAGACACTGTCGTGACAATGTTCTGAGTCCAGGTGTAGCTCGTGGCTGAACCCAAGGTGGCGAGGGATTGTCCTTCGCTAACGGCAACCTCGAACTTCCAGTTGCCATTGAGCTTGGGAAAACTGTGGCTGGATGGCTGTGCGTCAGTCGACTTACCGCACGATACCCAGCCGTTGAGCGGGGTGGGTGGGCTCGCCGGGTCGTAAACCCGGCACCAAAAGTAGAGTGGGCTGACTGTCGAAGTCTCTCCCTCTCCCACCGTGTACTCGAAGGTGCTAGTCACATGAGTCGTATTGGGATTGCTCGGGGTGCTTACCAGGTCCGGCGGAGCCGATGGCGCCGCGTGGGCAATTCCGGATATAGCCAGCAGCCCGGTCAGAGCCACTGTCACCGCAAGCAACCAACGCTTGAGTGTCTGTCTGGATGAAGTTTTCA
>Ga0066256_1004029_pt1 | contig 12874 bp, 12 predicted proteins | sample ThiBio_1000_biof_FD_87107 | JGI IMG/M metagenome (GOLD analysis project Ga0066256, IMG submission 87107) | Wastewater bioreactor microbial communities from Cape Town, South Africa - Thiocy_expt_1000_biof (version 2) | ecosystem: Engineered > Bioreactor > Thiocyanate-remediating >...
CCTCGGGCGGGAAGCGAACGGGACCATCGTGATGATCACGCACAGCGTCAGTGAGGCCGTGCATATGGCCGATCGCGTGGTCGTCCTCAGCTCGCGGCCGTCGCGCGTCATCGCCGATGTCCGCATCGACGTCCCTCATCCGCGCGACCGCCGCAATCCGACGATGCATCGCTACGAGGACGAGATCACGGCCATTCTGTCGGCCGAGGTGGACAAGGCCATGAGCCTGGAGCGACAGATCAAGTAGCGTCGTTTGAGGCTTGGTGTCCCGCGCATTCTTTTGCGCCCCCGGTTTTGCTCGCTCCCCGGCTGGAATGCCGGACGCTCTGCGCTGGGCCTCCTTCCGCTCCCGGTCTCGTTGCTGCTCGTCCGCGCGCCGGATCGGCGGTAGCGAGGCTATAGGCGCGGGGCCGTAGGCTCAAAATCGCCAGCGTGCCATGGCGAGATGGCCGGAGCGTGCGTTCGAGGCCGCAGGCATATGTTGCTCCCTTCGCTGCGCGAAGCGAGCCCCGTGCCGGCGATTGCCGAAGCCCGGAAGGATGTTTCCTCGAGATCGTCCGACAATCTCCAGGCGGACGTCGACGGCAGCCTCGCCGAGCGAGCGGTCCCCATCGTCGATCGCCCAGGTGCGGATGCCGATTGCGGGCTACCTCGATGCTAAATAGGCCGCCGAGATTGCCCTGCTCCAGTATGGCTGCCCGACGCGTGAAGGTTTACCGTATTGCCGATGCAATGGGCTGCTCACATCTGGGGAGCAGCTACGGGCCTAATCCAAGATTTGGCGGACGTGTCCGGGAATGTAAGAGCTTGAAATCATTGGTACCGCCTCCCCGGCTCGAACGGGGGACCCCCAGATCCACAAAATGATGGTCGTTGCAAAATACTGACACGTGCTGAGAAGTGGTGAGTGATATTTATATCGGTAAGTCAATGGCTTGACTCGATATTATGTTATCAGATAGCATCAGGAAATCTCATCCAGCTCTGACTTTATGCGTCCCATATGCGTCCCAATTGATGCGTCAACGGAGCAAAATGTCGACCCGTAGTTCGAGGACCTAATGCGATGGCAAAAAAGTCAAATCTGGTCCTACCGCTGAACGAGAAAGCAGCGCTCGCTGCAAAACCTATCGCTGAAAGACGGACGGAGTATCAGATCGAAGGTGAGCGAGGGTTGAAGCTCATTGTTCGCAAGTCGGGAGTTGGAACCTACGTCCTTCGATACGAGGTTGTGGTCGGCAGGAAGCGGACAGAGCGCAAGCTTACCCTTGGACGCCGCGATACCATCACGGTGTACAAGGCTAGCGACATTGCGAATGAGAAGCGGCATCAGATCGCTGATGGCGTTGATCCCGTGGCTGTCGCCGAGGAGCGGCTCACCGCAATCACATTCAAAGAGCTCGCTGAGGACCGCTTCGATCGCGACCAGAATCTTGCCGACAGTACAAAGAAGGTCTATCGGGAGGCTCTTGAAGCGGACGTCTATTCTACTCTCGGTGATCTTCCTGCGTATGAGATTAAGAGCGCACAGATCGTGGTCATTCTCGACAAGATCGAGAAGCGAGGCTCACTGGTGCAGGCGGATCGGACGAAGTCCGCCATAAGCGGTGTGTTTGCCTGGGGACGCAAACGGCACGCGATGGTTGCCAATCCTACAGCGGGGCTGGGTAAGCGCTCTCCAAGCGTGGAGCGTGATCGTGTCCTTAGCGATGAGGAGATGGGTAGTTTCTGGCGGGCGAGCAAATCACCGAAGGCTTGGCTCTCGAAGCGGATGCGGCTGATCCTTCAGCTTGCGGTAATCACGGGACAGCGCCGCTCGGAGGTCGCAGGCGCCCTGGTGTCTGAGCTGCAGCTCGACGGCAAGACGCCAATATGGACGCTAGCGGGACATACGCGTCGATCGGGCAAGGTCGTGCGCGGACGCACGAAGAATCGCAAGGCTCAGGTAGTGCCACTCTCGAGACAAGCAGTGGCTTTGTTCCGGGAGGCAATCGCGCTTGCAGGCAAGTCTCGCCAAGTTTTTCCTGCAGGGCCTAAGAAAGGAGATCCGGAGGGGAAAACCCGTCTGCCCCACATTAATGGGGAAAGTGTCAGCAAGGCGGTACGGCGACTCCGTACAGACTTCGAAATCGAGGATGTGACTATTCACGACATGCGAAGAGCCATCTCAACTTGGCTTGGAGACCAGGGCGTTCGCCCAGACGTCATTGACCGAATCCTAAATCACAAGCCGAAGAGCGTCACTAGGCGACACTACAACTTCGCCCTGATGGATAAATTCGTGCGTTCGGCTATGCAAATGTGGGCCGATCATGTCTGCCGTATTGGAGGCGAGGCCACTGAGAAATCTACTATGGGGCTTCTCGCTCGAGCGCGGATACGTCCCATCCGATCGCGGGTGCGGCGGAACGGCGCTGTAGTGGAGAATCTCAAGCTCCTAGCGTAGGCGATCACACATGCAGCTTCTTTTTCTTGTGTAGACGACAAACTGCGATGCGCTCATCGCCCATTGGTGCGCATGCTCTTCAAAGGATAGTAGCGAGGAACTTCCGATTGAAGCAATCAGCTCGTCGTGTGCGCTGGGTTTCCGTCTGGTGCAATGGATTCAAGCCGATGTGCGACGCGCTATGCATTGAAGCGGCCATGCGTTTGTGCGGCTTGCTCCAGGGGGACGGGAACAGCCCAATTGCTAGTGCTACGGTCTTACCGTCCGAGCTCTGGGCGTTTCTCACTCCATGCTTTGACCTCTGATGCGAGCCAACCCACACGATTCGGGCCGAGCTTGCGGCGCGCTGGGAACAGGTCGACGGCCATGTAACGGTATATGGTGGCGGAAGACAGACCAGTCTTCTGCCTGACGGTCTTGAGGCTCCAAAAGATGTCATCGGATGCTGAAGTGATAGCGGCGCCTCGGTCCTGATCGGTTGTCATTATGATGACTACTCCTTCCTATGCATCGTTCTCACATGATCGGTGATGCGGGCGGGCGCGATCTGTGCCGCGACCGTGCCTGATCTCTCGTGCGCACTGAACTGTGCGCCCGTCGGTTCCTTTGTCGATGAGGTCGGAATGAAGAGTGAAGATCCGATCGCCGCCATGATCACGGCTGAAACCAGCGCTGCGGACCGCCACGCCGATGCCTGCCCGTGCACGAGTGCCTGACGTGAACGCCAATCCTGGCGCGCATGTAGATAAGGAAAGGCTGCTGCGGTCGGTAGAGCGAGCGTCGCAGCCAACGCATGGATGGGGTGCGCCGACAGATGCTTGGGAACCTTCACACGTGGCGTTGGCCTCACGAACCAGAGGAATGCCATAGTCTGCAGGGTGAGGTTGACGCCGAGCGCTGTCTGATAGGCCATGGGCGGATGGCGGCCCGCCTCGCCCGGCCACAGCTGCACGATGTAACCGAAGCCGAGCTGCACGATGAAGGCGCTGCCGATGTGTAGGAGATTGAGTGCGCCATTGGCGCGACCGGACGCCGACTTAGGGAACAGCTCAGCTAGAATAGCAAAACTCAGGACTGTGCCGGCGCCGGTGCCGGCGATCGCAATCCAGGGTAGCCAGGCCGGGACCGGCCAGCGCAGAACCAATGAGAGCTGTGCCAGCAACGCAAGCGCAGCAGCAGACGCGAAGGTCGCCGAAAGCGAGGACCCGCGTCTGCGAAGCCGATCGCCCACAGTTCCGAGGACCAGCGCGGACACACTCAGCGCGATCGCCATTGCCATCAGATACATGACGACATCGTGGCGCGGCATACCCTCGACATCGGCAATCCATGGCCCGACCCATAGACCCTGCAGGGCCCAGGCCGAACCGACGGTCGTCGCTGAGAGAGGCGCGAGACGCCAGAACCGGGCGTCCCAATAGATCGCTCGGATGCTCATGCCGGAAGCGGTCGCCTGACCGCGTCCGTGTGCGGCACGCTCCGGCACGAAACGTAGGATCAGCAGCGCCGCGATGACCGATGAGAGCGCCAGAAGCAGGAACAAGCCGCGCCATCCGATGAATGTGATCAGTATCTCGGCAGGCGCGGTTGCCGTGACAGCACCGAGTGTGCCGAAGGCTATGAGCCAGCCGTTGGCCAGCGCGATCCGCTCGGTAGGGAACCAGAGCACGAGAGCCTTGAGGCCAGCCATGAGTGCGCCGGCAACGCCGAGACCGATCAGAGCTCTCCCGAGGATCAGGCCGAAGAGACCGTACGCGCAGGCAAAGATGGCGGCGCCGATCGCAGCAATGGACAGCAGAACGGCTTGTACGCAGCGCGGCCCGAAGCGATCGAGCCATGCGCCGAGGGGGAGCTGAAGTGCGCCGAACGTCAGGAACAGGACGGCTGTGAGCACGCCGAGATCGGCAGCGGACAGGCCGAAGTCACTAACGAGCGCGCCGGATATCAGTGCATTGATGGTGCGGTAGAGGTAGCTGAGATAGTAGCTGGCTGCGAACGGTAGAAGCACCGTGGCAACGAGATACCAAGTGCGCGAGCTGTGGCTTGCTTCGTCGGCTTGATCCTTTGGCCCGCTCAGGATCCGCGGCATCTGCTCGTTTGGATCGGCGACAAAGCCATGGGAGACATGAAAATACAGATCGTGGGACAATCCCATTGCGGTTGCCATCTTGATCAACCTTCTCGTCCTTGCCGGCAGAGTGGCGCAACGCCGTTGCTACCCTGCGCGGCACGGAAGGCCTGGAGCGCGGCGGCGGTTTCGAAGGGGAGCGGCGTCGCGCGCCGCGTCGCGCGGTCCATGAGCGCAACCGTCGACCTGGCGCTGGCAGCACAGCTCCCGTCGACGAACAAGGCCTGCGCCACCATGAGCGAGGTACGGCCGATGCGCTCGCAGCGCGTGCCGATCACGACCGTGCCTGGCCAGCGCATTTCGCCGAGGAAATCGATCTCTAGCCGCACGATGACGAACTGCGCATCGATCGGCATTGGGACGCGACGCGGATCGTGAAGCAGTTCCATGCGCGCGTTCTGGCAACAGACAGCGAACACGGCATTGGAGATGTGCCCGTTGCAGTCGGTATCGGCAAAGCGGAGCTTCTCCGCCGTGCGGAGCGGATAATCATCGAGGCATGGACGCTGCTTTGCGGCCTCCGATCGTCCAATTCTGACCGCGAGAGAGTCTGACTGCGACATCGGCTCAGGCTCCCTCCGGCTTGTCACGACGCCAAACCAGCCGGACGACGTTGTCGTCCGTTGCCTCGAGGAGGATCGCCCATATCGGCTGCGGCCAGGCGGGATCGTCGATCCGCACGCGCAGGTAGGTCTGCTCGGAGCCCTGTTTTGTCTTGCGCCAGGCGGCGCCGATCTCGGTACTGCCATGGAGGATGCGGAAATCCGGCGCGCTCTCCGTCTCCTTGCGGTCGTTGGCGAGGAATCTTATCGGCGCGTTCGTGCTGAGCGTGTGGAAGATGCCGGTGTAGCCATTGTTGACGGCTGAGAAAGTTCCGATGACGGGCATGCTCTGCGTTCTCCTTGGTCAGTTGGCGGTGATTGGTGTGGCGGCGCGGTAGGGGCGCAGGATGATGTCCTTGTGGACGATGACGCGCAGCGGCCAGCCGGGGCGCACGGTGATGGTCGGCTGAACGTTGAGGTGGCGCTCGATGAGGTGCTGGCCGGCGCGGTTGGTCGTCGATTGCGTCGAGAGCTGCAGCGCGCGGATGAGGTCGCTGTCTGAGGAGCCAAAGACGAGCTCGCTCCCCACCCCGAGCACGGTTGCCAGCGCGACGCCCTTCAGCAATTGCCAGGTGTGGAGGTCGACCTGATCGGCGAGGCCGGCATATCCCCCGGTATCCGTGGCGGGGAGGGTGTCGGTGACGACGGAGGAGCCATCGGGGGGGATGACGCGCTGCCAGACGACGAGCGCCCCCTCCTGACCGAATGCGACGACGCTGTCGTACTTGCCCATCAGCCGTGATCCTTGCGGGGGGAAAAGGAACCGCCCTGATACGGAATCGAAAAAGTTCTCTGTGACCTCGGCGATGACGAAGCCCGGCAGATCGGAATTCAGGCCAGTCACGAGACTCGCGGCTATAACCGTGCCCGCCATCAACTGATATGGCGATGCCGGTGTCTGTAAGCCATGCGGATTGTAGATCTCCTTCTCGGCGCCGGAGCGGAGAAAGGTCAGCTTGCGCAGACTCTCCGTCGCGTCCGTGCCCGAGGGCTCCGCGCCGCCCCCAGTGAGCGCACGGGCTTGCTCCGCCGTGCGCAAAGCCGTCAGCGCGTTCGCGTCGCTGGTGCTCGTCGCTCGCGATTGTGAGCTCGGCTCAGCGCGGACCGCGTTCTCCTGCGGCGGCGCTTTCAATTGAAGACGGAAGAAGACCTGGGATTCCCGTGCTTGCCCTGCCATGCGCGCGAGCCGTGCGCGCTCCATTTGTTCCGTCTGGTCGATCGGATCTCCGCCAGGCTCCGTCAGTTGCGGGATTGCTGACGGCGGACGTACCGGCTCGGGAGGCCGCTGCGTGCGCATGCCGTCATAAGTCGCCGGCAACCTGGCGAGGTTTTCTGTGATCGGCTTGTTCTCAACATTGATGAGCTCGCGCGGCGTGCCGACCTGGAGCTTCGGTGGCTGAAGGGCAACGAGAACCAGAAAGGCAATGAGTAGGAGCACCATGGCCGCGCCGCCGAACACGACCTTGCGGTTGATGCGGGTCACCGGCTGCGGCCGCGCGCGCAGCTCCAGCGTCTCGGGCGCGACCTTCTCTGCCTTAGGTTTTGGCTCGACCTTCTTGTCCGGTTCGGTCTCTGTCATGAGCGCGTCTCCCGCCAAACCGCATCTGTGCGTACGATGCGCACGACACGCTGCGGCGCGGTGCCGAGACGCAGCTCGGCAGCGGCGAACAGTCGGTCGACGATGTAGGTGGTACCGCGCACGCGATAATTGACGAGCGCAGACTTGCCGTCCGGGCCGATGACGAACAGCGGCGGGGCTTCACTCTGGGCGAGGCCAGACGGGAACTGAATGTAGACTTTGGCGCCATCATCGAAGACCTGTCGCGGTTTCCAGGGCGCATCGCCTTCAATGCGATAGCGGAAGCGGAGCTGGTCGATGTTGAGGCCGCTGTCCGCAACCGACGCCAGCGAGGCGGCCGCCTCGTCGCGCTGCTTGCGCAAGGAAACCAGCTCGGCCGTAGGATAAGTCCACGACACCGAGGCCATGTAGGTCTTGTCGCTCGAGCGCATCTCGAGATGATACGTGCGCCTATCCGTGGTGATGACGAGGTTCGTCTCGAGGTCGGCGCCGATCGGCTTCACCAGGATGTGGACCTGGGCCTCCTTGCCCTCGCCGCTTGTCGTATCTCCGACCACCCATCGTACGGTGTCGCCGGCGGAAACCGAGACGAGCTTCTCTCCCGCCTCGAGCGCGATGTCGGTCACCTGATTGACGGCAGCATAGAGCTGGTAGAGCGCGCCCTTGGTGTAGGGATAGACCTGGATGGCGTTGATATATCCATCCTTGACCGGCTCCACGCGCGCAGCGGCGTTGGCGCCTGTCACACGCTCCGCCGGCGTGCGCGTCTCTTTCTTCTTCTCGGCCGTCTTGTCGACGGGCTTGAGCTGGCCGGGAAGGGGCAGCGGTGTCGGCACCTCGACGTAGCGGATGGGCGGTTTCGGTTCCGGCTCACGTCGTGCGGCCAAGGCCGGACTGTCGAAGATCGGAATCTCCGGCACCTTGATGCTGCTGGCACAAGCGCCGAGGCTGCCCGACGTCATCAGTACAACCGCAAAGCTGCGCAGCCTGCTCATTTGGACTCTCCGGTGGTGACGTCCTGCGACCAGTTGAAGGCGTGCACGTAGATGCCGAGCGGGTTCTTGCGCACGGCGTCGACGGTTCGTGGTGGGGTGATGACGATCGAGAAGATGCCGGTGAGGCGCTTTGTGTCCCGCACTGCGCCACCCTCGAAGGTCCGCTCCTGCCACCGCACCTGGAAGGAGGTGTCCGAGGCGCGCACGACGCTCGTCACCTCGACAGCGACGGTCTGCCGGCCGACCCGCGAGAAGGGATCGATCTCGCGGGCGTACTCGTTGAGCGTGACTGCGGCCACGTTGGTCACGAAATCGTACGCCTTGAGCCAATTCTGGCGGACGACGACCGGATCTATCGACAAGGCGCGCACGTGGTCGACGAAGCGGGACAGATGAAAGGCGATATGCGCGTCGCTCGGCGTGTACGTCTCAGCCGCCGGGCCGATGGCGCGCGCCCCGCCGCGCGAATCCACCTCGACGATGTAGGGCACGACCGCGCCGGTCCGCCCGACCCAGAGCAGGACGGCCGCGAGCAGAAGCGACAGTCCAAGACTCCCGACCGCCACGAGCCGCCAGTTGTGCGCTTGCACGCGCGCGCTGCCGATCCGGTCATCCCATGCCTGCGCAGCCTTCTGGTACGGCGTCACCGGTTCCGGCGTCTCGCCATAGCGCAAGGTGGATCGCTTGAAGGCCATGATCTCTGTCTCCCCCTACGACTTGTTCTTGAGATCCGGCCCGCTGCTCATGCCGGGCCGGTCGCCTTCACGTAGCGCGTGCGCAGCCATCATCCCGGCTTGCGTCATGCGTTGCCGGCGGGCCATGCTCTGCGCCCAAGCCGGCGGTCCGGATGCGGGTGCACCGCCGCCCGGAGCATCGCCATCGGGGCCTTTGCCGCCGGACTCGCCTGATGGCGTTGCATCGCGGTATCCCTGCGCGGCGCCGTGGCGATAGGCATTGCGCACAGGCGCTGTTGCCGATGACGCCATGCGCGAGGCCGGCCCGGAGACGGTCGCGCGCGCCACACCGGCTGCACCACCGGCCTCATAGGCCGCACCGACGCGGCCCGAGAGCGAGGCGGCCGACTTGATCGCACCACCCGCCGTACGACTCGCCATGCGCGCTGCGCCTGCGGTAGCGATGCCGCCGGCAACGACCGTGCCACCGAGCGCGGCGGTGGTTGCGACCGCAGCGCCGGCTCCCAACTGCGGAGCGCCGGTGATCAGACCGGCAGCAATACCGGGAACGAAGATCGCGAGGCCGAACACGGCAATCGCGCCAAGGATGCACGACGCCGCCTGCGTCAGCGTCACCTCGCCGGTCGGCCGCATGACCGGGCCGAAGATCGACGACCCGATCCCGACCACGATCGCGAGCACCATCAGCTTGAGGCCGCTCGAGATCACATTGCCGAGCACGCGCCCCGCCAGGAACGCCGTCGGGCCGAACAAGGGGAGGGGGACGAGAACAAACCCCGCCAGCACCGTCAGCTTGAACTCGATGATGGTGATGAAGAGCTGCACGGAGAGCACGAAGAAGGCGAGCAGCACGATGACCCACGCCAGCATCAGTACCGCAATCGTCACGAAGTTCGAGAAGAACGTCGTGATGCCGATCAATTCGCCGGCTTTCTCCAACAGCGGCTTCGACGCCGTGAACCCGGTCGACGCCACAAACCCCGGCCGCATCAGATCAGCGGAGGTCAGCGACGTCCCCGTCGCCTTCAAGCCCAGTCCCGCGAACGACTGGAAGATGATGTCGGCCAGGCTCTGAAAATTCGACAGCAACAGCGCGAAAAAGCCGACGTACAGCACCTTACGGATGAGCTGCGCGATGACATTGTCCTCGCCCATCAGCGCCCAGAACAATCCCGCAAGCGTGATGTCGATCGCAATCAGAATGCTCGTCAGGAACGCCACGTCGCCAGCAAGCAAGCCAAAGCCGCTGTCGATGTACCGACTGAACGTCGCCGTGAATTGATCAATGATCGCCAAGTCATCCATCTGCTTTTTGAGCTCCGGGCAAGGCTCCGCCGTGGGCGGAAATCGTGTTCGCCGTTACTGGTGGTCAGGGTCGGAGTGTCAGGCCGCGACTATTGTTGTCATCGCTGCTGGTCGTGTTTGGGTCGCTTCGCGAGCGGGGCCAACCCCGCGCCCCAGCCGGCGGGACGCCCGCCGGACCGTCCGTCTTTTGAAATTTCAAAAAGGAGGGGGTTCGGGGGCTCCCCGAACGGGTGCGGGCGGTAGCCCGCTCGCGCAGCGACTATTGCCATATCGAGTTTCCTCATCGACTTGCCGAATATCCCGATCCCGTACCGACGAAGGATTTGAAGCGCTGACGGGCTTCATCTTCGGTCGCGAGATCGCGGGCACGACTGACGGTTTCGGCGCGATGTTGCGCGGCGAGCAGTCCTTGCAGGGAGAGGGATTGTTTGACGGCGAGGCTGGTGAGTTCGTTGCCGGCCTGGGTGGCTTCGAGTGCGCCGGCGGCGTTGCGTGAGCGCGTCATGGCATCGCCGAGCAGGCGCGTGTCGGTTTCGATGCCGTCGGCGATCTGGCCTTGCAGGAGGGCGGCGCGTTTGAGGCCGGCGTATTCCTCCTCCCATCGTGTCTTGGCATTGCGCACCACGTCGTCGGAGGTGAGCGCGGCCGAGACCTGTGCTGGAAAGAGGCGTTCGTAGGTGCTTTGCGTCTGTTGGAGTTTCAGCGCGATACCGTTACCGGCGTGGAGCTGCGTTTGGATTGCGGTCAGAGTACGCTGAAGATCGAGAGACAGGGTGCCTCCGAGCCGCATCAGGTTCTGATCCATGCGCAGGATCATCTGCGCCTGGTTCTGCAAGGTGCGCACCTGATTGTTGATCTGCTCGAGGGCACGGACGGCGGATAGAAGGTTCTGCTGGTAGTTTGCGGGGTCGAAGACAGTGAGCGCGTGTGCACCGGGCGGCATGGCGGTACTGGTCAGGAGTGCCAGCGCGACGGCGGTGAGCATCCCTCGTGTGGCGCGTCGGCGCGCCGCACGGTTGGGCTTGGCCGCCAAGGGGAAGAGCGCCAAGCGTTGTCGCAGATCGTCGTTGCTTGATGCTTCGCCTGCCGGTTCGGGTGGCTGCACCGTTTCCGGTAGGTCAGATTGCGAGGCTGGCACCGTCGCCAGGATGCGTGGCAGCGGCGGCGGTGTGGTTCGCGGGCGCTGCGGGCCGGGGAATGACGCCAGCAGATCGGCCGCCCAAGTGAGGCCCTTGGCGCGCAGGAAGGCATCGGCGAAGTCTGCGTCGGAGGTCTCCGTGATGACACGATCAATGAGCTTCTGGTCGTCCGGCGATGAGGTCGCGGTGAGTGCGAGAGCGACGGGACCGAGACCGAGCTCGAACAGCCGGTTGCCTTGCGCCGACTGCACGTAGTAGTCGCGCTTTGGCGTGGCGAGGCCGAGAATCTCGATCTGTCGGCCATTGAGGCCGAAGCGTTCGTAGACGGCGCGAGCCTGCGGTTCGAGGGCGCGGTCATTGGGCAGGAAGATGCGCGTCGGGCAGCTCTCGATGAGCGCCGGCGCGATCACCGACTGCTCGATGTCGGCGAGCGACTGGGTGGCGAACAGCACGGCGACATTCTTCTTGCGCAAGGTCTTGAGCCATTCGCGGATGCGGGCGGCAAACATCGGCTCGTCGAGGAAGTTCCAGGCCTCGTCGAGCACCAACAGCGTCGGTCGGCCATCGAAGCGCGCCTCGAGCCGATGGAAGAGATAGGTGAGCACCGGCGGGATGAGCCGCTTGTGCTGCATGAGCGGCTCCATCTCGACATGCAGAACATCGGTGAGCGCCAGAGTCTCGGCCGCACCATCGAGCAGGTGGCCGTAAGGACCTTCAAGTGTGTAGGGCGCAAGCGCCTGGCTCAAGGCACTCGACTGCACGAGTACGGCGAGGCCGGTCAGTGTGCGTTCCGCTTGCGGCGCCGAGGCAAGGCTCTTCAGGGCGGTCCACAGCGCATCCTTGATCTCGGGCGTGATAGAGACACCCTCGTTGGTGACGAGGCCGCTGACCCATGCGAGCGCGAAGGCGAGCTCGCCAGGCTCGTCGATGCGCGCGAGCGGCTGGAGTGAGAGGGTGCCCTCGAGGCCGAGCTCGATGCTTTCCCCACCCATGGCAAGCGATGCCGCGCGCGCCGATCGTCCACGATCGAAGATCGCGACTTGAGATCCGATGAAGCGGCGGAATTGCATGGCCAGCAGGGAGAGCAGCACCGATTTGCCGGAGCCGGTCGGCCCGACGACGAAGGCATGACCGACATCGCCGCTGTGCAAGTCGAGCCTGAACGGGGTCGCGCCACGCGTCTCGGTCATCATCAGCGGCGGTGCATCGAGATGGCGGTTTTTCTCCGGCCCGGCCCACACGGCGGAGACCGGCATCATATGCGCGAGGTTCAGCGTGTGCACGATCGGCCGGCGCACATTGGCGTAAGGGTTGCCTGGCAGCGAGCCGAGCCACGCTTCGACGGCATTGAGCGTCTCGCGGATGGTCGTGAAGCCGCGGCCATTGATGATGCGCTCCAACGCCAATTGCTTCTCGTCGGCGCGCTTGGGATCGGCATCGCCGACGACGAGCGTCGTCGTCAGATAGCCGAAGGCGACGTCATCGGCACCGAGCTCCTGCAGCGCCTCGTCCGCGTCGGCGGCTTTGTTGTCAGCATCGGAGTCGACCAGGGTCGCTTCTCGATTGAACATCACTTCGCGCAGGACGGCGGCGACCGATTTCCGCTTGCTGAACCATTGCCGCCTGAGCTTCGTGAGCTGCCGGTTGGCCTGGATCTTGTCGAGGGCGATCCAGCGCGTCGTCCAGCGATAGGCAAAGCCGAGATCATTGAGCGCATCGAGCAGGCCCGGTGTCGTCGTGTTCGGGAAGCCGGTGACGGTCAGCAGGCGCAGATGCTGTCGGCCCAGCTTCGGCTCAACACCGCCGAGGAAAGGCGTATCGCACAGGATGGCATCGAGGCGGGTCGGAACGGTCGGCACCGCCACGGGGTGGCGTTTGTCGGAGATCGTGCCGCGCAGATAGGCGAGCGTCTCGGCGTCATCCAGCGCTTCCGCTTCCGGCAGGATCGACGCCAGTAGTTCCAGACCGCGCGTTGCCTCGGTCTC
>Ga0066256_1004269_pt1 | contig 12871 bp, 11 predicted proteins | sample ThiBio_1000_biof_FD_87107 | JGI IMG/M metagenome (GOLD analysis project Ga0066256, IMG submission 87107) | Wastewater bioreactor microbial communities from Cape Town, South Africa - Thiocy_expt_1000_biof (version 2) | ecosystem: Engineered > Bioreactor > Thiocyanate-remediating >...
ATAGCACGACAAAGCGATCAAGCCCTGCTGTTAACGTCGGCCATAAGCAATGATGGAAAGTATCACCATGCTCGTTCCTAAGGCTTGGGGCTGCGTTAATCGCTCCCCTAATAACAGCCCTGCACTAAGAACTGTTGCTAACGGCATCGCTGCAGTAGATAAGGATGCCATAACCCCATCAACTTTTTGATAGCCAAAATACCAAAATACATAAAAGAATCCTGCGCTCAATCCTAGAATAACTAATATAAACCAATCAAATAAAGTAATCGTGAAGCTGCCCCAGTTACTGAATAAGCCAACCAATAATAAGACAATGGCATTTATCCCATTGAGTAAGGCGGAAATAAGAAAAACAGGTAAAGGAGTGACATGTTTTTTACTTAAGATGTAATAAGTGGCTTCAGGGAGTAACGAAGCTAAAACCAGAATGTCCCCTAAAAAAGAATGATGTACTTGTTTTCCAATGAGTTTATCAGCTGCTATAACGAGCAAGCCCAGGGAAGCAAACCCAACACATGCGATTTTTTTTCCCGATATTTTTTCACCCAGTATCAGCCATGACATCAGCGCAATTATAGCTGGAAGCGCACTGGTAATTATCCCTGCAACATTGGCATCGGTATAATGCAATCCCCACAACATGAGAATATTAAACAGTGCCCCCGCAGATAAGGCTTGCGCAAAAATGACCAACCAATCTTTTGTAGTCAATTTCCTAAGATAGGAAAAGACTGTAGATTTTCTCGCCGGAGTGAACCAGTGTAATGGCAATAAAATCATTGCTGCCAATGTAAAACGTAGTTCTAATATGAAAAGGATGGGAATGGAGGTAAGCACAAATTTCGAGAGAACAATGTTGATACTGGCCATTACTTGGGTAAGGATTAGGAACAACATTCCCTGCAAAACATAACGATTATTTTTAATCATAACTATAATCCATTTTAAAACTAAGTCATAAGCTTACCAAATATCTAAACTGATAAGTTATCCAAAAAAAGCGATTTTTTTGCCGCAATGGTCGCAACTCGCCATCGCTTGGGGGACTGTCCTACCACTTGATGAAAACGTCTACTAAATGCTGAGAGGTTTTCATAACCTACCATTGTCGCAATCATTTCAATTGAACAATTCGTTTCGATTAATAATGTTTTGGCGTGTTGTATTTTTTTCAACCGCCAATATTCAGCTAATGTGGAACCAAGCGACTTTTTAAAACGACGCTGAAGTTGACTCAAACTTAAATAACAGTATTTTGTGATGCGACTGAGGTCTACTGGCTCTTTAAAGTGTGTATCAATCCATGTTTTGGCTTTTAGAACATAAGAGTCTTGAACGGGTACTATTGGAGCGGCAGTGAAATGAAGCAGCAACTGGTTAATGAGTCCTTCGGCAATTAAGTCCCCTTCGTGATATTTAAAATAATGATGAGTGAACTGAATGAATTTTTGTGTACTACTGCTTAATTGAATCGCAGTAGATGGCAACTGTACCTTATGATTATACAAATCCATCACCAAGAAAAGATTTCCAGGACTTCCAGAAAAGCAGTGAGTGTCGCCAGGTTGAATGTACGCTCCACGATTTTGATTAACGATATTCATGCGCCCACAAATTTCTAATTCCAAAGTCCCCTGTAGGGGCAGGACTAATTGCGCAAAATCATGTTCATGGCGACATACATCCGTATCGTAACTGCGTAAGTCGAGGCGATTATTTTCCACTATGACTCTCTGTGAAACAAATAGAGGAATCTGATCATAACATAGGTATAATGGGACATTTAATAAAAGGTCGGACTAGAATGATTTCAATTTATGGTATTGCGCATTGTGATACAGTAAAAAAGGCACGTAAATTTTTGGAAGAACATAATCTTAGTTATGAATTTTGTGATTTCAAAAAACAATTGCCGACAAAAGCGCAAATCAATAAGTGGAGTGCATTTCTAGGTGAATTACCTATTAATAAAAAAGGGACGACTTACAGAAAATTTAAAGAGGAATATGACCGATTAAATAATGATGAAAAAATAGATTTTATTCAGCAACATGCATCGATGATCAAAAGGCCGATCCTCGAAAAACAGCATCAAGTCCTTATTGTAGGATTTCAAGAAGATCAATATAAAAAGTTATTATTAATTGATTAAAAATAATATAGTGTGAGCTGGTCTTGAATTTAAGAACTGGACCAAATTAACTCAACTTATTTTCGCACAAATTTGTTCAAAACGATATTTTAAAAGCGATGATATAAATTTCTGGAGAAAAGTACGCTTTTGAGAATATTGAACCGTTCATAAGTAAGATTGCTGCACCTCAGTGCAGCATAAGAGACAAATACATTCTACTTTTTATAAATATTCATGAAAGTAGAATCATTATTTTTTGATTCATTCTGGGCATTTTGTCCTGTACGCGATGAGAAAAATCCACCAGGCAGCGGAGACATTCTCCAGTCCTGATGCAAAATGGCTTCTACAGTTTTTGGAGCTGGCTCTTCTTTTACTAAATATTTTAATGGGTCCTTAGAAGCTGATTCAAATCCTTCTTTTGTTTTTGAAGTCATACTATCAAATGCCCTTCCTGATAAGCTCTCAATGGGATGATTTCGAATATGATGAATTATGAATTGTTTCTGCTGATTACTGAGCGAAGCTTTGGAGATGTGCTCCCAATCGACAAATCGTACCTGAACGATAAGGGCCTGCAGCTCCTCATGAGATAACTCATTTCTAAAATTATCATAAAATTCAACGGCATAAGCCAAGGACCAAGCAGGATGAATACTAAGAATCTCAACTAAGTTTTCAATCGTAAATCCTTTTAAATGTAAACATACTAGAGCATTAAAAAAACGTGACGTATTATATTCATTGGCACATTTATTAGTATTTATAAAGTTGTAAGCTAACATTATTAGATTGAACAAAAACTTCTGTCTGGTTTCGGATGGAAGTGTACTTGTCTTTATCTTGCCCTCGATAAAGGCAAGATAAATAAATATACTGTTAGTCGCTAATGAATTGTTGAGCTCGATTAAGTTTTCTTCTAAATTATTGGCAGTGCTCGATTTTTCATGAAAGTCAGAGACAAGAATATCTAACTCACTAAGATAATCATTTCTAAAGGTATTGTGTTGCTCTTGAAGACTTTCGATTGTAAAGAGCCAACTTAACAAACCGTCTTTAAAAGTAACATCAAATTTAGAGTCACCCAAAAGGTTAAGAAACCACTCCCGATTCAAATGATAATTAATACATAAGTCAGCACCCACATTGGTAAAAATATTTTCATTAATAATTTTACCAATATTGTTTAATTTAACCGCGTCATTTTCGCGAATTGCATCACATAATAATTTAAAATAGCTGCTCATGTTGTACCTTTTTCACGACAAAAGAGACAATTATAATAAAAATGAAACAAAAAATAAACACTTTGTTGCAATTATAGAATGAAAAATTGAGCTGTAACTATTGAGACTTGAATTTATCAGGCGCGCTCAATCTCTAATCCTGTCATAATGAAATATGAACATAAATCGCTCTATTGCATATTCATTTCATGGAATTATATAAAACAGTCCCAAGCCTCATAAGTCCAGAGAATAATACACATCAATCAATTCACTTGATGTCCAATAAGAAAATTATTTTCCTCTTCAAATCGCGCAAACTTTTTGCCAGCAAAAAAAGAAAAACGTCGGATAAGAGCACTTGAAGCAATCCCCGATACAAGGGCACCTGCTATTGCAGTAGTGGCCGCAGCTGATCCTGTGAAGCCAACTATTAACCCCGTTACCCCTAACCCGCCCATGATCAAAGCTGTGAGGCCTGCAACTAATAATAAGGTTAATATGATTTTGTTTAATGATTCATTCGAGATTATCTTTAGAATAAAGTTACTTGACGGGTAATTACCTCGCTCATAATTATTCGCAATAACTTCTAAAAATAAATTTTTACCCTTATTGGCAGCAACGAATCGTTCGTATTGAATCTGTGCCCAAGCTTTAACTTTTATCTCATCCTCTTCTTGTGGTTTCCATAAACCCACACTTTCTCCTTAAAATACTCTAAAGACATCTGTGGAGGCTCATTAATCATTGAGAGATTAATAACATTCAGATTTCTATATTTTAAGTATCCAGTTAAAAATTGGGCAGGATTATTTATCTGGGTCAATATCCATTCAGCAAGAGCTATGTAGCAGAAATTTCCTCTATTAAGAAAACTGGAACATAGACCTAATTCTTCAGCTATCTTTGATATCCCTTCATAATCATCTTGAAGAAAATCATATAATGCGTGTAAATCTGCAAGAGACAAGAGCTTCTTCAATTTGCAAAAAACATTTTTAAATAAAGCAATTTCACCCATCTCGCCTAACACACAAAGAATCGAATCTTTATAGATTTTTCCGGTATCAACATATACGCTTAATAGCTCTTCAGGTGAAAGCATAGCAATTGCATCATTTATTATATTTCGCAAAGGTATTATAACTTTTGTGGTGATGCTCTTGTATTGAGCTTCAGAGATTTCTTGCTTACTTACTGAAAACTTTACATATGATTTTTTGATACTTAGAAGATCAAGCACTATTCTTTCAAGAGGATGGCAATAACATTTATAAAGTTCGTTATCTTTTGTAGATAATTCAAAACCTAAACTTGTATAGCCTTTATCAAGATTATCTATTGCCTGGTTGTATTTTTTATGGGTTCACCTTCAAATTTTTCTTGCATAACAACTCCATTTAGACAAAAAATATACTATATAAATGTTTAATTACCCATGATGGTTTCACCTCGGCTAGTCACACTATCACACATTGGTAATTCTTTATTTGCTCCTGATTTAATTATTAAAAAATCGAAGAATCTTCTGAGCTATAACTAATCCTGAATTAATTTTATTTGATTACTTAACAGGAGCAATGGTTTTATTTATTTTTAAAAATATTGTAATTTATTCTTTAGTACAGAGGGAAGGATTAAGAATTAAACAAATAACTACTACTCGATTTTTTGCTATTCGCGTCTAAGAAGGAATCAACTAAAATAAAGAGAATCTATCAATAATTATTTAGGCAGTTTTTGCGCAACCCAAACAGTTGCCTCCCCACACTGAGGATCGCGGATGTTGTGCACAAGTACATGAAATGATGATGCTTTGAGTAAAGAATGATATTCTTCCGTTGATAATGAAGCATGGTAGAGCTGTTGGCCGCCATTTTCACTCCAGACTTCCCCCTCGTCTACACCAGAGGTGAAAGCCAATATTCCACCTGGCTTCGTGTGGGCTTCAAATATTTTAAACATATCGCGCTGGCTTTTATGATCCAGATGAAAGAAACTATGCCATGCTAACACTGCATCGAATTGTTGTTCAAAATTTATGAGACGCATATCAGAAACAACCCAGCAAGCGCTGGGAAAACGGCTTTGACAAAGGGCGATCATTTTGTTACTACCATCAACACCTGTGACGTGAAAACCATTGTTAATAAAAAATTGGGCCATAGGTTCACCCGTCCCGCATCCTAAATCTAAAATGGATCCTGCAGATGGAGTTTTACTCACAATTAAATTCAAATACTCAGATTCCATCAGATTTTTGGCACGTGCATCATCAAACCAATCTATGATTGCATCATACACTTCATACACTTTATCTTTGTTCATCTTTTCAACCTGATGTAGTTTTTATAATCACGAGTCTGCGTGTTCATAGCGAGTACCTGAGCAGCACTTTAATTGCTAACAGATAATCAATCACGGATTCAACAGCATTTAATTAGACAATTTACTTTCTAACGATAATAAATAAGACTTTGCAGCTAATCCACCGGCAAAACCAGTTAAAGATCCATTGGCTCCAATTACTCTATGACAACCAGCAATAATTGCAATAGGATTGCGACCATTAGCAGCACCGACTGCCCTCACCGCTTTGGGGCGTCCTAAAGCCTGAGCAACATCTTTATAGCTTCGCGTTTCACCAAAAGGAATGTGCACCAAATAATCCCAGACCGCTTTTTGAAAGGGTGTACCTCTAAAATATAAAGCTAAGTCAAATTGAGTTCTTTTCCCTAAAAAGTATTCTTTTAATTGCGCCTCTGCTTTAAGTAAAACAGGATGATCCAATTCCTCTTTCTGAGGCATAAAATCCCCCCCCCCTAGGCGTTCGTTTTCCCATAAAACTCCAGCAAGCCCGTGCTCATTTGCAATTAATCTAAGCGAACCCACGGGACTATCTATCACTTTAAAATAATACTGAACCGGAACATGAGTCGTATTAAGCTTCATTTTTTTCTCAATGTATTGAATAAATATAAGCCATCTAGTGTATCTTAGTTTTAAATTGATGCCTAATTCTTGCTAGTATTTTCGGTAAACACTGTTACCTAAAATTAAGGTCCTGACTGGATATCGGCCTCTTGTCTTTAAAGATTAAAAAAAAAGCATTACATTAATTTTAGCAAAGCCCGGGCGAGGGTTAGAAATACATTGAAAGTGGGGCCGTATTCAGATTACGGCCAAACAGTGGTATTGCGTAAAGATAAAAATGGGATTAATAAGGGCTATTGGGGGGCTATAGTATCTTGCACTTCAGAGATCTGAGATGACTGAGCTATTTTTTCCACTGATACTATAGGAAAAAATGCTATTCCTCTGCCACTCATAGCCGCATCAGATTTTATCTCACTAGCGGAAACTTCAACCACTGCACTTTCCTTTTCAAATAACTCATTTTCTAAATTCGAAATCTCATCTTCCGTCTTTTTAATCTCTTGTTCCAATCCTGTAATAATCCGAGGGATTGTATCTTCTCGAATTTCAAGCAATTCTATGGTTTGATCTAATTTTTTTCTTTGAATTTGATAATATACAGCGGCAGCCACTGAGGCAATTGCCAATAATAGCAAAAAGGCAGGAAGCGTAAGTAAAACAGGGCTCATTGTACATATAACAATTAGCACTAAAGTTTTAATGGTTGAGATCCCCCAAATCACACCCGAATAAATAGAAAAATTTCGAGCTTTATTTTTTGGGTATAGCTTTGGATTTAAATCCTTTAAGTAGTTTATTTCTCCAGGTAATTCCCTTTTCCGGGCTCTCATGTCATTCAGTTGCTTACGCAGCTGTGCTACTTTTTGCTCCAATAGTAGCTTGTCATCAGGAAAACTCTTGATTTTTATAATTCGCTCTTTAAGCATACGACATGCCTCAACGCCAAGAGAATTAGTCCACTCGTATTTTTCGTCATACATATCTTGAGACTGGCCAATAAAAGGACGTTTTAATGAAATCAAATCTTCAAATAAATTTGTCTCAATTGTATCAAAAAGCACATCGACAAACTGGTCATATAAAGGACTTTTAGGCGAGTTCAGATGCTCTAACAAATTTCTTTTGGTCGTTTCAAGCACCCTTATGCTTTTGTCTCTATTTTTCTTGTCGGCGCTCGTTTCAATCTCTGTTTTTTCTTCTTGGTACTTCAATTCCAATTTATTTTTTATAATATCAACAATCAGATTCGTTATCTGTTGTCTTTTTTTGAGATGGTCTAACAATTTCAGATAATCAGATTGATTAATTATATTGCGAATTTCGTCTTGTATAAATTTATTGAAATCTACATCAGCTAATTTCATAAACCAATCCTAATCAGTTAGCATGTGCGACTGTTGATTAAAATCAAGTCAGCTTTGCTTTTTATAAGAAAAATGCTCGTAAAGATATCATTAATCGAAAATGTTATCAATTTACTGCATAATTGCTGCTTATGAACATTCGTGAGAGCGAATTCAACTAACTAGTAAAACTTTTGTATAAAAGGCAGGGCAATAGTTTAAAATTCCTACTGGATGAGTACTCTAATGGTAAAATAACTTACCATTAGTTGGCTTTTATTAAGCGTTGTAATATTCGAGTATCTTGCATCCAGGGTACACGCAGAAACAATTAGCAGACGTTACACCCTCACAGTTTTAGAGAATCGTGAAATTTCTCAATTTCATTTCGTGCGTCCTCAAAGAACTCAGGTAATGGAGGATATGTAAAAAATCGATTTTTGAATTGTTTTACGCTGGATTCTACCCTAGGATTATTTTTTTCAATTCGCTCGATATCATCCAACTGCGCATAGCTTTTATTAGGCAAATTTAATCTATTTTCGCATGTCTTTATATAAATATATCCGACAAACTGATAGTTCATACAAACTGGTTTTTTAATAAATGACGAGGTCGAATAATCAGTTTCGTAGCGATCTGGTGATATATAGAAAAACGAAGCTGATTCCGGCGATTTTATTGGATGTCCATTAGCATCAACTCGTTCAGGAGGATATCCTTGGCCACGTCGGTGAGAAAAACCACCGTCATTATTTTGTACTAGAAAATGAAAATCGTCCTGTTGATAATATGTTTGCTTATGAATTTGAATATTTTTTTGCTCACAAGAATAGTGAAAAGAGGCTAGATAATACCCTTTTTTCATCTCAGGCAAACCTCCCTGTTTATGTGGAGCCTTTAATACCAAAGTTTTATCATGGTAGTATTCATTAATTACATCAATAACATAATCCAGCTGCTTTGATTTGATTGTACTGCAAGAGCTCAGCTCTGAAAGTGAAAACTGTGGACTTGATGATTGAATATTTAACGCATAAGACAAACAATTTTCTGTACTAAATCTACTCATACTTGAATTAAAATTTGGATTATAGATAGGGTAACTCAATAGCCAATCTTCTGACGTTACCCGACAAGGTGTTCTGGTATTTAAAGTATTAGGGAGGATAGAAAGAATTTTTTGACCTAAGGGGTAGAGTTGATTGACCGATTTTAGAAGACTATCGAAGTTTTTTTGACTTGAAAGGTAAAAATATACTTCTCTCTCATTCGTTTTAATATCGGAAAGAACATTGGGCGACAAAGTATCTAAAAAATCATTACAAAAATCTAAGTTTTTAAATTTCACTTTTAGGGTTAACGTATGTTTTACATAACCTAAAAATTCGATTTCTTCAATCAGGGGAGCAGATGATTTATTGACTAATTTCATATCTCTATTTAAAGCATATTGTTCATACTTAATCGTTCCGTCCTCATATCGGTCAGGACTAAAATTTCCCTTAATTTTCCAATCAGGATATTCTCGTGGTGTAGTGTACGTATTTTGTAAAGATGAGTAATCTTCGTGCATGTGTTCTAAGCGTAAGCTATTTAATTTGACATACAAATACCCAATAAATCGATAATCAAAACATGCAGTTTTATCCTTGATATAATAGAAGCTTGATTTTTCGGGGATTAAAATTAAATTTCCATCAGAGTCAATTCGCTCCGCTTGTGCTTCACCACGACGATGAGAAAAATAACCATCTTGATTCTGGATGAGAAAATGATAATCAAATCGAGTGTAATGTCCTTTGCTATTTACTTTATTAAAAGAATTATTTGAGATAAGCAATGTGACAATATAATAATCATCCAGCAAATCAGGTAATTCCCCGGGATTAAAAGTTGCCTCTTTGACTAAATTGGGGTCCTTAAAGTGATCGTTGATTATAGAGGTAAAATAAGATAAAGCCTCAGCTTTCTCTAGGGATTTATCTAGATGCAATTTTTTAAAATACGGACCTTTCAATCGATGATTAAGCGCATAAGCTAAACAATTTTCATGACCATTTCGACTTAGGCGATTTAAAAATGGAGGATTAAACACAGGATTTTGAGGTATCTTAACTGCATCAATTTTATTAAACATAAAAAAATCCATTATACATAGGACGTTGCCAAAAATGGCTAGTTAAATTAAGAAATAAATTTACAATAATCTGTAATACAATTTTATAATGTCAAGCTTTAAGCATTTATGAAATCATAGCTTCAATTTTTACAGGATATTAAAAACCTTAAATAGCTTCAACTTAAACGGGCAATATATGCAGTTATTTAACGCTGACTACATTTAAATTTATGTAATTTTACTCTATTACTGCTCCATGGAGTGTACTAGCTTTCGTAATGCACGATAAGCATTGTCATCTTCCAATCCAAAACTTGTTCTTTATCTTTTTAATAAATTTTAATTTCGAGAGATAACTTTTCAGGGTAAAATATTGAACACTATTTATGATATTTGGATTCATTTTGGAATTAACATCTGAGGAAAAACCCTCTTTATTTGATCAAATCATTGCAGCAGCTATCAATCATGATGAGAAAATTTTAACTGAACTGCTTGAACAAGGAAACCTTTACTACCAAGATGGATATAAGCCCATAAAATTTTTAGCCAGTCATGGAAACTTCCACGCTATCGATTTTCTAATTGATAAATTTCGTCTTGATGTTAATGAGGTAGTATTTGAATATGCACTATCTGGTTATGTGGAGCAAGTCAAAGAGCTACTCATAGGGAAAAAAGTAAGCAAAGCAAAAGCTATTTTAGGATACGCGATCTCAGGGAATATCGAAGAAGTTAAAAAACTATTAACCCACAGCTCAGATAAAGAAGATGCCTTATTAGGTTTTGCGATGGGCGGGCATGAAGTATGGGTCAATGAAATGCTTTCTGACGGGGCACGTATCGACGTCGCCTTACGAGGTTATATTAAAGGGGGGCATACGAATAGAGTCAAACAATTAATTGTCCTTGGAGCCAGTAAGATTCAGGCTGTAGAGGAGTATTACCGAAATAGATTTTTTCCTGTAAGTTTTTTACAACTTCTCGCTGAGTTTGAGGATAGTGAATTCAGAAAATTATTAATCCAAAAATCTAATTATGGACCATACTCAATAATTTCAGCAAAAGAAAATGTGACGCAACGTACTCATTATAAAATTTTAGGTCTTGCAGACTTTGCACCATTTAGTGCAGTTGAGAGCGCCTATCAAAGACTTCTTATAAATGCAAAAGAACACCCAATTAACCCAGATATTCAAGAGATTTATAATACTTTAATTACGCCCCATCTCCGACATAATTATGACATTTTGTTGTATAAGAGCAAACAGGATAGAGTTCGTTGGGTAATGAACTTTGCTGTGATTGCTTTTGCAGGAATTAGTGATTATAACTTCCCCAATTTTACTAACAGCCTTTATGACCTATCCAGCTGGATTAAAAGAATTACAGAAGATTTCAACGCTTATTACCATAAAAAGCTATTAAACGGGTATCGAGAATATCAATATTATCTCTCATCAATAAGTAATACTGACGCAGAGGAAAATTTGAAAGATGAAATAGATATTCTGCGGAAGGAAATTTATCATTTTGCCAAATTGCCTTTTCTTTTGGCGTGTATGCATGATGAAGCAGACCTACTTGAATCTCCTGACTTTCGTTATATTTTTAACGAACATTATTTATTTAGTAAATTACATTCCGGAGAATCACCTATCGCTGTTGCAACTGCATTTGCAGCTAAAAAAGTACTCCGTCGTGCATTTGATTTTGGTTTAGTTACTGTTTCAGATATTAGGGAAAGTTTATGCGTTGCTGCTGCTTTGAATAATAAGGAGATGTTTGCACTGATTCTTGAAGAAGGTCAAAAAGCATCAATCATCATGCAGTCAATCAACGATTTGCCATACTATAATCGTGATCATGATCCTTTTTTTTGGTCGATTAGAACAAATTTTGCATATGGAATAAAAACTCTTCTGAGCATAAAAATTAACACTAAGAACTTTCAAAACATACGTGATAACTATACAGAACTCGCGAAGCGAGGTAATTTAGCCCCGGACATGATAGCCTTAGTCGCTGCTAGTGAAGAAAGTGTCGCTCAAAAATCAGCTGCTGCTCCCATTACAACTAAAACCCCCATTAAAGTGGGAATACCTGATTCATCCCAAAATATAAATAATACCTCAAAGCAGCTTAAGGGATTTCGGATAAAATTATTCAATTCTCCAAGCGATGAAACAGCCCTAACCACTAGATCAACTACGAGAGCTAAGGAAACTATTCTACCAACAAGTTTTGACTCGCCAAAACCAGTAAAGCAGAAATTACCCAGAGCATCCGAACTGGACTTGCTGAAATTTAAGACTTGGTATACCCCCGATTATTGTGAAGCACTAATTTTTTCAGCGTATTCAAGAAATATACTATTACCTCTTGCGTTTAGCGATACGCTAAATAATCGCGAAGCATTTATATGGCAAGTAGAAAATGCCAAATTGCTCTGTGCATTAGTCGCAAAACCTCTTCTATTTATCTGTAAAGAACCTGGCTCGCATAATCATTTTATTGCAGGTATTCTTATGAATGATAAACTTCTATTACTTAATCCTTTAGGGAAAACAAAACATAAAGATACCCGAGATATCTTAAACGAGATGGTGCAAAAAAATATTCTCTCCAGTTACAAGGAATCAGCAAATGTACTGCAACAGGCACACTATGAGAAAACTGGGTCGGTTTCTTGTGGCCCTTTAACTGTAGAGCTTATAAAAAATCTCCTTCGTAATTTGACGCTAAACGATTTACAGAAGTTATTTAGTGACAATGCTCAAGAAGTTGATATGGGTAACTGGTTAGCTGGACAGTTAACAACAAACCCGTTCCGCACTGAAGCATCCTATAAAACATATTTGCTCAATATAAGACAAGAACATCACCAACTTTATAAAAACATCTCGGATTCAGCAGAAGTTTTAAACCCACCGCAGCAAATCATATTTAACCTGCTCGTCACTAGAGAAGAGACATTAATATCCATTTCAAATCACCCTGTTTACCAGCAACATTTTTCAAAAAAGGCTTCTTTGGATAACACATCAGCAGGTATTAAACTTACAACAGCCTCTCAAAATCCTACAGTTAAAGAACGGGATAG
>Ga0066256_1004271_pt1 | contig 12868 bp, 9 predicted proteins | sample ThiBio_1000_biof_FD_87107 | JGI IMG/M metagenome (GOLD analysis project Ga0066256, IMG submission 87107) | Wastewater bioreactor microbial communities from Cape Town, South Africa - Thiocy_expt_1000_biof (version 2) | ecosystem: Engineered > Bioreactor > Thiocyanate-remediating >...
TGTACTATAACAAGCATAATTTTTCTTTATAATCAACAACAATAATAGAATATTTTGCTACAATGTGAGAATCCTATAGGACTTTCCATACTGAACTGACATATTTCTTAACTTTTCATGTAATGCTTTTTCTGTATGCTTGTGTTTTTCTTAATTTATTTTGTCTTAGTATTAATTAATTTATACAAAGACATAAATCTAATAAATCCATAAACAATTCAACCTTTTTGTAAAAATGAGACCAAAAGTAATCAAAATTGAAGATATTGTAGATATGTTTAAGGAGCAAAAAGTGATGACTCTTGATATATTATCCAAAAAAGCAAAATGCTCAGGAAAGACAATTCTAAGAAGACTTAAGGAACATGGATATCACACAAGCTATAATATGAATGGAAAATATTATACGTTGCCTGAAATTGCTACTTTCGACGAGCACGGTTTTTGGAAACATGACAATGTGTGTTTTAACAAATTCGGAGGATTGAAAGAAATTGTGAAGAGAGCGATAGAAAGTAGTGAGATGGGCTACACCGTGGATGAATTAAACAAAAGAATAAATGTAAACTATAGCAGCCATGTTCTGAAATTTGTTAGAGAAGGCGTAATAGCAAGAAGGAAATACGGTGCCGTTTATACTTATTTCTCAACAGACAAGAAAAAACAAAAAATTCAAGTTGAGAGAAGAGAACAGCATGTTATGACAAAAGAAATAATAGAGTCCGAAGGACACACAAGTTTTCAAGGACTCATCAATATGAAAATGATACAAACATTACCTGCCGAAAAATTGAAAACGCTTGAGAAAAGACATGAGATAATATTAGCACACGAAAAGTTCGGAATAAAAATAGGCGATATTGTAGATGCCTATGGTGTTTCTGTTGGCGCATATTATTATTGGAAAAATAAGTATATAGAAGGAGGCTTTCTTGGTTTGGTCGATAAAAAAAAAGGTCCACGAGTGCCACACAATAAAACACCAGAAGGGTTTGAGAATAAGATGGTTGAGATCGCATCCAATAATAAAAAACTTGATGCTAATGATATTCACAATATACTACGCGAGCAACAGGGATTTACAAGGACCACGGAAACTGTTAGGAGAATACTATCTAAGCACGGTTTAAATAGACCTAAAGGTAGACGTTCAAAAAAAAAGATGGAAATGAAAAAGAAAACAACACAATTAATAAAAACAAAATCATAGAGGTAGAACAAAAACCAATAAGAGATAACGTATATACGAATCCTAGGTCCAATCCTCAACGCAATCCAAATACAGATTCTAACAGAACAAAACCTCTAACTGAAGAGGAGATTGCAGCAATAAAAAATGCTCACAAAGAATATCCTGAAATGGGCCCCTGGAACTTGGCACTAATATTATCAAAAACTAAAGGCGTTCATGTATCTACTATGAGCATACTCCGAACATTATGCTCTGAAAAATATAGAAACCCGAATAAGAATGAGGGTAACGAAGTTAATTACTACGAAAAACACAGACCCTACGCAATGTATCATGCTGATACAATGGAAGTAATACTTGGAAATGGAGATCCAGCATATCAAATATCAATAGAGGATGACTATTCAAGAGCTTATGTCTCTATGGAGGTATTTAAGAGTAAGCACACTTACTTCGTGATTATTTGTATGTTACAAGCATTTATGATGTACGGAATACCGAAACTCTTTCATCATGATAATGGTGGAGAATATAATAACGCAACCGTAAAATGGTTATTAAAACAATTTGACATCACTGATGTACCGACAAAGATAGAGAACCCAAAGGGTAATGGAAAGAAGGAGAAGGCTCATAGCCAGGATAGAAAATATTTCTATGAAAAACATAATTTTCAGACAATTGAAGATGTTAAGCAAGCAATTCCTGATTATCTCAACTTTAGAAATAATATAAAAGCACAATGGGCAAAATATGGAGAAACAGCATCCGAAGCACTAAAAGAAGCAGAACCAAGAAAGATATCAGATGATGAGTTGGAAAAAATAATAAGAGAATTATATTTTGAAAAGAAAAACAGAATTGTAAAAAAAGATGGGAAACTTCGATTTAAAGGAAAGACATATTATATATCAAAGAAATTGAAGGGAACTACAATAGAGATGAGAGTGACATTGAGAGGCGTAGAAGCATTGCATGATGGAAAACTAATTAAAAGATGGAAATATTGGAAACATGTTCTAAATATTGCTGTTGATTATAGCCTTGAAAAACACTTGTTATAGTACATCATTCAACTTTAAATGCCCAAAAAAATTGTGGTACAATTTTGTGTCCCTTTCATACGAAACATAACCATACATTCAAACAAATAATTGGTAATTTAAAATTTTTTATTTGGTTTTTATTTTATCTTTATTTAGTTTTTATTTAGTTTTTATTTTATCTTTATTTTATCTTTATTTAATTTTTATTTAATTGTTATTTAATGTGGCGTTCTAATTTATTACATAAAAAATTTAAACATAAAATCTTAAAAAATTTAAAATGTCAAAAGCACCAGCTGATACGATAAAATACATCATACATGCGGATGTTTCAATAGACGGAGTAGTTGATAAGCCCGATGTAGTAGGAGCAATATTTGGCCACTCCGAGGGTTTGCTTGGAGAGGATTTAGAGCTTAGAGATCTACAAAAAACCGGAAGAATCGGCAGAATTGAAGTGAATATAAATTCAGTTGCAGGAAGGTCAGTAGGAAAAATACTTGTGCCATCCAGTTTGGATATGGTTGAGACCTCAATTATTGCCTCTGCTGTTGAGATGGTTGACAGAGTTGGCCCATGCGGGGCATCAACCACTATCATGGATATTGAAGATACGAGAGCCGCCAAAAGAAAAAGAATAATTGCCAGAGCAAAAGAACTGGTTAAGAAATTACTGATTGAACAGATTCCGGACAGCCAAAAGATAGAAGAAGAGGTTAGAGGTCTGGTTCAGACAAGCCAGATTACTACTTATAAAGGGTGTTCAGCAGGTCCTGAAATAGAAACCTCTGAAACGATAATAATAGTTGAGGGCAGAGCAGATATTTTAAACCTTCTTAAAGCAGATATTAAAAATACAATTGCTGTTGACGGTACACATATTCCCGATGTTGTTATTGAATTGACAAAAAAGAAATCCACAATTGCTTTTTTAGATGGTGACAGAGGAGGAGATATTATACTGAAAGAGCTTATTCAAAAGACAGATATTGATTATATTGCGAGAGCGCCAAAAGGAAGAGAGGTTGAGGACCTTGGAAAGAAAGAAATAATAATGGCATTAAGAAAAAAGATTCCGGCATCACAACTAAGACAGGAAGAAGAAACAAAAATCGTGAAAAACGGACAACCGCAACCGGTACAACAAACACGACAATCTTTGTCATTTACAAAGTCCATGGAAGAACCGCCTGTGGAAGACCCTAAGGAAGATCCGGAGGAAAAAATAAAGAATATTCTCCTGGAACAATTACTGAAAACCAACGGCTGTTTAATGGCAAAATTATTTGACCGGGAAATAAAAATAATAACAGAAATTGAAATTAAAGATATGCTAACCGCAATTCATTCCATAAAACCGCACGCTATTGTTTTTGACGGAATAATAACACAGCGACTAATAGACGGTGCTGCTGAAAACGGAGTAAAATATATTGCAGGAATTAATCAGGCAATGATATCAAACGCAAGGGACATAAGTATAATACTTGAAAAACGGCAATAAGGAAATTTTTATTTCTTTATTTATTTACTTTAAAAATATATTTAAAATAAATTTAATAATAAGTAAGTTAATAAATTTAATATAAGTAAGTTAATAAATTTAATAATAAGTAAGTTAATAAATTTAATATTTAAGGACTAATTAATAAAAAAATTTAAATTAAAAAAAATTTAAAACATAAGTAAAATGGGAGAACTAACCGAGTTGGAAAGGGTAGAAATTGAATCAAAAAGGGAAATTATAGACAGCGTGCCAAAGGTGATTGTATATGGAGGAATATCAGTAATGGTTTGGATTTTTACAATGTTTGTATATGTGCCATTAGGAGGAAGTTTGATGCTTACACCGGGTTTGAGTGTGTCAAATTTCATTATGATTATTGGATTTGTAGCATTGTTGTTTTTTACATTTAAGATTTTAAAAGAAATAAAAGATATTTCTAATGCTATTGGCGGAATAATCGCGGTAAAAAGTGGTACATCCGGAGCAAGCAAGGAAGAAGTTGAACATATGCAAACCGCTGTGAGAGGAGTTGTATATGCAATTGTAGGCACAATATTGTTTGTGTACCTGACAAGTGTGCTTACGGGTTTAAGTATAGGCGGATATACATATTTGGGACAAACGATTGTAGGAATTGGTATGGTTGTGATGTTTATATGGATAATTTTCTTACTATATAGATCCGGAATGGCTGTTTCCAAAGAATTAGAGAAGGCAGCACACGAAAAGGCAGCAAAGATGCTGGAAGAGTCAGCAAAGAAATAAGGAAGATAACAGGAATTTGAGATATTTTGAAGTTGTTTTTATCTTTTTTCCTTTTTTATTTTTTATTATTCAAATTTTTTTGATTTTTTTTTTTTTAATTTTAAATTCTGTAAGATTTTTTGTGACGCCGAAATATTTTTTAATAAATTAAAAGATGGTAAAAAATTATAATCAAGGGATTAAGAAAATTTTAGTATATTCTGTTTTACTTGCAATAACCACATTAATATATCTTTATTTTGAGAAATTTTGGGAATTTATGTCAAAAATTTCATTTTTAAATGTAAATATTGTTATTCCAATAACAAATTTTGTAACTTCAAAGGGAGAGGGAATAATAATTACCGCGTTATTGTCTGTGGGGCTTATAATCGCAGTAATTTTACTTTACTTAATCGCACGCCAGATTCTAAAAATAATCGGTGAAAAAAATAAAGTATAAATTGTTTTGAGATTTTTAAATAAATTTAAAATGAAAATAACTGTTGAAGCAGGAGATAAGAATGCCCGTTTAATAGGAAAAATTTTGTTTGTATTAGGAGGATTTTTTATTTTGATGGCATTAATGTCAGTAGCGACAACATCGCTTATATTTCCTTCCTTTATTCTCACAGTAATAGGCGGAATACTGTTACTTTCAGGACTTTTTCTGATGATGAAAATTTAATGAAACCCTGTATCTGGTAAAATTTAGCAAAATGGGAATAGAACAGGCAGTAAGCGCAATAGGGCTTGGATTGCTCCAACTCGTAGTTGGACTGGTATTGGCAATAGGGTGTATATATATCGGATTTATTTTGTTTGAGAAAATACTAAAAGAAATTGATCTGCAGGAAGAGTTAAAAAGAGGAAATATTGCAATCGGAATTGTAATGGTGGCAATAGTTATAACACTTGCAGGGATAATTAGTAGAGGTGTTAGTGGAATTACATCGGGCATATCTGATATATCAGGGATGAATGTTATGGATATATTGCTTAATGTTGTTGCGGGAATTGTACATCTAATTATAGGAATTGTGCTTGCAGTAGTTGCAATTTATATGGCATTTGGGATTTGGGGCAAAATAACTGCAAAAATAGAAGAAACCAGTGAATTAAAAAATAATAATACAGCAATAGGTGTCGTTATGGCAGGGGTCCTGATAGCGGTTGGATTTGTTATCCAGGGTTCTGTGAGCGGAATTGGAGCTGCTATTGCATCCTGGTCAGTTGTCGGGATTGGTGGAATTGTGATGGGATTACTTCAACTTGCAGTTGGATTGATATTAGCAATGGCATGCATATATATCGGATTTAGTTTGTTTAATAAACTACTAACAGAAATTGATTTGCAGGATGAATTAAACAAAGGAAACACCGCAATTGGAATTGTATCAGCAGCAATAATGATAACCTTATCAGAAGTAATTGGAGGTGCTGTTGGAGGCATTACATCCGGACTGTTTGGACAAAATATAAATTTCATTGGTGCGATAGTTGGAGGTATTGTTCAGTTGATAGTGGGCATTGTATTTGCAGTTATTGCGATATACATAGCATTTAGGATTTGGGATAAAATAACTGCAAAAATAGAAGAAACCAATGAACTAAAAAATAATAATATTGCTGTTGGTGTTGTTATGGCGGGGGTCTTGATAGCTGTTGGATTTGTTATTCGGGGAGCAATTGGAGGAATCGGAGTAGGGATTGCAGCAGCATTTTAAAAAAAATAGTAACTATTCAGCCCCAAAAAATTAAGGGTAAATTTTTGGCTTTTTTAAATTTTTTAAAATTGGACGCTCATTTCATTCGTGTATTTACAAAATTAAATATGCAACTCATTTTTGTAAGATTGAAAATCTTGTAGATTTTCAGTATTTTAAAATCTTGTAGATTTTTAAAGATTGAAAACTTGCAGTTTTCAGTATTTAAAAAATCCCACAGATTTTTTAAAGATTGAAACCTCATAGGTTTCAGTATAGTTTTCAGTATTTAAGAAAAATAAGACATTATATCAGATATTATCAAAATATGATATTTCATAGTTGGATAAAACGAACTTTCTTGTACAATAAAAATCCCACAGATTTTTTAAAGATTGAAAACTTGCAGTTTTCAGTATTTTAAAATTTCATAAATTTTTAAAGATTGAAAATCTCAAAGATTTTTAAAGATTGAAACCAAAGGTTTCAATATATTTTAAAATTTGTTATTTTAAAACTGCTTAATTTTGGATTTTTCATTGCCATTTTATTGGAAAGCAATCCAAATATATACATACATATGCTCAAAACTAAAACTAAATGGTTTTTTCGAGTTAATATTTTTAATAATTGGATAATTTGTTTTCTATAATGATCATTGTTGTTTGAAATAAGAATGAAATCTACTATATAATCTCACACAACAATTTTATATAATTTTACACATCCATCCCTATTTCCACATTCAGTTTATCTTCCAGTTTTTCCTTTATTTCAGAAATTTCTATTTGCAGATTTTGAATGTTTTTCTCAAATCGTTCTGTATCTTTTTTATTTTGTTTAATCTTTAAGTTTATATCAGCAATGTCTGTTTTTATTCTTTTTATGTCATCCCTGACATCGTATTTCTTAATATCCTCATTAGTCCTTTCTTCCCTTTCCAAAATTTCTTTATACATCTTCTTTTCCTCAACAATGACTGAAAAGTTCTTCTCATAAGTCAGAATTTTCTCCCGCTCTTCCTTGTTCAAATCAGCAGGCAGTTTTAGGAAATTTAATATTTCATTATCATTCCTTTCAAGGAAAATCTTCGGATTGTCTATATAAAGGGAAATTTCTATTATGTTGTTTTTCCTTCTTATCTTTTTTAATATCCTGCTAACTGATGAAATTTTTGTATAAATGCTGATTTCTATTCTGTCCTTCTCTGCTAAAACTTTTGCCCGTTCATTCAGTGCCTCATTCATTAGTCCAAATTTTTCCGAATTTTCCAGTTCTTTCAGGTTTTCCTGGTTATTAGACAGTTCTCTCTTAAAATCCATTAACAAATTTTTTATTTCGGCAGCCCTTTTCTTTTCGCTAATATATGTATTAAATTTGTCGTCAAGAATTTTATACTCCTCGTATTGCCCAATATTCATTTTATTTAAATCCATCGCATTATTGGCAAGTATTTTTAAATTTCTCCTGAAATTTTCCATCGGGGAATGTACAACACTAACATATCTGCCGTATTGTATATCTGTCTCCCCGCAGGTCTGTGCAGTTTTTAAAATTTTTGCCTTTATTTCGGAAATATTTGCGTCTTTGTCTATATCTGTATTCAACACATTTTCCGTAATCTTGACAAACATCGCCTTATTGGTTTGCACCATTCTTTCTGCCCTTTTATTTATGCCTGTAATTTTTTCGTTTTTGATTTCTTCAACAATATTTTTCATATTTTCCATGGACCTCAGACATTCGTCAATTAATGGCATTGCTTTCTCTTTTGTTGCATTTTCATCTTTTTCTTGTTTTTTCTTTATAAACGCATCCATATCCTTATACAAAATTTTTTCCCTGTCTGATTTTTCTAAATTTTCATCTGTTTGTCCGGTTTGTTCTGCCTGTTGTTTCCCTGCCTGTTGTTTCCCTGCCTGTTTTTCTTCTTTTTCCTTTTTTCCAAAAATTTTACCTAAAATTTGCGTCCATTTGCCACTCATATTTGTTGCGTTTAATTTTGGATTGTTATATATAATTTATGTTGAATTATATAATTTGACGAATCTGTTTTATATAACAAATGAAAGGTAAATTTTAAAAATTTATTCATGTATATCATTCAAGTATATCATTCAATCATATCATTGACCTTTTCTATTTCAAGTATATCATTCAAGTATATCATTCAATCATATCATTGACCTTTTCTATTTCAAATTTATCATAATCCAAAACATTTCTTCCGAACTTCAGGAGTTTTATTTTTACCTCATCAATGTCCTTATAAAATAATGGATTTGCAACAACAACCGACCTGAATGCGAAAAATACAGACATCACTTCAAAAATTTCGTAATCATTTGTCTGTTTAAGATATTCGTTTGTGAAAATTTTTGTCAGTTCTTTGAACTCGTTGTCAAGTTTTCCATACTTTCTTATGCTGTAATGGATGTAATTCATAATAAAACAAGATATATCATCAGCTGCATCCCCGTATTCCCCTCTGCTTCTGTCTAATACAGTTAAATTTAACCTTCCTTTACCCTCTGCATTATCCTCTCCAAACCATATATTTCCGGGATGAAAATCGCCGTGAATAACCGCCAATCTTTCAGATTTGTCCTTGAACTTTCCCCATCTTTCAACGGCTTTACATACTATGTCTGTTAAATTTATTCCTAAAAAATTTTCCTTTTCATATATGTCAATCACCCCCATCAGACATTCTCCGTGCCCAATAGTATCTCTTATCTTCCTTCGGTATAAAGCCCTCGCGCGCTCTTTACTAAAATTTGCTTTTTTGTGTATGCCTGCCAGAAATTTTGCCAAAAATTTTGCCTTTTCTCTGTCTTTATCATCAATTCCCTTTTGAAAAATTTTGTTTAAGTCCTCAAAATAACTTTCTCCTTTTGCCTCTTCCATCAATAAATAGAATTCGTGTGCATTCCCGAGTGAAATTAATGCGTCTTTACTTTCTCCGACAACATCTGTTGCTTTAACATGATTTGGCAGTTTGTTGTAACACGCGTTTGCAAGCAGCAGAACCTGTGCCCTGTCACACGCATAATCGTGTCCGAAATTTAGCCCTTCCAGCCCCTTCATTACGAGTCGTTTTTCTACCTTCCTTCCGTTTTCATCAGCAATAAATTTTATTAAATATCCTGTTCCGTGAACCCCTGAACCTAATTCCTTAACATCCAAAACATTCGCTGATTTAAATTTTTCTGAAAGATAGTTCTGAATTTTTTCTTTTGTCATCATTTTAAAAAATTTGTAATTTTTTGAAGTGGTAAGATTTATAATCGTATCATTTTTACTATTTTTTTTCTTTTAATTGTTAATTAAATTTGTTAATTAAATTTGTTAATTAAATTTTATTAATGAAATTTTAAATAAAGGTTATAATAAAGGTTATAATAAAGGTTATAATAAAGGTTATAAATTTTTACATGAAAACTTTACTTGACATTGACTATATAATTGAAAATAACGCTCCTATAATACGGCTGTTTTACAAAATTTCGGATGAGCAGGAAGGGACTGAGGGAATAAATGAAGGAAATTTTGATGGAAAAAATGGAAGGAAAGAAGTTGCATATATTTGGAACTTTACACCTTATTTTTATGCTGTTCCAAAAGAGGATATTGAAAAACTTGAAGACGCTATAAAACAGCAAAATTTAGCAGCAATAACAAAAACCGAAAGGGTAAAAAAATTTTACCAGAACTATGAAGTCATGATCATAAAAATTTATGTAAATTTACCTTCCGATATAAAAAATATAAGAGGAGTCATAAGAACATTGCCCGACTGTAAAGAAATTTATGAAGCAAATATCCCTTTTACCGAAAGATACATCATAGATAAAAATAAGACCTTTCTGGAAAGCGATAAAAATTTAATAATTGGTGCTTTTGATATAGAAACATATAATCCGAAGATTGCCTCACGGCCAAACACAGATCCAATTTTAGCAATAAGTTATGTTGAAGGCATTTTAGGAAATGGTCATGTCAAAAACACTTATACTTATAAAAAGGTCTGGACATGGAAAAAATCAGGGCATGATTTTGTTGAAAGCTGTGAAAGTGAATCCGGCATGCTCAGGAAATTTGGACAGACAATAAGAGATAGAGACATTGATATTCTGGTTTCCTACAACGGGGACAACTATGATTTTAAGTATTTGCAGGAAAGGGCAAAAATTTTAAAATTTCTAAGCCCCATCAGTTTTGGAAAATTTGACGGCGTTGAAAAACAATTAAAGTTTGAAAAAAGCGGAATATCTGTGGCAGCGTTCATTGACGGGCTGCCGCATATTGACCTGTTTCCAATTGCGAGGCAACTTTTTAGTTTGCCAAAATACGACTTAAATAATGTATATTATGAAATTTATGGTAAAAAAGGCAAGGAGGACTTAGATAAAGCAAAAATTTATGAAATCTGGAATGACGCAGGAAAAAACGAAACATGTAGGGAAAATTTAGATAAATTTTTTAAATATTCTTTAAAGGACTCTGAAATAGCACTTGAAATAGCACTTTCCCTGCTGCCTTTATATTTTGAATTATCCCACCTCACAGGACTACCTTTACAGAAAACAACCCGTATGGGAAGCGGGATGAGAGTAGAGCATTTACTGATGAAAAAGAGTTATGAAAAAAATTTACTGATTCCAAATAAACGGAACACCTCTTTAAATCCTGAAGAAGAAACTTATGCAGGTGGTTTTGTTTTGGAACCGGAAAAGGGCCTGCATAACAATATTGTTGTTTTTGATTTTAGAAGTTTGTATCCAAGTATTATAATTTCCCTTAATATTGACCCGATGACAATAAATTGTCTGTGTTGTGAAAACGAGAATGATAACAAAATTTCCATCAATAATTCAACCTTCTGGTTCTGTAAAAAGAAGATTGGTTTTATTCCCGAAGTGCTGAGGTCATTGGTTGAGCGAAGGATTGAATTGAAAAATCTGATGAAAAATGAGGAAAAATTAGAAAAAAAGAAAATTTTAGATGTTCAGCAGCAGGCCTTGAAAATTTTAGTGAACTCTGCTTACGGGTATATGGGATTTGCGCGTGCACGATGGTATTCAAAAGAATGCGCGGAATCAGTTACTGCTTATGGAAGAAAATATATTCAGCAGGTTATGGATGAAGCGAGAAGGGTAAATTTTAAGGTTATTTACGGCGACAGTTTACCCTATGACAGATACATTTTTATTAAATTTAATAATAAGGATATCATGCCTGTAAAGATAGGTGAACTTTATGATAAATATAAAGATAAAGAATATAAATGCATTAGTGGAATTTCTACTCTTGCGATGGATAAAAATAAAAAAGTCGTTTTTAAACCGGTAAAGAGGGTCATACGCCACGAGTATAATGGCAAATTACTAAAAATAATTACAAAATATGGATCAACGATCGTAACCCCACAACATTCTGTATACTCCTTCAATGATAAAACCAAAGATATTTGTCTCGTTGATGCGAATAATCTCAAAAAAGGAGACAAACTCATTTCATTAACAAATCCAAAAATAAATGTAAAATATAAGGAAGGATACATCTTTGATATTGTGGAAATAGATATGGGCGAATATTCAAAAGAACTTGTTCTTTATTCTGATAATGTACATCTCTCATTTCATGTGTGGGTTGGCGGAAAAAATGCAAAAACCCGGAAAATTCCAAGATATTGGACACTTGATAAGAATCTCGCTTGGCTTTTGGGTTTTTATTGTGCCAATGGTTCTGTATCTGATGTTTTAACCAAATCAGGGAGAAAATGTATTTTGTCTTTTGGGGGACAAAATAAAGAGCTTATCAAAAAAGTAAAATCAATATTAGATACGAAAACCGGAACTTCTACAAAAATTATTAAGGATTATGATAAAAGGATTAATAAAAAAATGTTTTATTGCCGGATTTCAAGTATGCCTGTAATAGCCCTATTTCAGTATGGATTTAATGCGGGAAATGTCAACGAATCCAAAAAGGTTCCTTGGTTTATATTCACTGCTGAAGAAACATTAAGAAAATCTTTTATAAAGGGGTACCTTAACGGGGATGGAAATTTAAAAAAAGACAAAAGATATGTCACTCCTTTTATAGAGTTCTCAGCAAAAAGTAAAGAACTGGCATCGGGCCTGGACTTCCTTTTTAAGACATTAAAACACGGTAAAAATATTCGTCTGCAGTCAGCAAAGGATTCAAAAGGTAATTTTTGCCTGGCAGAAATAACCTCAATAGAAGAAATGCCAAATGAAAAATATGTTTATGATTTAGAGGTTGAAGGGACTCATAATTTTGTTGATGCCGAGGGGATGATTCTTGTTCATAACACGGACAGTATATTTCTAACAAAAGCAAATAAAGGTAAGGATGAACTTTTAACCGATGCAAATAAATTTTTAAAATTTATAAACAACTCTCTGCCCGGAATGATGGAACTTGACCTTCAGGGTTTCTATCACACTGGAATATTTATAACAAAGAAGAGGTATGCCCTAATGGAAGAAGATGGCAGACTAATTGTTAAGGGATTAGAAACAAAGAGAAGAGACTGGTCAAATATTGCAAAAGGTGCACAAAAAGAGGTCTTGATGCTTATTTTAAAGGAAAAAAATATTAAAAAAGCTGTTGCCTTTGTCAGGAAAAAAATAAAGGATATAAAGGA
>Ga0066256_1004272_pt1 | contig 12867 bp, 10 predicted proteins | sample ThiBio_1000_biof_FD_87107 | JGI IMG/M metagenome (GOLD analysis project Ga0066256, IMG submission 87107) | Wastewater bioreactor microbial communities from Cape Town, South Africa - Thiocy_expt_1000_biof (version 2) | ecosystem: Engineered > Bioreactor > Thiocyanate-remediating >...
GGGTTCATGTCTATGTCCTGCGCGACGGCGTCATCGTGGCCGACATGGATCGTGGCGCACTGAGCGAGCCCGCGGTCATACAGTCTTCTTTCCAGGAGGTCGGCTGAGATGATACCGCCGGCAGGAACGACGCTGCATCTGCGTTCGCTCGCGCGGGCGCTGCTGCCGGCATTCTCGCTGCTGGTGGTACTGGCCGGTATCGCCTGGCTCAACCCCCGCTCGATCAGCTATTTCGGCTTCAGCCTGATGCTCAATCTCGCCATTCCCATTGTCCTGGCGACGCTGGCGCAGATGTTCGTCATCCTCGGGAATGATCTGGATCTGTCCATCGGACCCTTTATCGGCTTTGCCACCTGCGTCTCGGCAACCTGGCTGTACGACGCGCCAATGGCGGGGGCCGCAATCCTGGTTTGTGCCGTGGGCGCCTATGCGGCGATGGGAGCGCTGATCCATCTGCGCAACCTGCCTTCCGTCGTGGTGACGTTGGGAATGGGTTTTGTCTGGCAGGGGCTGGCGATCCTGGTGCTGCCGCAGCCCGGCGGTCAGTCGCCCGAATGGCTGGCTTCCGCCATGGGCGTTCAACCGCCGTTTATTCCCTTTCCCGTGCTGGCCGCGGCCGTCATCGCCCTGGTGGTCTGGTTCCTGCTGGAGCGGACATCCTACGGCGTTATCTTGCGCGGATCGGGCGGCAATCCCATCGCTGTCCGCCGGGCCGGTTGGTCGCTGCTGAAAATCAAGATGACCCTATTCGCCCTGGCGGGCCTGTTTGGCGTGCTGTCCGGCTTGTCGCTGGTCGGACTGACGACCTCTGCCGATGCCAATATCGGCAATGGCTATACGTTGCTGGGGATCGCGGGTGTTATTCTCGGTGGAGGAGAGTTCGTGGGCGGGCGGGTCTCGCCCATCGGCGCGGTTGTCGGTGCCTTGACGCTGGCATTGGCCGCGTCTCCCCTGTTGACCTTCATGAATATCCCGCCCGACTGGCAGGTCGGGACCAATGGCGCCATCCTGATCATCGTCCTGACCGCCCGTGTGCTGGTCAGCCGCCGGCAGGAGGCCGTATGAAATACCTCTCCACCGCGCCTTGGCGCTGGTCATTCATCAGCGCGGCCGTCGTCTGGCTGATCGCCATCGCGGTCACGCACGGCAACGGCGCGGGCGCGATGCTGACGTCCGCCCTGGCGATGGCGACTTTCATCGTGATTGTCGGTATCGGGCAGATGTTCGTCATCGCGCTGGGCCCCGGCAACATCGATCTGTCGTTGCCGGCCAATATCGGGCTGGCCAGCGCCGTCGCCATGACGGTGATGAATGGCGACAACGCCCTTGTGGGATTGGGGCTGCTGGCCGCATTGGGCTGCGGACTGATGGTGGGCCTGGCGAATTATCTGCTGATCTGGGCGCTGCGAATCCCGCCCATCATCGCCACCCTGTCCGCCAGTTTCATCATACAGTCGATCGATATCAGCTATGGCCGGGGCCTTCAGATCAAGCCGCCCCCCGCCTTTGCGGATTTCGCCAATCTGCAGTTTCTGGGCGTGCCGGTGCTCGCGGTTCTGGCTGTTTTGCTGGCGGCGTTTGCGGCCCTGGTGCTGCAGCACACGATCTACGGCCGCTGGGTTCTGGCCGTGGGACAGAACGCGCGCGCGGCGCGGTTCGCCGGTGTGAAGGTCGGCTGGACGCGGGCCGCCACCTATATGTTGTGCGGAGCACTGGGCGGAATCGATGGCGCCTTGCTGGCCGGCTATTTTCGGGGCGCCAATGTGGATATCGGCAATGAATATCTGCTGTCGTCCATCGCGGTCGTGGTTATCGGCGGCTGTTCGGTGGCTGGTGGCAAGGCCAATCTTCCCGGCATATGGGGCGCGTCGCTGTTTCTGGTCTTGCTGCTCACCATGCTCAATACCTTTGGCGTCGGTGCGGGGGTTCGCCTGCTTCTGACGGGGATCATCATCGTCGCGGCGATTTCGGTGGCCAGTGATGACCGGGCCAGAGAGGGCGCTTAGATTCGTAGCCGCCGTGGTGTTTCATATCGCGAAACCGGGTGCCGGCCGTGGATTGACACCTGTCCCAGGGCGGCAACATATCGACCGATGGAAGAGGCGGTTTCATTGGCGTGCATCGGCCTTAAATCATCGGGAAACACATGAGCGACGCGTTGAAGGGCAAGACGGCGCTGATCACGGGGGCTGCCGCGGGAATCGGCCGCGCGACCAGCGAGTTGTTCGCGCAGGAAGGCGCGCATGTTATCGCGACCGACCGGGACTATGACATGCTGGCGGGCCTGCGCGCCGATGCACATCCCCTGGACGTGACCGATGCGGGCGCGGTGACGGCGCTGGCCCGCAGGATCGGCCGGGTGGATATCCTGTTCAATTGCGCAGGCTTTGTCGAAAGCGGCACGCTCCTGGAAAGCGACGAGGCCCAATGGAAAAAGTCGTTTGAGATAAACGTCTACGCCATGGCGCGCATGATAAAGGCTTTTCTGCCGGCGATGATCGAGGGCGGCGGCGGCGCGATCGTCAATGTCGCCTCGGTGGCGGGGTCTATCAAGGGCATTCCCAATCGCTGCGTCTATGGCGCCAGCAAGGCGGCGGTGATCGGGCTGACCAAATCGGTGGCGATCGACTATGTCACCCACGGGATACGCTGCAATTCGGTGTGTCCCGGCACGGTGGATTCGCCCTCGTTGCAGCGGCGTCTTCGCGACACGGGCGATTATGAGGCTGCCCGCCAGGCTTTCACCGCCCGCCAACCGATGGGGCGCCTGGGGACCGCCGAGGAAATCGCCGGTATCGTGCTCTATCTCGCCAGCGACGCCGGCGCCTTCTGCACGGGTCAGAATTTCATTGTCGATGGCGGCATCACGATCTGACCTGCCGCTTGCGCGGGTGACGGGATTCTGATGGAAATACGGCTATGCGTCTCGGACTATCCTGCGCCTTGCTGCTGTTGCTGCTGGCTTCCCCGGCCGCGGCGCGGCCGCGCGATGAGGTGATGATCAACGTATACCGCTGCGCAGGCCATGCTTCGACCCGTATATGGCTGGACTGTTATTATGGCGCCGCCCAGCCGCAGCGGGCTGCGCTGGGACTTACGCCGGCGCCGCCCGCGCAGGTGGCGCTGGTCACGGCCCCGCCTGCTCCCGGCGCGCAGCAGGATCTGGCCGTGCGCGATGCGGCGGTCCTGGGTGCTGCGGGCTGCGGTAGCGTCGTCGCGGAACGGCCATGGCTGGATTGCTACTATGCCGCCGCCAATCCGGTGCGCGGCCTGTTGGGCCTGGCCCCGGTGGCAGGGCCGGCCTCGGCGCCGCCCGCGCCGCCGCCGCCGCGCAAGGCTGCAAGTGTCGCGACGGACCTGTCCGGCAAACCGGGAACGGGGAGCGGCCGCATGACATCCTATACCTTCGACCGCAACGGCTTCTTCACCGTGACGCTGGACAATGGTGAGGTGTGGCGCCAGTTGACCGGCGACAGCTCGGTCGCGCGCTGGTTCCGGAAACCGCAGACCTATGCCGTGACCGTCACCGATGGCCTGTTTGGCAGCCACAACCTGCGCGTCAAGGGCGAGCCGGGGATGTTCAAGGTCCGCCGCGTGTTCTGACGGCGTGTGACCGTTCTTGTCTTGCGGGAAAGTCTGTTTTGCAGGTGCTAAAAAGAACCGACCCCGGCCAGGGGAGGAGTGACCGGTTCACGCCATATGGCGCATTTCAATGCGGGCGGCTGGATCGCGGCGCGGGGATGCCATAGCCTGGGGCGGCTGCCGATCAGAAGAGCCAAAAGGCCGCCATGCCCCAGCAAAAGCCCGTATCCCCTACCGTCTCTAAAGCCGCCTCCGGGGCCGCCGCCTTCGAGCCGGATGTGATCGTCGTGGGATCGGGGGCGGGCGGCGGCATGGCTGCCTATGTCCTGACTCTGGCGGGCATCAAGACCTTGGTGCTGGAGGCGGGCCGCGCCTATGACCCGCAGGCCGAGACGCCCATGCTGAACTGGAATCATGACGCGCCGTTGCGCGGCAATTCCACGCCCGACAAGCATTTCGGCTATTACGACGCCACCGTGAATGGCGGCTGGGAAGTGCCGGGCGAGCCTTACACCTGTGCGCCCGGCTCCACCTTCAAATGGTGGCGGTCGCGCATGGTGGGTGGGCGCACCAATCACTGGGGCCGTCATGTGCCGCGCTTCGGGCCCTATGATTTCAAGCCCAGAAGCCGCGACGGCCTGGGCATGGACTGGCCGATCTCTTACGCCGATCTGGCGCCTTATTACGACCGCACCGAATTGCTGGTCGGGGTGTCGGGCACCAATGAGGGGTTGGAGAACCATCCCGACTCCTCCCCCGGAATCCTGCATCCGCCCGCCAGGCCGCGCATTCCCGAACTGGCGATCAAGGCGGGGGCCACTGCGCTGGGCATCCCTCGCGTGCCCGCGTGCCAGGCGGGGGTCTTCCAGCCCATCGCGCATCCCGATGCGCCGCGCCAGGCCTGTTACTATGCCAGTCCCTGCGGGCGCGGTTGTTCCATCGGCGCCGCCTTCCAGAGCACCACCTCGCTGCTGCCCATGGCCATGGCCACCGGCAAGCTGCGTCTTGTCTCTGACGCCATGGTGGCGCGGGTGATCCTGGACAAAAGCGGCAAAGCGCGGGGCGTGGAATATTTCGACAAGGCGGGCCGGTCCCATCTGGCGACGGCGCGCGCCGTGGTGCTGGCCGCCAGCGCCTGCGACACGGCCAGGATATTGCTCAATTCGCGCGACGGCGGGCTGGCCAATTCCAGCGGCCAGCTGGGCCGCAACCTGATGGACACCACCGGCACCAATGTCACCGCGCATATTCCGGCGCTGGAAGGGCGGCCGCGCTACAACGAAGACGGCATGTCGGTGGCCCACCTTTACATTCCCTGGTGGCTGTACAAGGAGCAGGCGGCGGGCAAGCTCGATTTCCCGCGCGGCTATCACTACGAACTGGGCGGCCGCTTCGGGATGCCCGGCGCGGCCCTGCCGCTGAGCGGGCGTGAGGATGGCTATGGCGCATCGCTCAAGGACGATGCGCGGCGCTATTACGGGGCGCAGATTTCGCTGACCGTGCGCGGCGAGATGATCCCCAATGCTGACTCCTATTGCGAACTGGACCCGGCGGTGAAGGACAAGTTCGGCCTGCCGGTGCTGCGTTTCCACTGGAGATGGTCGCAGCATGAAATCCGCCAGATCGCCCATGGCATAAAGACGGCGCGCGCCATCGCCGAGCGCCTGGGCGGCACGGTGCTGACCCCGGAAATGCCGCCGGAAGACGCCATCGCCGTGGGCGGCTGGATCATCCACGAACTGGGCACCGCCCGCATGGGGGCGAAGGCGTCCGACTCGGTGACCGACGATTTCGGCCGCACCTGGGACGTGGACAATCTGGTGATCACCGACGGCAGCGTTTTTCCCGCCGCCGCGCACAAGAATCCGACCCTCACCCTGATGGCGCTGGCCTGGCGCAGCATGGACAGGCTGGCGGACCGCCTGCGCAAGGGAGAAGTCTGATGACGGCGATTTCGCGGCGCGACACCCTGGCCTGGATGGCGGCGGCCGCCGCCAGTCCCTATCTGGCAGGCCAAGCGCAAGGCGCGCCCAATGCGGCCATTGCCGGGGCCAGCCCCTGGCGCGACATGGTGCTGACGCCGCTCAAGGCGCGCGGCTATGGCAAGGACGCCAAACTGACCGAACCCAGCGTTCCCTGGCCGCTACCGCTGAGGCCGCCCCGGCGGGGGCAATGGCGCCCCGCCGCGGGGCTGATCCTGCCCGCCGATGGGCGCTCGCCTTCCGCCGACTCGCTGCCGATCGACGCCTTCATCGACGAATGGATCAGCGCCCCCTATCCGCAGCAGCGCGAGGATCGTGTGACGGTCCTGTCGGGCCTGGCCTGGCTGGATGCGGAAAGCCGCCGCCGCGCGGGCAAGGATTTCACCCAGGTGGATGACGCCACGCGCCGCGCTATCTTCGACGCCATTGCCTGGAAGGACCGCATCGCGCCCGATTACGCCAAACCGGCGCAGTTCTTCGCGCGGCTGCGCGCCTTGATGCTGGGCGGCTTTTATTCGTTGCCCGAAGGCATGGCCGATATCGGTTATCTGGGCAACACGCCCATCGCCGGGGACTATCCCGGTCCCACCGACGAGGCGCTGGCGCATCTCAATCTGGGGTTGGCCAGGATCGGGATCAAGCCGGTCAGCGCGGGCTGAGGCGGCGCACCCAGATATTGCGGAAGGCGACGCGGCTTTCGGGATTGCCGTGATCCTGGATCGCCAAGGGCAGTTCGGCGGCATGGGGCGCATACGCGGCCACCTTGCCATGCACCGTCGCGCCGATCAGCGCGGTGTCGTCCTGCACCAGCACGCCATTCAGAAAGGCGGTGACGCGGGCGGGTGACACGACCTTCTCGCCGTCGAAGCGCGGCGCGCGGAAGATGATATCATAACATTGCCAGACGCCGGGCGGGCGGGTGGCGTTCACCAGCGGCGGTGTCTGGCTGTAGATGCTGCCGGCCATGCCGTCGGGATAGGTATCGGTCGTGTGGGAATCCAGTATCTGAATCTCGTACAGCCCCATCGGGAACACACCGCTGTTGCCGCGCCGCTGCGGGTTCACCGGCGGATTGGGTTGAGCCGGGGTCTTCCATTCCAGGTGAATCTGCGCATCGCCATACGACTGCCTGGTGCGCAGGAAATTATAGACCCGGCCGCCCGCGACAAGGACGCCATTCTCCAGGCTCCATTCCGCCATGTGATCGCTGGTGAAGTGCGACAGGTCTTTGCCGTCGAACAGCACATCGGCATCGCCGGGCGGATTGTTGGGTGTCTTGCCGGCGCAGGCCGTGCCGGTGTCCACCGCCGGCGGCTGGGGGCGGCGGATATCGGCGACGCGCCAGGGGGAATGGGGTAGTTTGGGGCCCGCCAGGGTCAGTTTCGCCAGCGCCGGATCGGCCAGCCATGCCGCCCAGGCCGGATGCCGGGCGATGATCCGCGCCAGTTCGGCGGGGTCCACGGCGTCCTGCGCCAAGGCGCCGCCGCACACCGCGCCCAGCAGCAGTCCCGCCGCTATCGTCTTGTTCGCGCCCATCGGATCATGCCCTTTTTGGAAAGAGGCTAGCGCAGGGCGGGCCATAAAAAAATCCGGCGTCGCCGCGAGTCGCGCCTTGCAACCGCGTTGCTGCACTGCATCAGCAGGATTGCTTGCCAATTTCACAGCGAGCGTGTGAACTTGGCGTCAGGATCCGGCACACGCGATGTCTGTCGCGGAACAAAAAAACGACGCCGGACCGCCGGGAGATCGCCGTGAAGCCAGGCCGGTTCGGTCTTGTGCTGGGAATTGCCCTGGCCGCTGCGACATGCATCGTGGCGGCGGGCATGGTGTTGCGCGCGCCACGGCAGGCAGAGCGCGATCTGGTGGATTTCAACCGCGATATCCGTCCCATTCTCAACAGCAACTGCATCGGCTGTCACGGCGGGGTGAAACAGGCGGGCAACGTCTCTTTCTCCTACCGCGAGCAGGTGTTGGGCAAGGGTCGCTCGGGCCGCGCCACCGTGGTGCCGGGAAGTCCGCGCCAGTCCGAACTGATGGCGCGCATCACCAGCAGCGATCCCGAATTCCGTATGCCGCTGCATCGCCCGGCATTGAAAGCCGAGCAGATCGCCCTGCTGCGCCGCTGGATCGAGCAGGGCGCGGCCTGGCAGGATTACTGGGCCTTTGTCGCGCCGCGCCCGCAGCCGCTGCCCCCTGTCCGCGATGCAGGCTGGGTGCGCCAGCCGATGGACCGTTTCATCCTGGCGCGGCTGGAAGGGGAAAAGCTGCGCCCGGCGCCTCAGGCCGACCGCGCCGCCTTGCTGCGGCGGGTGTCGCTGGACATCACCGGCCTGCCGCCGACCCCGGCGGAGCAGGCGGCGTTTCTGGCCGATACCGCGCCCGATGCCTATGAAAAGCAGGTGGACCGCTTGCTGGCCTCGCCGCGATACGGTGAACGCTGGGCCTCGCTCTGGCTGGACCTGGCCCGTTATGGCGACACCAAGGGATTCGAAAAGGATCGCGCCCGCCCCGGATCCTGGGTTTATCGCGACTGGGTGATCGACGCCTATAACCGCAACCGGCCCTATGACGACTTCGTGACCCGTCAGCTTGCGGGCGACCTGTTGCCCAATGCCGGCTTCGAGGACCGCATCGCCACGGCCTTCCACCGCCAGACGCCCGCCAATGACGAGGGCGGCACGGACAATGAAGAATTCCGGCTTGCGGCGGTGATGGACCGCGCCTCCACCACCTGGTCGGTGCTGAATGGCGTCAGTTTCAACTGCGTGCAGTGCCATTCGCATCCCTACGATCCGATCCGGCATGTCGAATATTACAAGTTCCTGGCTTTCTTCAACACGACGCGCGACGCCGATATCGCCTTTGACAGATCGCTGGACGAGGACTGGCCGGTTCTGTCGGTGCCGCGCGACCGGGCGCATTATGGCGAAGCCGACCGTATCCAGCGCGAACTGGCGGCATTGCGCGGCCGCATCGTGACGGCCAGCCGCGCGGCGGACACCGCGACCCGGTGGACGCTGTCGCCCATCACCGGCGGTGTGGGCAGCGAGGCGCTGGGGGTGGAACACGCCATCGCCGAATTGCAGGACCAACCCGCCAATGCCGGGCGTGATCGCCAGATCGCGCAGTTGCGCGGGCGTCTGGAGGCGGCGCGGCAAAAGCCGCCGGCGGCCGGATTCCATCTGGTCAAGGGCATGGCCGAAAAGACCGGCACCGTGCCGATGAATTCCGCCTATGACCTGACGGTGCGGCCAGGGCTGAACCGCATCACCGCCTTGCGCATCGAGGTGCCGCCCGCCGATCCGGCCAGGGCGATCCATGCGCCGGAAAAGGGTTTTGTCAGCAACCATGTCGCGGCCTGGATCGTGACGCCCGACGGCCGCGCGCAACCGCTGGCTCTGCGGATGCTGGCGCCGGACGGCGAGGAAGTCGTCCAGGGCAACCTGACCCGGCTGCTGCGCCATCCGGTGGGTTCCGATGCGCCCGGCCAGGCGCAGGGGCGCTATGCCGCCCATGCCGGGTTCATGGCCAATCCCAGCCTGTTCCGCACTCGCTGGGTGGTCGCCATTCCCGAGACGCCGTTCGACATGCCCAAGGGCGCGACGCTACGGCTGCGCCTGATCCAGACCGAGCCGATCAACGCGGAATCCTCGCCGCCGCCGCGCCTGCGGGTGCTGGTCAGCGCGGATGCGCGCTGGACGCAGTATGCGGCCTCGCCCGCGCTGGCGGCCGATATGGCGCGGATGGAGACGCTGGAACGGGCCTTGCGCGCCATTCCCAGCGTGCCTTTGCCGGTGATGGTGGAGCAACCGGCCCAGGAAAAGCGCCCGACGCTGCTGTTTGATCGCGGCAGCTTCCTGACCCAGGTCGGGCCGCCGCTGGCCGCCGATGTGCCCGCCAGCTTCCCCAGGTTGCCGGCCGGCGCGCCGCATAACCGGCTGACCCTGGCGCGCTGGTTCTTTGCGCCGCAGCAGCCCTTGACGGCGCGTGTCGCCGTCAACCGTTATTGGGAGCAGCTGTTCGGCACCGGGCTGGTGGAAACGCTGGAGGATTTCGGCAGCGCGGGCGAGACGCCCAGTCATCCCGAATTGCTGGACTGGCTGGCCCTGCATTTCCAGAACGATCTGCGCTGGAACAGCAAGGCGCTGTTGCGCGAGATGGTGACCAGCTCCGCCTACCGCCAGAGCGCCGTCACCACGCCCGCCTTGCAGCAGCGCTACCCCCGCAACCGCCTGCTGGCGCGCGGACCGCAACAGCGCCTGACGGCGGAAATGATCCGCGATCAGGCGCTGCAGGCCAGCGGCCTGCTCAATCCCCAGATGGGCGGCCCGCCGGTGATGCCGGTCCAGCCGGAAGGGGTATGGAACACCGATGCCAACAATCCCGAACGCTGGGTCAACGGCACCGGCCCGGACCGTTACCGCCGCGCCGTCTATACATATATAAAGCGCACGGCGATCTATCCCAGCTTCGTCACCTTCGACGCCGCCGACCGGCAGCTGAGTTCGCCGCGCCGCCTGCCCACCAACACGCCGTTGCAGGCGCTGGTCACGCTGAACGATCCTGCCTATCACCAGATGGCGCAGGCGCTGGCCGCCCGCATGGCGCGCGAGGCGCGCGGCCTGGATGCGCAGCTGGATGTCGGTGCGCGCTGGGTTCTGTCGCGGGCCCTGACGCCGGGCGAGCGGACGGTGCTGGCGCGCCTGCATCGGGAGAGCGGCATGGTGGCAGTCGCCAGCGCGCTGCTCAATCTCGATGCCGCGTTGACACGGTGAGGCTAGATCAGGTGCAGGTGAAGCGATGAAAGACCCGCGATTGCTGCTCACCGACCTGTCGCGCATCCAGGCCCAGACCCGCCGCCATTTCCTGGGCTGGGGCACCGGCGGGCTGGGCGCATTTTTCCTCAATGCGGCGATGACGGAAGATGCGCGGGCCGACGGGCCGCAAACGCTGAATTTCGCGCGCGATCCGGCCACGCCTCTGTCGGTTCTGCCGCCGCCTTTCCGCGCCCGCGCCAAGCGCGTGATCTATCTGCACATGGGTGGCGCGCCCAGCCAGCTCGATCTTTTCGACTACAAGCCGGTGCTGGCGCGTTTTCACGGTCATGACTGCCCGCAATCCTTCCTCAAGGGCAAGCGCTTCGCTTTTATTTCCGGCATTCCCAAACTGCTGGGGCCGCAATTCCCTTTCCGCCAGGCGGGCCGGAACGGCACCTGGATTTCCGACCGGATGCCGCATCTGGAACGCCGGCTGGACGAACTCTGCCTGGTCAAGTCGATGAAGACCGACCAGTTCAATCATGCCCCGGCCCAGCTTCTGGTGCATACGGGCGATCCGCGCACCGGCCATGCCTCGCTGGGGTCGTGGGTCACCTATGGCCTGGGCAGCGAGAACCAGAATCTGCCGGGCTTCATCGTGCTGGTCTCTTCGGGCGGCATCACCGCCAATGCCGGAAAGCCGCTCTGGGGATCGGGCTTTCTGCCCAGCGTCTATCAGGGTGTGCAATGCCGCTCGGCGGGCGAACCGGTGCTGTATCTGGACAATCCCAAGGATGTCAGCCGGGCGCAGCGCCGCCAGGTGCTGGATGCGGTGGACGAGATCAACCGCCAGACTCACGTCCAGTTCGGCAATCCCGAAACCGTGGCCCGCATCGCCCAGTACGAGATGGCTTTCCGGATGCAACTGGAGGCCAGTGACGCCATGGACATCCGCCGTGAATCCCCGGCGGTGCTGGAACGCTATGGCGCCGAACCGGGCAAGACCAGCTATGCCAACAACTGTCTGGTGGCGCGGCGGCTGGCCGAGCGCGGCGTGCGGTTCATCCAGCTTTATCATTGGGGCTGGGATTCCCACGGCACGCCGACCGACGAGGGCGTCAATGTCGGCCTGGTCAATCGCTGCCGCGAGACCGACCAGCCCACCGCCGCGCTGCTGGCAGACCTGAAAGCGCGCGGTCTTCTGGAAGACACGCTGGTGGTGTGGGGCGGCGAGTTCGGGCGCACGCCGATGTGGGAAAATCGCGGCGGCCAGGAGATGGCCTTTATCGGCCGCGATCATCATCCCTCCGCCTTCTCCATCTGGATGGCGGGCGGCGGCGTGAAGGCCGGGCTGGTGCATGGCCAGACCGACGATATGGGCTATGAGATCGTGCAGGACCCGGTGGAAGTGCGCGACCTGCACGCCACCATGCTCTATCTGCTGGGATTCGACCATCAGGCGTTGAAGTATCCCTATCAGGGGCTGGACCAGAAGCTGACCGGCGTGAAGCCCGCGCGGATCATTCCGCAATTGCTGGCGTGAGATGATGGCCGGGCGCGGGGTTTGGGCATGACGGGCCGGATTTCCGCATGGGCCTATGCGGCCGGGGTGCTGCTGGTGACCGGCTGCGGCATCGCCGCCGCGATGGCGCTGCGTCCCGGCTTTGCCGCCACGGTGCGCCAGGTGACGGGCCTGGAGCCGGCGCGGATCGCGGCGCCGGACTCATTTTATACGGTACGGGTCGCGCCGCTGTTCGACCGGCATTGCGCCGGTTGTCATGGCGCGCGCGCCGCCAAGGGGCAGCTGCGCCTGGATTCCTTTGCCGCGGTCTGGCGCGGCGGCCGCCATGGCGATGTGCTGGGCAAGGACGGCGAGCTGTACCGCCGCATCACCCTGCCGCAATCCGATGAAAAGGCGATGCCGCCGGACGGCAAGCCACCCTTGTCGAAGGATGAACTCACGGTGATCCGGCTGTGGCTGGCGGACGGGGCGCGCGGCGATGTCCCCGCCGCCACGGTCAAGGATGCGCCCCGGCTGGTGCTGCCGGTCACCATTCCGCAGATGAATCCGCAGGATGTGGCGCGCCAGCGTGCGCCCCTGGCCGATGAACTGGCGCGGCTGCAGAAGCGATATCCCGGCCTGATCGCCTATGAATCGCTGGCCTCGGCCGATCTGCAGGTCAACGCCATGCTGGCGGGCAAGCGCTTCGGCGATGCCGATCTGCAGGCGCTGCTGCCGCTGGCGGCGCGGATCGTGCGGCTGGACCTGTCGGGCACGGCGGTCACCGACGCCGCGCCGCTTTCGGGCCTGCGAGCCGTGACGCATCTGCGGCTGGCCGGGACCGGACTGACCGGGGCGGTGGCTCCGGCGCTGGACGGCATGGCGGCCCTGAAGGTCCTGACCGTGACCGGCACGAATATCGCGCCGGAATCGCTGGCCGGTTTGCGCCGCCGGGGCGTCACCATTCATGGGGAGGGCGATGATGGCGCCTGACCGCGAGGCGGATACGAAACCGGCGGCGATCCTGGTCTGGGACGCGCCGACG
>Ga0066256_1004273_pt1 | contig 12866 bp, 10 predicted proteins | sample ThiBio_1000_biof_FD_87107 | JGI IMG/M metagenome (GOLD analysis project Ga0066256, IMG submission 87107) | Wastewater bioreactor microbial communities from Cape Town, South Africa - Thiocy_expt_1000_biof (version 2) | ecosystem: Engineered > Bioreactor > Thiocyanate-remediating >...
GCCTCGTCGAAGGCGTGTTCAGCCGTGCCTTCAGCTCCGAGGTGCAGCCGGTCGAGCTGGCCCGCAAGCTGGCCAAGGAGATGGACTCGCACAAGACCGCCTCGGTCTCCCGGGTCTACGTGCCGAACGAGTACACCGTTCACCTTTCCGAGAAGGACCGCGACAAGCTGGAGGGCTACGAACGCTCGCTCGAACAGGAACTCTCCGGCTACCTGCTGGAGCATGCTCGCCGCAAGGGCTATGACCTGCTGACCCGGCCCGAGGTCCATTTCAACACCGACCGCCGGTTGCGGCTCGGCGAGTTCGGCATCCACGCGCGTCTGGGGAAGCCCCCCGCCCGGGAAGGCGGAAAGCCCCGGCAGGCCCACGGGGGCCCCCCCATGGGCTTCCAGGTGCCGCCGGCCCCACCGGCCGCCGGCCCGACCGCCCGCGCGCCAGAGCGGCCTTCCCTGACCCGGGCGGTGGTCGACCTGAACGACCGGCGCTACGTGCTCGACGGTCCCCGCGCGGTGCTGGGCCGCTCTGACGATGCCGAGTGCGTGCTGCGTGACCCGAACGTCTCCCGTCGCCACGCCGAGCTTCGTCAGGACGCCTCCGGCCAGTGGGAGATCTTCGACCTCGGGTCGACCAACGGGGTGAAGGTGAACGGCCGCCGGGTGACCGAGGCGCCGCTTCGCGAAGGCGACCAGGTCACGATCGGAACCACGACCTTCCGCTTCGGGATCGAACGGTAAGCACAGCCGGGCACGCAATTGGACTACGAACCGATTTCAGTAGCCCTCAAGTTCGGCTTCCTCGCCGTCCTCTACCTGTTCCTGCTCTGGATCGCGGCCAGCGCGCGCAAGGACCTCAGGCGCAACCGCGGCGGGGACGGCGGCAGCGACGCGACGATCGCTTCGGTGCCCTCCGGCTCGTACGACGCCTGGCTGGTCGTGGTCAAAGGCGGTGGCCTGGAGGCCGGAACCCGCTTCGACGTCTTCGGTGGGGTCACCCTCGGCCGTTCCGGCGAGGCCGACGTCTCGTTCACGGATCGCTACGCATCCGGCCTCCACGCGAGGCTCTACCCTCGCGGTGACCGATACTTCCTTGAAGACATGAACTCGACCAATGGCACCCTGCTCGACGGCGGCGCAGTCACATCCGAAGTTGAGATGCGGGATGGCAGCATGATCGAGATCGGGGACACCGCTTTCAGGTTTGAACTGGATCGCCCATGAGTAGGTCAATCACATCGCCATGTTGAGGGTTGCCGGACATTCCGAGCGGACCGACGTCGGCCGTCAGCGCCAGGCGAACGAGGATTCGTACCTGGCCCGTTCGCCGCTTTTCGTGGTTGCCGACGGCATGGGCGGCGCCCAGGCCGGCGAGGTCGCCTCGCTGACCGCGATCCAGGCTTTCCAGGGCGGTCTGCCGGACGGCCTGCCGGAGGAGTCGATCGAGCGGACGATCCAGGTCGCCAACCGGAACATCTACGACCAGGCCCACGGGGATGCCTCCCTGGCCGGGATGGGCACCACGATCACCGTGGCCGCGGTCGACGCCGAGGGCGAACGGGTCGTGGTCGGCCACGTCGGCGATTCGCGCGCCTACCGGATCCGAGACGGCATCATCCAGCGCCTGACCAAGGACCACTCGCTGGTCGAGGAGATGCGCCGACGGGGACAGATCACCGAAGAGCAGGCCGAGGACCATCCCCAGCGCTCGATCATCACCCGCGCGCTCGGGCCCGAGCCGGAGGTCCAAGCGGACCTGGCCACCATCCCCTCTGAACCGGGGGACATCTTCCTGCTCTGCTCCGACGGCCTGACCACGATGATCGGGGACGAGAAGATCCGCGACATCCTGATGGGGGCGACCAGCCTCGATGCGGCCGCCCGCACCCTGGTCGACGAGGCCAACCGGGCCGGCGGACGCGACAACATCACGGTGATCGTCTTCCAGGTCGAGGATCCGGCCAACCCGCTGCCCCGGGGCGAGCACCCGACCATGGTCCGCCGCGGCGGCACTCGCAGCACCGCCCGCCAGCGTGAGCGTGAGAGGCCGAAGCCGCGTCGCCGGGGCAAGATCCTCGCCGGGGTGGCTGCGCTCTGCGCGGTGCTGGTGCTGGTGGTCGGTGGGCTCTTCTTCGCGACCCGCCAGGCCTGGTTCCTCGGCACCGACGACGCCGGCCGGGTCGCCCTCTACCGCGGCCTGCCATACGAGCTCCCCTTCAACATCGACCTCTACCAGCTCAAATACTCGACTGCGATCCAAACCGAATCGCTGCCAGCCGGTCGCCAGCGCTCGGTCACCGACCACTCGCTGCGCTCCGAGGATGACGCCGTCTCGCTGATCGAGGACATCGAAAGCCGCGAGGGCCTGACCGGGTGAGTGCCTCCCGCAACCGGGAACTACTGGCCCTCGTCCCGGTTGCCCTGCTCCTGACCGCCGGCTTCGCCGCGGTCTTCGCGCAGAACGACAGCCAGCTGACCAACCTGAGTCTCTCCTACGGGCTCTACTTCCTGGCGATCTGCCTCGCCACCCACATCTACATCCGGATCCGCCTGCCCAACGCTGACCCGTACCTCTTCCCGCTGATGGCGCTGCTGACCGCCTTCGGACTCGTCATGCTCTACCGGCTCGACTCCGAACTGGGTGGTGAGCTGGCCCGCGACCAGGCCAACTGGTTCGTGCTCGGGCTGATCCTCTTCGCGGTCGTGATCCAGGTCTTCCGCGACTACTCGGTGCTCGAGCGGTACCGGTACACGATCGCCCTGATCAGCCTCGCCCTGCTGATGGCCCCGCGGCTGCCGCTGATCGGCTCCCAGGTCAACGGCGCCTACCTGGGGATCAGCCTCGGTCCGATCTCCTTCCAGCCGGCCGAGCTGGCCAAGATCGGCATCGGCATCTTCCTCGCCTCCTATCTGCGTGAGCACCGCGAGCTGCTGGTGGTCGGGGCGCGGCGCTTCCTCGGCATCACCTTCCCCCCACTGAAGCATCTCGGCCCGCTGCTGGTGGTCTGGGCGCGGCGATGTTCATGCTGATCTTCATCCGCGACCTGGGCAGCTCGCTGATGTTCTTCGCCGCCTTCCTCGCCCTGATCTACGTCGCCACCGGGCGGCTCTCCTTCGTGATCATCGGCATGGCGATGTTCCTGGCCGGCGCTTGGGTGATCTACCACACGGTTCCCCACGTCACCGACCGGGTCGACATCTGGCTCGACCCGTACCAGGATCCTTCCGGGGCCGGGTACCAGATCCTGCAGTCGATGTTCGCGATGGCAGACGGGGGGTTGTTCGGCGAGGGCTTCGCCCAGGCGATGGTGGTCATACCCGGCACGAATTCACCGCTGCTGCCGGCTGCCCAGACCGACCTGATCTACACCCTGATCACCTCCGAGCTGGGCCTTTTCGGGGCCTGCGCGATCATCGCCACCTACTTGCTGATCGCCGCCCGGGGCTTCAAGGTCGCCCTGATGGCCAACGACGGTTTTTCGAAGCTGCTCGCCACCGGCCTGACCACCGTCTTCGCCTTCCAGGCCTTCGTGATCATCGGTGGCGTCACCCGCGTGATCCCGTTGACCGGCGTCACCTTGCCGCTGGTCTCCTATGGCGGTTCGTCGATCCTCGCCAACTTCATCTTGCTGGCGCTGCTGCTGCTGATCTCCGACCGGGCTCGCCGCGAGGCCCGTGAAGGCATCTAGGCGAGGGACCCGCCGGTGAACGCACGGATCATCAAGCTCTTCGCCTTCATCGGCGTCGCCTTCGCCGTCCTGGTCGGCTTCACCTCGTACTGGACCGTCTTCGACGCGAACAACCTGAAGAACGAGCGGGTCAACAAGCGGCCGCTGTTCGAGGCGCAGCAGGTCAAGCGGGGCCGCATCCTCGCCGCCGACGGCACCGTGATCGCCAAGTCGGTGGCCAAGGGCAGCGGCCCCTCGCTGCGCTACGTGCGGGACTATCCGGAGGGTCCGAGCTACGGCCATCCGATCGGCTACAGCTCGATCGAATACGGCAACTCGGAGTTCGAGGCGTACCACAACTCCGAGCTGATCGGAGACGAGAACGAGTTCTCCTCGATCTTCGATGAGCTGCGCGGCAAGAAGAAGCAGGGCAACGACGTGCTCACCTCGCTGGATCCGGTGGCCCAGCAGACCGCCTTCGACCTGCTCGGCGGCCAGGCCGGGGCGGTGGTGGCGATGGATCCCAGCACCGGCGCGGTGAAGGTGGCGGCCAGCGTGCCCCAGTTCGACCCGAACGATGTCGCGACGGACTGGAACGCCCTCAACACCGACTCCTCGAAGCCGATGCTGAACCGGGTCACCCAGGGCCAGTATCCGCCCGGTTCGACCTTCAAGTTGGTCACCGCGGCGGCCGCCCTCGATTCCGGCGCGATCAGCCCGGATGACACGATCAACTCCCCCGGTTCGATCCAGGCTCAGGGCCACACGCTGGCCAACGACTTCGACCAGGACTTCGGCGACATCAACGTCACCACCGCCCTCACCCACTCCGTCAACACCTACTTCGGCCAGCTCGGCGAGAAGATCGGCACCGGCACCCTCGAGGACTACATGGCGAAGTTCGGCTTCAACGCGAAGCCGAAACTCGACCTGCCGGCCAGTCAGATGTACTCCAGCGGGGTCTTCGACCTCGAGAACGGCGGCAAGCTGCTGACCGGCGACGACCCGATTGACGTCGCCCGGCTGGCGATCGGCCAGGAGCGGCTGCTCGCGACCCCGATCCAGATGGCCGAGGTGGCGGCGACGATCGCCAACGGCGGCAAGCTGATGCGCCCGCAGATCTGGTCGAAGGTCAAGGATCCCGACGGCCGCACGCTGAAGACGATGGACCCGGAGGTGCAGTCGGATGTGATCTCCTCGGACACGGCCGACGAGCTGACCGAGGCGATGAAGGACGTGGTCAACGAAGGCACCGGTACCGCGGCGGCGCTGAGCGGCGTGGACGTGGCCGGCAAGACGGGAACCGCCGAGGTGCCCGACAAGGAGGAATGCGGGGGTCTGCCGAACCAGGCCTGGTTCGTCGGCTTCGCCCCGGCCGACGATCCGCAGATCGCGGTTGCCGCCACAGTCGAATGCACCGAGGGCCAGGGCGGCACCGTCGCTGCCCCCATCGCTGCGGGTGTCATGCAGGCTTTGCTGGGCAGCGACTGACATAAGGAAGTCGGGCGGGGTCCGACCCGCCCTCCACGAGACACCCGCCCCTCCCACTAGAGACAACCAACGGATGGGAGGGGCTCTGCTTGAGGCTTTGCCGTCAGTTACAGGACTTGAGGTACGTAGGCAGAAAGGCAGTAGCTAGATGAGACTTGAAGAAGGCATGGTGGTTGATGGCCGGTACCGGGTCGAGTACCTGATCGGCTCCGGCGGGATGGCCGACGTCTGGCTGGCCGAGGATCTCGAGCTGCCGCGCCGGGTCGCCCTGAAGGTGTTGCACGTGCGCTACGCGCGCGACCCCGAGTTCATCGCCCGCTTCCGCCGCGAGGCCGAGTCGGCGGCCTCGCTGCAGCACGTCAACATCGTCTCGATCTTCGATCGCGGCCAGGTCGGCGACACCTACTACATCGCCATGGCCTACCTCGAGGGTCGCACTCTGCGCGACCTGATCAGCCTTGGCCTGACCCCGCCGGAATCGGTGGCGATCGTGCGCCAGATCCTCGAAGCGGCCGGTTTCGCCCACCGCCACGGCGTCGTCCACCGGGATCTCAAGCCGCTCAACGTGATCGTCGACGAGACCGGCCTGGCCACGGTCACCGACTTCGGCATCGCCCGCGCCGGCATCTCGGAGATCACCGAAGAGGGCTCGATCATGGGCACCGTCCACTACCTCTCGCCGGAGTCGGCCGAAGGCTACGAGGTGGTCCTGCGAGCCCTGCAGCGCGAGCCCTACGAGCGCTATCCCGACGCCGACAGCTTCATCGCCGCCCTCGACGAGGCGGAGGCGGACCCGGGCGAGCCGCCGGCCGAACCGAAGAAGTGGTGGAAGTGGGCACTGGTCGCCGCCGCGGTGCTGGTCGGCCTGCTGGTCGCCTGGGCGGCGACCCGCAGCCACACGGTCGAGGTCCCCGACGTGGTCGGCTCGACCAGTGACTCGGCGGTCTCGAAGCTGAACGCCGAAGGGTTCAAGGTCGAGGTCGACCGGGAGCACAATCCCAAGGTGCCGAACAACCAGGTCTTCAAGCAAGATCCGTCCGGCGAAGCGGACCAGGACTGCAACTTCCTCGGCTTTTCCTGCTCGAACCCGACCGTCACCCTCAAGGTCAGCGGCGGCCCGGGCCAGGCCGAGGTGCCGGATGTCGTCGGCGAGAGCCAGGACGATGCCGAGCAGGAGATCAAGGACGCCGGTTTCACCACCAACGTCGAAACCGAGGCATCTTCGGACGTCGATTCTGGGTTGGTCATCTCGACCGATCCGGCCGGCGGCGAGACGGCCCGGCGCGGGTCCGAGGTGACGATCACGGTCTCCAGCGGGGTCGAGCAGGTCAAGGTGCCGCCGGTGGTCGGCATGACCCTGAACGCGGCCAAGCAACAGCTTTCGGCGGCCGGGCTCGAGTTCTCCTCCAGCCAGGAGTCAAGCGACCGGCCGAAGAACGAGGTGACCGGGCAGTCCCCGGACGCGGGCACCTCTGTCGATGCCGGCAGCACGGTGAACCTGACCGTTTCCTCCGGCCCGGCCGAGACCAAGGTGGCCGTGCCGCCGCTGGTCGGCCTGACCCAGGCCGACGCCGAGTCGCAGCTTTCCTCGGCCGGCCTGGTCGCCAGCGTCCAGACCCAGAGCACGTCGATCCAGCCGCAGGACGGCCGGGTGATCGATCAGAGCCCTTCGCAGGGAACCCAGGTGGCGGACGGCTCCACCGTGGTGATCACGATCGGCCGCTATGAAGCGTCTGGCACCGGTGGCAACGACAACGGTGGGTCCAGCGGCGGACTCGGCGTCGACTGACCGAATATCGTTTCCGCTGATGAGAGTCGCAGTCCTCAGCGGTGGCCGGTCCAGCGAGCATGAGATCTCGCTGCTCTCCGCCGAGGCGGTCGCCGAAGGGCTGGAGGCCGCCGGCCATGACGTCACCCGGATCCTGATCGAGAAATCCGGCACCTGGATCACCGACGGGCACCCGGTCGGGATCCGTCCCGGCGAAGGCCTGGAGGTGGACGGCGACCTGCTTTCGCTGGATGTCGTCTTCCCGGTCCTGCACGGACCCTTCGGCGAAGACGGGGTCACCCAGGGGGCGCTCGACACGGCGGGCCTGCCTTACGCCGGCTCCGACGTCCCTGCCTCCCCCGGCTGCACGGACAAGCTGACCCTGAAGCGGCTCTGCGGCTTCCACGGCATTCCCCAGGTCGGCTTCGTCCAGGCTTTCACGCCCGGCTGGAAGGAGGAGGCCCTGGCCCTGGACTTCCCGCTCTGGGTCAAGCCCTCCCGCCTGGGCTCGAGCGTCGGCATCAGCAAGGTCACCGACCCGGGGCAGCTCGAGGCCGCGGTCGAGGAAGCGGCCGGGTTCGACCCGCGGGTGATCATCGAGGCGAACTCCGCCGGCCGCGAAATCGAGTGCTCGGTGCTCGGCAACGAGGATCCCGACGCCTCTCTACCCGGCGAGATCCTCACCGACGACGAGTGGTACGACTACGAGGCCAAGTACACGGAGGGCCGCACCCGGATCGCCGCCCCGGCCGAACTCGACGAGGCGACGACCGCCGCCGTCCGTGAGCTCGCCGCCCAGGTCTTCACCATGGCCGGCTGCTCCGGCCTGGCCCGCTGCGACTTCTTCGTCGAGCAGATCGAGGGCAGCGAGTCCCGCGTCCTCCTCAACGAGATCAACACGATCCCCGGCTTCACCCGGACCTCGGTCTACGCCAAGCTCTGGGAAGCCACCGGAATGCCCTACCCAGACCTCTGCAACCGCCTCGTAGAACTCGCCCTGGAACGCCACCAGTCCGAGTCCCAGCACAGCTTCTAGCTTCTCGATGGTGACGCAGGTGATGCGTCGATACGACTCATAACCTGCGGCACCGCCCCTTGCGGTGGCCCCCTGAGATCGAGCACTCAGCAGCCGTTGCACAATTGTCACCCTTGTAGAGCCACATGTGAGCAAATTCGCTTCAAAGTGGGCGGATGGACTCGAAACAAGCTGGACGCGAGTTGGAACTCAACAGGCAGCTACGGGAAGTAGCCCTCGCCAACGACGGAGTCCTGAGCCTTGAGATCCTTTTCCGCTTGGGACTCAGCTGGACCATGGTTCAGAAACGAAAGGACGCCGGAAGGCTGTTGCCGATCCTAAGAGGGTCGTTTGCCTTGCCGGGAACAAGGCTCTCTTTTCGCGGCAGGCTCCGTGCCGCCACGGCTTCCGTGTCCCCGAACGTAGTCGTCTCCCACGGCAGCGCTCTGGCCCTCCATGGCCTAATCCGCGATCCCGGCCCGGTTCACCTCACGGGCGAGTCAGGAACATTTCGTGATCATGGCTCTGGCCGGTGGGAAAATGACGCCTTCAACTTGAAAGTCATTCGCCACGAGACTAGGCAGTTGCCGCCCGAGCACATCACAGAGCTGGACGGAATCCGGGCAACCACAGCAGAAAGGGCGATCAGGGACTTCGCGGCTACGGCCAGACCAGATGAGGTAACCAAAGCCCTGACTCAGGGCGAGAAGGAGAGTAAGCTCTGTTGGAATGAGCTTCGGGCGATCTCGGATGCTTCAAACGGGCACAAGGGCATTGGCATCCTGAGGAGTGAGATCGATGATTGGGACCCGGTGTTCGCTGACACGATCTCGGATCCTGAGATCGACTTCCTGCGGATGATCCGGCGAGAGCGGATGCCGAAGCCGTTGGTCAATCATCGGATCGGCCGCCACATTCCCGATTTCCTCTGGAAGCACCTGTGTCTCGCGGTTGAACTGGATCCCTACGGAACCCACAGCGGTAAGGCATCACACCGTCGTGACCACAGAAAAGGAATCGAACTGGAAACCAGTGGCCTTCGGGTCGTCCGATTCACCTGGGAGGACCGGTACTTACACGAGGAGCGAACTGCGAGCGAACTCTGGACCGTCATGAGACAGCAAGCCACACTCCTTCAGTGCCCGCTGTTTCCAACTGACGGGAACGGTCCTCAATGGTGACGCAGGTGATGCGTCGATACGACTCACGACCTGCGGCACCACCGCCACGGTCGTCGGGCAGGGTCAGCCGTATAAACGGATGTCGCTGATCGAGGCTCCGTAGCCGGAATCGGTTTCGGCTGGGTTGGTGATCCAGAGCAGGTAGTACTGGTACTTGTTGCCGCCGGTGATCAGGTCTATTCGCTCCTGTTCGGAAACCTCTGGCACCTGGGCCAGGCGGGTCCAGCCGGAGAAATCGTCGGGGACCGGCTTGTTCGCCCCGTAGACCTCCAGCGTCCAGCCGGGGGTGCCGGTGCGGACTTCCATCTCGGAGGCGGAGACCGGCTGGCCGGCGTCGACGTAGATGCCGACCCCGGACTTGTCACCGAAGCTGTCCGTCTCGTAGGTCTCGGTGGTCCAGGCCGTGGCGGAACGGTCGTCGTCGAGGGCGAGGCCGACCTCGTCGGAATGCTCCTGGTTGTCGCCCTCGGGGTCGTAGTCGCTGGCCGAGACCAGGGCGATCTGGGACTCGTTCGTGCCGCCGCCCCCGGCGCCACCGCCTCCCCCGCCGCCGGTGTCGCCGCGGGAGATGAAGTAGGCGGTGCCGGCCGCGATCACCAAGGCGACCAGCAGCATGATCACCGCCGGCCAGGGCGAAGTCTTCGAAGTCGGGATCTGGCGGCGGGGAGGAGCGACCGCGTCGAGCACCGAAGTCGCTTCGCCGGTGGTGCCGCCGGCCCGGATCGCCTCGACCTCCAGGGCGGCCTGGAGGTCGTCGGCCATCTCCTCGATCGTCTGGTAGCGGTCGTCCGGGTTCTTGGCTGTCGCCCGGTCGACCACCCGGGCCGAGGCCGCGGAGATGTCGGGACGGATCGCCTGCACATCCGGCAGCTCCTCGTTGACATGCTTCATCGCGACGCCGATCTGGTTGTCGGCCTCGAAGGGCACGTCGCCGGTCAGCATCTCGTAGAGCACGATGCCGAGTGAGTAGATGTCCGAGCGGGGGTCGACGTCCTTGCCCATCGCTTGTTCGGGTGCGACGTAGTCGGTGGTCCCGATCACGCGGCCGGTCGCGGTCACGCCCTCGTCGTTCAGTTCGCGGGCGATGCCGAAGTCGGTCAGCTTGGCCCGGCCGGTCGAGTCGATCAGGACGTTCTGGGGCTTGACGTCCCGGTGGACCATGTTCCGCTCGTGGGCGACCCCGAGACCCTGGGCGACCTCGAGCCCATAGGCGAGCGCCTCGGTCGCGTCGAGCGCGCCGACCCGGGCGATCCGCTGCTTGAGGGTCTCGCCCTGGACGTACTCGAGCACGATGTAGGGGCGACCCTGGTCCTCGCCGGCGTCGATCACGGCGACCACGTTCGGGTTCGAGAGCTTCGCCACCGCTCGTGCTTCCTGGTTGAAACGCTCGAGCTGGTCGGCCTGGTCGGTCATCTCCCGGTGCATCAGCTTCACCGCGACCGGACGGTCGAGCACCTCGTCGCGGGCCAGGTAGACCGTGGACATGCCTCCGCTGCCCAGTTTGGCCTCCAACCGATACCGGTCCGAGAGGACCGTGCCGATCATCTGTGAACTGGCAGGCGGCTGGGTCACTTCACTGGTTTTGCCTGCGAAAGCTCATAGGTGCCGGAGGCTATCCAGAGTCTCTGAATTCCGCTTAAGCGCGGACAATCTCGGGAAAAATTGGTCAATTCGGGTCAGTCCCCAGTATGACCCGCTCGGAGGAGGTTCGGAGTGTTGGTTTCTGCCAACGAAAATGCCGCAGAGGGCTGACACTCGCAGCACCGAAAATCGGGCCGCGAAAGCCGGGTGGTCAGCCTCGGATTACCCGGGCCTCGCCGGCCGTGGCCTGGCCGATGCGGCGGGCCCCCCGGGAACCGCCGCGCACGACCGCGAGTGCCGCTTCCTCGTCCTCCGCCGGCCCCACGACCCAGTATCCGCCGCCCATGTTGAAAACCTCCTCCCTCCCCTCCTCGGGGATCCGGGCCCGTTCGGCGATCAGCTCGAAGATCGGCTGCGGGGCCAGCGGATCGGTGATCTCGTAGGTGACCTCGGCCTTGAGGCGCAGCAGGTTGTCGAGCCCGCCAGAGGTGAGGTGAGCCAGGCCGTGGACCCGGGCCGGGGAGGCCAGCAGGTCCATCACGGGCTTGACGTAGATCTCGGTCGGCTCGAGCAGGATCTCGCCGAGCGGCCGGCCCAGCCGGTCGTCATCCATCGCGATCCCGTCGAGGGCGGAACGGGCCAGCGTGTAGCCGTTGGAGTGGATGCCGGAGGACGGGAGGCCGATCACGACGTCGCCCGGGGTGACCGCGGAACCGTCGATGATCGAGTCGAGCGCGACCGTCCCGAAACAGGCGCCGGCGATGTCGAAGCCCTTGACCAGGTCACCGATCTGGGCCAGTTCGCCACCCGGGATCTCGATCCCGGCCAGTTCGGCGCCGCGGGCGAGGCCGACCCCGATCTGCTCGCACATCTCCGGGTCGGCCTTCTCGACCGCCAGGTAGTCGAGCATGGCCAGCGGCTCGGCGCCGACGCAGATGATGTCGTTGACGTTCATCGCGATGCAGTCGATGCCGACCGTGTCGAAGCGGCCCAGCTCCTCGGCGACCAGCAGCTTGGTGCCGACGCCGTCGGTGGAAAGCGCGATCCCGGTCTTCTCGTCGAGCCGGATCACGGCCGCGTAATGGCCCTTCAGGTCGACCTGCCGGCTCGGCCGGCCGAGCTGCGCGGAGGCCAGGGCGGCGACCAGGCGGCTGACCGCGAGGTCCGCGTCGGACTGGCTGACCCCGGCCTTTGCGTATGCGTCTTCGCCGCTCATCGGAAGTGATTCAACAAGAGAAGGCGGTCACTCGGCCGTGCGGCCGCGGCTCTCGGCCGCCAGCCGGCCCAGGATCAGCAGGCCGAAGGCGATCCGGTAGGCCGAGTAGGGGGCCAGGGCGCGGTCCCGTTCGACCATGCGGATCAGGTCGGTGGCGGCCATCGTCGAGACGAATGAGGTGGCGGTGCCGATCGCCAGCCAACGTGCCTGGCGGCGAGAGATGCCCCGCTTCGCGAGGCGGACGCCCTTGAGCCCGACCGCGCCGAGGATGACCGGCAGGGCGACCGTGCGGGAAAGCAGGTTGGCCTGGTCGCGGGAGAAGTCGCGCAGGCGGGCCGCGGTCAGGGTGGCCCCGTTGCGGGAGACGCCCGGGATCAGAGCCGCGGCCTGGGCGAGCCCGAGGGCCAGGCCATCCTTCCATCCGGCCTCGCCCTTGCCCCGTCGCTGCGGCCGGCGGTCGGCCACGGCCATCGCCAGGCCACCGAGGATCAAGCCGGCCGCGGTGGTTCGGGGGCCGCCGAACCTCGACTCGATGATCCGCTCGAAGCCGTAGCCGAAGGCGGCCGCCGGCAAGAACGAGAACAGCAGGACCGCGGCCCGGCGCCGGTCGAACTCGGTCAACTCGGTACGGATCTCGCCCCGCCGGGTGATCAGCAGGGCCAGTGCGGCACCGCCGTGCAAGGCGACCTCGAAACTCTTGCGCAGCTCCGGGTCCAGCTCGTCCGGATCCCAGTCCAGGAGCCGCGGAATCATCGCCAGGTGGGCGGAGGAAGAGATCGGCAGGAGCTCGGCCGGACCCTGGACCAGCCCGAGGATCACCGCGTGGCCAACCGCCCGGCCGGGACTGCCGCCAGGCCGGTCCGCAGGCCATCCAACCCCTGGGCCAGGAACACGTCCCCCAGGCCGCGCCCCCCCGCCCCGCCCCCCCCAACCCGCCCGTTCGTGCCATCCAC
>Ga0066256_1004275_pt1 | contig 12863 bp, 12 predicted proteins | sample ThiBio_1000_biof_FD_87107 | JGI IMG/M metagenome (GOLD analysis project Ga0066256, IMG submission 87107) | Wastewater bioreactor microbial communities from Cape Town, South Africa - Thiocy_expt_1000_biof (version 2) | ecosystem: Engineered > Bioreactor > Thiocyanate-remediating >...
GCTTGGTGCGGTCCACCGAAACGGAGGGGGCCTATGCGGGCAAGAGGCGGAGGACGCTGACCGGCGAAGACCTAACCATGATCGCCGAGCGGGACGGCGAGCCGGTGGCCTTCATGATGACGCTGCCCAACGCGAACGAGCCGATCAAGGCGATCAAGGGCAAGCTGTTTCCCTTCGGCTGGATCAAGATGCTGCTCTGGCTCAGGAACCCGCGCGCGAAGACGATGCGCGTGCCGCTGATGGGCGTGCGCAGCGAATATCAAAGCTCACGCCTGGCAAGCCAGCTCGCCTTCATGATGATCGAATACATCCGCCGCAACGCCGTGGCCAAATATGGCGCGACCGAAGGAGAAATCGGCTGGATCCTGGACGACAACCAGGGAATGAACGCGATCGCCGAAGCGATCGATAGCACGGTCAACAAGGATTACTGGATCTACGAGAAGGCGCTGCCGGCCGGCCGCTAGGGCCAGGCCCTAGTTGCATCGCGGCAACAAGTCGGCGCAAATCCGGCGCGGAAGCGGAACCGGGGGGCCGGAAGAAGGGTTGTTCCTTTCGAAGTGAACCTTTCAGCACCGGACAACGCGAAATGGACATAGCCACAGGCGTCATGGGATCGGACAGCACGCCCGAGAACGTGCTGGTGGTCGAAGACGATGCGTTGCTCGCGCTTTCGATCGAGGATGTCCTGCGCGATGCCGGGGTGCTGCGTGTTGCGGTGTGCCCCACGGTTTCGCAAGCGATGGGCGAATTCGAAAGCACGCATCCCGATGCGATCATCCTGGACGTGCATCTGGCCGATCGCAACGACGGCTGGGCGCTGGCCGAAATCGTGGCCTGCATCGGGCCGTGCCGCCCCCGGATCATCTTCTCGACCGCCGCGCCGGAAGAAATCCCCCCCGAAATCGCCAAGCTGGGCGCGATCTTCGAAAAGCCCTACGACCCGGCCATGCTCCTGGAAGCCTTGCGCTGCCGGGATACGAGCGGCCTGTTCTCTCGCTTCCGCCACGCCTGGCGCCTGCCGCCGCATTGAGCCCGCATCCGGGATCGGCGGCGGCGTGATTGCGGCAACCGAACTAAAAAGGCCTCTGCCCAGGAGAGCAGAGGCCTTTCGGGATCGTATCACCAGCCGCTTGGACGGGAGGGGGGTCTCGGCGGTGACAAGGGTGAAACGCACCATGCGGACGATCGGTTCCCGCCTTGGTGAAAAAATCGGAAAAAATTTTTGCGGCGCCGCCGGATACAGCGAATGAGAGGCTGGGTCTTGACGGAAGGCGCGGGGAACCCGAGCATATCACGAACGTTTCATCGACAGCCGCAGTCCAGGGAAGGGGTCTCCATGTCGCTTGGTGCCAAAGTCGCAAATCAACTGCCTTACCTGCGCCGCTACGCCCGGGCGCTGACCGGGTCGCAGGAATCCGGCGATGCATTCGTGAAAGCCACGCTCGAGGCGGCGCTGCTCGACAGCGAGCTGCAGGAGTCGCTCGAACAGGGGCGGATCGCGCTTTACGGCGCGTTCAACAAGATCTGGGCGGCCGCGCATGTCGAAGTGGTGCCGGCGGACGAGCCTGCGGGCGAGCACGAGGCCGCGGCGCTGGACCGGCTGGCGCGCATCACGCCCTTGAGCCGGCAGGCCCTGCTGCTCACTACGCTGGAGGAGTTTTCGCCCCACGAAGCCGGCGTGATCATGGGGCTGGATGCCGAAGAGGTCGATGCGCTGGTGCGCGAGGCGATTGCCGAGATCGACCGCGAATCCGCGACCAGCGTGCTGATCATCGAGGACGAGCCGCTGATCTCCATGCAGCTGGAGGATCTCGTCATCTCGCTGGGCCATGAAGTGTGCGGCACGGCGGCGACGCGCAGCCAGGCCCGCGACGTGGTGGCCGAACGCATGCCGGGCCTCGTCCTCGCCGACATCCAGCTTGCCGACGGAAGCTCCGGGCTCGACGCGGTGGACGACATCATGGCCATTACCAGCGTGCCGGTGATCTTCATCACCGCCTATCCGGAACGCCTGCTGACCGGCGCGCGGAAGGAACCGACCTACCTCGTCACCAAGCCTTTCAAGGAAGCGACGGTGCGCACGGCGATCAGCCAGGCGCTGTTCTTCGGGTCCAGCAAGCCGGTGGGCTGAGAGCATCTGATCCTCCCCTGCAAGGGGAGGGTCGATCGCCGGCATCACCCCCTGTCGTCGCGCTTGCGGATCGCGAAGGGGCGCGGCGCGCGCACCGGGACGACCAGCGTGCAGCGCACCCCTCCCGGGTCGAAATCCATCTCGACCGGATTCTGCAATTCGTGGGCGACGATCTTTTCGATCAGGTCCATGCCGAAGCCCCGCCCGCGCTCGGCGGGAACGGGCGGGCCGCCGCTTTCCCCCCACTCGATCCGCGCCTTCCCGTCGCGGGTCAGGGCCCAGCTCACCCGCAGCTTTCCGCCCGGCAGGCTGAGCGAGCCGTATTTGGCGGCATTGGTGGCCAGTTCGTGGATCGCCAGCCCCAACGAAAGGGCGTCGCTGGGCGCAAGCTCGATCTGCGCGCCTTCCATCGAGATCGTCGGGCCCAGCTCGCGGGCATAGGGGGCCAGCTCCGCCTCGATCACCGCGCCGATCGGCGTGGGCCCCCAGTCCGACTGGGTGAGCAGGTCGTGCGTTGCGGACAGCGCGCGGATGCGCCCGTCCAGCCCTTCGGCAAACTCGTCCAGCGTGGACGCGCGCCGCCGGGTGAGCGCCACGATCGAAAGGACATTGGCCAGCGTGTTCTTGACCCGGTGGTTGAGCTCGCGGGTCAGCGAATCGCGGATGGCGTTCTGCTCCTCGAACCAGGACAGGCGCGCGCCGTCCTCGAGCGCCTGCTGCGTCAGGATATGCGCCACGAAGGCCAGCAGCGCCGCCGCCGCCAGGCCGAACAGCAGCGTGACCACCGAAAGCGCCGACAGCTCGCCGGTTTTCGCGCGCGACATCACCAGTATCCAGCGATGGCCGGCGATGGAAACGGGAACGCTCACCTGCGCAGTCCGGGCGCCTACCTCCCCGGTGCTCGTCATGAGCGTGCCCGGGCTCACCTTTTCGTCATACAGGCTGATGCCATAGACGCCCGCTTCCTCCACCTTGAGAACCGAGGACAGGAACGCCCGGGCGTTGAAGGCGCTGTAGACGAACCCCGTCAGCTGCGCGCCGCCCGGAGACGTCTCGAACACGGGCATGTAGATCAGGAAGCCCGCGCCGGCATCCGGGCCAGAGCCGGCGCCCCGGCCCATGCGCCCATTCTCCTGGACCAGCACGACCTTGCCGGTGGCGGTGGGCCGGGCGGTCCGTTCGGCCTCGATCATCGCCGCGCGCCTCACCGGCTCGGAATACATGTCGTAGCCCAGCGCCCGATGGTTGCGTTCGGAATCCGGCTCCAGATAAGTCACCGGAACGGCAAAGGGCTGGCCCGGCGCCAGGGAGGGATGGATCGCGACCTTGGTGCCGTATTCCTGCGCGATCCTTCCTTCCAGGGCAGTCAGTTCGCTCCGTTCGACCCGCGCCGCCCAGCCGATCCCTTCCGCTCCGCGATAATCGGAATCGAGCCGCAATTCGCTCACGAAACTGCGAAAGCGCGAAGGCGGAACCTCATGCAGCGTGGCGAACAGGGCGGCGCCGGCGCGCAGATAGGCGGCATTGGCGTTCGCCCGCCGCTCCAGCGCGGATGCCACCGCGCTGGCCCGCTCGCGCATCTGCGCGGTTTCGCTCCGCCGCTCGCCCCGTTCGAAGGCGAAGCAGCTGATCAGCGCGACCGCCAGGATCAGCAGGAAGATCGCAACCGGAACCGCGCGGGGAAACTGGATCAGCCAGCGCCTCGCCCTGGTCCTGCGGGATAGAATTCTGTCCAATCGCGGCAAGCCCCCAATCGAAACCGGGTCCGGCCGAAGCCGAATCCGGTTGGAACCGAATACTGCACCCTTGTCCCTCTGCCACCCGCCTTGCCCTCCTGTGGGACAGTTCTGCGGCCGGGGCAGTGCGATCATTGCACCCTTTTGCCCGATACTCTAGGCATGAGGCGCACGAGACGGGAACCGGAAAGGCCCGGTTTCGTTCCGAACTCGTGGCTTACGAAACAACCTTGACGATTTGGGGGAGCGGGAACCGGCGCATGTCCGAGGCCAGGAAGGATCATCGCAAGGCTGCCTCCAAACAGCCCGGCGACAAGGAACGCAATGGGGAACAGCGCGAGCCTGGCTGGGCCGCGGGCCTGAAGAAGCTGTATGATTCGGTCGTCGAGGAGCCGTTGCCGGACGCATTCAAGGATCTCCTTTCCCGCCTGGACGACGCCGGCAAATGAGCAAAGACCGATCCGGCGACAGGTCGGGTGACAGTTCGGCCGATTTCAAACGCGAGCTCACCCAGGTCATTCCGCATCTGCGCGCTTTCGCCCGCGGCCTGTGCGGCCGGGCCGACATGGCCGACGATCTGGTGCAGGAAACGCTTCTGAAAGCCTGGGCGGCGCGCGACCGCTTCGAGCCGGGCACGAGCATGCGCGCATGGACCTTCGTGATCCTGCGCAATGCCTACCTCACCGACATGCGGCGCAACCGCTTCCGCGGGGAATATGACGAAACGCTGGCCGAACGCATCCTGACGGCCCCCGCCGACCAGGAAGAGCCGATTCACCTGGCGGACCTGCACCGCGCGCTGCTCACCCTCCCGGCGGAGCGGCGCGAGGCGCTGCTGCTGGTCGGCGCGGGCGGATTCTCCTACGAGGAAGCGGCCCAGATCTGCGGCTGCGCCGTGGGCACGATCAAGAGCCGCGTCGGCCGGGCGCGGGCAACGCTTTCCGCGATGATAGAAGACGGCACGGTTCCGCAACGCTCGTCAGGCGACAAGGCCGCCCATCGCGCGATCCTGCAGGAACTGGACCAGGTCTCCACCGGCAACCGCAAGGCGGCGATGCGCTGATCTTGCTTGATCGCCGCGATAACGCGCGCCAATTATGAGGCGCCGCCCACAGGGAGGGGCGGGCACAGATGGGCTCCGAAACGCAACCAGAGGAAGACAGGAAGGGCAACGCCCCGGCGGCGCGCCAGCCGGCGACGCCGCGCAGCCGCACCCTGGCCTTCGCCGCGCAGGAACTGCGCCTCATCTCGGCGCTCGTGCTGCTGCTGGCGATCGGCCTGTTCCTGGCCCTGCCCTTCGTGCTGTCGATAGGTTCCGTGGTGTTCCTGCCGCTGGTTGCGGCGATCATCCTCACCATCATCCTTTCGCCGCTGGCGGACAGGCTCGCGCGGCTGGGCCTGCCCAACATCCTGGCCTCGCTCTTCGCCATGCTCGTCTTCATCGCCGTGGTGGTGGTCTCGCTGGTGATGATCCTGCGGCCCGCGGTCGACCTCTACGACCGGGTGCCGGCGATGATCGACGCCGTGGGCCGGCAATTCAGCGACCTGCGCGGCAGCCTCGCCTGGGTGAACAAGCTCAACGAGCAGCTGGCGGACATCGCCGGGCGAAGCGGCCGGCAGCAGGTGGTGCTGGCCGAACCGTCCTTCGTCGAGGAACTGGCCTTCGCCACGCCCAGCGTCATCCTCGAAGTGCTGCTGACCTTCCTCATGGCCTTCTTCATGATCGAAGGCCGCGTGCGGATCCGCAGCCGCCTGCTGCTCCAGCGCTCCTCCTTCGGAACCAGCGTGAAAGCCGCGCGGGTGATCCGCGACGTGCAGGACAGGGTGGCGGCCTACATCCTGACCGTCAGCCTGATCAACGCGGGGGTCGGCGTCATCGTCGCGCTCGGCGCCTGGGCGATGGGGATGGAAGCGCCGGTGATGTGGGGCGGCCTCGCCGCGCTGCTCAACTTCCTGCCTTACGTGGGCCCCGCGATGATGGTGGGGATACTGACCCTGTTCGGCCTCGCCATCGCCGACACCCTGCTGCTGGGCTTCGTTCCCGCCGCGGCGTTCCTTGGCCTGCACACGATCGAATCGAACATCGTGACGCCCGCGATCCTCGGCGCGCGCTTCACCATGAACCCGGTGATGATCCTGATCGCGCTATCCTATTTCACCTGGATCTGGGGCGTGACGGGCGCCTTGCTTTCGGTGCCCATCCTGCTCACTCTGACGGCGCTGGTCGACCATCTCGGCCGCCCCAACCTGATCGGCTTCCTGTTCGGAGAGCCGCTGTTCAGCGACAACCTGCCCGACCGGCGGGGTTGAGCAAAGAAAAAGCCCGCCGCGCCGTTATCGGCGGGCGGGCGCTCCTCTCCAGGCGGAAAGATGGTCAGCCGGGATATTTCCAGGCGATGCCGCGCGCGAGGTTCTCCGCGGCAAAATCCCAGTTCAGGCGGGCGATCACCGCGTCGAGATAGGCCGGCCGCGCATTCTGGTGGTCGAGGTAATAGGCATGCTCCCACAGGTCGATCACCAGCAGCGGGTTCTTGTCGCCATCGGCCAGCGTGTCGGCATCGTGGGTTTCCTCGACCGAAAGGGTGCCGTCCTTCTCCGCGAGCCAGACCCAGCCGGACGCGAAGTGGCCGGCGCCCGAAGTCGCGAGCTTTTCCTTGAGCGCGTCGAGCGAGCCGAAGGCGGCGTCGATCCCGGCCGCCAGATCGCCCGAGGGCGCGCCTTCGCTGCCGGTCAGCGAATACCAGTAGAACCCGTGGTTCCAGGTCTGCGCGGAATTGTTGAACAGGCCCTGATTCTTGCCGCGAACCTTGGCGATGATCGTCTCAAGATCGTCGGACGCCATGTCGGTGCCTTCGATCGCGGCATTGGTCCTGTCGACATAGGTCTTGTGATGCTTGCCGTGATGGAAGCTCAGCGTCCTGGCGGAAATCGCCGGCTCGAGAGCATCAGCGGGAAAAGGAAGGTCAATCAGGTCGAAAGCCATGTCATCTCCATCGGTCTGTATAAGCGTCCACTGCGCCGGACACGCAGCTTCAACGTCCCTGTAGGGCCCTAGTTGCAGAATTTGTGAAATCAATTGTCCCGTTGAAGCTGATCGACTGAAGCGGTCACAGCCACGTCCATCGTGACGTTGCCCACGGTCCGGCGCCGCCCCCCCGGCCCCGAGCAGCGCGGGCGGGCGGCGCGGCACGCCCATCGCCGGGGCGATCGGCCCCCCCGAAGCGCCGACGCTGACCGACCCGGGCAGGCTTCCCGACCCGATCGTGGTCAACAGCGCCCCCGCCGCCCCCGCCGCGATCACTTCCGGGCCGATCGCAACCCCCGACAGCTTGGCGACATAGATCGCCACGGCAAGGTTCATCGCCGGGCTGGTGGCGCGGAACACCGCGACCGCCAGCGGGAGGACGAAATCGGCGTTGGTTTCCCGCACCCCCAGCGCGCGGCACGAGGCGAGCATTGCCGGCAGGCTGGCAAGCGAGCTCTGGGTGGAAACGGCCACCGCCTGCGCCGGAAGAACCGCCCGGGCGAAGGCGCTCAGCCGCCTGCGGGCCAGGAACACGGCGAGGAGATAGGCTGCGGCCAGCACCGCGACGCCCATGCTCGAAACCAGCAGGATGTAGTGCCCCAGCACCGCGATCGCATCCTCTCCGCTGCGCGCCGCAACCCCCACGGCCAGCGCGAACACGCCCACGGGAGCCAGCCACAGGACCCAGCTTACGATAGTGAGCATCACGTTGCCGAGCGCGGTGAAGACGCCGAGCAGCAGCGCCCGCTGCTCCGCCGGCAATTGCGCGAGCGCGACCGCGAACAGGGCGAAGAACACGACCACCGGCAGGATTGCGTTCCCCGCCGCCGCCGCGAACAGGTTGGGCGAGACCAGCGAGACGATGAAGGCCGCGATGCCCGGAACCGGCTGCGCCTCCCCGGGAAGGGCGCCGAGGGCCGCGCCCGCCTTGTCGGGAATGGGGAATGCGGCAAGCAGGGCAGGCATCGCCAGCGCGGCAAGCAGGGTGCCGCCCGCCAGGACCGCCACGAACAGCGCCAGTGCCCGGCGCGCCGCGGCCCCGGCGCGCGCGGTTTCCATCATCCGCGCGATCCCGGTGACGAGCAGCGCCGCGACCAGCGGCAGGATGGTCATCTGCAAGGCGTGCAGCCACAGCGTGCCCGCCGTTTCCGCCGCCGGCAGAACCGTGCCGGCGAGCGGCGCGTTCCCCAGCAGCAGCCCGCCGGCGATCCCCGCGCACAGCCCGCCGAAAGTCCACCAGACCGGCAGCCTGAGCGGCCGGAAGCTGTCGTTCGGTCCGGTTCTTTCCATCTGAACTCCCTTGCCTTGCGTGACAATACCGGCGCAAAGCGCCATGACAATCGGCGCCGGCAGGCGGCGGATCGAAAGGCTCTGGATGAAACGCAGATATTTCGGAACCGACGGCATTCGCGGCCGTGCCAATGCGGGCGTGCTCAACGCCGCGACCGCGATGAAGGTGGGCCAGGCGGCCGGGCGGCACTTCCTGCGTGGCACGCACAAGCACCGGGTGGTGATCGGCAAGGACACGCGCCTTTCGGGCTACATGATGGAAACAGCGCTGGTGTCGGGCTTTACCAGCGTGGGCATGGACGTGATCATGACAGGGCCCCTGCCCACGCCCGCCGTGGCGCTGCTCACGCGCGAGATGCGGGCCGATATCGGCGTGATGATCTCCGCCAGCCACAATCCCTTCGCCGATAACGGGATCAAGCTGTTCGGCCCCGACGGCTTCAAGCTGTCCGACGAGGACGAGCTGGCGATCGAGCACGCGATGGAAGAGGACATTCCGCTGGCCGAAGGCGACCAGATCGGCCGCGCCCGGCGGATCGAGGATGCGCGCGGGCGCTACATCCACGCGATCAAGCAATCCCTGCCCGACGAAGTGCGGCTGGACGGCCTCAGGATCGTGGTCGATTGCGCAAACGGTGCGGCCTACACGGTAGCGCCGAGCGCGATCTGGGAACTGGGCGCGGAAGTGATCGCGATGGGGGTGGAGCCCAATGGGCTCAACATCAACGACGGGGTGGGCTCCACCGCGCTCGACGCGATCAAGGCGCGAGTCGCGGCGGAAGGCGCGGACATCGGCATCGCGCTGGACGGCGACGCCGACCGGCTGATCGTGATCGACGAGAAGGGCCGGACGGTGGACGGCGACCAGATCATGGCGCTGATCGGCAGCCGCCTGGCCGCAGGCGGCGATCTGAAGGGCGGCGGCGTGGTGGCCACGGTGATGTCCAACCTGGGGCTGGAGCGCTTCCTGGCCGGCAAGGGGCTCGATCTCGTGCGGACCAAGGTGGGCGATCGCCACGTGCTCGAAGCGATGCGCAAGGGCGGCTACAATGTCGGCGGAGAGCAATCGGGCCACATGATCCTGCTCGACCACGCCACCACCGGCGACGGCTGCATCGCCGCGCTGCAGGTGCTGGCTGCGCTGGTCCAGTCCGGCCGCAAGGCGAGCGAGGTGCTGCACCTGTTCGATCCGGTGCCGCAATTGCTGAAGAACGTCCGCTTTTCCGGCGGCGCGCCGCTGGAAGACGCGAAGGTCAAGGCCGCCATCGCCGAAGCCGAGGCCACGCTGGCCGGCAAAGGCCGGCTGGTGATCCGCCCGTCCGGCACCGAACCGGTGATCCGCGTGATGGCCGAAGGCGACGACGAAGGGCAGGTGAAGCAGGTGGTGGACGATATCTGCGCGGCGGTCGAGGCTGCTGCTTGATGGCGCTGGAGATGCGTCCGGATTGCGAGCGCTGCGGAGCGGACCTTCCGGCCGAGATCGGCGGCGCGTTCGTATGCAGCTTCGAATGCACCTTCTGCGCCGAATGCGCCGGGGAGATGGACGAGATCTGCCCGAATTGCGGCGGCGAACTGCTCGACCGCCCGACCAGGGCGCAAAAATGGCACGAAAAGCACCCGCCTTCGACGATGCGGCGCTTCAAGGGATGACCGCCCCACCCCGCATCCTCGCCATCGCGGGCTCGGATTCCTCCGGTGGCGCGGGTATCCAGGCCGACATCAAGACGATCGCCATGCTGGGCGGCTACGCGATGACCGCGATCACCGCCGTCACCGCGCAGAACACCACCGGCGTAACGATGGTGGAGGCGCTCTCGCCCGCGATGGTCGGCGCCCAGATCGACGCCTGCCTGTCCGACATCGGCGCCGATGCGATCAAGATCGGCATGCTCGGTTCGCCGGAGATCGCGGAAGTGGTGGCCGGCCGGCTCGCCCCGCTTTCGGTTCCCATCGTGTTCGATCCGGTGATGGTGGCCACCAGCGGATCGGTGCTGGCCGACGATGCCACCATAGCGGGCTTCGAGCGGCTGATGGGCATCGCCACGCTCACCACTCCCAACGTGCCGGAGCTGGCTGCGCTGGGCGGCGCGCAGGCGATGGCGCACCGGGGCATCGCCTGCCTTTGCAAGGGCGGCGACGCGCAGGGCCCGGAAGTGGAAGACCGGCTGATCCGCCCCGGCGCCGAGGATGTCGTCTGGCGCTCGCCCCGGATCGAGACCCGCCATACGCACGGCACGGGCTGCACGCTTTCCAGCGCCATCGCCACCTTGCTGGGCAAGGGCCTGCCGCTGGAGGAAGCCATCTCCGGAGCGCGGGAATTCGTGCGCGCCGCGCTTCTCGCCGCTCCCGGCTTCGGCGCCGGGCACGGCCCGATGGGCCATCAGGCGGTGCGGCTGGACGCCTAGTTGCCGCTTTCGTCCGTCGGCTCCTTCAGCCCGTAGAAGTTGACGATGTGCTGCCAGGCTTCGTCGGCCGTTTCGCACCAGCGGAACAGGTTCAGATCCTCGCGGTTGATCGTCCCTTCCTCGGCCAGCGCCTCGAAATTGATCACCCGGTCCCAGAACTTCTTGCCGAACAGCAGGATCGGGATCGGCTTCATCTTCTGCGTCTGGATCAGGGTGAGGGTTTCGAACAATTCGTCCATCGTGCCGAAACCGCCGGGGAACACCGCCACGGCCCGCGCGCGGAGCATGAAATGCAGCTTCCTGAGCGCGAAATAATGGAAGCGAAAGGAAAGGTACGGCGTGACATAGGCATTGGGCGCCTGCTCGTGCGGCAGCACGATGTTGAGGCCGATCGATTCCGCGCCGGCTTCGGCCGCGCCCTTGTTCGCCGCTTCCATGATCGAGGGGCCGCCGCCCGAACAGATCACGAATTGCCGCTTGCCTTCCTCGACGATCGACCGCTCGCTCACGATGCGGGCAAGCTTGTAGGCCTCCAGATAATAGCGCGCCTTGGCGGCGAGGTTTTCCGCCACCGCCTTCGCTTCCGGCGTCTTCGCCCGCGCGAAAAGCTCGTCCAGCTGCTCGGGCGAGGGAATGCGCGCCGAGCCGTAGACCACCAGCGTAGAGCCCACCCGCGCCTCGTCCATCAGGATTTCGGGCTTCATGAGCTCCAGCTGAAACCGGACCGGGCGCAGATCATCCCGCAGGATGAAATCCGAATCGCGGAAGGCCAGGCGATAGGCCGGGTGCTGCGTCTGCGGCGTCTTGGCCGAACGCTGCTCGGCGAATTTCGTTTCCTGCTCCGCCCCGTAGAACTTGGGGTCGGTAAGGTCACGATCCTGCTTGTCGCTCAATGGTCTGCTCTTTCTGCTTTTTCTGCGCATGGCTGCCGGAACGCCTGCCGGCCATGGCGATGCGGATGCCGGCCAAAGAATGCAATGGAAAACTGGGGCGCCGCGCGCGCCGGCGGCAAGGGCCTGCCGCGGAATCTGTTCACGGGCAAAATCATGCGGACTGCCGTTTTTGCATTGCAGCAAGCCTTGTCCAGCTACTATCCCCTGCGCATCCGATGTCATTGAGCTAATCGATGGGGGCAGGTTTGGGCGCGAAAGTTGCGTTGATCACGGGTGTCACGGGCCAGGACGGGGCCTATCTGGCCTCGCTTCTCCTCGAGAAGGGTTACGAGGTTCACGGGATCAAGCGCCGTTCCTCGTCGTTCAACACCGGGCGGATCGAAGATATCTATCAGGATCCGCATATCGAGGATGCGCGGTTCCACCTGCACTTCGGCGACCTGACCGATGCCACCAACCTGATCCGCATCGTGCAGGAAACCCGGCCCGACGAGCTCTACAATCTCGCCGCGCAGAGCCATGTGCAGGTGAGCTTCGAAACGCCGGAATACACCGCCAATTCCGATGCGCTGGGCACGCTGCGCCTGCTGGAGGCAATTCGCATTCTCGGCATGGAGAAGACGTGCCGGTTCTATCAGGCGTCGACTTCGGAGCTCTACGGGCTGGTGCAGGAAGTGCCGCAGCGGGAAACCACGCCCTTTTATCCGCGCAGCCCCTATGCGGCGGCCAAGCTCTATGCCTACTGGATCACGGTGAACTATCGCGAAGCCTATGGCATGCACGCGTCCAACGGCATCCTGTTCAACCACGAGAGCCCCCTGCGCGGCGAGACCTTCGTGACGCGCAAGATCACCCGCGCGGCGGCGGCGCTCGCGCTGGGGCGGCAGGACAAGCTTTTTCTCGGCAATATGGACGCCAAGCGCGACTGGGGCCATGCGAAGGAATATGCCCGCGGCATGTGGCTGATCGTGCAACAGGACGAGCCCGGCGATTACGTGCTGGCCACCGGCGAGACCACCTCGGTGCGCGATTTCGCGGCCTGGGCGTTCGAGGATGCGGGGATCCCCGTGGAGTTTCGCGGCGAGGGCATCGAAGAGAAGGGCTATTGCCGGAAGACCGGCAAGGCCCTGATCGAGGTGGACCCCCGCTATTTCCGGCCGACCGAGGTGGATTTGCTGATCGGCGATCCCGCGAAAGCGCACCAGAGGCTCGACTGGCGGCACGAGACGCCGGTGCGCGAGCTGGTGCGGGAAATGGTCGCAGCCGACCTTGAGGTGATGCGCGACGCACCGATTTCGAAAGGGGCCTGAACATGTCGGACTGCTCGCACGAAAGGTAAGAGACGATGGTGTCCAGACAAGCGATGAACGTTGCCCGGCT